>ENA-ORTU01000350-ORTU01000350.1-human-gut-metagenome-genome-assembly--contig:-NODE-350-length-59892-cov-6.561977_pt1 | contig 59892 bp, 58 predicted proteins | sample MGYA00241910_ERZ509184 | MGnify/ENA primary metagenome ERZ509184 (study PRJEB26280, sample SAMEA2338847) | human gut metagenome | biome: human gut; feature: human-associated habitat; material: faeces... | reverse complement strand
TTTTTTACTCCTTTAATATCTCCTAAAGCATTTTCTATTCTCTTTTCGCATCCCTCACAATGCATTCCTTTTATTTTAATATTTAATTTTTCCATAAAACATGCAACCTTTCTATTATTCTAAATTAATATCTTTTTTATTATAGCCTTCTTTAATTATTTTTATTATATAATCATTAGTATTATTTATTTGGTTTATTATCATAAATCACTTCCATTTTAGTTTATGATAATATGTTTAATAGGGTAACTAACTTAAATGCTTTTCTATTTCTTCATATACTTCGTTTTTGCCTATTTTAGTTACTGATGAAAATAGAATTATATTTTTGTCATCGGGTAAGTTTAATTCTTTTTGAATAATATTTTTGTTTTTAGCATGGTTATTTTTAGATACTTTGTCTACTTTGGTACAAATGATTGTTACTGGTACATTGTAGTATTTTAAATAATCATACATCATTATATCGTCACTTGTCGGTTTATGTCTAAAGTCCACTAATAAAAATACCATTTTTAGATTTTCTCTTGATTTTAAGTAACTTTCCATGATTAATCCAAATTTCTTTTTTAATGAGTTTCTTACTTTAGCAAACCCATAACCTGGGGCATCTACTAAATAGAAGGAATCATTTATTTTATAGAAATTTAATGTTTGGGTTTTTCCTGGCGTAGATGATGTTCTGGCATAGTTTTTTCTATTTATTATTGTATTTATAAAACTGCTTTTACCAACGTTGCTTCTACCTACTAATAGAAATTCTTCTTTATTGTCTGTTGGGTATTGGCTTTCACGTACTGCAGAGATTATTAATTCAATAGTATTTATTTTCATTTTTGCTCACCAAAATAATTTTACCATAGTATATAAAAAAAAGCAAATTATGGATTATTTGCTTTTTCGGTTTCATCTTTTTCATTATCTTTGGAAGTAGTTTCATCTTTATCAGTTCCCGATGCTTGGTTATCTTTTTCATCTTTATTTTTATCTATAGTTTCATCTTTTTTGTTGTCTTTGGAAGTAGTTTCATCTTTATCAGTTCCTGATGTTTGATTATCTTTTTCTTCTACTTTTGTAGTGTTGTCTTTTTCTGTTTTTGTACTGTCTTCTTTTGTTTTATTATCATCTTTTTTAGTACTTGTAGTTGTATCTTTCTTTGTTTCTTCTTTAGTAGTTTGAGGATTTATTTGGTTTGGATATTTAACATTTCCAACTGTGTTATTATATGATGACTCTAATGTTATACCATTGTTTACATCATCTATTAGTTTTTTTGCTTCTTTTATACTATCTTCATTTGGAATTGTTACATATAATTTTTGTGTGCTATATGAATATGTATAATCCATACTACCTGTTCCCGTTAGTGATGTGCTAGTTATATTCCATCCACCAGGGTTTTCTAATTCTTTTTGAATTAATTTAGTTATATCTGTTTCTGATAAACTTGTTTGGAATGAATCTTTTACATTACTTAATATTTTTGAATATTTATATATTAATTCTTTACTTGTTACTTTTCTTATAATGGCTTCTATTACTGCTTCTTGGTTTTTACCACGATCATTATCGCCTTCTGGAAGACTTTTTCTTTCTCTAGAAAAAGCTAAAGCTTGTTTACCATTCATATGGTTGTAGCCTTTATAGAATTGGTAATTATCTATATATGATGTAAATGAATATTTGGAATAAACATCTACGCCATCTATACTATCTATTAGTTTTTCTAGTGTTGTAAAGTTAACTCGTAAATAATAGTTTATATCAATGTCTAGTAACTCTTCAATCGTACTAATAGACATATTTACTCCATAATTACCAGCATGTGTTAATTTATCTTTATATCCAGTTGTTCCTGATAATTGAACATAGTAGTCTCTTGGTATTGATGTTAATAATATTTGTTTTGTTTTTGGATTTACTGTTACTAGTATATTTACGTCACTTCTAGATACTGTAGCTATATCACCATATACGTCAATACCACTTATATAGATTGTAAATGGGTCTTTAGTTACATCAACGGTTTTATTTTTTTCTGTTATGACACTTCTTATTGTTATTTTGTATAATATTTGGTATTGACTTACATCTTCTTCTTCTGATTTTATATTATAATAATTTTCTTCTATTAAAATGGATGATAGTGTTTTTTTATCTAAGTCATTAAATAATTTAGTATAATCTGTGTATTCTTTTTTTTCTGTTTTTACTTTTTTATCTAATTTTTCGATTGCTTTATTTATGTTTGTTAAGTCATTTTTTATATATCCTAAATCTTTATTTTCGATATCTTTTATATCTTTATAATTGTTTTCTTTTAATGTTAAAACTAAATATGTTTCTTCGCTATAATGAATTTTGGAAAAACTATTAAAGAAATTTAATGTTATTCCTAAATAGTAGGTTATTATAAGATATATTATTATAAATAGGGCAGAAAAGATGTAACCAATCTTTTTATTCTTTTTAATTAATATTAAGTTTATTGTATATAGTAATATAACTAATACTAATGATATGATAAAATATAGTGTTGGTAATATATTACATAGTTTTAGAAACACTAAAAATGTTAATGTTATTATGGTAAATATTATTAAATATATATTTTTAAATTTATTGTTATTTTTTCTTTCTCTTTTTTTCATTATACTCCTCCAAAATAATAATAACACATTTATATTTAGATAGTAAATATAAATATTGTTGATTTGATTTTATTTGACATTATATTTACGATAGAGTTTTTTGCTTTTCGTTTTTAATTTTTCAAAGTTATTATTGGCATTATAATATTCTAGTAGTTCAGATTGTATGTCTAAGGCTATTTTGTATCTATAATCTTCTTTGTTTTTACTTTCAAGTATCTTTGTATCTAAATATTGTATGTATCTTTCTAGGGTAGGACTAGGATTTTCTTTTAAATATATTTTTTCCATTAACATTGGTAATATTTCACAATCATCTTTTAATGTATATTTTTTATTAAGATTATTGTAGGCTAGTAATCCGTGAGTGTACTCATGAATATTTGTAACGATTGTTATTTCATCTTTGATAAATGGAACATATAATATTATTTTATTTAACCTTTGACGTTTATCAAATGTATAGTATGTTCCTACTAATGGTCTTTGATCTGTATCTAGATAGTCGAACATTATAGAGTTTTCTCTTAAATATGTAAAGATTTCTTCATCATATAGTTTATGTTCTTTGAAAAAATTTATAAATTTTATATATGAATTATTTGGCATAGTACCTCCTTTAAAGTTATTTTACCATAAAAAAAGAAAAAATGATAGAAGTCTAACGATCTCTATCATTAAATATTAGGGCGTATCTTAGTATTTCAAGTAATGTACTAAGTACACTAGCTACGTATGTAAATGCCGCTGCGATGAGCATATTTTTAGCAGAGCTCTTTTCTTCTTCATCTATGAGATTAAGTCTTTTTAATTCTTTTATTGCTCTATGCGAAGCATTGAATTCTACGGGTAGTGTTATTAATTGAAATACTAGCATACTTAATAGTAATACGATTCCTACTTCTATTAGTGTATATGAGAATATTATTCCTATTACGATGGCTAAATATCCTATTCTTGTGCATATATTAACAAATGGTACTAGGGCACTTCTTATACGCATAGGTGTATATTTCGTCTTATCTTGAATAGCATGCCCACATTCATGTGCTGCTACGGCGGCACCGGCAATACTTGAACCATGATATATATCTGTAGATAATTTTATTACTTTCCTTTGTGGATCATAATGATCTGTTAGATTTCCTCTTGTTTCAAGAATCATAATATTATCTAAATTGTTGCTATCTAGAATTTTTCTAGCCACATCATATCCTGACAAATCTTTATTGTTTAATATTTTTTTGTATTTGCTGTAAGCTAGTGATATGAATATTTGCGACAATGTAGTTATTAATATTGATATGAATATTATTAAATAATTTAATGTTATATCTTCCATTTTTCTCTCCTTTGTGCTTTAATTATACATTTTAATTATGGTAAAAATATGTAATTTATATATTTATTTGAAAATATTAAATGGATATCTATTTGGTATATCTAGTGAAAATGTTAGTTTTTCTTTGGTAGTGGGATGGATAAAACTTATACTTTTGGCAAATAGTGCTATATTTATATTATTAGGATTTTTTCCATATTTTGAATCTCCTAATAACGGGTGATTTCTACTGGAAAATTGTACTCTTATTTGGTGTGGACGACCTGTTATTAAATTTATTTCTATTAATGATAGGTTGTCTTTTGTTTTAAGTACTTTATATTCTAAAGCTGAGTATTTGCCTTTTTCTTTTGTTGTTACATTACTTATATTTGTTTTATTATTTTTAATTAAATAATCTTCTAATTTACCTTGATTTGGAAGTGCTCCTGTTATTACTGCTATATAGGTTTTATGAAAGGTGTTTTCTCTTATTTGATTACTTAGTCTGGATGCTGCTTTGGATGTTTTTGCGAATACCATTATGCCTCCTACTGGTCTGTCTAATCTATGTACTAGGCCTATATATGCTTCGTTTGGTTTATTTTCTTTTATTTTGCGATAATTTTTTAAAATGGTAATCATATCTAGGTCTTTACTTGAATCTTCTTGAACTGGAATGTTTACTGGTTTTTCTACTACTAAAAGATGGTTATCTTCGTATATTATATTAATTTTTGGTAATTTTTCCATAGATACCACATGGTAATATTAAATTATTTTCGGTTATTGGTAGACAGTTTTCACCAGTTTCTATTTTTTGATTAGGAAATTTTAATTTTAATATATTTTCTAATGATATATGACTTATTCCAGTTGTGTAACTACTTATTAGTAGGAATGAATAATCTTTATCTAATACGTCTTTTACTTTATCTAATAGTTTTGTAAAATCGTTTTCGAATTTCCAGACTTCTTTATTTGGTCCTCTACCATAACTTGGTGGATCCATAATTATTCCTTGATAAGTATGTCCTCTTCTTTTTTCTCTTTCTAAGAATTTTATTGCATCATCGGCAATAAATCTTATTGTTTTATCTTCTAAGTGGCATAATTTCATATTTTCTTTTGCCCATTCATTGATACTTTTTGATGCATCAACATGTACTACTTCTGTAGCTCCAGCATTTGCTGCTGCCATAGTGGCACATCCAGTGTAAGCAAATAGATTTAGAATATGCATTTCTTCATGATCTTTTAAATATTCTTTTACTTTGAAGTCTATATAATCCCAATTTGCCGCTTGTTCTGGAAAAATGCCTGTATGTTTGAAGTTGGTAGGGGATACTTTGAATGTTAAATTATTATATTTTACTGTCCAGTACTCTGGTAACTTTTTTTTGTATTCCCAATAGCCGCCACCTTCATTGCTACGATGATAATATCCATCATAATTATTCCAAACATCTTTTTTCTCCCATATTATTTGTGGATCTGGTCTATTAAGAATTATGTTTCCCCAGCGTTCTAATTTTTCTCCGTTACCGGTTTTTAAGCATTCATAGTCTATCCATTTATTACTTATATTCATTTTCACACCTCACATAGATTATATCATTTCTAAATTAAGAAGTAAATGAAAAAGAGGTTAATTCCTCTTTGATGATTATTTTATAATAATGTTTTGACTTTCTTTATGGGGAAGTTCTTCTTTGGGAAATGATATTGTTAGAATACCATTTTGATAATTGGCTTTTATATCACTTTCTTTTTTTTCTCCTATATAAAAACTTCTTTTTACTTCTCCATATAATCTTTCTCTTCTAATATAGTTATCCGCTTTAAATTCGATATTTTTTATTGCTCTTATGGTTATATATCCATTTTCATAATTTATTGTTATTTCATCTTTGGTTAATCCTGGTAAATCTATTTCCATTATGTATTCTTTTTTTTCTTCACGAATATCTGTTTTCATAAATTCTCTTTCTTTTAATATTGGGGAATCTATTAAAGTGAAATAATCATTTAAATAATATTTTGGTAACATAATATAATCATTCCTTTCTATTATATTATGTTTATATGAATATTATTTTATACTAATTTTCTATAATTAAATTACTATTACCTAATGGTAAATATAATGTTGCTCCTATTAATATAAAGAAGGTTGCTAATGTTAATAGTCCTTCCTGCTTTTTTTCTTCTTCTGTAGTGGCGTTTTGATAGGAATAGTATGCATTTAGGAAAAAGTAAATGGCTATAATAAGGTTTAATCTTCTATTATAATAATATATTTTATTAGCGGTAGTATTATTAATACTTTCTATGTTTAAGGCACTTTTTTTCTTTTCGTTAATTAGATAGAATGATACTCCTGCTTTAATAGCGGCTAAAAAGAAAAAAATGATATCAATATTTATTTCTTTTAATAGTTTTTCATTTGTATTTTTCATATTAAATTATATAAAAAAAGAATGATAAATATCATTAATATCATTCTATTTTGTTTTTGTGTTAACTTTTACATATTCTTCTTTCATGACAGTTATTATTCTTACTATGAAGTCTAAATCTTTTTCGTGTAAATATTTGCAATTGTTAACAATATATTTTACTTTTTCTGAAATATCTTGATTATCGTTATTTATGTCTAGTAGTGAGTTTAAATCAATATTGAATATTATTGCTATTTGTTTAAGTATTCCAGCAGTTGGTTCAGATTTTCCTGTTTCTACTCTAGATAGATAATTTCTGTTTATTTTTAACATTGCTGCTAGTTCTTCTTGTGAAACACCTTTACTTTTTCTAAGTGATTTTATTTTTTCGCCTAACTTCATTATTACCTCCAACAATTATTTTTATTATAATAAATTATTTTATATTTGAAATATGATGATAATATTATTACCAAAATTGATTTAATTATTATCTAATATTGGTTTTTTTGCCGGTAAAAATATATTTTTCTGGTATTTTTGTTAGTTGTTATTTAATTAATATAAATTAATTATATTACTTGTTTTTTGTATATAAAATTGCTATAATATTAATGATTTAGAAGGAGGTCTTTATGATTACAAGAGATAATTTAGAACTTTATGCTAAAAAGCTTATGTTTGAAATGAATGATGATGAGTATAAGACTTTGGAAAATGAGTTTGATGTTATATTGAAACAAATGGATTTGATTGGTAAAATAGAGGATATTGATGATGTTAGTCCAATGACTTTTCCTTTTGATTTAGAGCTTGATGATAGTTATTTAAGAGATGATTCTTATGATAATGAAATTTGTTTTGATGATATGAAAATTAATGTTAAAGAATATGAGGATAACAGGGTTAAGGTTCCTAAGGTGGTGGAATAATGACAGAAAAATTTATTGATGATATTAGAAATGGTTTGGATAGTGGTAAAGTAACAAGTGATAAATTATTTGAGGAAGCTGTAAATAAAGCTTATAAATATCAAGATGTATATAATTCTTTTGTTACTATTATGGATAAAAAAGATGAGGTTTGTAGTAATAGTATATTAAGTGGTATTCCTTATGCTCTTAAGGATAATATTTCTACTAAGGGGATACTTACTACAGCCTCTTCTAATATTCTTAAAGATTATATTCCTTTATATGATGCTACTATATATAAAAAGTTAAAAAATTCTGGGGCAGTGTTAATGGGAAAAACTGTTCTTGATGAACTTGCTATGGGTGGAACTGGTACTACTGGTCATACTGGTATTGTTAGAAATCCTTGGAATAAAGATAGAATGATAGGGGGGAGCTCTGCTGGTAGTGCTGCTAGTGTTGCTCTTGGCATTGTTCCTTTTGCTATTGGTAGTGATACTGGTGATTCTATTAGAAAACCTGCTGCTTATGGTGGGATAGTTGGATATAAGCCTACTTATGGTAGAATATCTAGATATGGTTTATTTTCTTTTGCTTCTAGTTTGGATCATGTTGGGGTATTTGCTAGAAGTGTTAAGGATGTAAGTTATGTTATGGATGTTGTAAAAGGTCATGATGATAAGGATATGACTAGTTTACCAGATGAAGATGTTTCTTATACTTCTGAACTTGATAATGATGTTAGTGGTAAGAAATTATTTTATATTAAAGAAGCTATTGAAATAGATAATGGTAATAATGAACTTAAGGAAATTATTAGTAACTTTAAGAATGTTCTTGAGAAATGTAAGGAACTTGGAATGATAGTGAAAGAGGTTAGTTTTGATAAAGAATTGCTTGAAGCTATATATCCGGTTTATAATGTTATTTCTTGTGCTGAAGCTACTTCGAATAATTCTAATTTAACTGGTATTCCTTTTGGTAATAGAGTTGATGGTAAAAATGTTAATGATATTATGATGAATACTAGAACTAATGGTTTTTCTGAACTTATTAAGAGAAGATTTGTTATTGGTAGTTATGTACTTCAAAAAGAGAATCAAGAAAGGTTATTTTTAAATGCTTGTAGAGTTAGAAGACTTATTGTTAATAGAATAAATGAACTATTTGAAAAGTATGATGGTCTTATTATGCCTACTAGTGGAAATATTGCTCCTTTGTTTGATGATGCTAGTGATAAATTGTCAGATGAATATTTGATTTTAGGTAATCATCTTGTTATTGGTAATTTTGGAGGATTTCCTAGTATATCTATTCCTAGTGGCTTTGTTAATGATATGCCAGTTAGTGTTAATATTACTGGTAGGGCTAAAGAGGATAGCTTAGTACTTAATATGGCAAATAAGGTAGAGAGTTTGCTTGATTGTAAAGGTATGGTGGCTAAAGATGAGTAAATATATTCCAGTTATTGGTCTTGAAGTTCATTGTGAACTTAAGAGTAATAGTAAAAATTTTAGTAGTGCTAAAAATGGTACAGGCGAAGTTAATACTAATTTGTCTGTAGTAGATATTGGTTATCCTGGTATTCTTCCTGTTGTTAATAAAGAGGCTGTTAAAAAGAGCATCATGGTTGCTTTGGCTTTAAATTGTAGAGTACCTGAAAAACTTGTTTTTGATAGGAAGAATTATTATTATCCAGATTTACCGAAGGGATATCAGATTACACAATTTGGTAATCCTATTGGTACCAATGGTTATGTTATGATTAATGTTGATGGAGTAGAGAAAAAAATTACTATTCATGATACGCATTTGGAAGAGGATACGGCGAATATGGATCATTTGAGTACTTATTCCTTAATTGATTATAATAGGGCAGGAGTCCCACTTCTTGAGACTGTTACTGAACCTTGTATTGGTTCTTCGAAAGAAGCTATTGCCTACTTAGAGGCACTTAGAAATATATTTTTATATTTAGATGTTAGTGATGCAAGGGCTGATCTTGGTCAGATAAGAGTAGATGTTAATGTTTCAATGAAGAAAGAAGATGATGATAAACTCGGTACAAGAGTAGAAATGAAGAACATTAATTCTTTTTCTACTGTTAAAGAAGTTATTGAAGTTGAAATTAAAAGACAAACAGAAATACTTGAAGCTGGTGGAGTTATTGAACAGGAAACTAGGAGATATGATGAAGTTAATAAAACGACAGTTTTTATGAGAGGTAAAAGTGATGCTATTGATTATAAGTATTATACTGAGCCTAATATTCCTCCTATTAGATTAAGAGAAGAATTTATTAATGATATTAAAAATAATATGCCTGTTCTTGAATATGAGAGAAAGTTAAAATATATAAATGAATATGGTATTGGTAATGTTGATGCTGGTACTTTAACTAAGGATAAGAGACTATCTGATTATTTTGATAATATTGTTAGTTATGGTTCTAATCCTAAAGAGACTGCTAATATTATAGTAGGATTTTTACTTGGATATTTGAATAAGAATTTTATGACTATTAGTGATATTGATATTAGTAGTAAAGACTTTAGTGATATTATTAAGATGATGAGTGATGGAAAGATATCTAATAAACAGGTTAAAGATATTTTTACTAAGGCTTTAGATGAGAATAAGAATATTTTAGATGTGGCTAAGTCTATTGGTACTCAGATTAGTGATAAGGAAGAGATAAGAAGAATTGTTAATGAAGTGTTTAATGATAATCCTAAAGTTATTGATGATTATAAAGCCGGTAAAAATGTTAATGGATTTATTATGGGACTTATTATGAAGAAAACTTCTGGTAAGGTTAATCCAGGTGTTACTAATATGGTACTTAATGAAGAACTAAAAAAATTATAGTTCTTTTTTTCTTTGTATTTCTTTTTTATTTATTTTATGATAGAATATTATTAGAATATGGATAAGGAGTTAGTTATGAAAAATAAGTATGTTAAAATTTTCTTTACTTTTATTATTGGTATTGTTTGTTTATTTGGGATTGATTATGTTGATGCCAAAACAGTAGCAATGGGAATTAAAAGTAATAAGACTACAGTTGAACCAGGAGATACAATTAGAATTGATTTGCCTGTGTTATGTGTAGCGAAAGGAACTAATGTTAGTAAAATTGATACTGGTTTTGAATATGATTCAAATGCTTTAACCGCTACGGAAGTTAAGAACGTTAAATATTTTAATGGTTGGAAAAATGTTAAGGATAATTTAGATGATAAAAATGGTAGTTTTTTGATTAGTCTTAAAGCTGATTCTTCTAAAAATTATATTAACTCTGATAATGCTTCTGGTGATTGTGGTGATGATACTTATGTTACCTTGGTATCTGGGTATGAACTTAAAGTTAAAGATGTTGCTAATCAAAAAACCACTATTTGGGTTTTACAAGATGGGGAGAGAAGTACTTCTATTGACATTAATATTTATAAGACTAATGATAATAATAATTTAAAAGAGTTGAATATTGAAGGTGTAGAGATTGAACCTAAATTTTCTCCAAATGTAACTAGTTATGAAGCTGAAGTGGATTATGATAAAGAAAAGGTTGTTATTAGTGCTGTTTGTGATGGTGATAATTGTAGTGTGTCTAATGCTGGTGAAAAGGAATTACAAGTTGGAGAAAATAGATTTGAAATAGTTGTTACTGCTGAAAATGGTAGTAGAAAGAAATATAATATATTTATTAATAGGAAAGAGGCTTCTTCTGATACTACTTTATCATCTTTAAAAATTAAAGATTCTAATGGTAATAATGTTGCTATTGGTTTTAAGAGTGATAAACGTAGTTATGATGTTAATGTTAATAATGATATTTTATTTGTAGAGTTTGATGCAAAGTGTAATGGTGCTAATTGTAAAATAGATGATATAAATACTAAGAAGTTAAATGTTGGAAATAATAGTTTTAAAATTAAGGTTACTGCTGAAGATGGTACTACTGGGGAATATAAGATTAATATTATTAGAGAAAAGAAAAAGAGTATTATTCCTTATATAATTGGTGGAATTATATTGGCTCTTCTTATTGCTCTTGGAATTGTATTCTTTATAAGAAGAAATAAAGATAAGAAGGCAAAACGTACTAATGTTGAACCTATTGATATTCCTGAAGATAATTTTGATATTAATAATTTGCAATAATTATTTAAAGATACTGGTATAAAACTGGTATCTTTTTATATATTTTGCATAAAATATTAAAAAAGTTGAAAAAAGTACTTGATTATTTAAAAAAATTATTATATAATTAAGAAGTCTTGTGGATGTATTGGCCAATTAGCTCAGTTGGTAGAGCACTCGGCTGTTAACCGATAGGTCGTAGGTTCGAGCCCTACATTGGCCGCCATATGATTATTAAACTCTCACATGAGAGTTTTTTTGTTGTAATAATAAAAAATGTTATTTTATTATTGACAAATATGTATAATATATGATATATTTATGTCAGCCGATAGGTGTTTTTATTTTAATCAATTAGGAGGATTTATGAGTAAGATTGCTGATTATTTTAAAGGTGTAAAAAAGGAAGCTGCTAGAATTAAATGGACTAGTAAAAAGGATTTATTAAAATATTCTATATCTACTATTAGTTTTATGTTATTTTTTGGTGTTTTCTTTTATTTAATTGATATGCTTGTAGCATTATTAAGGAGTGGTTTATAATGAAAAAGGAATGGTATGTTGTAAATACTGTTAGTGGACACGAATATAAAGTAAAAGAAAAGCTTGAAATGAAGATTAACTCTAGGGATTTACAAGAAAATATATTTAGAGTTATTGTTCCTGAACAGAAAGAAATTGAATATAAGAATGGTGTAAAGAAAGAAAGAATTAAGAAGATGTTTCCTGGTTATGTGCTTGTAGAGATGGTTATGAGTGATGAAGCTTGGTACATTGTTAGAAATACACAGGGTGTAACTGGATTTATTGGATCTTCTGGTAAAGGTGCTAAACCTATTCCATTACTTCCACAGGAAGTTGATCGTATTCTTAATAGTATGGGTATGAGTAGAGTGGATGTTAGTAAAGATCTTAAAGAAGGTGCTAAGGTTAAGATTATTTCTGGACCATTTAAAGATATGATGGCTAAAATTGATTCTGTTGATTTGAAAGAACAAAAACTTACTGTATTAGTAGATTTGTTTGGTCAAGAGACTTCAGTTGAGGTTGATATGCAAGAAGTAGAAACTTTAGGATAATTTTTAAATAAAAATGCTTATATTGTTAAAACTTTAATAAAAATAAAAAAAATAGTTGTATTTTGTGTGAAAGTGTGATATCATTATCGGTGCGAGACATATTATTATGTTAGTAAGTGGAAGGCGGACGGCTGATAGGACCACACGCGAAAAAGAAATTTTAATAGGAGGTGTTTTTCGTGGCTAAAGAAGTTACTAAGAAAATTAAATTACAAATTCCAGCAGGAAAAGCAACACCAGCTCCTCCAGTAGGAACTGTACTTGGACCAGCAGGAATTAATTTACAAGAATTTTGTACTAAATTTAATGATGCATCTAGAGATAAGATGGGAGATATATTACCAGTTGAAATTACTATTTATGAAGATAGAAGTTTTGATCTTGTACTTAAAACTCCACCTGCTGCATTCTTACTTAAGAAAGCTGCTGGTATTAAATCTGGATCTAGTAAAGGTGAAGTTGTTGCAACTTTATCAAAAGATAAACTTAGAGAAATCGCTGAAACTAAGTTACCTGATTTAAATGCTTATACAGTAGAAGAAGCTATGAAAATAGTTGAAGGTACTGCCCGTAACATGGGAATTAAAATAGAAGATTAATTATAATATGTCATATAGGTTTTTATACCTATGTGGAAGGATACTCTAGTCCGCAATTACCACATAAGGAGGGAAGACGAATGAAAAGAAGTAAAAGATATGTTTCTAATTTAGAAAAAGTCGAAAAGAATAAAGTATATTCTGTAGAAGAAGCTGTTAAATTAGTTAAAGAGACTTCTAATACTAAGTTTGATGGTACTGTTGAAGTTGCTATGAATTTAAACTTAGATACTAAAAAGAATGATCAACAATTAAGAGGAGCAGTTGTTTTACCTAATGGTACTGGTAAAACTAAGAGAATATTAGTTCTTGCTAAAGGAGATCAAGCTAAGGCTGCTAAAGAGGCTGGCGCTGATTTTGTTGGAGATGTTGATATGATTCAAAAAATCGAGAAAGAATCTTGGTTTGATTATGATGTTATCATTGCTACTCCAGAAATGATGCCACTTCTTGGTAAAATTGGTAAGTTACTTGGACCTAAAGGTTTGATGCCAAACCCTAAAACTGGTACTGTAACTGTTGATACTGCTAAAGCTATAGAAGAAACTAAAAAAGGTAAAGTTAACTACAGAACTGATAGTTTAGGAAATGTTCATGGAATTATTGGTAAAGTTAGTTTCGATGATGATAAATTAGTAGAAAATCTTAAAGCTTTTGTTGAAGCTATAATGAAAGTTAAGCCTTCAACAGTAAAGGGTGCTTATGTTAAGAATGTTAGTATTTCTTCAACAATGGGACCTGGTGTTAAAATTGATTTAAATTCATTTGACAAATAATTTTATTTGATATATAATAAGTTTGTTTGAAAGAAATATTATGCCAAAGACAGTAAGGGCAATTAATGCTTGAAAATCTTACCGAGGAATAAAAAATATTAGTCTTTTTATCCCTCGAATAGAGGGATTTTATTATGGCATAGGAAAGGATTGATACTATGGCAAATGCAAAGATTATTGAACAAAAGGCTTTAGTAGTTGATGAAATTAAGAATAAGTTCGAAAATGCTAAGTCAGTAGTTGTATTTGATCCTAGAGGTCTTAAAGTTTCGGAAGTTACTGAACTTAGAAGAGCTCTTAGAGATTCTGGCTCTGATTATAAAGTATATAAGAACACATTAGCTAAAAGAGCTGTTGATAGTTTGAACATTGGATTAGGTGATTATCTTGAGGGCCCATCTGCTATTAGTTTCTCTAGTGATGAACTTGCACCTGTTAAGGTTATAAGTGAATTTGCTAAGAATCATAATGCACTTGAACTTAAAGCTGGTATTGTTGAGGGAAAAGTTGTTGCTGCAAATGAACTTGCTGCTTATGCTGCTATTCCATCAAGAGAAGGATTACTTACAATGCTTGCTGCAGGACTTATGGGTACTGTTAGAGATTTATCTATATGTTTAGATTTATATTCTAAAGAAAAAGAAGAAAATTAATAAAAAAATAATAAATAAAATAAGAAAGGAAGGAAAATATAATGGCTAAATTAACAAGAGATGAATTTATAAGTTCATTAAAAGAAATGTCTATTCTTGAAATTAAAGAATTAGTTGATGCAATGAAGGAGGAATTTGGTGTTGATCCATCAGCAGTTGCTGTTGCTGGACCTGCTGCTGCTGCAGTTGAAGAAGGACCAAGCAAAGTTAATGTTGTGTTAACTGCTGCTGGTGCTAACAAAATTGCTGTTATTAAATTAGTTAGAGATTTAACTGGTTTAGGATTAAAAGAAGCTAAAGACATTGCTGACAATGGTGGAAATGTTAAAGAAGGCATCGACAAAGAAGAAGCTGAAAAGATTAAAGCTCAATTTGAAGAAGCTGGAGCTACTGTTGAATTAAAATAATTAGTTTGTAGACATTTAAAATTATGAAGAAATCTATTTTATTAGATTTCTTTTTTTTATTTGTGTTATACTTTAAATGGTGATGTATATATGGAAAAAATAAAAATAAAGTTTGATTATGTTTCGTATTATGACTTTGAAGAAGAGTTTTTACTTTATTTATCAAAATCGTATAGTATTATTTCTGCTGATGTAGATAAGAAGACTGATGATATTATACTTGAATATGATTCTTCTAAGATATCTTTAGAACTATTAACAAAAGAAATATTAATATATTTGGGCTTGGATAAAATTCCTTCTGTTATAGCATTTGATAAGTGCGTTAGTAATAGTCATATACGTAAGGATATAATTGTTATTAAAGATATATGCTGTGAATATTGTCTAAAAGATATGATTAAAGAATTACTAGTAGTTGATGGTATAGAAAGTGCTTATACTGATTTTGATTATGTAAATAAGTACAATGTAAATATTTTCATAACTTATGATGATACAATTATTAATGAAGAAAAATTGATTGATTTAAAGAATAAATTCAATGGTTAGTTTTTATTTGTATTATATTTTAGAGGCTGCTAAATAGTGGTTTCTTTTTTTCTATTTTTGTGATAAAATTGGATTAGGAGGATATTAAAATGGAAAAGAAAAATACGGGTTTAATAGTTTTGGTTGTTGTACTTAGTTTATTGGTTGTAGGACTTGGTGGATATATTGTATATGATAAAATATTGAATAATGGTGTTAGTGATAATGGAAATGCTGATAATATTAAAGATGACGATTCTTATACGTACAATTTTAGTGTAATGGAGGGTTATTATTTTAAACAGGAAAATGATACAAATGGTGAATCTTCATATGGTCTTTATTTGTTGGCAAATGGTATGTTTAAAATTAGATATGCTGGTATGGCCCCTTATGGTTATATTGGTAATTATACAATAGAAAATGATATACTTACTTTAAATTATTGGTTTAAATTTAATAGTGGAACAGGTTGGAGTTTAACAAATGATGTGAGAAAAGTCAAAATCAAATCATTAAACTCTTTAGAATTAAAAGAACAAAATAATTTAATTATTTTGGAAAAAAATGATAAAGTTGAGGATTCAATTAAAGATTTTGATTTCTATAACGATTTTAAATCTAATAAATGTGGGGAAAATATGTATTGTTTATATTAACTTTAATAAATGTTTTTAACATTAAGGAAATTTAATTATTTATAATAAATAGTATTAATTATAATAAGAGTATGAAATTATATTGATATTAAAGTAAAATTGATAGGAACATAATATGAATTTGTATTGCGTTTTAGAAACTGTCCTAAGATGGTTTCTTTTTTTCTATTTTTGTGATAAAATTGGATTAGGAGGATATTAAAATGGAAAAGAAAAATACGGGTTTAATAGTTTTGGTTGTTGTACTATGTTTATCGGTAGGAGGACTTGGTGGTTATATTATAGGTAATAAAACTTTTGCTGATGGTAAAGATATGAACAATGACAGGAGCGATGTTATTGAAAATAATAAGAATAACAATTATGATAATAATGATACTATAGTTAATTATTCTTATGGTGATGAAGTTACTATTTCTAAAATGTTCAAGGTCAAAGATTTTATTGTTGGTGAAGGTACTATTGATTTATCTAAATGGTACGTTTTATCTGACAAAGATAATGTTGTTACTTTATATAGTGATGCTATTTGGGGAAAGGGTTATAAAATTGATGATAAAAAGGATTTATTTAAAGAATATGGTGTTACAATTGAGAATATGAGAGGATTAAATGAAGAAGAATTAGAATTATTGGGTTGTAATGTAACTATACTTACTTGTAATAATGTACCTACTTGGGCTAAGAATAGTGTTACTTCAGTAGTAAGTGAAAAGTCTGTTATTCTATTTAATGGTGATAAATTAGAAACAATGCCTAATGATGGAACTGCTCTTGCGTTAATTAGACCAGTAATTACTATTACTAAAAATAATTTAGAGGCTGCTAAATAGTGGTTTCTTTTTTTCTATTTTTGTGATAAAATTGGGTTAGGAGGATATTAAAATGGAAAAGAAAAATACGGGTTTAATAGTTTTGGTTGTTGTACTTAGTTTATTGGTTGTAGGACTTGGTGGATATATTGTATATGATAAAATGCTAGATAAAAATATTAATGATTCTGATAATAAAGGTAAAAATGATAATATTATTGATAAAAATGATAAAAATGAGGTTGCTAAAATAAATGAAACAATAGTTGTTGATATTAATAATGATAAAACTTATAATAAAGATATAAATAATCATAATGTTTATGTTGATGAAAGAACTTTAAAGATTGATAATAAAGTATTTTGTGAATTGAATGATATTAATTATTTATATCAAGTTAGTTTTTATGATGATGTTATTATTACTTATCAGAGTGTTGGTACAAGTGGTTCTTTTGTTATTTATGATTATAATGGTAATGCTGTAAAGAAAATTGAGAAATTTAAAGATGATGAGAATAGACTATTTTATACTTATTTAAGATATTCTGATGATAACGTTTTTGATGTTTCTTCAGAAGGTAAAATTTCTTTTGTTGGTACTAAGCATTTACAAGGTGCTGCTGGGACTTATTTAACTGATGATGACAAGGTTATTAATTTGTTAGTGGATGATAATAATATTGCTGATAGTGACATTGTAAGTGGTATTTTTGAATTTTCATATTTGGGTAATAATAATTTTAGTGATATTAAATTCGTTGATTCTAGAAGTACTGTTAAGGATTTGAAAAAATAGTTTTAGAGGCTGCTAAATAGTAGTCTTTTTTTAATTATGTTTTGAGGATGAGACTTGGGCTCAGACTCACCTTACGAGACTACAGGCTCGGAAGGAATAAAAAGATATTGTAATTTTGATATTATTTTATTATAATATTGTTGGTGGTTAGTATGAGTCAATATTTTGATAATGATAAGAATATTAAAAGTGAGAGAAAAATAATTAAATTTAATTTTGATAATAAAGTATTTTCTATATATAGTGATAATGGAGTATTTTCTAAAGATAGATTTGATTATGGTACAAGAGTTTTACTTAATAGTGTTGATATAGATAAATTATCTGGTAATGTACTTGACCTTGGATGTGGACTTGGAGTAGTGGGTATTATACTTGGTACTTTTAATAAAGGTATTAATATTGATATGGTTGATATTAATGAGAGAGCTATAGATTTGGCTAAGAATAATTTGGTACTTAATAATATTAAAGCTAATGTTTTTGTTAGTGATATTTATTCTAATATTGATAATAAATATGACTTTATTATTACTAATCCTCCTATTAGAGCGGGTAAGAATGTTATAAGAGGATTTTTACTTGGTAGTTATGATTATTTAAAGGACGATGGTATCTTATATTTTGTTATGAGAAAGGATCATGGGGTTAAGTCAATGATAAAGGAACTTAGTGTTAAATTTAATACTAGTATTGTTAATAAAGATAAAGGTTTTTATGTTGTTTTATGTACTAAGAAATGATACTTAAGATGAATATTCTTAAGTATTTTTTGTTTATGGATAAAAAATGTAAAAAAATATTATAAATGTGTCCAAATGTGTTGACTTATTTTTTAAATGCTGATAAAATTATAAATTGGTAACACATCTTTAAATGTGGCTGATTTTTAAAAATCTAGGTATAGGGGTGAAATATTTAATGGCTTATAAGTTAAAACAAAGCGGTGATTATAGAAAAAGAAGAAATTTTTCTATGATCAAGAATTCACTAGCAATTAGTGATTTACTAGAAGTGCAAACTGAAAGTTATAAATGGTTTGCATCAGAAGGGGTAAAAGAGGTTTTTGAAACATTTTCACCAATTGAAAGTTTTTCTGGTAGTTTATCTTTAGAATTTGGAGAATATGAGTTTGGTACTCCTAGATATTCTATTAAAGAATGTAAAGATAGACAAATTACATATGCTGCTCCACTTAAGGTTCAGACTAGACTTTTCAACAATGAAACTGGAGAGGTTAAGGAACAAGAAATTTTCTTGGGAGATATGCCTCTTATGACAGAAGCTGGTACATTTATTATTAATGGTGCTGAAAGGGTTGTTGTATCGCAACTTGTTAGATCTCCTAGTGTTTATTATTCTAAGGAAATTGATAAGAATGGTAAACCTGTATTTGCTTCTAAGGTTATTCCATCTAGAGGTACTTGGCTTGAGTATGAAACTGATGCTAAGGATATTATTTATGTAAGAATTGATAGAAATAGAAAGGTTCCTATGACTACTTTACTTAGAGCAGTTGGTCTTTCTAGTGATAGTGATATTTTATCTTTATTTGATAATGATATTTATTTAAAGAATACTATTGAAAAGGATTCTTCACATAATACTGATGAGGCTCTTATTGAAATTTATGAAAAGTTAAGACCTGGTGAGCCTACTACTTTAGATAGTTCAAAGAACCAATTGATTACTAGATTCTTTGATGATTTTCATTATGATTTGGCTAAAGTTGGTAGATATAAATTTAATAAGAAACTAAATGTTAAAGATAGATTACTTGGTAATAGACTTGCTGAGGATATCGTTATTGATGGAGAAGTTAAGATTCCACGTGATACTTTAATTAATAAAGAGGTATATGATGAATTATGTACTTATTTAGATAATGGTTATGGGATTACTGAGGCTAAAGTTAATGAGGATTTAACTATTAACTCTAGTATAGATGAGCATAATAAGATTCAAGTTATTCATTTATATTCTAATACTGATGATAAAAAGATAGTTAAGGTTATTGGTAATGATCCTAATGCTAATATTATGAATCTTACTATTTCTGATTTTTATGCTACTGTTAGTTATTATTTGAATTTAAATGATGGTATTGGTAAAGATGATGAGATTGATCACTTGGGTAATAGAAGAGTTAAACAAGTAGGAGAGCTTCTTCAAAATCAATTTAAGATTGGTTTTAGTAGAATGGAAAGAGTTATTAGAGAGAGAATGACTACTCAAGATATTGAGACTGTTACTCCTAAAACACTTATTAATATTAGACCAGTTACTGCTGTTATTAAAGAGTTCTTTGGTAGTAGTCAGTTATCACAATTTATGGATCAAACTAATCCTATTGCTGAACTTACTCATAAGAGAAGATTATCTGCTTTAGGACCTGGTGGTTTATCTAGAGATAGAGCTGGTATTGAGGTAAGAGATGTAAATTCTTCTCACTATGGTAGGATTTGTCCTATTGAGTCTCCTGAAGGTGCTAATATTGGACTTATTACTTCTCTTGCTAGTTATGCAAAGATTGATGAGTATGGATTTATTCAAACTCCATATAGGAAGGTAGTTAATAGTCATCTTACTGATGAGGTTGTTTATTTAACTGCTGATGAAGAAGAGGATTTTTATATTTCACAAGCTACTGTTAATGTTGATGATGATAATATGATTACTGATAAGACTGTAGCAGGTAGATATAGAGGAGAGAATGTTCTTGTTAGCCCTGATAAGGTTGATTATATTGATGTTTCTCCACAACAAGTAGTATCTGTAACTACTAGTTTAATTCCTTTCCTTGAACACGATGATGCTACTCGTGCACTTATGGGTGCTAACATGCAAAGACAGGCATTACCACTTCTTAAGACTGAAGCTCCATTTGTTGGTACTGGTGCTGAATATATTGCTGCTAGAGATAGCGGTTCTGTAGTAGTTGCTAAAGCTGATGGTATTGTTAGTTATGCTGATGCTAAGAAGATTGTTGTTAAGAATGCTAAGGGTGAAGATGTTTATTATTTGGCTACTTTTGAGAGATCTAACCAAGGTGAAACATTTAATCATGTTCCTATTGTTAGAGAAGGAGATAAAGTTAAGAGAGGTCAAATTATAGCAGATGGTCCTAGTACTGATATGGGTGAACTTGCTCTTGGTAAGAATGTTGTTGTAGCATTTACTACATTTAATGGTTATAATTATGAAGATGCTGTTATTATGAATGAGAGATTAGTTAAAGATGATGTTTATACTTCTTTACATATTGAAGATTATGAAATACAGTGTCGTGATACTAAACTTGGACCTGAAGAGATTACTAGGGATATTCCTAATGTTGGTGAAGAAGCTAGACGTAATCTTGATGAAAATGGTATTGTTAGAATTGGTACTGAGGTTCATGAAGGTGATATTTTAGTTGGTAAGGTTACTCCTAAAGGTATGGCTGATTTAACTAGTGAAGAGAAATTACTTCATGCTATCTTTGGTGAAAAAACTAGAGAAGTTAGAAATTCATCTCTTACTGTTCCACATGGTGGTGATGGTGTTGTTCATGATGTTAAGGTTTATACTAAAGATGATAATGAGGATTTACCTAGTGGCGTTAGTATGGTTGTTAGGGTATATATTATTCAGAAGCGAAAGATTCAGGTTGGAGATAAGATGAGTGGTCGTCATGGTAATAAGGGTGTTATTTCACTTATATTACCTAGTGAGGATATGCCATTCTTACCTGATGGTACTCCTGTTGATATTATGCTTAATCCTCAGGGTGTTCCATCTCGTATGAATATTGGTCAGATACTTGAGTTACACTTAGGTATGGCTGGTAAGAAACTTGGTGTACACTTTGCTACTCCTGTACTTGATGGTGCTAAGAGGGAAGATATAGCAGCTGCTATGAAAGAGGCTGGTATGGATGAGGATGGTAAGACTATCCTATATGATGGTAGAACTGGTGAAGAGTTTGATAGTAGAATTTCTGTTGGTGTTATGTATATGATTAAACTTCATCACATGGTTGATGATAAATTACATGCTAGAGCTACTGGTCCTTATTCACTTGTTACACAACAACCTCTTGGTGGTAAAGCTCAACTTGGTGGACAGAGATTTGGTGAAATGGAAGTATGGGCTCTTGAGGCTTATGGTGCTTCACATGTACTTCAAGAAATTCTTACTTATAAATCAGATGATGTTGTAGGTAGAGTTAAAGTATATGAGGCTTTAGTTAAGGGTCAACCTTTGCCAAAACCTGGTATACCAGAGGCGTTTAGAGTTCTTATTAAGGAATTCCAAGCATTAGGACTTGATATTTCTGTTATTAATAATAATGATGATGTTGTAAGTTTTGATGAACTTGAAAGAAATGCTAATCTTGATGAGAATCCTATAGCGGAAGAAATTACTAATGATGAAACATTTAAATCTTTTGATGAAGAAGAGAATTTGGATGATGATGATTTAGAAGAAGAAATAGATGATGATGATATTGATTTTGAAGATAATTTTGAGGAAGAAGGTGATTTCTAATGTTAGAAGCTAATGATTTTAAGGCTCTTAAGATTGGAATTGCCTCACCTGAGAAGATTAGGTCTTGGTCGTATGGTGAAGTATTGAAACCTGAGACTATTAATTACAGAACTTTAAAACCTGAAAGGGATGGATTATTCTGTGAAAAGATATTTGGACCTACTAGAGATTATGAATGTTCTTGTGGTAAGTATAAAAGACTTAGATATAAGAATATTGTCTGTGATAGATGTGGAGTAGAAGTTACAAAATCTTCTGTTAGAAGAGAAAGAATGGGTCATATTGAACTTGCTACTCCAGTAAGTCACATTTGGTATGTAAAGGGTGTTCCTTCATATATTGGACTTACTCTTGATATGTCTCCTAGAGACTTAGAGGAAGTTATATACTTTGTTTCTTATGTTGTTCTTGATCCTGGTGCTACTACTTTGATTAAGAAGCAAACTTTATCTGATAAAGAATATAGAGCATATTATGAGAAATATGGTAATACTTTTAGAGTTGGTATGGGAGCAGAAGCTATCAAAGAATTGTTATCTGAAGTTGATGTTAATAAGGAATTAGAAGAAATTCAAAAGGAACTTGATGGTGCTACTGGACAAAAGAGAACTAAACTTGTTAAGAGGTTAGAGGTTATTAATGCTTTTGTTCAATCTGGTAATAGACCTGAATGGATGATTATTGAAGCTCTTCCTGTTATTCCTCCTGAACTTAGACCTATGATTCAACTTGATGGTGGTAGATTTGCTACTAGTGACTTAAATGATTTATATAGAAGAGTTATTAATAGAAATAATAGACTTAAGAAACTTATTGAACTTGGTGCTCCTTCTATTATTGTTCAAAATGAGAAGAGAATGCTTCAAGAGGCTGTTGATTCTTTATTTGATAATGGTAGAAGAGGTAGAAGTGTAACTGGAGCGGGTAATAGAGCTCTTAAGAGTTTATCTTCTATGCTTAAGAGTAAACAAGGTAGATTTAGACAAAATTTACTTGGTAAGAGAGTTGATTATTCTGGTCGTAGTGTTATTGTTGTTGGACCGGACTTAAAGATGTATCAATGTGGTATTCCTAAGGAGATGGCTCTTGAGTTATTTAAACCTCATGTTATTCATGGTTTGACTGAAAAGGGCTTAGCTAATAATATTAAGTCCGCTAAAAAGATGATTGAAAATCAGGATCCTAAGGTATGGGATATTGTTGAAGAGGTTATTAAAGAGCATCCTGTTATGCTTAACCGTGCTCCTACACTTCATAGACTTGGTATTCAAGCATTTGAACCTAAACTTGTTAGTGGCAAAGCTATTAGGCTTCACCCTCTAGTTTGTACAGCATTTAATGCTGACTTTGATGGTGACCAGATGGCTGTACACGTACCTTTAAGTGAAGAGGCTAAGGCTGAAGCTAGAATACTTATGCTTGGTTCTAATAATATTTTATCTCCTAAAAATGGTGATCCTATTGTTACTCCTTCTCAGGATATGATTCTTGGTAATTATTATATTACTATGGAGAAGGCTGATTATCCTGGTGAGGGTAGGGTATTTAAGAATACTAATGAGGCTTTAATGGCTTATCAAAGAAGGGAAATTAAACTTCAAAGTAGAATTGCTATTCCTGTTAATTCATTTAAACACAAGGTATTCTTAGATGAAGATAAGAATAAGTATTTGGTTACTACTCCTGGTAAGATTATATTTAATGAGATTTTACCTGATTCATTCCCTTACTTATGTGAGGCTACTAGTGAAAATATTGAGGGTATTACTCCTAGTAAGTATTTTATTGAATATGGAGAAAATATTCCTGAAAAAATTAAGGAAATGCCTCTTACTACTCCTTTTAATAAGGGTGCACTTGAGAAGATTATTGCTCAAATGTTTAAGAGATATAAGACTACTGAAACTAGTATTTTTCTAGATAAACTTAAGGATTTAGGATTTAAGTATTCTACTTATTCTGGTATTACTATTGCTGTAAGTGATGTTATTACTAGTAAGAATAAGGATGCTATTGTTGAGAAATCTAATGAAGAAATTAAGAAGGTTAACAAGCAATTCCAAAGAGGTCTTATTACTGATAGAGAAAGACTTGAACTTGTTATTGATATATGGACTAAGGCTAAAGAAGAAATTCAGGATGAACTTCAAAGTTATGCTAAAAGTTATGTAGATAATCCTATCTTTATAATGATGAATTCTAAAGCTAGAGGATCTATTTCTAACTTTGTACAGCTTGCTGGTATGAGAGGATTAATGGCTAAACCTAATGGTGAAACTATTGAAATTCCGATATTGTCTTCATTTAGTGATGGTCTATCGGTATCTGAATTCTTCTTATCTACACATAGTGCTAGAAAAGGTAGTGCTGATACTGCTTTAAAAACTGCTGACTCTGGTTATATGACTAGAAGACTTGTTGATGTAGCACAGGATATTATTGTTAAGGAAGAGGATTGTGGTACTATTCAAGGTGCTTTAGTTAGTGCTTTTATGGATGATAAAGATGGTATTATTGAACCTTTATATGATAGAATTGTTGGTAGATATACTAATAAGAAAGTTATTAATCCTGAAACTAAGGAAGTTATTATTGATAAGAATGAGTATATTACTGATGCTATTGCTAATAAGATAGTTAAGGCTGGTATTACTGAAGTTGAAATTAGAACTGTTCTTACTTGTAAGACTGATCATGGTGTTTGTCAACATTGTTATGGTAGAAACTTGGCTACTGGTAATATTGTTGAAATTGGTGAAGCTGTTGGTGTTATGGGTGCTCAATCTATTGGTGAACCTGGTACTCAGCTTACCATGAGAACATTCCATACTGGTGGTGTTGCTGGTGCGGATATTACTCAAGGTCTTCCGAGAGTTGAAGAGTTATTTGAGGCTAGAATGCCTAAAGGTAAGGCTACTATTAGTGAAATTAGTGGTGTTATTTCTAAGATTGAAGAAGCTGGCGGTAAATTTAAGGTATATGTTAAGAATGATACTGAAACTCGTGAGCATGTTACTTTATATGGTGCTAAGCTTAGAGTAGAAAAGGGAGATAAGATTGAAGCTGGTGATAGACTTACTGAGGGTTCTGTATCTCCTAAAGAGTTACTTGCAGTAACTGATCCTAATACTGTACAACAATATATTCTTAAAGAAGTACAAAAGGTATATAGATCACAGGGTGTTGATATTAGTGATAAGCATGTTGAGATTATTGCTAGAAGAATGATTTCTAAAGTTAGAATTATGGATGCTGGTGATACTTTATTTGTACCTAGTACTACTGTATCTTTACAAGAATTTACTAAGGGTAATAGAGATGTTATTATTCAAGGTAAGAAACCTGCTATTGGACAACCTATACTTCTTGGTATTACTAAGGCTGCTCTTGAGACTGATTCGTTCTTATCTGCTGCTTCATTCCAAGAGACTACTAGAATCTTAACTGAAGCTTCTGTTAAGGGTAAAGTTGATAAACTTCAGGGATTAAAAGAAAATGTTATTATTGGTAAGTTAATTCCTGCTGGTACTGGAGCTAAAGAGTATATGGATGTTGGTTATTCTTTAGAACATGAATTTCTTGATGATGATGCTTCAGAAGTATTAGAAGAAGAATTTATGGATTAATTTAAAAGTCATAACTTTGGTTATGGCTTTTTGTTTTGAAGTCTTTTGTCTTCAAAAAGAACTTTAGAGCCTGTAGTCTCTAAAGTTTTGCTATTTTTCTTGGGTTGTGTTATACTTTTTGTGGTGATATCTATGTTTAAGGTATATGATGATAGTAATTTTGTTATTAATTATCAGGACAATTTGGAAAAGTTAGTTACTAATTTTGTTTGTTATTATAAGAATAATATTAATGAATTACTTAAGAAGTTTTATTTAGGAAGTATTGATAAAATGGAAATTAGGTTATTTTCTGATAAGGATTTACTTAGTGATATACCTTATAAGTTAGGAGATTTTGCTGGTTTCTTTAATAATAATGGTGTTAATTGTTATATTAATATTAATGGTAAGAAGAGTGAAGATGATATTATTAAAGCTATTATGCATGAAATTGTACATCATATTTATAGGTTTTATATTGAAAGTGATACTACTAATAGAATTATTTGGTTTGATGAAGGACTTGCTATGAATTTTTCTTTACAAAATGATAAGTATAATGATGATGATAATTTTAAAGAATTTTTAGTTAATAAAATATTTTCTATTAAGAGTATTCCTTGTATTAATGATTTAAATCATGGTGGTAGTTTTGTTAATGATAACTATAATGGGTATGATTTATCATATTTAATAGTTAGATATTTAATTGAGACTAATAGTCAAATGGATTTCTACTTTATTATGAAGGATAAAGATTTAATTAAAAGTATTGGTAATAATGTATTAGAGGGTGCTATGAAATATTATAAGAATAAATATTTTAATACTTTAAATATAAAATAGTGTTTTATTAATAAAATTTTAATTATAAGTTTACATTTTGGGGGTTTTGATATATAATACTTGCATGTTGGGAGATGGTTATATGAATTTTACTGGTTATCCATCTATAGATAATATTCATAATAAAGATTATAGTTTTTTTGATAGAAATCCTATAATACCTGATATGAGTATTTATAATACTATTAATATGCTTAGTACTTTTTATAGAAAAGAAGAAGCTATTGATTGTTTAGATTTGAATGTTAATTATGATGAGATGATTAATGATACTGTTTTGTTATCTAAAACTTTTAAAGAACTTGGTATTAAGAAGGGTGATATTATATCGGTATCTATGCCTAATTTTTATCAGGGTGTAATAGTTTATTTGGCCGCTAATAGAATAGGGGCTGTTACTACTTTTATTAATTCTATGTCTTCTATAGAAGAAGTTCTTGGTTATCTTAATGAGTTTGAATCTAGTTTGTTTATTAATTTTGATAAAGATAGTGAGTATAATAAGAAGATTAAAGATAATAGTAAGGTTAAAAATATTATTACTTTAAATAAAGATGAAATTAATACTAAGAATTATGGTAATATAACTAGTAGTGCTAATGGATATAGGGATGATTTATCTTTTAGTGATATTGGTAGTATAGCTAAATATTATAAGAGACCGATATATACTTTATATGGTGGTAAGGAAGATTCACTTATACTTTTTACTAGTGGTTCTACTGGTAATCCTAAGAGTGTAGTTCTTACTAATCAAAATATATTAGCTTCTGGAATTTATATGAAGAATACTGGTAGGATTAAAGCTAAGGTTGGTGAAAGATGTTTGGTATGTGTTCCATTTTCTTATCCTTATGGTTTTGCTACTTCTACTATTATGAGTTTAATATGTGGTAGAGTAGCGGTGCTTGCTCCTACTTTAAGTAAAGATAATATTAGATATTATTTGAGTAAAAATCCTAATTATGTATTTGGTAGTCCTGCTCTTCTTGAGCTTATTAAAAGAAATGTTAAGGATAGTGATGATTTATCTAGTATTCATACTTTCGTTTCTGGTGGGGATTTTCTTACTGTTAGTCAGAATAAAGCTGGAGTAGAATTCTTTAGAAAGCACGGTGCTGAAACTATAATATGTAATGGTTCTGGTAATGCTGAGACTGTTGGTACTAATACGATGGCTGTTGGTTCAATTAATAAGCCTGAAACGGTTGGTAGAGTACTTGTTGGCACTAAAGCTATTGTTGTTAATCCTGATACTTTAGAAGAAGTTAAATATGGTGAAGAGGGTATGCTTTGTATTTCTGGCAAGCATGTATTTAAAGGCTATTATAAGAATGAAGATATGAGTCGTGAGACTAAATTTGTATATAAAGGAATAGAATATTATAAAACCGGGAATATGGGTATTTTAGATACTGATGGTTACTTTACTTTAACTGGTAGAAGTAGTAGATATTATATTAGGTCGGATTTAAATAAAGTTTATCTTGAACATATACAAAATGTTATATCTTTAATTGATGTTGTTGATTCATGTTGTGTTGTACCTAAAGAAGATAAAGACCTTTTATTTACTAATAAAGCTTATGTTGTACTTAAAGATGGTGTTTTACCTTCTCTTGAAGTAAGTGACTATATAATGAATATGTGTTACAAACCTTTATATAATAGTGTTACTGGTGAAATGGTTCAACTTAAACCTTTTGAAGTTCCTGAATCTATAACTTTTTTAGATGTGCTTCCAAGAACTAAGGCTGATAAGGTTGATTATACTTTTTTGGAAAATATGGCTAAGAATGAGGTTAAAATTAAAAAGAAAGAACTTAAGTAGTTTTTTCTTTTTCTCTATTTACTAGTATTGACAAGATTGTTAGGAATGATATAATTAAAGCAATAGAAGGAGATATAAATATGAGTATTGTATATCAGAAATGGCGTGATTTAATAATTAATCCGTTCAACATAAAGTTTAATTGTATAAAAATTAATAGAATTATAAGTTATCCACCTGCTGGAAATGATGTTGTTGAATGTTTGTGTGAGATTAATGATGATGTTAAGAATATATTTATTAAAATTGAACGTAGTAAGGTTTGTGATTTTACTACTGAAGTAAATAATTTGAATTATTTAAAAAGTAATAATTATTATTCTAGAATTCCAAATGTATTTGAAAGTGGCATTTATGATGGGAGAAGATATATTGTTTTATCTAAAATAGAAGGAAAAAGATTATCGGATATATTAAACTATGATAATAATTATAAAGAAGAATTATTGTTTAGATATGGACAAGAACTTTCAAAAATTCATAGGATACCAACTGATAATTTAAACGTAGCTAAACAAAGAGTAATAAATAATTGTCCAAATAAAGGAGTTTATCCTTGTTTATATGAAGAAGTAGAAATAAGTAAATATATTGAATTTTTAAAAAATAATGATTTTAATAAGGATTTTACTACATTTATTCATGGTGATTTTCATTATGGTAATATTTTATGGTTAGATAATTGTGTTAATGGTGTTATAGATTGGGAATATAGTGGAGTTGGATTTAAAGAACAAGATATAGCTTGGGCTCTTATATTAAGACCAGGACAAAAATTTATGGATAAAAAAGTAGATATTCAAAAGTTTTTAAGTGGTTATTCATGTGAAGGAAAATATGATAAGAAAAAACTTAAATGGTGTTTAATTAATGGTTATTGTCATTTTTATTTGATGAATAAGAATAATAGTGAATATAGAGATAAAGTATTAGAATTATTAAGTAATGTATTCGAATGGTGATTTTGTTTTTGTATTGAATATTTTTAGTTTTCGAGATATACTTATTATAGATGATAGGAGTTGGTTAGTGTGTATACTGGTATATATTTTTTGATTGAAGCTATATTTTATTCTATATTACTTATGATTGTTTACTTTAGAAAAAAGGTTTTTAATAGCAAGGAAAATAGAGTTTATTCTGTGCTTGTAGTTATTTCTTTTTTCGAACTTTTACTTGAATTTGTTTTGGATTTTGTTGGTCCTATGTATTTAGAAATACCTAAAGTAAGTTATTTTATTGCCAGAATGTATTCTTTGGTAGTTGAACTTTGGATAACTATTTTACTTTGTTATGTTATATTTGTTTGTTTAAATATGACTAAAAAGGAAAAATATATTTCACTTGTAAAAAATATTGCTGCTGTACTTATGATTATGTTTGCTACTTTAAATTTTGTACTTCCTCTTAATTTTATGTATGATGGTTATATTGCTTATACTTATGGACCTAGTGTTAATATTATATATATTTCAGCATTTTTATATTCATTTATTGGTATTGTTACTTTAATAATAAATATTAAAAATATTAGAGATAGAAGATTTTTTCCAATATTATTATTCTTAATATTAGGGGGTATTGCTTCTTATATTCAATATGTTAATCCGGGGTTGTTGCTGGCTACTCCTATACACGCTTTTATTACTTTTATTATGTATTTTACGATTGAAAATCCTGATGTTAAAATGATTGAACAATATCATAAGACTAAGGAAATTATGGATAATGCTAATAAGGATAAAACTATGTTTTTATATAATATGACTAATGATATTAAACTTATTAATAAAGATATTAATAATAATGTTAATAAAATTATGTCTATTCTTGATGCTAAAAGAATAAATAAGGATTATTTGAATGAATATCTTAGAAATATTCTTGTTGATACTGCTAAATTTACTACTATGACTAATGAGGTATTTGATGTATCTTCTCTTGATAGTGCTAATATTAAAATATATAATGATAAATATAATATTAAACTTCTTTTGAAAAAGATTATTACTTTGTATAGTAGTAAATGTAAGGATAAGGGAATTGAATTTAGAAGTGATGTTGCTAGTGATATTCCTACTTATTTGTATGGTGATAGTGTTGGATTTATGAATGTTTTGGTTAGTATATTAGATAATAGCGTTAAATATACTATTAATGGTTATATAGAATTTAGTACTGATGTTATTATTAAAAATGATATTGCTAGAATTATTATAACTATTTCTGATTCTGGATGTGGTATTTTGCCTTTAGAATTAGATAAGATATTTTATAAAAATAAAGAAGAAATAGATGGAGATAATATTAAGAGTAATTTATATACAGCTAGAAAATTAATTACTTTGATGGGTGGTGTTATAATTCCCAATAGTAATTATGGAGAAGGAACGACAATGAGAGTTGTTCTTGATCAAAAAATAGCAGACGAAGATGATTCTAAGATAAGTGATTATGAAAAAGTTTATGATAAGAAGAAGATATTATTAGTGGATGATAGTGATAATTGTTTAAAAATAATTACTAAGATGCTTAAAGATACTAATATTTTAGTTGATTATGTTGGCTATGGTAAAGAAGCTTTGGATAGAATTAGGAATAATGTTAAATATGATTTGATATTATTAGAGGAGAAGATGGAACCTTTAAATGGTTTTGATACTATGAAGAAACTTAATGGTATTAAGAATTTTGATACTGATGTTATTCTTTTAACTAGAAATAATGATTATGAATATAATGATAGTTATTTGGATTATGGATTTAAGGATTATTTACTTAAACCTATTAAGAAGGATTGTTTATTTAAAATTATAGATAAGTATTTAAAATAAATATAAAATAGTGTATAATATATATCGAGGAGATTTTATGAAGATTGAAAAATTAGATAAAGATAATATTAAGGAATATATAAGGGATATGAAGATTACTGATATTTCTAATGTAGAAGAGAATGTGGGTAAACTTAATGAGTTTGGTATTAAGAAAGATGATAAGTTTATATTTAGTTTTTTCCTTTCTGATAATTGTATCTGTGCTAGTTTTGGTAATAATAAGGTAGATGATAATTTAGTTAAAGAGATATTTACTTTTTTAAATAATAATTTGTCTTTTGATGGCCATTTACTTGTTCAGATTGTTCAGACTAAGATTATGGATATAATGGATAGTTTATATAGAATTAAGGATGTTTCTGTTAGCAAGAAGATTAAGGATATTTCTCTTAATTCTCAAATGAGGGAGAAATATGCAGAAATTGATATGAGAAGTATTAAGTATTTTGCTTCTAAAAATGATGTCTTTTGTAATTTATATAGTCAGAATATTCAAGATGAAGAGGTTATTAGGAAATTAGATGAATATTTTGTTCTTCTTGATGTTAGTTCTATTAATTTTACTGTTTTACCTGATAGTTTATCTTATATTGAATCTTTAGGATATAAGTGTGATAGTAAGAGATATGTTATTAATTATGAATAAGAGAAGATGTTTCTCTTATTTTTAATATAATATTATGGAATTATTGTTTTAGACGTGATATAATTATTATGGAGTGATGTTTATGTATAAAAATAAAAAGTTTTTCATATTAGGAATGGCTAGAAGTGGTTATGAAGTTGCTAAGTTATTAGCTAAAGATAACACTGTATTTATTACTGATATGAAAGAACAAGATGGGGATAAGGTTAAAGAACTTGAATCTTTAGGTGTTATTTTTATTTTAAGTGATAATCCTACGGATTTACTTGATGATTCTTATGATATTATGGTTAAAAATCCTGGTATTAAATATGATCATCCTACTGTTGTTAAGGCTAAAAATATGGGTATTCCTGTTATTAATGAGGTTGAAGTTGCTTATCATTATTTAGATTCTAATGTGAATATTATTGGTGTTACTGGTTCTAATGGTAAGACTACTACTGTTAGTATTATATATGAGATTATGAAGAAGGCTTTTGGGGATAAGGTTTTCTTGGCTGGTAATATTGGTACTCCTTTATGTCATTTTGTAAGTGATATTAAGAGTGGTGATTATTTGGTTATGGAAATAAGTGATCATCAACTTTGTGATATGTATGAATTTAAAACTAATGTATCTGTTATGACTAATATTTATGATTGTCATGCTGATTTTCATGATGGTCATGATAAGTATGTTCAAACTAAGAAGAAGATATTTATGAATCATGGTAAAGATGATGTTAATATTATTAATAAAGATAATAAAGAAGAGATGGCAATTACTCGTGATATTAAAGGCATTAATTATTATTTTAATGGTAAAGATGCTTATTTTAAAGATGGATATATTTATTATAATAATAAAAAAATTATTAATACTAATAGAATTATATTAAAGGGTAAACATAATTATGAGAATATTATGTGTGCTATTTTGGCCACTAAAAAATATGGTGTTAGTGATAAGATTATTCAAGATGTTGTTAGTAATTTTGGTGGAGTAGAACATAGACTTGAATATGTTGGTAATATTAATGGTAGAGATGTTTATAATGATTCTAAAAGTACTAATACAGAATCTACAGTTATTGCACTTAATTCTTTTGATAGACCTACTGTACTTATTATGGGAGGACTTGATAGGGGACATTCTTTTGATGCTCTTACTAAACCTATGAGTCATACTAAATTAGTGGTGGCTTATGGTGAAACTAAAAATAGAATTAAAGAATTTTGTCATAGTATTGATATTCCTTGTGAGATATGTGATGATTTGGTTAGTGCTACTGATATTGCTTATAATAATTCTATAGAAGGGGATGTTATTCTTCTTAGCCCTGCTTGTGCTAGTTGGGATCAATTTCCTGATTTTGAAACTAGGGGTAGATTGTTTAAGGATACTATAGTTAAATATAAGGATAAAAATGATTTTAAGTTATTTTTAGAAAAAGGTAAACATATTTATATGATTGGTATTGGTGGTATTAGTATGAGTGGTATTGCTGATATTCTTGTTAGTATGGGATATAAAGTAAGTGGCAGTGATAGGGTTAGTTCACTTATTACTGATAAACTTATAGGAAATGGAGTTAAGGTATATATTCCTCAAAAAGAAGATAATATTACTGATGATATTGATTTTGTTGTATATACCGCTGCTATTAGAGAGGATAATCCTGAGATGATGGCTGCTAAAAAAATGAATATTCCTATGATGGAAAGAGGAGAATTCTTGGGAGAGATTACTAAATTATATGCTGATACTATTGGTATAGCTGGTACTCATGGTAAAACTAGTACTACTTCTATGGTGTCTTGTATATTTTTAGAAGCAGGAGTTGATCCGACTATACAGGTTGGTAGTATTCTTAAAAATATTGGGGGTAATTATAGAGTAGGAAATAGTGATACGCTTATAATTGAGGCTTGTGAATATTGTGATAGTTTTCTTAATTTTAAACAGAAATCTGCTATTGTATTAAATATTGATAATGATCATTTGGATTATTTTAAGAATTTGGATAATATTAAAAAGTCATTTAATGAATATGTTAGTCATTTGCCTAGTGATGGTTATTTGATTGTTAATAATGATGATAAGAATAGTGTTGATTTAGCTAGTCATACTGAGGCTAAAGTTGTTACGTATGGTATAGATAATGATGCTATGTATATGGCAAGTGATATTGTATTTGATAAAAATGGTTATGGTAGCTTTGATGTTATTTATAATGGTGAAAAGATAGGCAATGTTAGTTTGTCTGTACCAGGAGTTCATAATATTTCTAATGCTCTTAGTGCTATTGCACTAGCAAGCTCTTATGGTATTTCATTTGATGATATTAAAAAAGGACTTAAGAAATATGATGGGGCTGCTAGAAGATTAGAATATAAAGGTAAATTTAAAGGTGCTAGTGTATATGATGATTATGGACATCATCCTACTGAGATTAAGGCTGTAGTGGAATCTATTAAGAATATGAAGTTTAATGAATCTTGGGTTATATTTGAACCACATACTTATGCGAGAGCATATAAGCACAAAGAAGATTTTGCTAAAGTTCTTAAAGATTTTGATCATATAATTATAACTGATATTTATGCTGCTAGAGAAGAAAATATTTTTGGTATTAAAGAAGAAGATATTATTAAAGAAATTAAGAAATATGGTAAAGAGGCTTTTCATATAAGTAGTTATGATGATATTAAGTTATATTTAAGTGAATATGTTAATAAGGATGATTTGATTCTTACTTTAGGTGCTGGTAATGTTACTAAACTTGCTAGTATGTTGACAGAATAAAAGAATGATTTTGATCATTCTTTTTTCTTTAAGATTAATTTTTTTGTTTTGGGTTTAGAAATATTTTTGTTATGTGTTATATTTTGTGATGGTACCATTGCTTTGTTGTTTGCTATTTCTTTTTCTTGATTTTCTGTATTGGTAGTCTTAGTATTATTATTTGCTTTTTTATAGTCTATTTTATATATTGCTTCTAGGGTATTTATAAATGATGCTGAAAAGATTATTGCTGCTACATAGGCTTTATTTGTTATTAGATATGGGAGAGCTAATACTGATGATACTAAGTTTATTTTTCTTGATGTTTTCATATTTTTAGTCATTAGCATAGTGCTAGCTAAAGTACTTGATATTATTGGTAATATACTTAATATTGATGTTATTGTTAATGATCCTGCTATTAAACTTAATAGTGGATACATTATTAGTAACCATTTTGGTTGCTTTTTCTTTTTCTTTTCTTCATATATATATGTTATTATACCTTGTATTGTTAATATTACTGGTCCTATTGATGCTGAATATGCTCCTAGAACTATCATTGATAGAAATCCTGCTAAATTTGATATTGAATTTTGTACTAAGAATTTTTTCTTTTCTTTTGATCTTATACTGGTAATTAGAAATATTCCATTTATTATTGATAATATTTGTGCTATTATAAAATTTGTCATTTGTACACCTCTGGTAAGTATTATACTTATATTATTTGAGTTGTCAATCTTTTATATTAAATATTATTATTTTTTTGATTGTAAGTATTTTTCAAGCATTGGTAATCCATAGTTTTGATTATAATAATTAGGAAATTCATTTAAATGAGCTAATGCTATTTTTGTTGTTATTATTAAGTCATCGTTTGTTACATTTGTTTCTTTGTTTATTTTGCCATGTTCTAATTCTATATTTATTCCTGTTAGTAGATCAATTGGAGTAAATTTATTAAATTTTATATTTAGTTTATTTGCCGCTGAAAGGGCATCTTTTAATGTAAACATATTATCACCATTTTATTATATGTTAGATAATGTAAATGTGTTTAAGTTTAATTGACACTTGTGTTTATTTGGGTTATACTTATATTGTACGTTGTGTATAATGAAAGGTGGTATGAATATGGAATTAAAAGGAAGTAAAACAGAACAAAATTTAATGACTGCTTTTGCAGGTGAATCACAAGCTAGAAATAAATATACTTATTTTGCTTCAAAGGCTAAGAAGGATGGTTATGAACAAATAGCTGCTATATTTGAAGAGACTGCTAATAATGAAAAAGAACACGCTAAAATGTGGTTTAAAGAGTTAAATGGTGGTGAAATTCCTAGTACTATAGATAATTTATTAGCTGCTGCAGAAGGTGAAAACTATGAATGGACAGATATGTATAAAGGTTTTGCTGAAACTGCTAGAAGTGAAGGATTTACTAGAATTGCGTTTTTATTTGAAGAAGTAGCTAAAATAGAAAAGGAACATGAGGAAAGATATAGAAAATTACTTGCTAATGTAAAAGATGGTTTGGTATTTTCTAGAGATGGTGATAAGATATGGCAATGTAGAAATTGTGGACATATCGTTATTGGAAAAGAGGCACCAAAAGTTTGTCCTGTTTGTGCTCATCCACAAAGTTATTTTGAAATTAAGAAAGAGAACTATTAGTTCTTTTTTTTGATATTATTGTTAATATTGCATATTAATATAGTGTGATGATTATGAAGAAAAACGATTATAAAAAACTTATTTTATATATTGCTATACCTTTATTATTGGGTGGTATTGTTGGTTTTATTACTTTTAAAGAAAGTATGAATTATAATGGTATAGTAGATGAATGGGTATTTCCTATTGTTTGGAGTATACTTTATATACTTATGGGGATATCTAGTTATATTGTAAGGAATAACAAGGAACTTATGAGTATTTATAAAGTTAATTTGGTTATTAATTTATTGTGGCCTATTATTTTCTTTACTTTGAATTTTAAAGTATTTGGTTTTTTTGGGATATTATTATTAATTCTTGTTGTTGGTTATATGATGTATAAATTTTATAATAAAAATAAGATAAGTGCTTATCTTTTGATTCCTTATTTACTTTGGCTTATATTTGCTTCAATATTAAATTTGATGGAAATTATTTAATGATACTTTACACTTTATTATTTGTATATTATTGACAAATGTATTATAGTGTAGTATCATTGGATTGTACTATTTATAGTAGTACAACTTTTGAGGTGGAATAATGTTAGAAAAAATTATATATATATTAGGGGTTGCTTTTTTATTTTATGCTGGGTATTATCTTATTACTTCGATTGGTATATTTAAGAAAAGAAAAAAAGTTACTAATAACAATGATGATAAAAAGAATTTTTTTGCGGTTATTATTGCTGCTAGAAACGAAGAGAATGTTATTGGTAAACTTATTGATAGTTTGAAAAAACAAAGTTATCCTAGTGAATACTTTGATATTTATGTTATTGTTAATAATTGTACTGATAATACTGCTATAGAAGCTAAAAAAGCCGGTGCTAAGGTTATATCATGTACAGAAAAAGTTTCTACTAAAGGAGAGGTACTAAAATACACTTTTGATTTATTTAAAGATAATAATAAAATTGATGCTTATGCAATATTTGATGCAGACAATATTGTTCATCATGATTTTTTAGCTAAAATGAATGATATGATTAATAGTGGTTATTCTGTTGCACAAGGTTTTAGAGATACTAAAAATATTTCAGATAATTGGCTTACTAGTAGTTATGCTATTCTATATTATTTTCAAAGTTTATTTTTAAATGAATCTAGATATAATATGGGTAGATCTTCTTTTTTGAATGGTACTGGTTTTGTTATAAAAAAGGAAGTAATTGATAAGCATGGTTTTAATCCAAAAACAGTAACTGAAGATGTTGAATTTACCGCTATGTGTGCTATTAATAACGAAAAGATTGGTTTTGCTACTGATGCTATTACTTATGATGAGCAAACTAATAGTTTTGATGTTTCATGGAAGCAAAGAAAAAGATGGTCTTTTGGTACAATGGAATGTTTAAGAGAGTATTTTCCTACTCTTTTGAAGAAGGGAATTAAAGAGAGAAATTTTGAATGCTTTGATGTAGGATTATTTTATTTGTCAGTAATATCGCATGTTGTATTTAATTTATTACCTATATTTCTTCTTATTAATATAATTATTCATTTTGATAGTTTGACTTTTGATAATATGCTTTATAAAATTATTTTTATTGTAATCTCATATTTATTTGGAGTTGTTGTAAGAATTATTTTACTTAAGAGATATAATAAGAGCTTTAAAGATAATATTGGTGGTGTACTTTTATTTGATTTATTTGTATTTAGTTGGCTTCCTATTAATTTTATTTGTTTATTTATTAAAAGTTGTAATTGGGATAGTATTAAGCATAATAGAAGTGTTGATATTGAAAATGTTTAAGAATAAATGTAAATTGTTTATTCTTTTTTCTTTTTTTATGGTATAATATTTTATAGTAGAGGAGAGTGTATATGAATATGAAAAAGATTTTGGTATTATGTTTGGTTTGTGTTATATGTTTAACAGGATGTGGTAAAAGTGATGATACTCTTATTATGGTTACTGAAGCTGGTTTTGCGCCATATGAGTATTATGATGATGGTGAAATAGTTGGTGTTGATATTGATATAGCTAGGGAAATTGCTAAAGAAATGGGAAAGGAACTAGTTGTTAAGGATGTTGCTTTTGATTCTATTATTAATGAGGTGAAAACTGGTAAGGCTGATTTTGGTGCTGCTGGAATTAGTTATACTGATGAAAGAGCTAAACAGGTTGATTTTTCTATTAATTATTCTACTAGTAATCAGGTTGTAGTTGTTAAAAATGGTAGTAATATTAGAGATGTTAATAATATTGATGGTAAGAAAATTGCTGTTCAACTTGGTAGTGTAGCTGATACTTATGTTACTTCTAATTTTAAAAATTCTGAAATTGTTAGAGAAAAGAAATATTTGGCTGCTATACAAGATTTGAAGGATGGTAAGGCCGACGCAGTTGTTATGGATGAACTTCCAGCTAAAGAAATGGTTAAAAATAATAATGATATTATGATTCTTTCTGGTAATCTTGCTAGTGATAGTTATGGAATGGTTGTTAAAAAAGGTAATACTAAGCTTCTTAATACTATTGATAAAGTACTTAATAGACTTAAAGAGGATGGTAAGATAGATAAATATGTAATTAATCATACTACTGAGTAAGGAGTTTTTATATGAATAGTTATATGAATTTTTGGGATAAGATATTTAATTTTTTTGGTGGTATTTGGGATTCTTTTTATCAAAGTGTTATTTACGATAATAGATATGAATTTATTTTTGAAGGTTTATTAAATACGATTATTATCGCTATAGGAGCTGCTATTATTGGCATTGTTATTGGTATTGTCACTGCTCTTATTAGAAATAATCATGATATGAATGGTAAGATGAAAATTGGTAATAAATTATCTAAGTGGTATGTTGATATTATTAGGGGTACACCTTCTATACTTCAACTTATGATTATTTATTATGTTATATTTAAATCTGTTAATATTAATATTGTTATTGTTGGAATACTTGCTTTTGGTATTAATTCTGGGGCATATGTTTCGGAAATTATTAGAGCTGGTATTAATTCTGTTGATAAGGGGCAATTTGAGGCTGGATATGGTTTGGGTCTTTCTTATGGAAAGGTTATGAGATATATTATATTACCTCAAGCTTTTAAAAATATTTTACCAGCAATGGGTAATGAATTTATTACTTTGGTTAAAGAGACTGCTGTTGGTGCTTATATTGGTATTGTAGAACTTACTAAGGCTTCGGATATTATTGCTTCTAGAACTTATGATTATTTCTTTCCACTTATTATTATTGCAATTATTTATTTTGCTATTACTTTAAGTCTTACTAAATTATTTAGTAGAATAGAGAGGAGACTTAATAATGTTAGAAGTTAAAAATTTGAAAAAGTCTTTTGATAATAATAAGGTATTAAAAGGAATTGATTTTAAGGTTAATAAGGGTGATATTGTTGCTGTTATTGGTCCTAGTGGTTGTGGAAAAAGTACTTTCCTTAGGTGTCTTAATATGATAGAAAGACCTACTGGCGGTAAGGTTATTTTTGAGGGATATGATTTAACTGCTGGTAATGTTAATTTGCCTAAAATAAGAGAAAAGATTGGTATGGTGTTTCAACAATTTAATTTATTTCCTCATTTGACAGTTATTCAAAATATTACTTTAGCTCCTATTAAACTTGGTATTATGAGTCAGGATGATGCTAATAAAAGAGCTGTAGAGTTGCTTAAAACTATTAATTTGCTTGATAAGAAGGATTATTATCCTAATGAGCTTTCTGGTGGTCAGAAACAAAGAGTTGCTATAGTTAGGTCTCTTATTATGAATCCTGATATTATTTTGTTTGATGAACCTACTAGTGCACTTGATCCTGAAATGGTGGGAGAGGTACTTGATCTTATTCGAGATATTGCTGATAAGGGAATGACAATGATTATTGTTTCTCATGAGATGAATTTTGTTAGAAAGAGTGCTAATAGACTTGTATTTATGGATAATGGTAAAATATCTTTTGATGGAAGTGTAAAGGAAGGCTTTGCTAATAAGGATAATGAGAGGCTTAAAGAATTTTTATCAAAAACTAAAGATAAATAGAGGTATTTTTTGTATTTTTATGTTATAATGTATTTATAGTAGAAAGTGTCTACTTTAGAGAATGGAAGGGAGAAAATAAAAAATGAATGCTATTGATGTTAAAAGCGAAATTGCACCTTTAAAAAAGGTATTACTTCATAGACCTGGAAAAGAATTACTTAATTTGACTCCAGATACTTTGAGTAGATTATTATTTGATGATATTCCTTTTTTACCAGATGCACAAAAAGAGCATGATGAGTTTGCTCATATTTTAAAAGAAAATGGAATTGAGGTTGTTTATCTAGAAGATTTGATGGCTGAAGTATTGGAACTTAGTGATGAAATTGAGGATAAATTTATTAAACAATTTATATATGAGGCTGGAATTAGAACTCCTAAATATAAAAACCTTGTGTATGAGTATTTAAAAAGTTTTGTTAATAAGAAAGAACTTGTTCTTAAAACTATGGAAGGAATTAAGATGGAGGAAATTAGCAGGGCTAAAAGAGATGTAGAAAAGTCTTTGGTAGATTTAGTTGCTGAAGAATCAGATTTTTTAGCAGATCCTATGCCTAATTTATATTTTACTAGAGATCCTTTTGCTTCTTGTGGTAATGGTGTTATTTTGAATAAGATGTACTCTGTTACAAGAAATAGAGAAACTATATATGCCGAATATATATTTAATTATCATCCTGATTATAAGGATAAACTTGATAAATATTATGATAGATACTTACCTTATCATATTGAGGGTGGTGATGTTCTTAATCTTAATGAACATATTATTGCTGTTGGTATTTCTCAAAGAACTGAAGCTGGAGCAATAGATGAACTTGCAAAGAACTTATTTAGAGATGCTGATTGTAAAGTTGATACTATTTTGGCATTTAATATTCCTGAATCTAGAGCATTTATGCATCTTGACACTGTATTTACACAGATTGATGTTGATAAGTTTACTTATCATCCTGGTATTATGGATACTCTTCAGGTATTTGAAATTACTGAAGGGGATATTCCTGATAGCGATGAGGATTTAAATGTTGTGGAAGTTAAAGGTAGTTTGGAAGAGATACTTGAAAAATATCTTGGAAGAAAGATTGAACTTATCCCTTGTGCTGGTGGAGAAAAAATATCCGCCGAAAGAGAGCAATGGAATGATGGTACTAATACTTTATGTATAGCTCCAGGAGTTGTTGTTGTATATAATAGAAATAATATTACTAATAATATTTTAAGAGAGCATGGTATTAAGGTTATTGAGATGAGTAGTGCTGAACTTTCTAGAGGTCGTGGTGGTCCTAGATGTATGAGTATGCCTTTAATAAGGGGGAATCTTTGACCCGATGACTACTAATAACAAAGAAATTAATTTGAAAGGAAGAAATTTTCTAACACTTCTTGATTATACTCCAGAAGAGATTAGATATTTACTTGATCTTTCACATGAATTAAAAGAGAAAAAGAAAAATGGTATTCCTCATAGATATTTAGAGGGAAAGAATATTGTTTTATTATTTGAAAAAACTTCTACTAGAACAAGATGTGCTTTTGAAGTTGCTGGCCTTGATTTGGGTATGGGCGTTACATACTTGGATCCTGGTAGTTCACAAATGGGTAAAAAAGAAAGCATTGCTGATACTGCTAAAGTTCTAGGTAGAATGTATGATGGTATTGAATATAGAGGTTATGCACAGGAAATTGTGGAAGAACTTGCTAATAACGCTGGTGTACCAGTATGGAATGGTTTAACTACTGAATTTCATCCTACACAAATGCTTGCTGATGTTATGACAGTTGAGGAAAATTTTGGTCATTTAAAAGGAATTAAATTAGTATTTATGGGTGATGCTAGAAATAATGTTGCTAATTCACTTATGGTTGTTTGTGCTAAGATGGGTATGCATTTTACTTCTTGCGGGCCTCGTGATTTGTGGCCAGATGAGGATCTTGTTAATAAATGCAAAGAAATTGCTAAAGAAACTGGCAGTGTAATAGAAATGACTGAAGATGTTATGGAAGCTTCTTCTAATGCTGATGTTATTTACACTGATGTTTGGGTTTCTATGGGTGAACCTGATGATGTATGGAATGAAAGAATTAAACTTCTTAGTCCATATCAAGTTAATATGAAAGTTATGAATAATGCTAATGATAATGCTATATTCTTGCATTGCTTGCCTTCTTTTCATGATTTAAATACTACTATTGGTAAAGATATTTATGAAAAGTTTGGACTTAAAGAAATGGAAGTTACTGATGAAGTATTTAGTTCTTCTAAATCTAAAGTTTTTGATGAAGCAGAAAACAGACTTCATACTATCAAAGCTGTAGTATATGCTACTATGAGGGATTAGTATGAGTAAGATTGTTATTGCTTTAGGAGGTAATGCTTTAGGTAAAAGCCCTCAAGAACAGTTAACACTTCTTAAGAGTGTGGCTACGACGATTGTTAATTTAGTTAAAGAGGGAAATCAAATTGTTCTTACACATGGAAATGGGCCACAAGTGGGACAGATATTTCTAGCTATGGACTATTCTTCAAATGGCGATGCTGGAACTCCTAAAATGCCATTTCCTGAATGTGGAAGTATGAGTCAAGGTTATATAGGTTACCAGCTTCAACAATGTATTCAAGATGAACTAGAACATCAAGGCATTGTTAGAGATTGTGCAACCTTGATAACACAAGTCTTAGTTGATCCAATGGATAGTGCTTTTAATAATCCAACTAAGCCGATTGGAATGTTTTATAGTAAAGAAGAAGCTATGAAAATTCAACAAGATAAAGGTTATATATTTGTTGAGGATGCTGGACGTGGGTATAGGAGAGTTGTACCATCTCCGAAACCTAAGGATATTATTGAAAAGAATGTTATTAAACTTCTTGTTAATAATAATAATATTGTAATTGCTGCTGGTGGTGGTGGAATACCTGTTATTAAAACAGATAAAATTGAATTACTTGAAGGTGTAGAAGCTGTAATTGATAAGGATAAAACAGCTGCTTTGCTTGCTAATTTAATTGATGCGGATATGCTTTTAATTCTTACTGCTGTTGATAAGGTATGTTTGAATTATAATACTGATAAGCAGGTTGAACTTGATACTATGAATGTAGAAGAGGCTAAAAAGTATATTGATGAAGATCAATTTGCTAAAGGAAGTATGCTTCCTAAAATTGAGGCTTGTATATCTTTTGTAGAGAATTCTGATAATAAGAAGGCTATTATTAGTTCACTTGATAAGGCTAGCGATGCAATTAATGGTAAAAATGGTACAATTATAAAGAGGAGGTAAGAAAAATGGCTAAGAAAAAGACTAAGGTAATGTTATCGTCTTTTTCGATAATCTTAATTCTAATTTTTGGATTAGGAATATTATCACATGTACTTCCAGATGCACAATTTGTTGGTGATCAAATTGTTAATGGAAGTGGAACTGTTGGTGCTAAATTATCACAAGTTTTGATGTCACCAATATTAGGTTTTGAAGATGCTATTGATGTTGGTATCTTTATTATGATGTTAGGAGGTTTACTTGCAGTAATTAATAAAACTGGGGCACTTGAGACTGGTATTAAAGTACTAGTACGTAAACTTAAAGGTAGAGAATTATTATTAATACCTATATTAATGTTTATATTCTCTATTTGTGGATCTACATATGGAATGCTTGAAGAAACTGTTGGTTTCTATGTATTACTTGCCGCTACTATGATGGCTGCTGGTATGGATCCACTTGTTGGTGCTGCAGTAATTCTTCTTGGTGCTGGTAGTGGATGTTTAGGATCTACTATTAACCCATTTGCAACTGGTGTTGCACTTAGTGCTTTACCTGAAGGTGTTACTGCTAATCATGGTTTAGTACTTCTTATTGCAACATTTATATGGCTTACAACACTTGGTATTTGTATATTATTTGTAATGAGTTATGCTAAGAAGGTTAAGAAGGATAGGGGCTCTACTATTTTATCACTAAGAGAGCAAAAACAAGCTGAAAAAAAGTTTGGTAATTTCTATAAAAAGGATGAGAAAGAAGTTAATTTAACTGGTAAACAAAAAGTTACACTTGTTTTATTTGCTTTGACTTTCCTTGTAATGATTATTGGATTTATTCCTTGGGGTGAATTTGATATTACATTCTTTGATAGTTTTACTGGATGGCTTACTGGTTCTTCACTTGGTAATTGGTGGTTCTATGAAGCTGCTTTATGGTTCTTAATAATGTCAATTATTATTGCTATTATTAATAAATTTGGTGAGAAAGGTTTTATTGATACTTTTGTTGATGGTGCTGATGATATGATTGGTGTTATCTTAGTAATTGCTATTGCTAGAGGTGCTAGTGTTCTTATGGGACAAACTTACTTAGATAATTATATTATATATAATGCTGCTGATTTACTAGCTAAAGTACCGGAGATGTTATTCGTACCACTTAACTATATACTTCATATTGTATTATCAATATTGGTACCATCATCATCTGGTCTTGCTACATTATCTACACCAATTATTGCTCCACTTGCAGCACAACTTGGTTATAGTGTAGAAGTTACTATTATGACTTTAGTTTCCGCTAATGGACTTGTTAATTTAATATCTCCAACTTGCGGTGCTATAATGGGTGGACTTGCTCTTGCTAAAATAGAGTATTCTACTTGGTTTAGATGGGCATTTAAGGTAGTTCTTACTATTATGCTTGTAAATATCTTTGTATTATGTTTATTTACTTTACTTGTATAGTAAGAATAACTATATTGTATTTGAAGAACAACTATTTTGGTTGTTCTTTCTTTGTTTGTATGCTATACTATGTTTATGGGGAGGTTTGTTATTATGTTTAATAAGAAAACTAGTTATGAGGTTAATGTACAGGGTATTACTTTTTGGAGAAAGAAAATTAATGTTGATAATACAGAAGTTTTTGTTAGAGAATGTTTAAATGATCCTTTTATGCTTTATTTGGATAAGGTAAAAGGTGATAATTACCTTGATTGGGTTACTGGTAGACCTTTTATTATGGAAGATTTTGGTAAAGATTTTCTTTTAAGTCTTAGTAATATAAAAATATCTAAAGAAAATGTAACTATATGTGATGATGCTGTTGGAAAAGCTTTATATATACTTGAAGATAATGATAGAGAAGAGGAATATACTGATATATCAGAAGGTATTATTTATGAGAGTTATTTTTGCGATATTATTTCTTCTAAGTATGGTTTAGATGTTATTCCTGCTAATTTTGTATATGAAGAAATTAGAAGAGTTAGAAATATATATAAGGTTAATAATGATAAAGATAATATTAAATGTAAATCTTTAAAGAGAAAAAGAAAATAATATTTTTAAAGACTTATTTATAAGGCTTTAAAAATTCTAGTTAAAGACTTGTGGCTTTAACTAGCAGTGAACAACGAAGTGTGAACTGATACTAAAAAAGTATTTAGTTCTTTTTATTTATGTGGTAGAATATTAGTAGAGCAGGTGATTATTATGTATTATAAAATTAGTCATGGTAGTGTTACTCTTGGTAATAATACAGTACTTGAAGATATTAATTTTTGTGTTAAAGATAATGAGAAAATTGGTATTGTAGGGAGAAATGGCTCGGGTAAAACGACTTTACTTAAGGCTATTATTGGTGAATATGAAATTAATAGTGGTTATGAAGAAGTAGATATTATTTCTTCTGGGGACTTTAATATTGGTTATGTTAAACAAAATGATGGTTATAGTCTTAATATGAAGATGATAGATTATATTAGGAGTTCTTTTAAGGATATTCTTGATATTGAAAAGAATCTTAATACTTTAGAGGATGAAATGAGTACTTATTATGATGAGAAGATAGTAAGTAAATATAATGATCTTTTATCTAGATATGAATATATGGGTGGTTATAAATATAAGAAGGAGATAGAGGTTATTTTAAGTAAGTTTGATTTTAGTGATGAGGATAAAGATAAGTATTTGAATGAATTTTCTGGTGGTCAACTTACGAAGTTATCTTTGATTAGACTTTTATTATCGAAGCCTGATTTACTTATTTTGGATGAACCTACTAATCATTTGGATATTAAGGCTATTGAATGGCTTGAAGAGTACTTAAAGGGATACAAGGGCTCTATTATTTTGGTTAGTCATGATAGAATGTTTTTGGATAATGTTTGTAATGTTATATATGATATTGAGTATGGTACTTTAACTAGATATAGTGGTAATTATTCTTATTTTGTTAAGAAGAAGGAAGAAGATTATTTGAAGAATCTTAAGGATTATGAAAGACAACAAAGGGAAATTAAGAGACTTCAAGATATTGCTGATAGATTTAGGTATAAACCTACTAAAGCTGGTATGGCTATGTCAAAGTTAAAACAGATTGAGAGAATGGTATTAATTGATAAACCTGATAAAGCTAATACGAAGTCTTTTAAGATTAATTTTAGTCCTGATATGAATAGTTATAGAGATGTTCTTAAGGCTAAAAATCTTTCTATTGGTTATGATAGGGAGTTATGTAAGTTATCTTTTGAGGTGGAAAGAGGGGACAGGCTTGGTATTATTGGTGAGAATGGTATTGGTAAGAGTACCCTTCTTAAAACTATAATGGGTGAGGTTCCAGCACTTGGTGGTAAGTTTATTTTTGGTGATAGAGTTAATATTGGTTATTTTTCACAGGCATTAGATAATCTTAATTATGATAATTCTATTTATGATGAGATTGACAAAGAATTTCCTAGGCTTACACCTAATGAGATTAGAACTCTTCTTGGAGCTTTTGAATTTAGTGGAGAAGATGTTTTTAAGAAGATTAAAGATTTATCTGGTGGTGAAAAGGTTAGAGTTAGTTTATGTAAGATTTTGAATAAAAAACCTAATGTTCTTATTTTGGATGAACCAACGAATCATTTGGATATTATTGGTAAGGCTACTATTGAGAAGATGCTTACTAGTTATAAGGGTACCATTATTATGGTTAGTCATGATAGATATCTTATTAAGAATGTCTGTGATAGACTTCTTGTTATGGAAAATGGCAGAAGTACTTTATATAATTATGGTTATAGTGAGTATTTGGAGAAGACTAGGATTAGTAATGTAAGTAATGATAATGGGGTTAAGATAGAAAAAAAGAAAAGTATTGATAAAAAGGTTGATTCTTTTGATAAAAATAAAGAGATTAAAAAGATAGAGAAGGATATTTTTGAATTAGAGGAGAGACTTAGTAATCTTAATAATGAGCTTTTGAAGGAAGATGTTTATATGGATATTAATAAGGCTAATTTGATTAAGTTAGAGATTGATATTGTAAGTAAGGATATTGAGAAGAAAACATTAGAGTGGGATGAGATTACAAAGGATATGTAATTTGTTTAAAAAATGAGTATATGAAGTATGCTTTTATGTAAGTATACTTTTTATTGTTTTAATAATTAATTTTGTCTTTATATTTGACTGACTGGTTAAAACCTCCCTCACTATGCACCATAAAAAAAACACCAAATGGTGTTTGAATTTTCAATGGAGCAGATGAGGGGAGTCAAACCCCCGTCTCAGCCTTGGCAAGGCCGAATTCTAATCGTTGAACCACATCTGCAATGAATATATATACATTATATTAAAAAAATGTGGAAAAATCAACTGTTTTTATTAAAAAAGTTTAAAAAATAATGTATAATATGTATTAGGTGATAATTTTATGTTTGAGAATTTAAGTGATAGATTGCAAGATGTGGTTCATAAGATTAAGGGCTACGGTAAAATAACAGAAGAAAATATTAGTGAAATGATGAGAGAGATTAGACTTTCTTTATTGGAGGCTGATGTTAATTATAAAGTTGTAAAAGAGTTTACAAATAATGTAAAAGAAAAAGCTTTGGGAGAAGAGGTTAATAAAAGCCTTAATCCCGGAGAGTTATTTGTTAAAATTGTTAAAGATGAACTTACGGAATTATTAGGTGGAGAGAATACTCCTCTTAATGTAAGTGGTAATCCTGCTACTCTTATGTTAGTAGGTCTTCAGGGAAGCGGTAAAACTACTACTATTGGTAAACTTGCTAACTATCTTAGAAAGAATAATAAGAAAAAACCTTTATTAGTAGCTTGTGATGTATATAGACCTGCTGCTATTGACCAGTTAAAACAAATTGGTAGGGAACTTAATATTGAAGTTTATTCTGAAGGTAAAGGTAATCCTGTAGAAATATCAAAGAATGCTATTAAATATGCTAAAGATAATGGATATGATTATGTTCTTATAGATACTGCTGGTAGATTACAAATAGATGAATCTTTAATGGAAGAATTAGATAATATTCAGAAAGAAGTTAATCCTGATGAAACTATTTTAGTAATTGATTCGATGATGGGACAAGATGCTATCAATGTTATTAATGGTTTTAATGATAAGATTAAACTTAGTGGTGTTATTTTAACTAAACTTGATGGTGATACTAGGGGTGGTGTTGCTTTATCTGTTAAACATCTTACTAATTTACCAATTAAATTTATTGGTGTTAGTGAAAAAATGGATGGTCTTACTCCTTTCTATCCTGAAAGAATGGCCTCTAGAATACTTGGTATGGGAGATATTTTATCTATAGTTGAAAAGGTTCAGGATGAAATAGATGAAAAAGAGGCTGAGAAAACCGCTAAAAAAATGATGAAAGGTAATTTTGATTTGGAAGACTTTTTGAATCAACTTAATCAAATTAAAAAGTTAGGACCCCTTGAGAATATTTTAAAGTTACTTCCTGGGGCTAAAAAGATGGGACTTAATAATGTTAATATTGATCCTAAAATTATGAAAAGAACAGAAGCTATTGTTTTATCTATGACTCCTGAAGAGAGAAGAAATCCTAGTATATTAAAGGCTAGTCGTAAGAAAAGAATAGCTGATGGTTCTGGGACTACTGTTACTGATGTTAATAGATTGCTTAATCAGTTTGAAGATATGAAGAAAATGATGAAAATGATGAGTAATGGTAATTTTAAAATGCCATTTTAGGGGATATTATGAAAGGACTTACAATTAAAGAACCATGGGCTAGTTTGATAGTTAATGGTTATAAGAAATATGAGTTTAGAGGCTTTAAAACTAATTATAGAGGTAAGATACTTATTCATGCTGGTCTTAATTTAGAAAGTGATAATGCTTTGAAGTTTAAGGATTATAATCTTAATTATGGTCATGGTGAGATAATAGGAGAGGCGTATCTTACGGATTGTATTTTAGTCACTGATGAATTTGAAAATGAGTTATATAATATTAATCCTTTGGTATATGGGAAAAGTAAACATGCTAGAAAATATGCTTGGAAATTGGATAATGTTATAATGTATGAAAAGAGAATTCCTTATAAGGGAAAACTTGGACTTTGGAATTATGATGGTAATATCTAAATTTATTCTAAAATTGGACTTCTTTACTATTTACATATCTTATGTGAACATATTATATGTGTAGATAGGAGGATAATTTATGAATTTTAGTGATGGTTTTAACCAGGGTATGTATGATGGTGATATTGATATTAATATAACTAATACAAACACTAATCAAAATGTGAATGATAATACTAATATGAATTATAATAATGTTGGTGGTCCAATGATGGGTGAATCTGTAATGGGTGGAGTTACTTCTCCAGTTATAGAGACTCCTAGAGAAAGAGTTGTATATAGAAATATTTATCATACTGTACCTCATGTATGTCCTATAAATACTAGAATTGTCAATAATCATATTTATAAACATACTTATCAACCTAGATATAGTTGTTGTGAAGAAAATACAGTTACTAATGAACAATGTGGTAGCTGCTGTCAATTTAGGTAGTATTTATTATTAAGAGCTTATGCTCTTTTTCTTTTTGGCAATCTTTTGTTTGTGAGTACAAGTGTTGCAAATTTACTTTGTGAGATATTGATGAATATGTATTTTATATTATGATATTTAATATTTTTAAAAATTAGGTTGACTTTGTTACTATGATAGTTTATACTTTCTGTGCAATTGCAATATATTTAAAAAAATAATTTTTGGCCGGTTTTTTGGGAGGTTTTAATTGAAAAAAATTGTATTTTTGATTGCTGTTATTTTTACTATGATTCCGTTTTTTGTTAAAGCTAATACAGTTAATCTTGTTAGTGATAGATATGATAATATATATGTTTATTACTATGATGCTGAACTTGGTAGGACAAGGTTCTTGGAAGGTAGTAAATATTCTTTTAACGGTAAGGTAGCTTATTGCTTGGAAATTGGTAAGCGTATTAGTAGTATGAATTATAATATATATGATTCTTTTGATAATATTAATATTAATAATGAGGATTTGAATTATATTAAACTTATCTCTTATTATGGTTATAATTATCCTGGTCATCATACTGATAAGTTTTATATGGCTACGCAAGAACTTATTTGGACAAGACTTATTAGAACTAATGTTAAATGGGTTAATAATATGAATCCAGATTCATTTGTTTATATTGAAAGGGAGAAAGAAGAAATTTATGATTTATATAGAAAGCATTATAAAAAACCTTCTTTTGATGGTAAGGAAATTGATCTTGTTTTAGGTGATAGTAATGTTATTAATGATGAAAATGATACTTTGTATTTATATGATGTTAAAACTAAAGGTGTTTCAATATCTGGTAGTAACTTGATTATTGGTAGTAATTTTGATAGTGGTGAAATTGTTTTAGAAAAGCCTAAATATACTAGTGATAATTTTCTACTGTACACTTCTGGAAGCTCACAGAAAATGATGACTGTTGGTGATATTAATACACCTACTAGTAAAGTTAAAGTTAATCTTATTAGTGGTAGTGTTAGTATAAATAAACTAGATAATGATACTGAGAGTGATCTGCCAATAGGAGAAGCTAGCCTTAAAGGAAGTATTTATGGATTATATAACAATGATAATATGTTGGTAGATAAATTTATTATTGGTGAAAAGGAAATGATTTCTCATTTACCAATTGGACATTATTATGTAAAAGAAATTAAACCAGGTAATGGATATCTTTTGGATGATAATGCTTATGATGTTGATATTACGAAAGATAATTTGAATATTAGTCTTACTGTGTATGATGAAGTAATAAGGAGAAAAGTTGATTTATTTAAAGTTTATGGTACTAATGAAACAGGAATTATGACTGGTGAAGAGGGAATTAAGTTTATTGTTTATGATAAGGATAATATTTTATATGATACTATTGTTACGGATAGTGATGGTTATGCTAGTATTATTCTTCCTTATGGGACTTATACTTTTCATCAAGATAATTCTACTCCGGGTTATTATAAGGTAGATGATTTTAAGGTTACTATTGATACTTTTGATAGTAGACCTATATATAAACTTTTATCGGATAGTGAAATTACTTCTAAAATTAAAATAATTAAGAAAGATATTGATACGCTTGATAATGTTGTTAATAGTAATATTAAATTTAAAATATTTGATGTTCAAAATGATTCATATGTTTCTTTTAAGCTTACATATCCAGAAGTTAAAGTAATAGATGAATTTGAACTTAATACTGATGGTATATTTGTAACTCCTGATACTTTGCCTGCTGGTGAATATATTTTATATGAAGTTGATGATTATATGGAAGGATATAAGTATAATAGTGATGGTATTAGGTTTACTATTGATGATTCTTCGGATTTTATTAATGATGATGATTATGGTATTTTATTAGAGGTTCCTTTTTATAACAAGAGAGTTAAGGGTAATATTATTGTTAATAAATATGGTGAAGATGTAATATATGATAATGATACTTTCTATTATAAAGATATTTATTTGGATGGTGTATATTTTGAATTATATGCTAAGAATGATATATATGAAAATGGTAAACTTATTTTTAATAAGGATTCTTTAGTGGAGAGTTGTGTTACTGATGATGGGGGATTATGTAAATATAATGATTTACCATTAGGAAGTTATTATTTGAAAGAGGTTAAATCTAATTATAATAATGTTATAGATAATGATATATATGATATTGTTCTTAATTATAAGGATCAATATACTGAAACTATTAATTATGAACTTGATGTTTTTAATCATTTGAAAAAGGGTAAGGTTACTGTTAATAAATATGAAAGTAATAGTAATATTAAATTAGCTAATACTTTGATTGAGATTAGAAGTATGGATGATAGGGTTGTATATAAAGGATATACTGATCATAATGGTCAAATAATAGTTGAGGATTTGCCTTATGGAGAATATTATATAGCAGAGGTTGAGGCTAGTACTGGTTATAGGGTATTAGATGATAATATATATTTTACATTGGATAAAGATGATGTTAGTATTGATATATATAATGAAAGAATAGTTGTTCCTAATACTGGTATTAATATTGGAATTATTAATGTTTTGATTTTGATTACTATTATTTTATTTATAATTATTTGTATTATTTTTGGGGATAATAAGAAAATAGTTTTACTTTGTATATTTATTATTGGTGCTTGTTCTATTTATTTAGGAAGATATTTTTATAGATATTTTGGTGATACCGCTAAAAATGATAAAGCTGTTAAGGATTTCTTTGATAATAATATTGATGATGAATATGATGAGGAATATAAATATACTTCAGTTATTGAGATTCCTTCTATTAATTTAAAACGAGGTATAGTGGATATTAATAGTGATTATAATGATGTTAAATATAATATTGAATTTATGAAGAGAGATGATAATAAAATTATATTTGCTTCACATAATGGTAATTATTATTATTCTTATTTTGGAAAATTAAAGGATATGGAACTTGGAGATGATATTAACTTCTATGATAATAATAGATTATATAAATTTATTTATAGTGAGAGTTATGTTATAAAGAAAGATGGTTATGCTGATATATATTGTGATCCTACAAAAAAGTGTATTGTTTTGATTACTTGTCTTGAGGAAAATGATGATGCACAAATTGTATATATTGGTTATTTGAGTAGAGTAGAACCTTATGAGAATGAGGAGTAGAACTCTACTCTTTTTTCCTTGCTTTTTTATATGTATCGTGTTAAAATTATTATAGGTGGTAAGGTAGAATGGCAACTAAAAAGGATGTTAAATGGGATAAACTTAATGACTATATTACTTATCGCATTATTGATAGTACTCTTTACTTAATTGAAAAAGATGATTATATCAATGATGATAGTTGGAAACTTATTTGTAAAAAGATTAAGTTGTTAATTGAGGACAATAATATTTCATATATTAATATATCTTCTAAAAATATAGATAAAAATAGAAAGATTTATCAGAAACTTGGATTTACAATATCTTATTATGATGTTAATAAACTTAATATGATATATGATGGTATTAAGGATAAAAAGTTATATAGAACATATGGTATAATAACTAAGAATGATTTTTTGAATAGTTTAAAAGATGATAATAAAATATCTTCTAAAAATGAAACGATTGTGTATTCTAATTCTGGGTTTGTTAGTAATGTATTACTTTTATTTGGTAGTATTTTATTACTTTGCTATTTTTGCGTACAAGGGGCTATTTATTTGGTTAAATAGAAAGGATGATTTTGTTATGATTGATAGTATATTAACTATATTGAGGGCACTTATTGATATTTCTCTTGTGTGGATAATTGTTTATTATGTGCTTAAAAATATTAAAAATAATGTTAAAATGGTATTGCTTTTTAAAGGTGTTTTAGTTGTTCTTATTGTTAAGTTTATTAGTGATACATTGAATTTGGTTACTATTGGACTACTACTAGAATATGTTATTATGTGGGGTCCTTTGGCACTTATTATTATCTTTCAACCGGAAATTAGAAGTATGTTAGAGCATATAGGTAGAAAACAATTATTAGGTAGACATAAGGTACTTACTCTTGATGAGAGAGAGAAACTTGTTTATGAAGTTATGTCAGCGGTTGATTATCTTAGAAAATCTAGGATTGGTGCTTTGATTGTTATTGAGAGAGATATTAGTTTGAATGAGTATATTGAAAGAAGTAAACCTTTATATGCTGATATTTCTTCGGAACTTCTTATATCAATATTTTTCCCTAGAAATCCTCTGCATGATGGTGGTGTTATAATTCAAGGTAATAAAATTACTTCTGCCGGAGCTGTTTTTCCTATAAGTATTAATACTAAGATTAGTAAAAAGCTTGGTACTAGACATAGGGCTGCTGTTGGTATTAGTGAGGAATCTGATGCTATAGCTGTTGTTGTTAGTGAAGAGACTGGCAAAATTTCTATAGCTATTGGTGGTAATTTGAATTATAATCTTTCGTTAGATGATGCAAGAATGATTTTGGTTGAAGAACTTAAGCCTAAAAAAGAAATCCTTTTAGATGATGAATTTGAAGATGAAGCGGAGGATGATAGTAATGAAAAAGCTTAAGAAAGTTATTAAAGTTATTAAAAAATTCTTTAGGGGAATTGGTAATTTTATTGATAAGGTATTTGTAACTCCTATTACTAAATTGGTACTTCGTATTGGTGAAAAGACTGATAAAAATACTGGGAAGTTTGAAAAATGGCTAAATAAGAAGAATACTTTGGTTTTTATATCATTGTTTGTTGCATTGTTCTTTTATGGTTATGTTAATAATCAGGCTAGTACTGTTATTGATAGTGCTGCTGAAGTTTTATCCAATCAACCTGTAGAGGCTACTTATAATAAAGAGGCTTATGTTATTGAGGGTATTCCTGATACAGCAGATGTTACTTTAATAGGTAGAACAGTGGATTTGTATTTGGCTAAACAATTGTCTACTGGTAAGGTTACTGTTGATTTATCTAATTTAAGTGTTGGTACACATAAGGTTGATTTGAGTTATAAGAATTCTATTAATTCTGTTAATTATAAACTTGATCCTTCTTCTATTACTGTTAATGTATATTCTAAGGTATCTGCTACGAAAAATATTACTGTTGATGTTATTAATAAGGATAAACTTAATAGTAAATTATCTATTCAGTCTATTACTTTGGATAAAGAAGAGGTTATTATTAAGGGTACTGATGATGAAAAATCTATTCATAATATTAATAATGTAGCTACTGTTAAGGCACTTGTTGATGTTGGTGGTATTGAAGAAGCCGGTGTTAATAAGATTGATAAGGCTAAATTAGTTGCTTATGATAAATATGGTAATGTTGTTGATGTTGAAATTGTTCCTGAAACTGTATCTGCTACTGTTAATGTTGAGTCTTATAGTGGTAGTGCTAAACTTAAAGTTATTCCTAAGAATATTGATAAGATAGCATTTGGTAAAGCTATTAGTTCTATTACTGCTTCTGTTGATAGTGTTAATATTTATGGCGATGAAGATGTTGTTAATAAATATGCTGAATCTTATATACCTATAGAAATTGATGTTAGTGGTTTATCTGGTAATAAGACTTATACAGCAGTTATTCCTAAACCTGATGGTATTAGGGAAATATCAGAAAAGACTATAACTGTTAAAGTTTCTCTTGGTGATGAAGAGAGTATGGAAGTTAATGATGTTCGAATTGATGCTATTAATCTTGGACCTAATTTGAAAGCTGGTGCTATTGGAGAAAATTCTTCTAAGACAACGGTTATTATTAAGGGTACTAAAGAAGTTCTTAATAGTATTGATCCTACAACTATTAAGGCTACGGTTGATTTATCTGGTCTTGGTGATGGTGAACATTCTGTTTCTGTAAATGTAACTGGTGATGATGTTAAAGCAAGTTATTTTGCTAAGACTTCTAAAATTAAGGTAAGAATTAATAAAAGTTAATATCTAGTTTTGTCTAGTTTTGTCGAATGTAATGCAAATTTTGGAATTATATGCTAATCTTATATTAAAGGAGATGAAGAGTATGCCAACATATGTGTTACTAGAAGATATTTTTGAAGAGATGAGTAGAAATATTTCTTATATTAAACTTAATACTTATTTAAAGAAAGAAAAGAAAATTTAGTTCTTTTCTTTTTTTAGAATGATTTTGGTTTATATAATAATGTAATGTAAACTTTATATATATAAGTTGTAAAAGTTATTGGTTTATTGTATAATTTATTTATATGAAAGTGGGTGTTAATATGGAAAAGGATAATGAAAGTAAAAAGACTACTAAAAAAGGTAGTGAGGGTAAAAAAAAGAATACTAATAAAAAGGCTACTAAAAATACTGAGGAGGTAGTTAAACTTGAAGTTATAAACAATGATAAAAATACTAAGAGATTTGAAATTAGTGAGGGCTTTTATTATTTACTTGGTATTGTTCTTTCTTTAGTACTTATATTTGCTACTAATGAACTTCTTAGTACTATTAATTATTTGTTTGTAGTTATATTTGCTATTATTTCTATTGTACAAATTATTAATTTTATTATGGATAAGGAATATTTGACAAGAAATTATTCTAGTATGATTATTAGTGTTATGTGTGCTTGGATGGCTATGTTTATATATAAATATGGGGATTTCTTATTTTTAGAGATGCTACCTGTACTTGTATCTTTGCTTTTATTTATTATGGCTACTAGTAGTTTTACTAAGTATTTTGATCGTAAATTAACCGGTAATTTAATTGTATCAGTTATATCGATTATTCTTGGTGTACTACTTATATTTGTATCTAAGAGTATTATGTATATATTATTTAAGATTACTGGTATATATATTTTTGTTATGATTTTGTTAGATTTTATTGATTATAAGAAAAAAAGAAATATATAGATTATGGGTAGATAATTTTTGGTTATCTACTTTTTTTAGGAAATTACTTTGCAAAAGTTATAATTTGTGGTATAATTATGACTTGTGGAAAAAAGAAGGTGTTAATTTATGAAAATTAAAAATATTGCTATTATTGCTCATGTTGACCATGGTAAAACTACTTTTGTTGATCAATTACTTAAAAAATCTGGTACTTTTAGAGAAAATGAAGAAGTTGCTGTTAGAGCAATGGATTCTAATGATATTGAAAGAGAGAGGGGTATAACTATACTTGCTAAGACTACTTCAATTCATTATGATGGTTATAAGATTAATATTCTTGATACTCCTGGTCATGCTGACTTTGGTGGAGAAGTAGAAAGAATTATGAATATGGTTGATGGTGTTATGCTTTTAGTTGATGCTTATGAAGGTACAATGCCACAAACGAGATTTGTTCTTAAGAAGGCTCTTGAAGCTGGAGTTAAACCTATAGTAGTTATTAATAAGGTTGATAAACCTACTGCAAGAGTTGATAAAGTACTTGATGAAGTTATTGATTTATTTATTGAACTTGGTGCTAGTGAAGAACAACTTGATTTTAAGGTTGCTTATGTTAGTGCTCTTAATGGTACTGCTAGTCTTGATCCGGATATTAATACACAGAGTCAAAGTTATGATGATATATTTAAGTTAATTATTGATGAAATACCTGATCCTAAGGCTGATATTAATGGTGATTTACAATTCCAACCTGCACTTTTAGATTATAATGAATATGTTGGTAGAATTGGTATAGGTAAGGTTCATAGTGGTACTATTAAAGTTAATGAAATGGTTTCTTGTGTTAGACTTGATGGTAGTATCAAACAATTTAGAATTCAAAAATTATTTGGTTTTGATGGTCTTAAGAGAGTTGAAATTAATGAAGCTGATGCAGGGGATATTGTTGCTATAGCAGGTCTTATGGATATTTCTGTTGGTGAGACTGTTTGTAATGTTGGTAAAGAGAAGGCTCTTCCTATTCTTAGAATTGATGAACCTACTCTTAAGATGACTTTTATGGTTAATAATAGTCCTTTTGTTGGTAGAGAAGGTAAAATTGTAACTGCTAGAAAGATTGGAGAAAGGTTATTTAAAGAAACTCAAAAGGATGTTAGTTTGAAAGTTGAAGAATCTGGTAATGAATCTTGGACTGTTTCTGGTAGAGGTGAACTTCATTTATCAATTTTAATTGAGAATTTAAGAAGAGAAGGATTTGAACTTCAAGTATCTAAACCAGAAGTTATTATTAAAGATATTGATGGTGTTAAATGTGAGCCTTATGAAGATGTTCAAATAGAAGTTAGTGATGAATGTGTTGGTAATGTTATTGAAGCACTTGGACTTCGTGGTGGAAAAATGGATAATATGTCTAATGTTAATAATTTAATTAGACTTAATTATACAATTCCTTCTAGAGGATTAATTGGATTTAATACTAACTTTATGACTTTGACTAAAGGTTATGGTATTCTTAATCATACTTTTAAAGAATATTTACCAATAGAAGATATTAATTCTACTGAGAGAAAGGTTGGAGTACTTGTATCTACTGAATCTGGTAAAGCTACTGCTTATGCTTTAGGACAATTAGAGGATAGGGGAGTAATGTTTATTGAACCTGGTACTGAAGTATATGAAGGTATGATTGTTGGTGAGTGTAATAGAGAAAATGATTTGGCTGTTAATGTTGTTAAAGGAAAACAACTTACTAATACTAGAGCATCTGGTTCTGATCATACTGTTGTACTTAAGAGACCTAGACCTCTTACTTTGGAATATTGTTTGGATTATATTAATAGTGATGAGCTTGTTGAGATTACTCCGGAGAATATTAGACTTAGAAAATTTATTTTAAATACTGAAGCTAGAAAGAAGTTTGATGCAAAGAAATAACTTCTTTCTTTTTTTTGTGTAAAAAAAATACCTAGATAGGTAGGTATTTATTTTATTCCTTTACTTTTATATTCATCATATAGTTCTTTGAATCTGGTAAAGTGAACTATTTCTCTTTGTCTTAAGAATAGTAGTGGTCCTATGACATCTGGATCATCTGTTAAATTAATCAGATTTTCATAAGTGGCTCTGGCTTTTTGTTCTGCTGCCATATCTTCTGATAAATCTGCTATTGGATCTCCAGTTGTGGCAAAATATGATACTGTAAATGGAACGCCATTTGAATCTGTTGGATATAGTCCATAACCATGTTCGGTATAATGGGATGCTAATCCAGCTTCTTTTAATTCTTTTAGTGTGGCACCATTTAATAATTGATATATCATAGCAGATATCATTTCAACGTGAGCTAATTCTTCTGTTCCTATATCTGTTAGGAGTGCTTTTCCTTTGTCATCTGGCATGGTATATCTTTGGTTTAGATAACGAAAAGCTGCTGCTAATTCTCCATTTGCGCCACCATATTGCGTTACGAGATATTTGGCCATTTTTAAATCTTTCTTTTTGATGTTAACGGGATATTCTAATGATTTTACGTATTTCCACATTATTTTTGCACCTCCCATGGCCATGGTGAATTATTCCATAGCCA
>ENA-ORTU01000308-ORTU01000308.1-human-gut-metagenome-genome-assembly--contig:-NODE-308-length-64996-cov-28.507076_pt1 | contig 64996 bp, 71 predicted proteins | sample MGYA00241910_ERZ509184 | MGnify/ENA primary metagenome ERZ509184 (study PRJEB26280, sample SAMEA2338847) | human gut metagenome | biome: human gut; feature: human-associated habitat; material: faeces... | reverse complement strand
GGAGCATTTTGTTGCCCTATAAATAAACCAACTACAAAACTTACTCCTATAATTATTATCATTCCTATTACAATAAAGACTTTTTGTTTACTATTCATAAATATTCCTCTCTTTCTAATTTATAAATACAAATTACTATAAATCTTTCAAACTACAAAATTGTAATTTTTTATTCAAAATAGTATGTTTCATTTTTATTATTTTGAATTGTAGCATTCGTAGGTACTTCTCTTAAAATTTTAAATATATTATAAATATCAGGATAAACACCTACCATTCCCATTATTGCCATTCCAAACAGTATTCCATTTAATTCTTTTAAACTATTGCTACTAAAACAGAATATAGCTAACGGAATCAGTCCTAAAATAATTGGTAATATGCTTAAAAATATAAAACGATTCCTTTTTACTGGACTTGAAGATAATGCAACTGCTGTTAAACTTTTAGGCATTATACCTATATATACTGTTGCATTTTTAGGGAAAGCGATAGCATGTAATAATTCGTGAACAATTATTAAGAAAAATCCTATAATTACTCCTATAAATAGAAATCCTACATTTATTATTTTTTCATTTGCAATAAATGTTTTTACAAACATACATATAAAGCAAAGTAAAACAGATGGTATCATAAAAGGTAGTGCTTTTATTTGCATTTTCTTCATATCTTCTTCACTATCTAATTTTTTAGCATTTTTAGGTATATCAGCAGTAGGAAAATCCTTTTCACTTTTTATTATACCTTTCCATATAATTTTAGGCATTTCTTCATCTCCAATCATCTCGACAACTTACTATTTTTCCAACTAATTACTAAATTGTAATTTATATTACTCTTTATTAGTTATTTTATAAATAATTAAACCTATTAAAAAGCCAATACCAGAATCAACCAAATACCAAACTGTGTGAATTAAAGCTGAACTATTATAATAAATAAACACTGATGGTATAAACAATATAGATATAATTATTGGATAGATATATTTCCATTTTTCCTTTGAAATACTAGCAAATATTATAGCAAGTATAAAAGTTGATACCAAAATTAAGAATACCATTCCCATTATATCTGTTGGTCCTGCAAATAAAGGAAAAATGTAAAACATAAATAACTGTATCAATAATATTGTTATTTCCTTCCATATTTTTCTCATTTTAAATTCCTCCAATCATAACAAAAAAATACTATTTTTCTAACTAATTACTAAATTGTAATTTTTTAGTCTATTAACTTTTTAAATGAATTAGCATTTAATATCGTATTAGATATAAATTTTCCTTTATAGAAATTAGCCCAGTTATTAAAAATACAAGGTGCATTTTTTGCTTTTTCTAATGAATCTATTTTTATAAAGTTAATTTTTATATTATTTTCCTTTGCATATTCAGTTAATTCATTTACTTCATATTCTACATAAGGACATTCGTTGCTATAATAAATAGTGAAATCTTGATTATCTATTTTCATAGTTCTTGCATTATCATTAAATTTAGGTGTTTCTCCATCTTCAAATTGCAATGCTAATAATTCATAATCAGCAATACTATCTACTACTTTAAATCCATAGTGTTCAAAAAATTTCTTTTCTCCAATAAAAGGTTTCTTCTTTTTAGAAACTAGAGTACATATACCACTTTTGCCTTTTTCTTTTGAATCGTTTATTGCATATTCTATTAATTCTTTTCCAATTCCTTTTCCTTTAAAACTTCCTGCTACCCATAAGCAATAAATATATTCATAATTTTTACCACTAATAGGAATCCAAGCTGTTTCTATTGGCTCATATTCAATAAATATTTTTCCTCTTGCATTTAATTTTCTAAAAATATGACCATCTTTTAATTTACTCTTTATCCATTCCTTTTTACTATCAACACCTGCTTGATGTTTTTTATCTCCTATTGCACAACATATATGCTCCTCATCAATATTTTCTAATGTCAAATTTATATATTCATTCATTTATTTAATCCTCCCTACAACTTACTATTCGTATTTAACTTTATTTCGTTAATTGATAACTTTGTTCTATCAATTCTTTCACTAAATTCTCGTCCACTTTTTCATCCACAATAATTGTATTCCAATGTTCCTTATTCATGTGATAAGCAGGTATTATATAATCATAAGTATTTCTTAATATGTCTGAATAGTTTGGATCTGTTTTTACATTAAGATATAACTTATTATTAACATTCATAATTAGTGCAAACCACTTTTTATTTTTACACTGTTTCATTGTTACTGATTCAAAGTCATCTGGAAATGGACAATCTTTATATGTATTTTCTAATGTTAAACAATATTTTATTATTTCTTCTTTATTCATAACTAAATCCTTATAATAATCTACTAAATTTTTTACTATATTTATCTATATCCTTTGTACTTTGACTTACAATAAAATCTGTTACCTTAATTTTTAATATTTCAACTTCATCTTTTGTATAATTTTTATCTTCTACATGTATTCCTGCTTCATTAAATAATTGAATATCTTTGCTTGAAAATTGCACTATTTGTTCCTTCTTTCATTTATTGTTTCATTAAAATTATACCTTTTATACTTGGATGTAATAATTTTATAAAGTCTGTGGCATCTTGTTTTGTTCCAACTACACTACCATAATGAATTGGAACTGCTATTTTAGGTTGTATTTCATTTATTAATTGTGCTGCCTCTTTGAAATCCATTGTATATGTTCCTCCAACTGGAACAAAAGCAACATCACATTTTACTTTTCTATTTTCTTCTGTAATGTCCGTATCTCCTGCAATATAGTATCTAATATCATCTAGTGTGATGATATAACCAACCCAACCATTTTCTTTTGGATGAAATGTCTTATTTGTATTATATGCTGGTATTGTTTCAAATTTAATTCCTTGTACCATATACTTTTCATTTGGTTCTACAGTAATAATTGCATTTTTATTTATGCCTTTTCTTAATAGTTTTGTTAATAATTCTTCTGGTATTATAATAGTTGTATTTTCATTTATAACCTTATCTATATCTTCCTCAGAATAGTGGTCAAAATGGTCGTGTGTTATAAAAACAATATCTGCATCATTATAATTTTTATCTATTTTAAATGGATCTATATAAATTACTTTATTTTTACTTATTCTTATACTACTATGGTATAAAACTTCTATATTTTTTAACATTTATATCCTCCTTGATTTTTTTGCATTGTATCATAAAAAAGCAAAAAAATAAATAGTACCAAGCAAAGTATTCTTACTTTACTTGATACCAATTTTATTCATATTTTGGACTACCATATCCCATAACTTGCACATCATCAAAAGAGTACATTCTTTCAGCACATTTATTGCTTGTATTTCCCTCTATTGTATAGATATTTCTATTAGTAATATCTGTTCTCGTTACAATTCCAACATGATCACTTGTCCCATCTTGATTACCGTTTTCATCTTTCCAGTCAAAGAAAATTATATCCCCTATAATAGGATAATAGTTTTCTCCTCTATCGTGCCATTCATTTTTTTCTTTAAACCAATTTATGCCATCTGTACAAACAGAAAATTTTGGTATTATTCCTTTTTCTATGTAATCACATTCATTAGCACACCAACTCACATAACAAGCACACCAATGTACATGTTCTTCAAAGCCATACCATTTCCAGAACTTATCTCCTCCCTCATTTCCTATTTGTGCTTTTGCAACTAATATTATTTCACTATTAGGAATTTGTGAAGTATCATAATCTGCATCTCCATTGCTGTTAAAAATTGCAGCTATAAATCCTCCAATTAAAGCTATAACAAGAATAATTACAACTGCTACCCAGCCTCCTGCAATAATTGCTGATATAATAGCTTTTGTAGTAGTAATTATTGCTTTTACTGTTTTTATAGTAGCTTGTACTGTAACTTTTGTAGCTTTTATTGTAGCTTGAATAGTTTTTTTTGATATTTGTACTGCTCTTTGTGTCATTTTAACACTTTCTTTTGCAACTATTTTAGTATTTTTTGCTACTTGCTCTGATGTCTTTATTCCTTTTTTAGCAAGTGTAGTAGTATTTTTAGCTGTTTTAATACTTTGCTTTGTTCCTTTTTTTATTGTTTTGCTTGAATTTTCAACTACATTTTTTAACTCTCTTGCCTTTTTTTCTTTAATTCTAGATTTTAATATTTCTACTTTTTGTTTTCCTTTTATAAAATTTTCTTGTGTTTCTTTTAATGATTTTTTTCCAATTTCATTTACTTCAACTGCTCCTTTTCTTGAAATATAGCTTATATCATTTTGGATTTTTTGACTTGCATAATTTTCAGCAGTATTATTATCATTTGTAGAAATTTCATTTGCTTTTTCCTTTACAGTTATTAAATTATTTTTGAACTTTTGTACTTGTACTATTTCTTTTTCTAGTTTCTTTATTGTGCCTTTTGGCTTTACTTTGATTTCTGCCATTTGCTCCACCTCCAGACTTTTATATTTTCTTCGCAATGATTACCATTCTTCCATTTTTTTGTGAATATTCACAAGTAGATAATGTTATTAACTTATCTCCGTATTTTAAATTTACATCTGTATTGTAAAATTCTAAATTTCGACAATTTTCTATAAAAGAATTAAACTCTTGCTCATTATAAAAATTAGTATAATTATAATATTTGAAACCATTATCAGAATAGGCTATTGTTTTAAATGCAGTTACTATTTCATAGGTATTTTTAATTGTTTGTCCATCTCTCAAAGTATAAAAATAGATATACTTATGATTTTTATAATAGTTATAATTTTTATAATTTACTAATTCTGCAAACATTGAATTATCGTTCATGTGATGCCCGTAAATAATAAGATTATTACTTGTTCTCAAGTTGCAATATTCAGCTAAGTACGGAGTACCATGACTTGAATATTTCTTATAAATATTTCTATGAAGATAATAATTTTCATTTTGCATAATAGGATAATTTATATTAGTTCCATTTATTTTAATCCAACCTATTACATCTGTATTTATTTTTGATATGTTTTCTAAATTATAGAAATCATCTGGATTTGTATTATTTTCAGTAGATATATTATCTGATTTATCTTCTGAAGCATTTGTATAGTCATTCTCTTGTATCGAATTTTCTTCATTTTTTACTATTTCTTGTAGATCCTCATATATATTGTTTTCTTTTTTATTTTCTGCAATTTCTTTTATAAAAAAGTAGCTACTAATAGCAAATAAAACTATTAGTAGCATTAAGATAAACTTATACTTTTTATTCATTAAATCCTTCTCCTGGCTTCGTTGTCATCAATGTATAAAGTCTTGTATTCTTTGGAAACTTATTAACAAAAGGAACTAAAGATGAACCCACTTTTATAAGTCCTTCTCCAGCTCCTACATTGGTTATATAACTCATCTGCAAATCAGAAATATTAAGTAATTTTGCAAGTTCTATTCTATCTGTACTTGCTTGATTAAGCATTATAATAAACTCTGAATTAGCAAGCATAGTTCTTGCTGTATGACTTTGTAATAAGTCTTCTACATTTTGAGTTATCCCTGTACAAAAAGCTCCATATTTTCTAACTCTTTTCCAAAGTGTAAATAAGAAATTTGCAGAATATTCATATTGGAATAATAAGTATATTTCATCAATGAAAATATAAGTATTTTTTCCTTTTGTTCTATTGGCTGTTATTCTATTTAATATAGAATCTAGAACAACCAACATTCCTATTGGTTGCAATTGTTTTCCTAACTCTAAAATATCATAGCATATTAAACTATTAGATGTATTAACATTAGTATTCATAGCAAATGTATTTAAAGAGCCATTTGTAAATAATTCTATTGCAAGTGCTATTTCTTTTGCCTCATCTTCTGGTTGTTTTAAAAGTTCTTCTCTAAAGTCTTGTAAAGTTGGAGGTACTCCTTGATAGTTACCTTGTTGAAATACTCTGTAAACATTCGCAGTACATCTATCTATTATTGATTTTTGTTTCGGTCCGAGATTGCCACTACCAATTAGTTGTTCACACAAAGATAGTATAAATTCAGATTTTAATATTATTGGATTTGCTCCATCTCCATATTCTGAATTCATATCCATTGCATTTATGTGATTATTACTTACTGCTGATATTTTAATAACCTCTCCACCCAAAGCTTTAACAAGTGGTGCATATTCAGATTCAGGATCTATTAAAATAATATCAGCATTTGGATCTCGTAATCGTATTGAAGTTATTTCTTGTTTACCTGTAAATGACTTTCCACTGCCAGACACTCCCAGAATGAATGAGTTCCCATTTAAAAGCTGTCTTCTATCTGCAATAATCATGTTCTTACTAATAGCATTTTGACCATAAAAAATACCATTCTCGTGCCTTATTTCTTGCACTTTGAATGGCATAAATACTGCTAAACTTTCAGTAGTCAAAGTTCTTACTGCATCTATTTTTCTTACCCCAAAAGGTAATACTGTGTTAAGTCCATCTAATTGTTGAAACCTTAATATTCCTAACTGACATAGATTTTTACTAGCTATTTTTAAAATTGCATCTGTAACACTTTCTAATTTTTCTTTTGACTCTTCTGTTATTACCATTGTAATAACTCCTAAAAACATTCTTTGATCACGAATAGTTAAGTCATCTAGCATTTCCTTCGAGTCATTTCTTTGTTGCTCCATATCATAAGGTATTATTGCAGAAAAATTGTTTTGAGCATTCTGTTTTCTTTGCCAATTTGTAATATTAGTTTCTACACCTAATCTACGATTTTCAGCTTCCTTTACTGCTTCGTCCATAGGGATTGGAATAACATCTATTGATAACATCATATTTTTATTTAAATCTGTAAGTTCTGTTACCATATCATCATTGATATAACTTGAATATTCCTTTAAGAATAATACCCTTCCGTATCTATCTCCCATTTTAAAATGATCTCTTTCAAGTTCAATTGTATCAGGACAAATAAAATCTTTAAAATTATGACCTTTTTTCATTGTTTCGTGTATATCAAATCTAAAAGAAGTTTCTTCTCCAGTTCTATAAAAATCATGTGCTATTCTTAATCTTTCTTTTGCATCTAATTCAATACATTTTGAACCTAATGTATTAAATCTGCTTATCAATTCACTCCCCGCTCTATTAAAATAGTTTCGAGCTTCTTCGACATTTTTCTTATAAACAGATAGTGTTATTATTTTTTCTTGCACAATTTCATTTGCATTTTTTGCTTGAGATATAAGCATTTTATTATATTCTTTTCTATAATCATTAAGTTCATCATTACTTTCATCAAGTAATATTGTTTTTTCAAAATCTAACTTATTTATTCTTCTATTATTTATTGTTATTTTTGTAATTGCTCCAACATCTAGAGAATTTAATAAATCAGAATATTCTAAAAACATTGCCTCTTTATCTTCTTTACTAGCTACTGCATAGTTAATATCCATAAACTTATATGATTTTGAAAATTTATTTTTACTTACTTGAAAAATACCATCTTCCCATATCGCTTTTATTGGAATAATATCTTGAACACATTTTGGTATTTTAAATTTTTCTTTATCTAATTTTAAAATTTTATTAAGAGTTTTCATTGTTTTTTACCTCCTGTTTCTTCTTTTTATTTTTCTTTTCTTTCATCTTTTTTTGTGGTTTTAGCAAACTTTGTTTTAAATTTCTATCAATAGTTGGTTTAAATAATTCAGCATATATATTTGTTGGTTTAAAAGTTAGTTTTTTAGGAGTTAAAAACTCTGATTTTATAACTGCAACAATAAATTTTTCTGCTGTCATTCCGTTATATTTTACAAAACCTAATACAGCAAATGGTACAGCTCCTAAAATGCACACCCAACTTAATGTTTCAATTCCACAGCATGGTTTTAAAATAAAGTATAAAATTACTGCTATAATACAAGCCAAGACAGAAAAAATGAACTGCCTTAAAGACAGTCCAAAAAATATACTCTCACTAAATTCTCTAATATCTTTATTTATTTTTACTTCCATCTACCTTGCCTCCTTGTTTTTCTTTTTTTCTTTTTGTTTTTCTTCTTTAATCATTTGTTCAACTAACATAAGTTTTTTATTTTCTACTATAAACTCTTTTTCATATCCTTGTTTTGGTTGTTCCAGAGAATAATTACTTGAATAGCACATTATATTATGGCTAATCATGTCCTTTATTTCATTAAGAAACTCTAATTTCGTAATTTCAGTTTCATCTTTATTTAAAATTAAATTAATAACTTTTTCTGTATATTCTTCATATCCAAAAAAAGGCACATAATATTCTTTTGTTTCTCTAATATACATTGCCATAGCTTTTAATTGTTTAATGCTTGGATTTATTCTTTCTTCACTATCTTCTTCTGTAAATAATCTTTCTATTGATTCAAGATTTGTAAGAACAACTCCCTCATTCATTTCATAATCATAATTATATGATGCTATTAAAAGTTCTTCAGCCTCCTTATCACTCAATTCATATAATTTCATTATTTGACTTAATTTTTTTCTTGTTTCTATACTAGCTTTATCTCTATGATAATCAAATGTTAATTCACAATTCATAACATTTTTTTCTATAGTTCCATCATTAAAACGAACTATATATGAATCATGTTCTGGATCTCTGCCTTTTATTACCCCTAAAACTTCTATTATTTCTCCGTTATGTCTCATATCATTTGCAATTTTTGTTTCAAACAATGCTGTTTTGTCTTTAAATTTTGTATAATCATAACTATCTTCAATGATTTTTAATTCATCTTCATTTATTAAATTCATAATATTTTCCTACCTTTCCAGTAATTTATTTTTTATTTTTTCTTTTAAGCCAAATTGAGGAAATGATTTATATGTTCTTGAATAATAGTTCTTGAAAAAGTCTTTATTGTTCTCCGAATACATATACATCCAATCATCAGGATTTTTCATTCCTCTTTTTATTGCATTCTCAAATGCATCATTTGGATTTTCTCTTATTTTCATACCTTCAAATATACTCCCAGTTGGGTGTACTAAATATTTAATTCCATTTTCTTCTATATGTATAAAATCCGAACTCATATTATCTTGCACCTCTTTCTTTATGTTTTTTCTTCATTTCTTCTTGCTCTATTTTTTCATTTGCCACATCTAGAGTATCTTCATCAATTATCTTATAATCTTTTACGTTTATTTCTCCCCTTTGTAGCATAACTAATCTATCGATTATATCTTCTCTTACTTTTGGCTCACATTTATTCAAAAAAACGCCAAATGTATCTAATAAAGGCTTATCCATGTTTGGATTTTCGTAATCATATACTTTAATATCTTTCAAACCACATTTTTCATTATAATCTACAATAAAATCTGGTAAATCTTTATATTTGATAACTGCCTCCTCGATACCATCATCAACATATACTAATCTTTCTTTACTTTGTAAAAGTTTTATTATTTCGTCTATTTCATAAAATTTTAAATTTGGTTCCAAATAAAACACTCCTTTCCATCTATAACCCCATCATTTCTCTAACAATTCTGTCCGACATTCTAATAGTTCCAACTAGAACTAACATATTAAATATCAGTTCTCCAACATACTTCCATACCATTGTAACTGTCGCAGCACCAGTATCTACATTTGGTGCAGTTGTTACAAATGCTGAAAAAATCACACAAGCTAATACAATAATTGCACCTTCTAAACAAACTGCTATATAACTTTTTAGAAAGCTTTTTCCTATATTTTGTGTACTTTCTCCTGCAAAAGATGATAGTGGTATTGGAGCTATTGCTGTATACATATATAGTTTAAAAAATCTTCCGTATACTGTTAAAATTAAAATAAATGATAATACAGTTACAAAAAGTCCTCCTAACAAAGTAACTGCCCATAAAGGTATACTTTCAAAAAATCCACAATTATTAACTGCATCTACAATTGATTGAGGTAAAGTCATAGAACTTGCTTGAAATGAACTTTTCGCCATAATTGTTGTCGCTATTCCTTGTATTATTCTAAAAACTGCTAACATTAATTCTAATCCATAAGTAACAATTCCTTTTGCTATTGCAAATCTTAAAAATAGTTTTACTGCTTGTTCTGGTCTTTTTAATTCTGAAAAATTAGTACAAGTTCTTGCTACTCCAACAACAAAAAACAAAACAAGTAATGCTAAACCTATTGCTTGTAATGCACCATTAATATTTAAAATAATATTCCATATTGTTCCACCTTTAAAATCTGCTGGACTTTGTGTAACTAACATATAAATCTCTGATAATTTACCATTCCATGTATCTAATGCATTTTGTAAATTTCCAACTATCCAGTTCAATTTAATCGCCTCCCTTTTTATAATTTTCTATTTGATATTTCTTCACTTATCTTCCAATCCTGTTAGTAGCAATATCATAGTACTCTTTATCTATTTCAAACCCTATATAATTTCTATAAGTATTTTTACAAGCAATAATTGTATTTCCACTTCCAATACAACTATCTAAAACCAAATCTCCTATGTTAGTATAAGTTTTAATAAGATATTCTAACAATGATATTGGCTTTTCAGTCGGATGTGTAGCAATAGACGGATGACTTTTTTTAAATTCCAATATACTTGTAGGATATTTTTGTCTACATCCTTTCCTTTTATCATCCATCTGTCTAAAACTTCCGTAATTGTTGTTTACAATTTGCTTGTTCTTATACATTACCCCTTTTCCATGTAAAGGTTCGCCAATGCTAAATTGTGGATTATATGTAGGACTTTTTTTGTAAAATACGGCTATTTGTTCATGCTTACGAAGAGGCTGTCTATTTGCGTTTAAGAATCCACTTGTTAATCCTTTATTCCACACTAAATCATATCTAAACATTTCTAAATTTTTTGCTACTAATTCAATATAAAATTTTCCTTGTGCAAATAGACATATTGCTCCATTATCTTTAATTATTCTTTTATACTCTTTCCACAAAAATTCTGTTGGTATTTTTGTGTCCTTTGAATTTTTCGTAATTCCATATGGTAAATCTGTTAAAATTAAATCAATAGTTTTATCTTCAATTTTTTTCATACCAATTAAACAATCTTCATTATATATTTTATTTTTTTCTATCATATCAATTAAAGGGACTTTTCTCGTTCCTTTATCTACCCTCCTGTAATAATATTTAATATTTCTTTTGCAAATGTAATTACTACTCCACCTGCTAAAGTCATTATTCCATTAGCTCTTTGTGTTGGATCATGTGATTTTAAACTCATTCCTACCTGTACTATTCCAAAACCTAATATAATCATTCCAACTGCTCTTATTAATCCGAATATAAAATTAGATAAATTATTAACAATAGATATTGGATCATCTGCTGCAAATACTTGAATTTGTTGTGCTACATTTAGTGCTATAACATAACCTATAATTATTGCTCCTCTTTTTAATGTTTTCTTTAAAAATACCTTTAAAGTTCTTTTTCTTTTATTTTCCATATCAAAATTCCTCCTTAAATTTTTATTTTAGGGTACAAAAAAAGACCAAAGTATATTGTTTTAAAAATAACTTTGGTCTTTTAGATAGTATTAGCAATTTTACTATCTTCTTTGTACATATTTTCTATTTCTTCACTTGACAATAGTTCAATGTCAAAATCTTTTGTTTCTAAATCTATAATTTCATTTGTATCAATTTTTACATTGTCTAAATTAAATGATATTGTTCCTACTGAATTTTCTGTTCCTCCATGTATATACGGTTTTATTTCACTATTTCCAATAGGTGTATTCATACTATTAAAATGTTCTTTTAAATTAAACTTTAAGTCTTTTACAGGTCTTTCGCCTCTAATAAATAGCAAAGCATAATTATTATCTAGCATTCTTACCTCATCTGGTGTTAATAATTCTCTACCTGCAATTTGGTCATTTGTGGAGTAACTTCCATGAGAGCCATAACTCCTACCATAAGTATTAGTATCTATTGTTTCTTTTCCCAATAATTCACTAACATACTTATGAGTGCTTTGCTCATTTCCACCTAAATATAAAAACTCATCACAATTTCCAACTATACTTTCCCATTGTTTTTCAAACAAGGCTTTTAACTGTGCTAAATTTTGCAATATTATAGAAACAGATACCTCTCGTGACCTCATTACTGATAATATTTTATCAAAGTCATCTGGTAGACTAACATTTGCAAATTCGTCCATTACAAAGTGAACATGGACTGGTAAACTACCACCATATTTATAATCTGCTAAATAAAATAATTGTTGAAATAATTGTGTATATAGTACACTAACTAGAAAATTAAATGATGTATCATTGTCTGGAATAATTGCAAATAGTGCAACTTTCTTTTCTCCTAAACTTGGCAAATCTAGTTCATCTGTTTGAGTTAATTGTGCCATACTCTCCAAATTAAACTTTTCTAATCTTGCAGCAAGGGTTACTTGTATAGATTTTAATGTTTTAGCAGAACCAGAATGATATGCTCTATAATATTTTAGTGCTATATGTTCTTGATTTCTCGTTTCTAATCTATTAAATAGCATATCAAGTGGACTGACATAATCGTCATCATCTTCTTTTACATCTCCAGCTCTTAATAATTCCATTACCATTACAAAATTTTGTTCTTCTTCAGGTGCTTCATATTTCAAATAAAATATCAAAGCTAAAAGCAACATACTTGCAGCAGTATCCCAAAATGGATCATTTGTACTACTTCCCTTTGGTGTTGTTGATTTAAAAAGATTTGTTACTAATTTCTGAACATCATTATCAGTTTTTATATAAACAAACGGATTGTAACAATGTGATTTTTCCATATTTATTAAGTCCAATACTCTAACTTCATAACCGTTCTTTTCTAGCAAATAGCCTGTATCTCTAACAATTTCGCCCTTTGGGTCTAGTATTACGTAAGAACTAGTACATTGCATCACGTTAGGTTTGCAATAGCTAAAAGTTTTTCCTGCCCCGCTGCCACCTATGACTAATACATTAACATTTCTTCTGTGTTTTTTTCCATTTAATCCTACAGAAACATTTTTAGTTAGTATCTTATTATAATTGTTAGGTTGCTTATATTTTTTATTTAATTCTTTTGCATTGCCCCATTTTGCAGAACCATTTTCTTCTCTTCTCCTATAATTTTTTCTAGTTGATTCGTATAACAAAATTGAAAATATATAAATAATCAAAATAATAAATATAGTTCTAATGCTATTTTCCACAATGACTATTTTAAACGGATCGTTTAATGCAATACTACCATTTTTTATTATTTCTATAAGTCCACCTTTAGTATACGGAGCTAATAGGAGAGCAATCCAAACAATCGGAAATATTCCTAATATATAGAATATTTTTCTAATTCTTTTTTCATCTTGTTTCATTGCTTATATATTTTCCTTTTGTATGTCTATTTAAAGATAACATCTTCTTGTTTATAGGGGCTTTTAATAATTTTGACATTAACCTATCTATAATTTCTATATCCACATTTTCCTGTATTTTTATATTTCTAAATTCGTTCAATGCATTTAATATTAGTCGATAATCATATTTATCTAAATTAATTGTTCTCATTTCTTCCATAGAACTTTCCTCCTTATCTACTAGATTTTACTTTTTGATTTTTATTGTTTTGAACAGGTGGTATATTTGCTATAACTTTTTCTTTTGATTTTTGTTCGTCTAATTTTTTTGCTTCAACTTTAAGTTCTGCAAGTTCTTTCTTTACAGATGGTTTCTTTTTTCCATTAGATACCCCTTCTTGCATTTTGAAAGTCGTTGAGGAAGGCTCTGACAGAGGGTTTTTTTCTGTCTTTGCCATATTGAAATTTACTTTTGAAGTTTCCTCTGGCTGTATAGGTTTTTTTGCTAATAAATCTTCTAATTGTTGTTCTTTTGACTTTTCTGGAATCCCTTTTTCTCTTTTTTCTGCATCTCTATCCTCAATAGCTTTTGTAATAACCGTATCCAATTTTGCAGTATCTGTCGTTGTTAGTTTAAATCTTTCAACAATTCTATTTATTCTTGAAGCATCTTCATCTTTTACCATAACATCTACCATACCATCAATATCTTTGTTTTTTCCATGTATTAAAGCACAATATGAAATGCCATAATTCTTTGCCTCTCTTGCAAATGTTTTTAAATCATCTTTGCTAACTGTAAATATTTTTAAAGGCTTTCCTGTTCTTATCATATTATTAAGGTTAATTTTTCCTTTTGTTTGTTTTTTATCTTTCATTATAGTATAAATCATTGCAGCAACATTTTTTGCTCCACTACCAGTTAGTCTTGCTAAAACCTCAAATCCTTCTAAACTTAATCTTACAACTTGTTCTGATACATCTCCATTAACGCTCATATATCATTTACTCCTTTCCTTTATTACTTTTATCTTTTTTTCTGTCTTTTGTTTCTTTTTCTATTTCTTCTTGTGTATCTAATTCAGATAAATTATTATCTATCTTTGGTACTCTTGTTTTTATATCTTCACATAGCTCCACCCTCTTTCTTAATTTAATTAATTTATCATTTAAAGATGAAATCTGCTCTGCATATTTGTGCATTTCATTTTCATCTTTTGATAGCTTTCTTCTAGACCAAAGTTTTTCTCTTTGGTCTAGTATTTCTTTTATCTTAAAACTCACATCATCTTGATAATTACTTAATTCTTCAAATGTTTTTATTTTATGTGTTGCTAAAAACCTTGCTTCTTCTGATAATTGCTCCATTCTTGAGACATCTGCTCTAATACTCGGTGGCAATTTTTGTTGTGGTACATTGTCTGGAAAAACTTTCAACAAATAGCAATAATGATAATATAAAGCAATAAATCCTTTTGCTTTGGCTCTTTTGTGCCTTTTTGCAAAAGGATAATTAACTTTTCTATAATTATAGACATTCTCTATAAATGGAACTCTAACTGATTGTTCTTCCAATATTCTTCTTTTTATATTTTCTATTGAATAATTTTCTCCATATCTTCTTTCTATTCTAATATTTCTTTTATATGGTTCTTTTCTTATACTAATTTTATTAGTTCTAAAAATAATTTCATAATCTAATTTTTTCATTAAGTATAAAAAGTCATCATAAGAATATGCTTGTCTAATTGCTAAATCTAAATCTCTTTTTGCATTATTAGAATAATTGTCTGTATATAAAGACTTCTTATAATAATTGTCGAAATTTATTTTACTTTTTTTACATATCTTTTCTTCTAATACACTTAATCCATATTCTCTACATATTTCATCTGATATATGTCGTAATCTCGCAGTATTAGTTCTATTGCTATAATATTTATTACCATCTACATATGAAACAGAGTTCAGTACAAAATGGTTATGTATATGATTAGTATTAAGATGTGTTGTAACTATTACTTGAAATCTATCTCCCCACATTTCACTTGCAAGTTGCACACCAATTTCATGTGCCAATTCTGGGGTAACTTCTCCTTCGACAAAGGATTGATATGCATGAAAAGCTAAAATTTTATCTTGCTTATTATAATATCTTTTTGTATCTTTCATTTCTTCATAAGCTGAATTTGAATCACAATTTATACCTGTAACAAAATATTCTTTTTCTGTTTTATCAGAATTTTTTGCATAATCAATTACATCTTTTAAATCATTAACCCAAATTTCATAATTGTTTTTAAATTCAAGATTTTTAGTTTTGCTTTTATCTTCAGCATAATCTATAACATGATCCATTCTTTTTACAACTTTCCATAGTTTTGTTGTTGCCAATATTACCACCTCCTACAAAAATTTATTTTTTATATCTTCTGAAAACTTATGCCAAATTTCTGCCTCATTCTTATAATAATCTTTATCTATTTTATTAGTCTGATTTGCTTTTTTGGCTATTTGATTAAGATTAACTCCTATTTTAGAAAGTTGTTTCATTACTTCATAAAACTCTCTACCTGGCTTTTCTTTAATTTGTTCATTCATTAACATCCTTCTAAAATATTCTCCATAAGAAAGATTACATCTTTGACAGTCTGTAATTAGTTTTTCATTCTCAATTTCATTAAGCATTATATCTTTTCTTATATATCTTTTTCTCAAATTTCTCCCTCCTGTTTTGTTCATTTAAAAATGGGGATTGGGGTAACCCCATAGAATAGAATTTTGAAACACGATATTTTCGTGTGAACAAATTCATTGCTTGCTCGGACAAGAAATCCAATTTTTGCATTTAAAAAGTACCTATATTGGTACTCTATTTTGTTCCTTTTTCTTTTTATATTTATCAATTTCTTGTCTATTTTTTAAACCTATGCTGTAACATAAGTAGTCATTTATATCTTTTCCATAAGGAGCAGGAATATCATAAACATTGTAACTATCAAGTGCAAATATCATTGCTTTTGTTGCATTTCTTCCTGCTAGATCATTATCAAAATGTAATACAATATCTCTTATATTTGTGTTTTTATTCAAAAAGTTTTGTACTGCTATTGGTACTTTGCTTTGTTCTATATTAGAACTCGGTTGGTACACTCCTGCAAGTGATAAAAGATTTTGATTTTTATAATCATAGCCCTTATTTTTTAACAATGTTGCATATGATAATAAATCTATACTGCTTTCAAATATATGCAATGAATTACATTCATTTGCTCCCAACATTCTAAAAGAATATTCTTTTGAGCTCCCCTTTGCATCTCTCATTATTCTTTTTTCATTTGTACTTCTGCACCCTGCATATTTTATGTTGTTATCATTATCGTACCCCAAAAATACTACATTGTTTGTTTTATTTTCTTGATAAATAATCTTTTTATTTATGCAATCTTTTATAATTTCTTCATCAATTCCTCTGTTTTTTAGATACTCTATAACTTGTTTATTGGTACTTGCTCTTTCTGGAATTACAATTGTTTTTGATGTACTTTCATTACTATATTGAGGTCTAATATATGTATCTATATTTCTATTTAATACACTTGAAACTGCATCTTGTAATGTCATTTTTTCTACTTTAATAAGATAATCAACTGCTGATTTACCTGCTTCATTTGTTGAAAATCTATGCCATAATCCATTACTTATAATTACACTATCATGACTTTTTAATGAATATGTATTAGCCCCTTTTTTTACAAGTTCTGATGGATTATTATTTATAAAATAAGTTAATAAATCAATTTCTTTTGCTTGTTTTACAACTTCTTTTGGTACAAATTTAGGCATATTTTTGCACCTCCTTTTTTCTATCTTGCATCTTTATTTCGCTCTTTTTTTACCTCATTATCTCTAATAAGGTCTATCGTGTCATCTACTGAAAATTCAATAACCTCTCTAAAACTACCATCACTATCTAACCAGTCATCATAACATTCTTCTAAAATATGTTCTCTTTTTAGTAATGTTTTCAATTCAAACTTTGAATAATCTTTATCGTATGCCAAATAATCTTGTATTGTTTCCATACATGTTATTTTGTAACTACTGTCTATTATTTCTTTTGAAGATAGTTCCATCAAACTATCTTTAAATTCTGCTAATTCCTTTTCTAATTTTCCAATTAACTTATTTTTTAATTCTTCATTTTCCATAAAATATCTCACCCTCTTTCTTTTTTTGCATAATAAAAGGGATAGATTTTTATAAAAATCCGTCCCTTTAAACTAATTTAATTTTAACATTTCCATATTATTTAAGTAGATTATTGCTTCTTTAAAACCTAATTTAAAACATTCTTTTAATTCAATAATATCAAGTTCAATTTCATAATTTAGAACATTAAGCATTGCATATTGTTCGTCCTCTCTTAAATCTATGGGTTCTTTTTCTTCTAAAAATGTTCTTACATTTGGGTATTTATATTTTAATTCTGATATATTTTTATTTAATTCTTGATAGTCTTTTCTATCTTTTAATGCTTGAGTCTTATGAGCCTCTAAGTACTCTAAAAATCCATCTTCATAATTGTCAAAAAAATTACCTACAATTTCTTCCATATTTTATTCTCCTATTTCTATCAATATCTTTTTACTATCAACTATTCCTAATTTATAGTATTGCCTACATAATAAATCAATTTCCGTTCCAATAGCTAGTTCAAATTCATTCATTTTTTTAAGTATTTTATCTTGATTTTCTTTTTGGCTTACTATTTTCTTTATACAATTAGTAAGCTCTTCTTCAATTTTTATTGATTTTGAAAATTGACCATTTGTATCACATTGTTTAACTAACATTGCTTCAAAATCTTCACTTATTGAATCATATAGTTGATCTAAAATAGACCTATTAAATAATTCTTCCATGTCTTCTACCTCCTTAAAGTTATTCTAATATAATCTTTTAAAATCTAGAAATGTACAAAATTATTTAATTGTAAACTTGACAGAAAAAAGAGCAATATAATAATACTGCTCTATAACTTGTAATTTATATGTTTTGAAAATTTATTTTATTGAAAAATAAGCGGTTCAATATTCCAAGCAAACCAAAAAGGATAATATAAGAAAAACATACCCAAAAAGCTTAAAAGTATATACCATATTACATCACTCTTACCTTTTACAGGCTTTTTTAAATGCTCTCCAAAACATAATGAAACTATTTGCCAAATAATATATCCGATTAATGCACCTATTGTATTAGCAATTAAATCATTGACATCAGTTGTACGGTTCGTAATTAATTGAGATATTTCTATCATTAATGAAAAACCTGCCCCTAAAAATAATGTTTTATAAAATTTACGATAGTTCTTCCAAATAAAAGGAACTAAAAATCCAAAAGGAACAAGCATTAAAATATTTAAGTAAAAAGTTTTCTCTATGATGTTAAAAGGGATGAGATTAATATTAGCTTGAATAATTGATGTATTATCTCCACCTTTTGGTGCATAAAATATATTTGTTAAACCTCCTGCACCAGTTAAATCATATACTTTCCAAAGATATAAAACGAAAATTAGCATTGCTAAAATTGATAAATGATACCCTTTCCTTTTTCTTGCTGTAAAGTAAATAGTACACGGTAAAACAGCACATAAAATGCTATATATCACTTCTATAATAATCATCTCCTTTATTTTAACTTACTTTTTCAAATAATCTGATTCATCTATTGTTTTTAAAACATAATTAACATCATCATATCGTGAATAATTAGATTGTGAACCTAAACTACATATCAAAAATTCTTTTCCATGCTTTTTATATAATACTACTAAATTAAAATCATCAGATAAAGAACCTGTTTTTACACCAATTACATTTTTGTTATAATATTCTGATGTAGGATCAAGGAATATATTTGTATTTTTCCAAGTCTGCATGCTACCATCTGGTAAAGTTGCTGTATATGAAGTTTGAGAAACTATATCCTTAAACCATTCATTCTTTAATAAATTCATTACAACTTCTTTTAAGTCTAATACAGTTGTATGGGCTTCTGTATCAAATCCACTTGGATCATATAAAATAGTATCCTTATAATCATTTTGTTTTAAATATTCATTCAAGTTTTTCATAAAGACTTCTATTCGCTCTTTGCTAGTAGTAGCTTTAGGAGATATAATACCTCCACAATAATCAGCTAATACATAGGCTGCATCATTCCCTGATGGTACTAACATTGCAGCAAATAAATTTTTAACATAATATTTCTTTTCTTTAATGTTTGCAACAGATGAACCTTGTTTTGTTAATGAAATTGCTTCATTTTTTGCCAAAACTACATCATCTAAATCAACGAGTGTTGTTGCATAGTCAATAACAAATAATTTAGCTAAACTTGCAGGAGTTTGTTGTTCATTTGCTCTTTTAGAAACAAAATCGTTATTATTTGAAAGATCAACCGCTATCAATGATTTTGCATTATATGAATCTGGTATAGTATATCTGTTTATAAAACTATTTATTTTATTTTTTGTATCTCTAAAATTTTCTGGTTCAAGCGCCCAAGGTATAAAAATTCTTCCAAGTATTATTATTGCAAAAAAAACTATTACTATATACTTTGCTTTTTTCTTTTTATTACAACCTCTCATTTATAAACTCTCCTTTAGCATATTATACATATATATAAATACAAAAACAATTAATTTTTTATTAAATTTATTTCATTTACTAATATAATTTCTTATACAAATTACTATTTGCTGAAATCATTATAGCACAAATCAAATAATTTTAACATCTTTCTGGAGAATTTTTATCAGGAGATTTATCTTGTTTTACTTCTTTTTCATCTCCTAACATTTCGTGGTCATCTTCATTTATTTTTAGTTCAGCATTTATTTCTTCTAATTTTCGCAACTTTTCTTGTAACTCTTGTTCTTTTGGAAATTCTTTTTGAACCTCTTGTTTTGCATTTTCTAGTTGAAAATATGTATTATCTAACAAATCTCTTTCGTGTGGAATATCTTTTGCAACATTCTCTAAACAATTATTTATTCTTGTTATATTTCCATTTATATCAGTTCCTAAATCAATAGAATAACTAAATTTATTTTTTAGTTTTAACTTAATGTTTCTAGTTATTGAATCAAAACTAATCTCCATTTTAAATCCTCTATACTCTCCTATTTCTCTCGTTTCCATACTTTTTAAATCGTTTATACTTTGTAGTAGACTCTTTCCAGCCTCTTGTTTTTCAGTATGTATTATTCCATTTATTTTCATAGGAGAAAAACCATCTGCATTGGGTTTAGTATATTCTTGCAATTTAATAGTATCTTCTTCCATTGCTCCAATTTTATTATTAAGTCTTGCTATTTCTTCTGGAAAATACTTTATAATTCTATCTTGTAATGAATATTTTTGATTCATAAATTCTTGTTTTAATAATCTTAATTTTGCTACATCAGTATCTAATGATGTCTTTTCTAATATTTTAGGATTTCCTGTTGCAAGAGCTTTTATTTCTCCGTAGGTTAGTGCTTTATCATCAATATCTTCCATTGTTCTTGCAGGAGTTTTTGATGTCATTATTTGAGAAATAAATTTCTGTTTTTGTTCTACTAATTGATACATATAGCTATCAAATGTTTTTTCTGTAACATAAGAATATACATATACCTTTTTATTTTCATTTCCCTGTCTAATCATTCTGCCATTGCGTTGCGTTAGGTCTGATGGTTTCCATGCACAGTCTAAATGGTGTGTTGCAATTAACTTATCTTGAACATTAGTACCTGCTCCCATTTTTTGAGTTGAACCTATTAACACTCTAACCTGTCCTTTTCTCACTTTGCTAAATAATTCTTTCTTTTTAACTTCATTGTCTGCCTCATGAATAAAAGCTATTTCATCAGGTGGAATACCTTTTTGAATTAGCTTTTTCTTTAACTCATTATATATATCTGTAAATTCTTCTTTTTCATATCCTTTTAAATCTTTTGGAGTTGATAAATCACAAAATACAAGTTGTGTTGATTTTTTCTCACTATTTTCATCCCATATTCTATAAATATTTTCACAACATGAATTTACTTTACTACTTTCGGAATCTGGCAATAAAGGGTTTATAAGTCTTTGATCTAGTGCGAGTTTTCTACCCTCATTTGTGATTTTAAGCATATTATCTTCTGTTGCATCAACTGCTCCTGACCTTATTTTTTCTGCTCTTTCTCCCAAAGCCTTAACCATTTCTTGTTGTATTTCACTTGGTTTTACAACGACATTTATATTTTCAAATTCTGGTGTAGGTAAATTTAATGTTTCAGCAGTTTGAATATCTGCTACTTCTTTAAACAAAGATATTAACTCTGGCAAATTATGAAATTTGGCAAATCTAGTTTTTGCCCTATATCCACTTCCCTCTGGTGCAAGCTCTATTGCCGTTATTGTTTCTCCAAATGTACTAGCCCAGTTATCAAAATGTTCTAAATCATTTCTTCTTAATTCTCCATACTGTAGATATCTTTGCATAGTATAAAGTTCTGCCATTGAATTACTTACTGGTGTTCCAGTAGCAAATACAGTTCCTTTCCCACCTGTTATTTCATCCAAATATCTACACTTCATAAAAAGATCCGAAGATTTTTGTGCTTCAGTTTGTGCTATTCCACCTACATTACGCATTTTACTATATAAAAATAAATTCTTATAGTTGTGAGCTTCATCAACAAATAATTTATCTACGCCTAGTTCTTCAAATGTAACTACATCATCTTTTCTTTCTTCCTTATGTAATTTTTCTAATCTATTTTCTAATGATTTTCTGGTCTTTTCCATTTGTTTAATAGTATAATTTTCTCCTTTATTTGCTTTTTCTGATGCAATTCCTTTCGTAATATCATTTATTTGTTCTTCTAATAATGTAATTTGCCTTTCTATTGACATTGGTATTCTTTCAAATTGCGAATGTCCAATGATTACTGCATCAAATTCTCCTGTGGCAATTCTGCTACAAAATTTTTTCCTATTTTTTGTTTCAAAATCTTTTTTCGTGGCAACTAAAATGTTAGCACTTGGATAAAGTTGCAAAAACTCACTTGCAAACTGCTCTATAATATGATTTGGCACAACAAATAAAGACTTATTGCATAAGCTTAAACGCTTACTTTCCATTGCTGCTGCAACCATTTCAAATGTCTTTCCTGCACCAACTTCATGTGCTAACAAAGTATTATTTCCATATAAGATATGTGCTACTGCATTTAATTGATGTTTTCTCAATTTTATTTCAGGATTCATTCCTACAAAATCTATATGAGAACCATCGTATTCTCGTGGTCTTATACAATTAAATTTATCATTATAAAGTCTTACTAAATCATTTCTTCTTTCTGGATCTTCCCATACCCAATTTAAGAATGCCTCTTTTATTGCATCTTGTTTACTACAAGCTATTGCTGTTTCTTTCCTGTTTAATACTCTTTGTTTTCTTCCTTCATCATCTATAAATGTATCAAATATTTTCACATCTTTTAGATTAAGTGTTTGTTCTATTATTTTGTATGCATTTATTCTTGATGTACCATAAGTTGTGTATGCTTTTACATTATTTTTATCATTACTTTTCCCATCAATATACCATTCAGCAGTTATGTTTGAATATTTAACATGAATATCCCATCTGTTATAACTTGGTGTATCTAATAATTCAAAAATAAACTTTCTAATAATTTCTGGTGGTATCCATGTTGAACCCAACTTAATTCCAATTTCACTTGCAGTAAGGTCTTTTGGAATTACCTCTTTTAGTTTTTCAACATTTATATTAAAACTAGAATCTTCTTTTGCAAATTGTTCTGCAATTTTAAGTTTCTCTCTAACATTTCCAGATAAATATTCATCAGCGGTTACCCAATTGTTTGGCTCTCCATATTCTGGAACTTTAAAAATTACTCCCTCAAGACTTTTTATCATTTTATCTGTATCTATACCACATAATTTTTGCATATAATTCAAATCAACTTTTGCCTTATCTTGTATAGATAGAATTAATGCTTCATCTGGAGTATCTACCTGTAAGATTTTCTTTTTAGCCTTTATAGTTCTTTTACTAAATATATCAGCTTTTCCAACAAATTTACCTTCTCCATCTATCTTTTCAAGTGAGCATAACAAAAAATAACTACTATCATTTGAAAAAGCTGTTTCATTTGCTCTTGAATTAATTAAGCCATATTCTTTTGTAAATCTATCATATAAATTATTTAATTTTACTTGTGCAAGATGAATTTCTTCATCAGAATAATCTTCCATTTGAAAATCTATCAGTTCTCTTGTTTGATCTCTTAATAAAATCAATCCTTTAATTCTGTTTTGTGCCGTCAATGGTAGTTCATCTTGTAAAATCATTTTTGAATTTTCTCTAAAATACAATTTATCATCTATTACTGCATAAGAATAGTTCTTAACAGTAGGAATTGCAGGTATTGATGTATCTTCTTGTTCAATTTCGTTTTCAATACTATTATTCTGTAATTCTCCATGTATATTAGTTATTGCATAATTTAATTGTTCTTCTAAATTTGTATCTTCTTCAGTTTTACAAGTTGAGTCATAGCCATAAGCTGTAGATACTATTTCCATTTTTCCTAATATCATTTCGGGATTATCTACAAAATATTTATTCATCGCAATATTGTTTTCATCTCTGTCTAGATATACCCAATCTGGCATTATATCAGTCAAATTTTCTCTTTTTTGTAAGAAAATAATATCTGATGTTACTTTTGTTCCTGCATTCTTTGTAAATGTATTATCTGGTAATCTGATAGCACCTAAAAGATCTGCTCGTTGTGCTAAATATCTTCTAACCTCTGGACTCGCTTTATCCATTGTTCCTTTTGATGTTACAAATGCAATTACTCCTCCTGGTCTCACTTTATCTAAAGTTTTTGCAAAGAAATAATCATGAATTAAAAAATTATTCTTATCATATCTTTTATCATTTACTTTAAAATCTCCAAATGGTACATTTCCTATTGCTATATCAAAAAATGAGTCTGGAAAGTCTGCCTTTTCATATCCTTGAATTTTAATGTTTGCTTTTTGATATAATTGCTTTGCTATTTTGCCACTTATAGTATCAAGTTCTACACCATAGAGTTTTGAACTTTGCATTTCTTGTGGTAACATTCCTAAAAAATTTCCTATACCACAACTTGGTTCAAGTATATTTGCTTGTTCAACTCCCATATTTTTTAGAATGTTATATATTGCATTTATAACTACTGGTGGTGTATAAAAAGCGGTTAAAGTAGAGGCTCTTGCTGATTTATATTCTTCATCTGTTAATAGTTCTTTTAATTCGTAATATTCTTCATTCCAATTCGTTTTATTTTCATCAAATACATCTGGAAGTCCACCCCAACCTATATATTTCGACAAAATGTTTTGTTCTTCGGAATTTGCTAATCTATTTTCATCTTCTAACTTATGTAAAAGTTTTATTGCCTCAATATTTCTTTTTACTTTTTCCTTTGGAGTACCTTCTCCTAGTAAGTTATCATTTATATGATAATTATGCTTTTCTTGATTTTTATAATACTCATCTCTATTAAGTGGTTCTGCATTTTCTTCTCTTTTCTTAAATAAATTCAATACATTTTGAGCTTGTTCAATTTCTCTTGGAATAATATCAAATTCCAAATTATCAATGAATTCTTGACTAACTTCTTCTAAATTTTTATCTATTAGTTCTGTAATACCAGTAAACTCTGCTAAATCTTTTCTTATATCATCTAAATTTTCATTATCTGTATTTTGGGAATATTCTAAAAGTCCACCATCAATTTCAGTCCCTCTATTATCATATATGGCATAATAATATCCTTCTTCATTTGTATGAAAGTGAAAGTAATTTCCATTTTTTAATTTATAATTTTTATCTATATTTTGAATTTCTATTTTATCATTTTCGTTAACATTTTCATCTTTAAATACTTGATTAAACATCCATTTTTCATTTTCATAGTCATTTTCTAACCAATTTTGATATTTTTCTTTTTCATCATTGATAAAATATCTATCTAATGCAATAAGTTCTCCAATTCGCTTTTCTATTGTATTCCAATTAACTTGCATTGTATCTTCAACTTCTCTTTTAGAAAGTTTTAGACCTTTGCTTGGAGTATATTCAACCCATATACCATCAAGTCCAGCTACACCATTAGTTCCATAATAGTTAAATTCCTTTTTTAAAAAATCTTGTCTTTCTTTTGATGATAATGTTTCTTGGTATAATCTATATACTCTAAATTTTCCATTTTGATGTCCTGTTCCATCTTGTAATGTTTTATCTATCATTTCTTGTGTAAAAGAAAAAGCAGGAGCATTTTCTACTTCTGCTTGTGTTTTGATATTATCTATTTGTTTTTCTACACTTGGTAATTCTTTTATTGGTGGTACATAAGTGTCTTCAAAAAGATTTAATTGTAAATTAACTCTGCTATTATCATTTCCTCTGCTTGGTTTCTTATTGAGTTCATTGCTTGTACCCACTCCATTTGATTCTCTCTTTTCATTTTCTCTGTTATTTGGTTCTTTTCTGCTAAACTTGTTATTATTTGTTTCATTCTCTTTTGAGCTGTCTGTTCTATTTCTCCTAAATGTTCTTCCATTTTGCCATCTATCATCAATTCCTCGTATAACCCTCTTTTGTATTCTTTTAGGAAGTTCTCCCTCATTCTTGAAAATCTCCCCTGTGTTATTTTCTTTGTTTTTGGTAATGCTACTTGTGGTATCTGATAATCTCCCATTTGTTTGTATGTTAATTCTATCATAATCGTTTCTCCCTTCACTATTTTTTTCTTCATTATTATGATAATTCATTTTTTCGTTATTAACAAATGTACGATTTGTTAATTTATTATTTTTTTCAAAATTAATGACACTTGAATATATTTCTCTTATTTCTCGTTCTGCAATATCACTCGTTGCAGCACCTAATCTTGAAATAACTCTTTTGTTATTAAATTGTTTTATTATTTCAAAATCAGCTAGGCTAAAATGTTCCATTGGATCAATTCCACATCTTTTCATTGTCATATATGCAATTGAATTTGCTAATATTCCTCTGAAATAAGATTCCAATTCAATGTCATTTAATTCTTGTAGAAAACTTCCTTCTGTAACTTCTTTTAAATCAACTAAATAATCTTGAAAGTTATCTTCTACTAAATTTATTGAACTAGAATAAATTGCTTCAGCTAAAGTATCTTTTATTTCTAAATTACCAAAGCTATTTTCTAATGTTTCAATAATTCCATTTGTATAAGAAGGCTTTACTTCCCATAATTTTAAATCTTGACCTATACCACTATGAGTATCTGAAATATCAAATACATGTCTTAGTACACTTCTACCATTTTCAATGGATAATAATGCAATACCTTTTGCGCCTTTATTTACCCATCTTTTTAGCCTTTTATTCCAAGTTTCTATATCAGCACAAGCTGTTGCATTTGCTTTTTGGGCATATATCAATACTTGTTCACTAAAAGAATATTTATAATTATTACTAGCAGTATTTAAAAATTCTATCCAGTTTTCACTACTTTGAGAAATGTATTTTATGGTTTCATTTGCCATTTCATTAACTAATTGATATTTATTCGCCATTGGATTCCTCCTTTCTTGTTTGTTGATAATTAAAATACCCTATTGTATTGTGTTCTTTAATAAATTCTCGTAAAGCAATAATATTCAAAACATCAGGATCTTTTGTTATTTCTTTTAAATCTTCTATTTTTAAGTTTGAAATATCTTTTTCTGTTGATTTTCCAATATTTATCAACTTATTATATGTTTCCATTCTTAAATTTCTTTTTCTAGGCATTTCCCACCTCCTATTTTAAACATAAAAAATAAGCTAGATATTAATCTAACTTACTTCTTTTTATATTATATTTATTTTTTTATTACATGATAATCACATTTTTTACATCTGCCGAATCCTTGCGTACGCAAAGCTATTGAGCTTTGCCATTCATTTCCACATATGCTACATTTCCACCATACTATTGTTTTGTTTTTACAAGTCATTTTCTCTGGTTTTAAATCTCCATTTTTTATAGGATGCCATTCTTTCTCTAACTCTGGATAATTCGTTGCCAAAGAACCTTCTTTTTTTATTAAATTCTTCTTTCTAGTATTTGCTCCAATAATCGATGCACATTTTGGACAATCTTTTGAATTGATTCTACTATCTATAGATGCCTTCCACTCATACCCACATTTCGAGCATTTCCAAAAAAATTTATTTTTTCTTTCTCCAAGATTTAAATCTTCAAATCTGATTTTATTTTTTTCATAGTCATATTCATTTGCTAATCTAGGATATATTGTTTTAAAATCATTAGTTCCTTTTTTTAATCTATAATAAGAACATTCAATACATTTTGTAGTATTTTTTCTAAATATATCTTTTACTTTAGCACTATATGATTTACCACACTCTGTACATTTTAGCCATATAACTTTTTCACTTCCTTTAGTAAACATGTCAGGAGTTAAATTTCCATTTTTTTCATTATCCCACATATAGATAATTTCTGGTTTTAATTCTAATAACGAATTTTTCTTTCTTGATAAATACATTAACTCCAAAATTTTATCATTATCATTTTCCAAATCAATATTCATATTTTTGCACTTTAGATAATTAAGTATATCTAAGATACATTTCTCTAAATTTTCTTTTCCGTCTTTTATTTGAAAAGTCTCAAAAATAATTGATGTTGAATCTAATAATGGTAATCCTTTTTCTCTCACACGAATCAACTTTATATTTAGCTCATTACAAATTTTATCTTTTTCTAAATCCTTCTTTATATTTTTATGCCAAAGAGCTCCATCATATTCAATTGCTGTTTTAATAGATGGAATATAAATATCTAATTCTTTTCCAGCTTGATTATTTAATTTAAAATTTTCAATAGCATCTTTAAAATTTTGACTAATATAATAAAAAATAGCTTTTTCAGGATATGATACTTTATATTCTTTCTTACATATTGGGCAATTTCTGCCTTTGACTCGATTTACAATACTTGCTTCCCAACTATGTCCATACTTACATTTCCAATATACTTTTTTATTTGATTTAGCCATATAATTTTCTGGCAAATTAGGATTTTTATCATAATCCCATTCATCTAATAATTTAGGATACAAGCTTTTTAAATCATTAACACCAATAACTGGTGTTGCATTTATATCTCCAGTTCTTTTACTTGCACATTCAGGGCAACCTAATCCTCTACTAACTTTACTTCTTATTTCAGCCAAATAGTCATTACCACAAAATATACATTTCCACCAAACTTTATATCCAGATTTTTTTAAAAACTGATTTGGTTTTAAATCGCCATTCTTTTCATAATTCCATTCACATAGAACTTCTGGAAATTGAGATTCTAAATCATTTACTCCAAGAATGGGTGTTGAATGTTTTAATGATAATTTGTTTCTTTTGCATTCAGGGCATCCATTTCCTCTCCCGTCTTTTCTATATCTATCATGTGGAGCAGCTTGCCATATGTTATTACATTTATTACAGTGCCAATATACTTTTGTATGGCATCCATAAGATATCTTTTCAGGATAATAACCTAACTCTTTGTTTTTTTCATAATCCCATTCTTTCATCAATTCAGGAATATCTATTATATATTTTTTATCATTCAATATTTTTCCTCTTTTCTATGTTAACTTGATAAATTTATCAATATTATAACACATTTTCAAATAAATGTTTTAATATTGTCAAAAAGAACTAGGCCTTACTTATTACAATTCTTAATTATTATAGAGTATCATGAATTCTAATTAGCTTTAAAAGAAAATAATCCATTGCTTCTGTGTCTTTATTCTCATTAACCATTGCTGTTCTACTTTCATATAAACTATTAATTATAAGTCCTAAATCGTGTTTATTTACCTTCATCTTATTTTTTAATTTTACCAGTACCTCATCAACCACATCAACATATTTATTTTGTTTTAATAAATTATTTCTAAAATCTATTAAAGAATAACGCAATATTCTCAATTCTTCATTATTTAATTCTAGCTTTTTCTTTTTTTCAAACATTATAATCTCCCCTCAAAAATTACTATTTGAGAAGATTATATCATATCATTTAATTATTGTCTTATGTATAAACAGAAAAAGAGAGATTAATTTTGTATTTTTATATTAACCTCTCTTAAATTAAACTATTCTTGTTTATTCTTATTATGATTACGAATAACTATATAAGTAATTCCTAATAAAGATAATATAATTGCTCCAGCAAATAATTTAATTTTGCTTTCATCTCCTGTTTTAGGAACTTCTATTTTTTTATTTTCAAAAGTAAATTCTATTGTGCTATCTTTTTCTTCTACTTGTTCATTATCTACGAATATTCCTTTATCATTGATTTCAACTTTTGCTACTCTGCTAGATAATTCATAATCTTTTGGTGCTTTTATTTCTTTGATGTAATATGTGCCATATCTTAATTCTTCAAATAAGGCTGTTCCATTTTCTTTGTCAGATTTTACTTCTTTAATTAGCTTTGTACATTCTGAATCTTCATAAATACCAAAAATAAATTTATCTTTTATAGTTTCTTTAGTTTCAGAATCTACTTTAACTACTTTTACATTCTTTAATATTGGCATATCTTTCATTTCAATTTTTTGTGTATTTTTTTCTGATGTTACAACAAATTTTATTTCTTCTGTAATTTCGTAGCCATAAGGTGCTGTTGTTTCTTTTAATACATATGTTTTACCTTCTTCAAGACCTTTTACTTGATGTGGTTCTTTTGCAGATGTCCATTTATCTATTGTATCTCCATTTTCATCAATTACTTCTAATTCTGCTCCTTCTAATTCATTTCCATTAGTTAAGTCTGTTTTTGTAACTTCAACTACTTTATTTATTAGCTCTATGCGTTGATCTTTCTTTTCATCAGTTACTTTAAAGGTAACATCTGTAGCTTTTACAAATCCATTAGGAGCTGTTTCTTCATGTAAAGTATAAGTTTCATTTTCGATTAGATTTTTAATCTTATGTTCTTCTTTAGTAGAAATCCACTCATCAACAATATTTCCATCTTTATCTATGATTTGAATTTTAGCACCTTCTACTTCATTACCTCCAATATCAGTTTTAGACATTGAAACAACTTTATCTTTCATATTTATTTTTTGAATTTTATTTGTATCGTCTATTGTAAATTTAACACTTGTAGCTATTACATAGCCCTCTGGAGCTATCTCTTCTTTTAGTATATATTCTTTACCTACTACAAGTCCCTCAATTTTGTGAGTTTTATCAGTAGATATCCATTCATCTATAACTTTATTATCACTATCTAACACAGATAGTTTAGCCCCTTTAAGTTCTTTATCTCCTGTAATATCAGTTTTAGAAAACTCTACTAGAGTTGTATCATTTGATATATCTAATTTTTCAGTATAAACTTTTGTTGTTAAGTCTTTTTGTTCAAACTTAACTTCATATTTTGTTGTATTTAATACAAGTCCATTTAAAGTTTTTGTTTCTTCAATTTCATAAGTTCCAATTGGTAAATTTGTTATTTCTAGTTTTCCATCTTTAGTAAGATTATATTTTTTAATCTCTTGTCCTTTTTCATAAATAACACTACCATCTGACATGTCAATAATATTTTCTTTTGCTGAAAGCTTAAATTCTATACCTGATAAATCTGATGTATCAATTAAAGATATATCTGCATCTTCTCTTACGCTAATTGTTTTATCTAATTTAATTGTTCCTGTTGGTTGCTCATTTTTAATAATAACTTCTTTTATAAAATCTCCATCTTTATCTTTGTCATAATCTTTTACATTTTTTATTTCAAATTTAACTGCTTCCTCTAATTGTAAAAATCCTGTTGGAACTTTTATTTCAGTTATTTCATAACTACCTACTGGTAATTTTAATGGTGTAGTAATTGTTGCTTTATCATCATTTTTACTATTAAATGAATTATCTGGAACAACTATATTATCTGCATTAGTTGTAAATGATGTATATGTTGTATTTCCTATTTTTTGAGAGATAGTTTCTCCTTTTTTGAACAATATTTTTTTAGTAGCTCTATCATATATGTCTTTTGTAGCTTTTATCTCAAATGTTGTAGAATTTAATGTAACAAGTTTATCTGTTTTTAAATCTTTTTTGATCAATTTAATATATGTTTCTAATTGTTCATTATTAACAACGATATGCTTTGTTTTCTTTGCTATTTCCTTAATTTCTGATTCATCATCTGTAATAGAAAATGTAAAATCAACTGCTGTTTCATAATCTGTTGGAGTTTTTGTTTCTTTAACAATGTATTTTCCATAAGGTAAGTTATTTTTTGTATAAGCATTTCCATCTTTATCTGTTACTATTACTGCATAAGATGGTGCAATAGCTTGAGCTGATTTTACTCTTTTGCTATCAACCTTAACTTTGTTTCCATTTTCATCAAATCCATTCCAAACTTCTTCATAAGAATATCCTTGTGCATAAGCTCTTTCTACTGCTGAATTTAATTTAATTGTAAATTCTGCACCTTCTAATCCAGGTGTTTCTCCTGAGTTTTCTTTTATTCCTGATTTGAAAATATGTACTCCCATTTTCTTAACATTTTCTAAACTTGTTTTAGTATCTGCTATTACTTTTGTGTATTGGTCTTTGTATTTTAATTCTACACTGTAGGTATTTTTATCTAACATATATCCAGTTGGATTAGTTTCTTCTTTTACAATATATTTTCCTAAAGGAAGATTTTTTATATCTTCTGTTTCTCCCTTTTCATTTATAGTTCTTGTTGCAACTAAATCTCCATTAGAATAGAATTTTTTAGTTTTTGCTTTATTATATATATCCTCATTTGCATAAACTTTATAGACTGCACCATTAAATGTTGCATCTCCTTGTGGTACTGATCCAGTTTCCGCATCTTTCTTTATTATTGTAATTTTTCCTGTTGGTTCTTCATCTTTTATTCCTGTAACATCAATATATATAACTTTTGTGTTAGCATCTTTATATTTTAATTCTGTATCAAATTCTTTTGAATTTACTAAATATCCATTTGGTGCATTTGTTTCTTTTACATAGTATTTTCCTAAGTGTAAATTAGAAAATTGAGCCATTCCATCATCATTAGTTATAGCTTTTGTTATCAATTCTCCTTTTTTATACCATGTAATTGTTCCTGCAACATTTTTAATATCTTCTCTTGCATATAATGATATTTCTGCTCCTTTTAGTTTGTTATTATAATTATCTGTTTTATATGCTTTGATTTCTCCTGTTGGTTCTTCGTTTACTATTGCTTTTGTTGCTGTTTGATTTACTTTAACTTCTACATCATAAGATTTTGTGTCTATTAAATACCCAAAAGGCACTGATATTTCATTTATTGTATAAGTTCCTTTTTTTAATTTATCAATAGTAATCTTTCCATTAGTAACAGTAACGTCTTTATTATAGTCATTTGCTCCTCTTACTTTGAAAACTGCACCATTTACTAAATCTCCATTTGTATTTAATTTTTGTAACTCCAATCTTCCAAATGTTTCAATTTCTAGTGAAAAATTTAATGTTACTGGATCATTATAACTCATACAATATAATTGGTTTTGAACACCACTTGCGAATTCAAAATAAACCATTGTATCATTATCTTCTGTTCCGTTTTTTATCATTCCCCACTCTTTAAAAGTATTATCTGAAATTCTATAATTTTCTAAATTTGTATTTTCATCTACAAAAATAGTCATTGAATTACTACCATTTTGGTGAACGAATCTTATTCCATCTTTTGTATTATCAATTGTTCCATATTCTGCAAGAACTCCATTAGAATCAGTTATTGTTTTTGTTTCTCCTGCTTGAATTGTAATTGTAGACCCATTGAAACTAGGTCTTTTTTCGATATCTGCTATTTCATTATTTATTCTATTTTTAAAGTCTATATATCCTTGTTGCTCATCTGACTTAATAAATGTTGCATTGCTTTGTCCAAGAATTTCCCAAATATATTGTTGAGTAAACACATAATCCCATTTTACCCATTTCATATCATTAGCTAAAATTCCTCCATCTACTGTATATCCACCATTATTTTTATACCATCCTAAATAAGCAACTTTACATGCCTTTCTAATGTTTGAATTAGTTGGCGTATAATAAACTCCATTATATGAAGCTCCTGTTTTAAAATCTATTCCATGTTCTGCACAGAATACGGTTCTCCTTTCTCCTGTATTTAAATTATTTAATCTTCTTATTAACACACCTGTTGTTCCATTTGCATTATCGGTGGTTTTCATTCCAGATGCATATTGACCTCCAGACCATTTTCCACTTCCCGATGCTGCAAAAACAGGTTGTATTATACTAAATAATATTAAAAATAACATTATACTAGCTAATATTTTATTAACTTTTTTTATTTTCATAAAATTTTACCTCCTATTTTTCATAAAAAAAGAACAAGTAATACTCTACCTGCTCTATATTTTTAATAATTTATTTAATTATAATAAAAGTTTATTGTCCATTTTCCACAAAACGGACATGACCAAGTTTCATACCCATACGGACAATTTTTTTGATATGTTTCATCATTGATCTCAAATTTTTCCCATTTATCTCCCCAAGTTTTAATTATTCCTTGATAGTAATTAATTGCATCTTGTTTTGAGCTAAACCATTTATTTGAGTTTCCAACTCCTACACCATGTTTGGTATCAGAACACTTCGCTTTTTCAGATTGTTTTATATCTCTTTGTTTTTCTTCCTTTGGCTGTTCTGGTACTGTCGTTGTTTCTTTTTCTACGGTCTTTTTACTTGTAGTAACAGGTATTGTTTTGGCTTGTTCTACTGGTTTTGAACTTTCTACTTTTTTATCTTGTGTTGCTATTGAATTTTCCTTTGTTTCTTCTTGAATATTATCTTTTACGGTATCAATTTCTTGTGGTATTTCTTCTACTTTCTCTTGTTTTTCTATATCATCTTTAAAAACCATCACTTCAGTATTTTCTATTTCTTCATCATCAGTATTATTTATTTCAGTTACAATCTCTTTCTCTTTTTCTATCTTACTAAATTTCTTTGATTTTATAATCATGATATTTGCAAATAATATCACTATTAAGGCTATAATTATTAAAACTAATATCTTTTTACTTTTCACTACTACCATCTCCTTATAGCTTAATTATATGCTTTCTAGATATAAAAACAAATGTATAAAGCATTATATATATTTAATATAATAATTCTTTTTTAGTTTGTAATATAGTATGTATTTAAAAGGGATTGTAAGGGAAAACTTTGTAATGTGTTCACACAAAAAATAAAACTACTTGTAAATCTATTGTTCACACACATTATCGAGCATTTCGTTCTTGTTTTAATCTTTCCCTTTTGTTGTGTTCTTCCACACATTGGATAATAAAATCTTCTATCTTACCAGAGTCTTTGACTTTAGTTGGTATATATTTTTCTATTCTATCATTGTGTATCTTTATGAACTCTTTTTGATTTGGTTTTTCTTTATCTAACAAATTCTCTATTTTTTCTTCAGATATAGTTCCTTCTTGTTGCATTTTCTTTAATGTTATAGCTTGACTTAAACTAGGAGAAACCTCGTCATATTGTAATTTATTTAAAACTACATATTGATAATCTTCTTCTAAATAAGATAATTCTACGGCTGGTCTAAAAGCTATTCTTTTATTATCAACTTCTTCTAATAACTCTGGTATTAAATATGTAAGACGAATATATCTTCTTATATTTTCTCTACTTTCTCCAACTTCTTCTCCTAGTATTTCATCAGTTCTCAACTTTGACACCACTGGTGTCGAAGTTTCATTTTCTTCTAAATCAATTCTTTTTCCTTGATGTTTCATTGCTTCTAATTTAAGTTTATATGCAAATGCTTTTTCGCTAGGCAATATTTCTTCTCTTTGAATATTACTATCAACCATAAGAATTGTTGCCTCATCATCTGTTAAATCTTTCACTATACATCTTATTTGTTTTATTCCTGCAAGTTCACAAGCTCTTTTTCTTCTATGTCCAGAAATCATTTCATAAGTTCCATCTTCTTTTGGTCTAACTATAACAGGTAATATTACTCCATATTCCTTTACACTCTTAACCATTTCTTGCATTTTTTCATCATTAATTACTTTAAAAGGATGATTAGGAAAATCTTTGATACTACTTATATTAATTTCTTCAACTTTTTCGGCTTTTTCATAATCTCTCTGTTCTTGAATTGTAAACAAATCATCTAGCTTTGGAAGTTTCATTTTTTGTTCTTGTTCTTTCATTGTCTAATACCTCCTTTGCTAAATTTTTATATGCCTCTGCGACAGGACTATTTTTATCAAACTCAAAAATGCTTTTCCCTGTTGATGTAGATTTTGCTGTATTTATAGCTTTAGGAATTTCAGTATTATATATGTTTACATAGTGTCCATAATTTTCATTTATCGTATCTCTTACATCTTTCGACAAATTAGTTCTTTTATCAACAAGAGTGAGCAAGACACCTCCAATTTTTAAATTGGGATTTATTTGTTTATGAACTCTATTTACTGTCTTTAATAAATGTCCCATACCTTTTGCAGCAAGATACTCTCCCTGTACTGGAATTATTATTTTGTCACTACAAGCCAGTGCATTTATGGTTATCATTCCTAAGCTGGGCATACAATCAATTAAAACATAATCGTAATTATCTTTTATTTCTCTTATAGAATTTTTAAGTGTAAACTCTCTACTCATTGCATTTACCAAAGAAAACTCTATTGCAGATAAATCTAAATTAGATGGAATTAAATCTATACCTTCTTTGTGATGAAGTATGCTATTCTCCGCATTTATCTCATTATCACATATTGTATCAGACATTAAAGTTCCAATGGTATTCTGCAATTCATCTTGATTATAATATCCCATACAAGTAGTCAAATCGCCTTGTGGATCTGCGTCAATAAGTAATACTTTTTTTCCTTGTTTAGCAAGAGCTACACCTAAAGAAAAAGTGGTAGTTGTTTTTCCAACTCCACCCTTTTGATTTGCTATTGCTATAACTTTACTCATTGGCATTCTCCTTTTCTTCCTTACTTTTTCTGTATTGTTCTCTATAACTTACAAATTGCTCATATAAATCTCGTTCTTTTACATTCTCTATATATTCTTCTGCATTTTCAATAAAGTCATCAATAGTTTCATTTATAAGTGAACATATTTCTTTAAAGCTTGGAGATTCATAAAGCTCTGAAAGTGAAAATTCAATACTCTCTGCGATTTCATCTTCCATATCTATTAGATAATATAGGTCATTATACATCAATGGTATTTCTTGTTTAAAAACTCGCTTTATATCTTCAGATAATAACATTTGATAGATTAAAGTATATAAACTATTTTCTGATATTTGAGCAAAATGTAATGAATTTCTTAACCTGTCTTGGGCATTTTTTATTTTTTGCATATCATCTTCTGTTTTATTTTCTTTAACAAGTAACTTACTTATTTCTGCCATATCAGGATCCATCCAGTTTTCATATTTAATACAGTCTTTAGTTGTATTCACTAACATTGCTTTTATAGTTTCGTGTAGTGTTCTTTCATCTAATCCTTCTAAAGTTCCTTCGTTTAATAATTCATCTTGTACTGCATACTTTCTTTTAAAATCATATATTGATTTTTTCATTTAAAATTACCTCCTAAATTTTTATTTTGAAGGCAAAAAAATAAAGCTAATTTTTTTAATTAACTTTTTGTTAGATATTATTTCAATAACTACATTTTTTATGCTGAATAATATATGTATCCTATTAGACATAAAAAGAGGTTACATTTGGTTTATATTATCAAAGTTTTGTGCAATTGGGTGGAAGGAAATTACTAACACCAATGAATATTACTATAACCAACAAAATAATAAAAAATTATTTGTTTTAATAAATGAGTTACTGTTTTATTATCAAATTTTATTTTATAACCACCTTGTAAAAGCTTTTTAATTTTGGCTCGATAAGTTTTAGTTAAATCCCTCAACGGGAATCCATTTTGAACAGCATATAATAACCCTAAAAGCGTTTTATCTTTATAATCTCCCAAACTATATATATAATTATTAGTATAAATAGTAGGGAAGAAGTTATCATATTCATAATACTTAATTCTTCTAACCTCAAAGTCTTCTACTTCCCTGCTTACCTCTATTCTTGTCAATTCTCCTAAAATATTTAAAGAACTTTCCTCTTTTTTATTATATATTTTCGTTCGACCATCACCTTTACCAATATAAACAGTTTTTTTATCAAATCCTCTATTATCAATTTTTTCTAAGCTTCTACCAGACAAATCCCAAATTAAATCCAAAATGCTTATTTTTACGTCTATTGCTAAATCGAAGCTTTTTATATACCATTCCTCTCCTAATGACAATATATAAAATATTATTTCATTTTTCTTTAATTTATTAGGATTAAACTCTATCGTTAAATTATATGTGTCTTCCACTACTCTTCCAAACCTAGATATTACTTCCCCTTGCCTTTTCTCAGTATTATGTAAAAATCCAACCCAGAAACTATTGGCAGACTCATCAGTTATAACATAATTATAAAAAAAGTTACTTATTTTAGAAGAACAAAATTCTTTTTTAATAAAGTCCTTCCAACAAGTTTTAAATCTAAACTCAAGCTGACTAAATTTACTATATGATATATAAGTTTTTAACCTTATCATATCAATACTATAAATCATATTATTATGATCCTGTTTTTTCTCATTATATAAATTTTCAATGTCCATTTTTATCACTCCAGTTTATATATTCTACTAAAAACTGGAAATTAGCTCAATTTAACAGATAAACCCGACTTTTACCTACAACCACAGCCGTTTCCTAAAATTTTCGATTAAAAACAATGTCCAAATATGACCAAAAATCCCGCTTGTTAGATAGAGCGGGATTTTTACTTTTTTCTTTTTTCCACTCAAGCGCCGTTCGGCTATTCTTTAGGGGGACTATCCCCCTCTTGCCTATTTTCCTGAAAGGAAAATAGGCAACCCCCGCATAGCAGAGCTAGCGCTGTAAGAACTGTTCACTAACAAATACTACTATTTAATATTAAAGAATGGAATTTTATGTACTAACCACATTACAATCTTATAAATTAAATCAAAATTCAAAAGTATTATCAAAACTGGTATTATTATTTTTAGAGTTATAGGTCTAACAAAAAAACCTAATAAGCTTAAATTATCAAAAATCAAGTTTAAAAAACTATCTATTGAATTCGTTATTTCGGTTGGCATTTGGGGAATATTTATCCAACCAAACGCAAATTGTATTATTTTATATAACCCTTCGCTTATATTATCAAAAAAACCACTAAACCAGTCTATTCCTTCTCTACCACCCATTATTTAAACACCCCCGAAATCTTCTTCCAAGCCAAGTTTAAAAGAGCAAAAATAATTGCTGCATCTACTATAATTAAATAAATATTGTGAACATTCTTAAAAGTATTATTCTCCAAATAGTCATTAAAGTTAAAAGTAACTGCAGATATTAACTTTTTATTTGTTGTAGGCTCATAAATATCTGGAATGTTAAATTTAGGTTCACCATAATTTATTGCAGCTATTCTCTTAAGAGTATTTATAGTTAAATCAAAAGGATATATTAAAAAACCAAAACGTTCTTTAAAAAAATGTACATACTTCCAAATCATAGAACCATCAACGTTCAATATCTCATCAAAATTTATTACTATTTCACTATAAGTATATTTATCTAAAAAAACATTATAAAAACAAACAGTATAAGTACCATCAGCATTAAAACTATTATTGTCTACCTCAAAACAAAATTGATAAACTTCTTGTTGAGTAAGTTGGTCAACCATAGTCCTAGCTTCTACTTTAGCCCACTTTTCTTTATTATTATAATCTTCTTTACTTATATCTTTTGAATAAAAACACTGTAAATCAATAATCTGATCAATAAAAAATTTTTGAGTTATTATATTTATTTTATTGTCATTTATATACTCGTAAGTTAGAAAAGGTGTTGGGTCAAATACACCATTCACATAATTATTAACATCATCAGGACTATAAACAATATTAGTAATAACAACGTCTTTATATATATACTCCATAGTTTCTAAATTAACTAATCTAAAATGATATGTACCATTACGATAAGCATTAATATAAAAATTATACTGACCATCATTTGGACTACTACTATCTGTAACACGTCCCCACAAACATGTTTCCCAAGTATCAATAGCAGAACCAGAAGAAGTATAATTATATTGAACTAAAATGTCTTGAAAAATATCCAGATCATAAAAATTTGTACTAATAACAACAGGTACAATCTTAGTATCTTCAATTGGATTAACATTTAAAATTAAATCAATTTTATTAAAAGAATTATTAATAATTATATTGTCATTCTCGTCTTTAATATCAAAAGACGAATATATATATTTCTTAGCATTTTCAAAGGAAGCAAAATTCCAGCTATAGCTATCATCATATTCGAATAAATTCCAATATAATATTTCACCAGAATCAAAATAATACCTTGCATAATAATGAGAACCAGCACAAACCAAATAATTATTAACAAAACGTGGCTCAATTTTAAAACAAGTAATATTTAAAAAATCAGGATAACTCTCTTTATTACACTCAAAAATAATATACTTATATTCTTCAGATATTTTAGTTGGATCTAAATTAATATCATAACTTGTACCATCGTTTAAATTAAGAATTTTTCCATAAACTTTATAATTTAATATTAATAAAAATAATATTACAAAAAACAAACATAATAAAATCTTTTTTTTCATAAAAACACCTATTTAACCTTTGTAAGATTTCCAGCAAAAAAATAAATTAAAGAAACTCCCAATAGAAAAACAATAACTGCAATTCCTTTATCTATATTACTAAGCTTCTCTAATATTAGCACTTGATTATTATTTATCTCATTTAAAACAATAGTATAATCCATAATAATTCCCCCTATTTATTAGATTTTGGAAAAGCTAAATTTAGAAACATTTGAGTAAGCCTCTCAGTTAAAACAAAAACTATTCCCATTGGCAAAGCAGCTTTTAGAACATCTGCGACTAGTGGTATAACTGTACTAAAATCCATTACTATTTCCCCCTTCATATAAATTTTGTCTTGAAACTCCATTCCATTCTTTACGATACCTTTTCATTTTCGCATAAGTATCATAACAATTATATAAATCTGGAGAATGAAAAAATAAACATATTTTACTTGTATCGAACTTTAATTCTCCATCAACTTCGTGAGAGCTTTCACCATCTACAAGTCTATTAAACTGGATACAATTAAGCCATTTTTTACATATAACAACATTTTTTATTTGCTCTCTTAGAGGCTTAGCCATCCTGGTATAAACTTGAGATGTACCTACAATATGCTTTCTCTGTTTTCTCTGCTGCGAAATTTCGACCATAACTTCGATAGGTATGCTTTTACTCTCTAAAGAATTAAATTCTAAATGTATTTCGTCAATAAAATAGATAACCCCAAATTCTCCATTTTCATATCTAGTTAAGCTATCTATACCGTCATAAGGCACAACAGCTGTATGTGCTGGAAGGTTATTTATTTTACAGTTAGTACAAAGAATTGCCCTAGGATACTCTATACAAAGCTTCCTAACATATTGAACTGCAGACAAAGTTTTTCCAGAACCTTGAGGACCACAAAAAACAAGCAGACCATCTGGGTCAAAATAGTCCGGATGCTCTCTTGCAAATTTTATATTATGTTTAATAGTTTTAAATATATTTTTAGGATTTAAACTACCTTCTAACATCGACAAATTTAAACTCATTTGTTAAAACACCCCCTTTATCAACAAAATAATTATTAAGAAAATTAGTATAGTTTTTAGAACAGCACCTGAGGTAATGTTCAAGGCATTTATAATTTTTCTTATCTTGTAAATCAATTTTCTCATAATTCTTTTTATTATAGCTAACGTATTCCACATACAATTCCCCTTTCTAGTTATTTCTTATATTTTTTCTTCAAATATTGTTTATGTTCAAAAGAAAAAGAAGAAACACAATGTATATCGTCATCATTCAATATATTTTTTTCACCTAAAACATTTAACAACTTAAAAAACATTAAACCATATAAAACTACAATTACAAAATTTAAAAAATTCAACCAAAATTCCATAAAATCCCCCATACAAAACAAGAACCAGGAGAGAGTTGAACTCTCATCTTCTCAACAGCAACTAAGCCTCGATATTCTACCACTTTAAACTACTAGCCCTTTTAATATAAAAATAGGGAGATACAATCCCCCCACAACACCCGACTTTTTATTATTAAATTAAACAGAAATTTTACCTTTAGTAACGGCTTTTCTAAATATAGAAACAAGTTTTCTAACACCGAACCACATAAGTACAAAAGTCATACCTACACCAATTATGCTTGCGATAATAGTAATTATCTGCGCTGGTGTAACTGCGGTAGTTAAAGCTGTAGTAATAGCACTAAAATCTAAAGCATTTGAAACAGTATTTTCCATAACCATTCCCCTTTCCTAAATATTTTTTATATTAAATATTTCTATTTAATAACATTAAAATCAAGTATTTCTAATTTGCAGCCAGAGTTCTGAAAAACAACATTACATATTAAGTTAATTTTAGCATATGGCTCTAATGTTTTAAATTTAGTATATAAAGCAACGTTCGTTTCTTCAAACTTTGCCTTCCTTTCGCTAATATTTCCATCTACATTTTCGTCAAATTTCACAATATAAGCTGGTTCATATTTTACCAATTCTCCTTTTGGATTTTTAAAACTGCCACCCTCTCTCTTTCCAATACTTTTAAATACTACATTTCCTTCACATTTCATATTTTTACACCTTCCTTTATAATAATTTTTTCAATTTAATAATAATTAAATCTATCTTTAGCATTTCAGCATTTATGCCTGTAATAACATTTGTCAACATATCTAGTCTTTTAACACAATTGTCTTTTATCATACTATTATAAAATAAAACTTTATTAAGTAACTCTTCCTTTCTATTACTTAAAATATAAACAACATCTACGATTTCTTCTTCTGTTAATCCTAATCTATCCTCCATAAAAACACCTTCCTTTAATTTAAAAGCATACTTGGGGGTAAAGTCGGTAACCCCCGCATGCATACTATAATATTAGGACAGTTTGTGGGGCATACTTGCCTCACAACAATAATATAACAAAATGGGGCACAAATGTCAATGACTTTTAAAAAAAATTTTTATAAAATATATGAGAAGGTGAGTAAAATGTTAAGAGAATACAGAGAAAGAAAAAAAATAACACAAGAAAAACTAGCAGACATTTCTGGTATAGATAGAAAAACAATATTTAGAATAGAAAACGATCTAGTAACACCTAAGATAAGCAACTATGCAAAAATAGTAATAGCACTAGATATGACAAACGAAGAAATTGGAGAACATATAAGAAAAATCGCAATACAAACCAAAGAATAAAGGAGAAAAATATGACTATATTTTTTATAATAGCGATAATTATAATAATTATAATTATCATAATAGACAAGACATTTTTAGTACAAAATAAAGAAAATAAAAATAATACTACGCAAGAATTAAATTTATCAAAATATACAACCAAAAAATATGTAATGACACAAACAGAATTAATATTTTATAGAGAATTAAAAAAAATTACAGACGAACTAGAATTAACAATTTTTCCACAAGTGGACTTAGAAAGAATAATACAAGTAACTGATAATAATTCAGCAGATAGAAATAAAATAAAATCTAGAAGCATTGATTACACAATAGTAAATAACAAAAATTGCAAAATAGTAGCTTGTATAGAATTAGACGATAAAAGTCACAACACACCAAAAGCCCAAAAAGCTGATAACTTTAAAAATGAATTATTTAACAACGTAAATATACCTTTGCATAGAATAAAAGTTAATAGTTTTTACAATTTGGAAGAATTAAAAGAAAATTTAAAAATTGAAAAAGATAAATAAATAGCAAATATTATGTAATTAAAAATTAAATAATAGCCTTTAATACCATTTTATAACATTAAAAGCTATTATTTTTTTATATTTATAATTATATGTGAACTAAATTCGAACATTAGTAACATAAAATCAATTTTTGTGTTATTTTTTTATTTTACTAAAATTAAATAATAATTATTACTATATCCATTTTTTCCAATAACTGTATATATAACCAAAACAAGACCAAATCAAAGTTTTGTGCAATTGAGTGGAGGGAAATTTGTTTATATATGCTGTATAGTTCCTCTACTGCTACTTTTAGCTATTATTGAGCTTATATAGTATATATGTCTATAGTTTATTACTTTATATTCAATCTAATTATTATATTTATAATTTTGTTTATTACTCACTTATTTTTAACCTTCTAATCTAAGCCTTTTTAAATTTTTATTCATATAAATTTTATTTCAAATATTTTATTATTATATATTAATAATTTATATTAATATATTTTTATCTGAATTATATAATTTTTTTTAAATATTTGATTATTGGTTATATTTTAAATATTAAGCTATTTTTCAGACAACAAGTTATATGTCTAAAAAATAAAAACGCCTTAAAATCGATTTTAGAGCGTCGCTTTTTTAGGCATTTATATATATGTTTTATATTATGATGATACTTTAGTATTTTTGGCATTTTTATTAGTCAGATCTATATATTGATTTCGTTTATACTATTATTAGATTATATAATTTAACTACTTAATTATTAAAATGTCTTAAAAGCGATTTTTATGTGCCTGTAGTCTATATTTATACGGATACTTTTAACAGTATATAAATTTAATTAATTGTAATAACATTGAATCAATTTATAAAATTAAAATCTCAACAAATGTTCGTTTTTAGGTTTTATATAATTTTATATAAATCTTTAAATATAATTTTAATTACAAAATTCTAAAATTATTTTAAATTCAAATTTTTTAATTATTATTTTTTATTTCATTAAATTTGTTTTTAACATAATTTTAAAATTTTTAATAATTTCTTTCAATAAATTATTTTTAAAGATTTATTTAATTAATTTTATATTATTTTTTATAAATAGTCTTTGTTTTAAGTTCCCCTACTCCCTCTTAACTCTTTATATAAAATCTATATTATTAATTGGAGATTTTTTTTGAGGGATAGATACATTTATTCAATCCATTTTTTAAATATTTCAACAACATCAGTTTTATTTTGAATGTAGTCAAATAATATGTTTAAAATCCCTTTGTATATTTTGCATCTGTATTCTTGTGGATTTTTAGGAAATATGTTGTTGTCCTGTGCTAAGTTTATGACTGGGCATGTACCACAATATGGCATATACACACAATTGCAACAGTACGGAATACATTCTATACATGATGAAATACACATTGCCTTCGTGCTGTCGCTTTCCATTAATTCTGAATATGAATTTTCGTAAACATTTCCAATCTTGAAGCTATCATTTCCCATGTCTGCTAGCATTCGTCCTTCGTCACAGGTGTAAATGTTTCCATCGTAATAATATGCAAGTTGACCAATGACACCTCCACAAGGTGATCTTAAATCCATATAATTAACTGATTGTTTAGATAATATTTTTCTTAAAAATATGGTGCTATTTCCTTCTGCTAAGAATATTCCTTTCTGATTTTTTTCAATGATGTATTCTAAGGCTTTTCTGTAAAACTCTACAAAGGCTTCAGGAGAATACCCAACTTTTTCCCAGTTTTTATCAGCTTTTCCCAGCTTTGTTAGTGGTCTTATAAATATACTCTCTAATCTAAGGTCTATATATTCATCAACTATATCTGTATATTTGTCTAAACTGAACCTAGTTGTAGTTTCTATTGCATTTACTTTAATGCCTTTGCTTTGTAATATTTTTATTTTACTAATAGTTTCTTGGTATGAATCATGATTTTTGTATGGTCTGTTTATATTTTGTAGTTCACTGTTGCCATCAATTGAAGTACATATTGACACATTATTTTCTATAAAAAATTCAATCATTTCGTCTGTTAGTAATGTTAAATTTGAAACCAAATTATAATCTATGTTTTTATTACCTTTATTTTCTTTGGAATATTCTACTATATATTTTATGGTTTGGAAATTTGTTAATGGTTCTCCTCCTTGAAATTCAAATGACAGATATTCGCTAGGTGACTGTATAGCAATATCAACAGCTTTCTTGGCTGTTTCACAGTTCATTTTAAAATTTTCTTTTTCACTCAAATTCCCAGCCTGACAATATATACAATTAAAATTGCAGTTTTTACTAACAACAAATATATGTAAAGATGTTGGAACTAATAAGTATTCTTTTGCACATCTTAGCTTCATAGCTTGTTTTGTTGCAAATATTTCTTCATTTTCTTTGTATATAAATCCTTTTTGAATTAGGTTTTCTTCAATGCTATCATCTAACTCTTTTTTTTGTAATAATCTTTTAAAGTTATCTTTTGATAAAAATTCATATTCTCCTACATCATTTGTTATTAAATAATTATCATTCTTTTCTTCAAAATTGAAATAGTTTAATTTATACATATTATATTCCTCAAATTTAGTTTTTTATTGGTTTTACTGTAATATCTTTAATGTTGATAGTCGAGCTAAAAAAACCACCACAGCTTTCTTGTGCACGGCATTCTTTGCACTGTTCTTTATAACGTACTTTGTAATCTGTTATGCTCTTACGAGATATACTGTATAATCTTTCATCTATACAACATAATGGAAAATTATATAAATTTGTTACAATTCCGTTTGCTATTAATCTCATACAAGCCTTATATAAATACTCACTCACATCATTAAAGTTTACCCATACTTGCTCCTTATTCTTGAATGCATTACCAGTCATTTCAAGCGCCATAATATTTACCATTTTTACTTGTGGCATATTTTTTACTATGAATTTTGCTATATTTTCGAGTTCTTTATAATTCTTTTTTAGTACTACAATTCTTATTTCTATATCAATATTTCTATTTATTAAATTGTAAATTCCTGCAACTGCTTGTTTAAAACTACCCGGAACTCTTGTGATTTCGTCATGTAGTTTAGATTCTCCTGCATAGATTGGAATTGCAAACCTTATGTTATTAGGAACAATTTCTGCTATTTGTTCTGTATATTCTTTAACTGAAAAAACTCTTCCATTGGTTAGTACTAAAAATTCTGTGTTCGGCAGACACTCTTTACATTTTTTAAGTACTTTGATAAAATTTTCTTTTAATATTCCAACTTCTCCACCTGTTATAGTTATGTGTTCTGTATCATTTGGTGTACATTCAATTTGCTCTAATATTTTCCTGATGCTAGGATTTTCTTTAGTATTTCTAACAATATTAGAATCTGGACACATAATACAATTCGAGTTGCACTGATTTGTAACAACAATAGCATTATCAGCGGAATCGTCTCTATATAATATTCTAATTAAGCCATTGCCACGCATCTCAATAACATCGTAATTTATTAGTGTTTCAAAATTTTTCACATCATATCCATAGTTAATATTGGTCAAATCTATGTTTTTAGGGATACTTTCAAATATATATCCTTTATAATTTTCTTGATATTTTTCAATATTTTCATTATCCAAAACTTGAATATATTTTGAAGGATCACCTTCAATATTTTTGTTTTTTATTATTTTTCCGATTACATACTCATCATTATTTCTTATAATATTATTTCCTTTTAGTGCAAGAGGTCTATTAATCATGATATGTTCCTTTCTAAATATATAAGTGTAAAGCAAAAAATATAATTTCTCCAATTAGCATAAATGGTGCAAAAGGCATGTGTCTTACTATAACAATAGAATCCGTTCCCTTGGCTGATTTGCTCCATCTTTTAATGCTATTTACTTCATTTTCAGTTAATCTTGAATCTGTTGATTCGGTAGTTTGTTTTGGAAGTCCTTTTATTCTTGAACTGTAAAATTTCAGCACACTACCATAAGAGAGTATCATTCGTGGCTTTAAATCTGTTATTTTTATGCATTCATAATTATATTTTTCCATTACACTTCTAAATAACATTATTGCTACTACAATTACAAGCATTTTTATGTTGATTGGATAAAAAGTAAAGCCCATAATTGCATAATAAATAATATTTAAAGCAAATGATATAGATATTACTATTATTGTTTGCTTTTTGCTCTGAATAATTCTATAAACAAAAATGAGCAATAACATGTTACATATAAGCATAAGAGGTCCATTTTGCTCTTGAAAATCCGGAAAGACTGTAAATATAACATTATTTACAAATAATGTTATTAAATATCCTATAAAGTATTTTTCAAGCCATTCTTTAATGCTGACTACACTGATTTTAGTAATTTTAATTTTCTTAAACTTTTCATTATCTTTTGACCATAAAAATATTGTTTCAATGACTACATAAATAAAAGCAACACTGAATATGAGTATAAGCAAATATATTCCTGGAAATATATTTGATGTATCAACTTCATACAATTCAAAAGGTATCATTATAATCATTGCTATAAAGAGTTTAGCATCACCTGCAGCCCACACTTTAAAATAAAAAAATAAAAATGAAATTAATATGCTTATACCAAGATTTATTATATAGCTTTTTATTAATTCCATATCTATTCGATTCCACAAGACTATGTACAATAAAAGGCTGAGTGCTACGCCGAAAATTATAGTTTTGTTATATATTTTCTTTTCCTTAAAATCCGTAAATGTAGCAAGAATTCCAACTGTAACTGCAACAAAAGACTGTAAATATACTAACATTTTTTCTCCTCTGAATCTTCATATTTTTCAAACCAATTAACTGCGATATCTTCTAATGAATACTCAGTGTTATTATCCTCTTCATAAATTAGCTCATCTGTCTGTTCTTGATTATCTTCATTCTTATCAAACATTATGCATGTTGTATACAAAGCTCTTCCAACTATTAATTCTCTTATGTTTTTAGTTTCAAATGATATTTCATATCGTAAGGATTCTCTTAAACATTCATTATAAAATTCCCCTATGATTTTTTCTAAGTCTACTTGCTTATTTTGTAGTTTAAAATTAATTATGAAATTTTTATTGTCCTCTTCAATTCTTACATATACGTCATCAAAAAAGTTAGATATTGCCTTTTTAATAGCAATTAAAGGATAAATAGCCTTATCGAGTTTTATTTCTGCAAATTTATCTTGTATTATATATTCTTTTTTCATTTTAATACCTTCTTATTATTTTATTTGAGGAGTACTTGGTGGTGTTTGAGGTTGCTGAAAAGTTGGTGTTGGTTCGACGCTAGGTGTTGTTGAACTATGACTACTATGTGTTACAGATGAACTGCTGTGACTGCTGTGTCCAGCTCCACTCTGATGACTTTGATGGCTCTGATGGCTTTCATGACTTCCATGTCCTCCTCCTGCAGATGAAGAATGTGATGAATGTGATCTATGCGAAGAATGAGACCTATGTGCTGCATAAACATCCCCTGCAAATAAAATTCCAGCAATTAGCAACAATGAACCAACTGTCAAAATCTTTCCTCTACTAATGTTACCTTCTTCTTCATATAAAAAATCGTTTATTTTTTTATTTATTTTTGGAATAAATTTTTCTTCTTCCATACTCTTCCCCACTTTTATTTAGTATATTGATTATCTTTCCACGTTCCGGTGTATACTTTTCCATTTTTAGAATATGTACCTTTTCCATTAAATTTGTTGTTTTTAAAATCGCCTACATATTTTTCTCCATTGTCGAAAGTATACGTTCCTTTTCCTGACATCTTGTCATCTGACCAATCACCCTCGTAAACATCTCCATTTGCAAATTTATATGTTCCTTTTCCACTTTTTTTTCCTTCTACAAAATCTCCCTCATAAGAGCCTTTTTTAGGAATCGTCAAAGTTCCACGTCCATTTATTTTATTATTATTAAAATCGCCTACATATTTTGAGCCGTCATTCCACTCATATGTGCCTTTTCCTTGCATTTTACCATTTACAATGTCGCCATCATACTTACCGTTTTCAGCAGCTATTATATTGGTTAAGGTCTCATTAATTGTATTTTGATCTATTGCAGATATGTTTCCTAATATTTCTGTTGAATTAAGAATATTTTCAGATTGTCCATTATTTGTTTTTTCTGTATAGTAAATACTCCCGTCACTAGATACATTTGAAATATTTACGCTAATAACCATAAGTGCTATAACAGTATAAATAATTCTCATTATGTCAAACAATTTTATTTTACTTTGTTCATTTATTTTTTCTTTTATTATTTCATCAACAGGTGGTAGTAAAATAATTCCTGCCAATAAAATTAAAATTGATGGTACAATTATGTCTTGTGCAAATATAATTCCAGACATAATACAAAATATACTAATTATCCACATCCATGTCTTTTTAATTTTTTGATTTCTATGTGTTTTCTCGTTCTTTTCATCATTTATGATATTATTTTCTTCTCTATTTTCCATTTTTCCTTATATCCTTATTTTTCCAATATTATATCACATGAATATTTCTGAAGCAACAAACATTTCCAAAATTAGACATTTTCTTACAAATTTTCAGCAGAATGTTCAAAAAAATGTCAAAAAATTTTTCTTTATCTCGTACTCTACTTCTTGGCAACAAAAGTAAAGGACTAGGCAATAATCCTAGTCCTTATATTTTATATTTTCTTACAATATTTTAAACTAATCCAGCCAGATGGAATCTTTCCCCATTCACCTTTTACTTCTGATACATCACAGATACAATTTCTTACTAATCCATTTGCTTTATATCCTACTAATCCTTTTATCTGAGCTTGTGCGTTTGATGTTAGCTGATTAAATTTTTTCCAGTCATAATTTGTTCCTGGTCCAGTTCTTACTGTTAAAACATCACAATCTACTTTATATCTGCCTTTACTATATTTTTTACTGCCATTTGAAGGTAAATTTGCATTTATATATTTTGTTGGGTTTATAAAATTGTCATTTTTGTCTCTTACTTCAAAATGCAAATGTGCTCCAAAGCTATGACCAGTGTTTCCCATATGACCAATAATTTGTCCTTTTGATACTTTTTGTCCTAATTTAACTGTTACACTATTATATTTCATATGCGCATATAAAGTATAATATCCATTGTGTTTTATTTTAACGTAATTCCCATAAGAGGAACCAGTTTTGTCATTTGTTTTATAATTATTTCTAACAGACACTACTGTTCCTTCTGAGTGTGCTGTGATATAGTCTAAGGTATAGCCGGTACCAACTAAGTCAATGCCATTATGAACTTCTTTTTTAAATGCTTGTGTGATTACATTACCTTTATTTTTAAAGACTCTACTCATCTTCTGGCACCTCTATTTCGTCTTTTATTTCTTCAAAAATTTCCTCTGTAGGTTCTTCTACAGACTTCATTACTTCAAGTTCTTCATCTTCCATTTTATTTTTCCTCACTTTCATCATTTTTCATTTGTTTTTTCTGGGTAAAATAATACGTAAAAACCGCTGTTGTTACATTTGTAAATAGTACAAAAACTAGCTTGAACATTTCTTCAGATATAAACACAGTAGTAAATACTAATGTTATTATTGTAATTGTAAATGTTACAGTTACAAAACTTTTCAAATCTTTCCATGCTTGTTTCAAGTACTAAATCTCTCCTTCCTATGCTATTATTCTTTATATATTGTATGTCTTAAAAGAAATTTTTGTTACAACATGTACCATTATTTTGCATTGATCATATATTATATTAGGAGGTAAATTGAAAATGGCAGATGTAAAATTAACAGATATAGCTGATGTAACAGGAACTTATGATTCTATTCCTACAACACTTACCTCAGAAGCAATTATAACAGATTTAATATCTGGTTTAACTATAGTAAAAAACAGCTAAACTTCAACATTTAGCTGTTTTAGTGAATTCTATTCCACATTTTCAAGATATTTTAATTTTAAATGAGAATTTGTTCTGAAGTTATAATAATAAGGTTTTATATCTTTAACATAATCTCTGAAAAATAAAATATTACCATCAACATCTTCTATTTTTATATTAGGAAATGTTTTTATCATTTTTTCATTGTCAAAGAATTTATAAATAAAATCTTTTTGTTTTTGATCATTAACATATATTTTTTCATATAGAGTATCCATTAATTGTTTGTTAGATACATTTAAATTATTTTCATGAATAATACGTACACTAAACATTTGCAAAGCATAAACTGTAATTCCCAAATCAAAGCTTAAAAATAGTATTGAAAATATAATAACAGTTTTCATATAATTAGCAGGAATTTTTGATTTCACAAAGTCAATAAACTTATCTATTCTTGGGTTTATATCTAACATTAAATAAATTGCAAGCAAGCCCCAGAAAAGTGAAAATAAAACGCATATTCTTCCATTTATATTAAACATCTGGTCAGAATAGTCCCACCATTTTATGTGAAATATAAGTTCTCCAACTAAGCTTACCATATATTCAATAATTGAACCTATAAAAAATCCTGCAAAGAATAATGTATAGTTATTTTTCTTGTATTTTTGTAAAGGCAATATCATTAAAACTGCTCCAAGTCCATATATACTGCAAAAAGGACCGTATAAAAAGCTTTTTCTACTTTCCAATACACCTTTAGTTAATAATCCAAATATAGTTTCTATAATAAATCCAGCAACACTATATACAACAAAATATGCCAGAATTCTCCAAATGCTAATTCCACATATTTTGATATGCTCTTTCTCCTTTTTTTCCATTTAAAAATCTCCTTTATTTAATTTTTAAGAATTATATCATAACATTATAAAAATTTGCAATACAAAACGCACCCATTACAGGTGCGCCTTGAGCGAGTATTTTAAATTCGTGCAGAAATTGCTACATACTTTATTTAGCTTAGAAGTAAACATAATGTATAAAACTAGCTTTCCATTGCTAAAGGGTTGCTTTCAACAGCATTCTTTACTTGTTTATTTTCCACATGTGTATATATTTCAGTAGTAGATATACTTTCATGTCCTAATAATACTTGTAAAGCTCTAATATCTACATCACCATACTGATACATTAAGGTTGCAGCAGTGTGCCTTAATTTGTGAACAGAGTATTTACTTATATCTAGTCCAGCCTTTATTAACTCTTTTTTTACTATCTCTTGGACCATTCTGTTACTGATGCGTTCTTTTCTTTTGCTTAAAAATAGAGCATCTCTAGAATCGAATTTTACGCCATCATGTGGTCTTACAGCCAAGTATGAATTTATGGCATCAATACAAGCTTTGTTTAAGTAAATAGTTCTTTCTTTATTTCCCTTACCTACTACATTTAATTTATTATCATAAAAATTTATATCTTTTATATTTATATTCACTAACTCAGATAAACGCATTCCACAATTTAAGAATAAAGTAATTATTGCATAATCTCTTTCTTTAAAATCTCCGGATTCTGCTTTTGTAACTTCTAGTAGTTCCTTACTTTGTTCTAAAGTTAGATACTTAGGAAGCCTTTTGTCTAGCTTAGGTGTTTCAAGTCCTTGCGCAGGATTCACTTCTAATAAGTGAGCTTTTTGAGTTAAATAACTAAAAAACATTCTGATACTTGCGGCTTTTCTTGCACGTGTGGCAGCTTTACTGTGGTATGTTTCTGTTAAATAATATAAAAATGCATGTATATCTTCTAATTTAATCTGCTTAACCGTTTCTATACTCATATCATGAATATCTATCTCTTTTATGTTTTCTTCAGAAGATAAGCCAAAATGATGAGATATGAACTTTAGAAAATGAGCTAAATCATAGTTATATTCTTTTACTGTGTTAACGGATTTATTTAAAATACCTGTTAGATATTCCAAAAATGAATTTAAAAATGTTGGATTTTCTTTTAAGTCTATCATTTGCTAAATCTCCTTTCGCATCTATAATATCATTAAATTTTAAGTTATACAAGTAGAAAAAAGGGTTTCTTTTCGAAACCCTTCAAAAATTTATTTACTAACTACTTCCATAGTGTCTCTTGCTATCATTAGTTCCTCATTTGTTGGAACTACAAATACTTTTACTTTAGAATTAGATGTGGAGATTTCAACTTCTTTTCCTCTGCAATTATTTCTATCTTCATCAACTTTTACTCCTAAGAAAGAAAGTGATTCACATATTTGTTTTCTTACATCTATTGCATTTTCTCCAATTCCACCAGCAAATGTAATAACATCTACACCATTCATTTGAGCTGCAAATCTACCAATATATCCAACTACTTGATATACAAAAACATCTATTGCAAGTTTTGCTCTTGCATTTCCTTCTTCTGCAGCAACTTCAATATCTCTGTCATCAAAGCTAACCCCTGAAATTCCTAATTTACCAGATTGTTTATTTAATATTTTATCCATTTGTTCTGTAGTTAAATTTTCTTTTTTCATTAAGAAAGTTACTATTGATGGATCAATATCTCCACATCTTGTTCCCATAGGAAGACCTGCTAAAGAAGTAAATCCTAATGAGTTATCTACTGCTTTTCCTCCATTTATTGCACATATACTTGCTCCTTGACCAAGGTGACATGAAACAATTTTTAAATCTTCTAAAGGTTTATCCATAATTTCAGCTACTCTTTTTGAAACAAATTTATATGATGTTCCGTGGAAACCATATTTTCTTATTCCATATTTTTCATAATATTCATATGGGATTGCATACATATATGCTTTTTCAGGAATAGTTTGATTAAAAGCTGTATCAAATACTCCAACCATTGGAACATCTGGTAATACTTTTTTACAAGCTTCTACTCCTACTATTTCAGCAGGGTTATGTAAAGGTGCTAAAGGTGTAAATTCCTTCAATACATTTATAACATTTTCGTCTATTAAAGTTGGCTCACTAATTTTATCTCCTCCGTGAGCTAATCTATGGCCAATAGCTCCGATTTCATCAAAGCTTTTAATTACGCCATATTCTGGATGTGTTAATTGAGATAATACTAATTTAATTCCTTCTTCATGGTTTTCTATAACTTGTTCAATTTTATGCTTTTCACCATTTACAGTATGTGTTAAGAAAGAATCTGGCAATCCAATTTTCTCTAAATATCCTTTTGCCATCAAATTTTCATTTCCCATATCAATCAATTGATATTTAATTGATGAGCTCCCACAATTTAATACTAATACTTTCATTTTCAATCCTCTTTTAATTATTTATTTACTATTTCCATAGTATCTCTTGCTATTGTTAATTCTTCGTCTGTTGGAATAACAAATACTTTTACATTAGAGTCTGGTGTTGAAATTTCAACTTCTTTACCTCTGCAATTGTTTTTCACTTCGTCGATTTTCACGCCTAAGAAAGAAAGTGATTCACATATTTGTTTTCTTACATCAATTCCGTTTTCTCCAACACCACCAGCAAATGTAATAGCGTCTACACCATTCATTTGAGCAGCAAATCTACCAATATATCCAATTACTTGATATACAAATGTATCTATTGCAAGTTTTGCTCTTTCGTTTCCTTCTGCCATAGCTTTTTCGATATCTCTATCATCAAAGCTAACTCCTGAAACTCCTAATTTACCTGATTTTTTGTTTAGTATATTATCCATTTGGTCTGGTGTTAAATTTTCTTTGTTCATTAAAAATGTTACTATTGATGGATCAATATCTCCTGATCTAGTTCCCATAGGAATTCCTGCTAAAGGTGTTAATCCCATTGAAGTATCAACTGATTTTCCACCGTCAACAGCGCACAAACTTGCACCTTGGCCCAAGTGACATGTTATAATTTTTAAATCTTCAATTGGTTTATTCATAACTTCAGCTACTCTTTTTGATACGAATCTATGTGATGTTCCATGGAAACCATATTTTCTTATTCCATATTTCTCATAATATTCATAAGGAATAGCATAGATATATGCTTTTTCTGGTAATGTTTGATGGAAAGCTGTATCAAATACTCCTACCATTGGAACATTTGGTAGTACTTTTTTACAAGCTTCAATTCCTGTAATTCCAGCTGGATTATGTAAAGGTGCTAGTGGAATGCATTCTTTCATTGCTTCCATAACAGCATCATCTATTAAAACAGAAGAACTGAATTTTTCTCCACCGTGAACAACTCTGTGTCCAACAGCTCCAATTTCATCTAAACTACTAATTACACCATATTCTGGGTGTGTTAATTGAGCTAACACTAATTTTATTCCTTCTTCATGATTATTTATAGGCTCATCAATTTTACGTTTTTCACCATTTACAGTATGTGTTAAAAATGAATCTGGTAATCCAATTTTCTCCAAATATCCTTTTGCCATAACGCTTTCATTTTCCATGTTTATCAATTGATATTTAATTGACGAACTTCCACAGTTTACTACTAAAACTTTCATTTTAAATCCTCCTAAAATTATTATATATTGAACAGATTAACTCTGTAATTCAATCTTTCCATATTATATACCATTTTGAGCTTGAACACAAGTAATTGCTACAACTCCAACAATATCTTCACTACTGCAACCTCTTGATAAGTCATTTACGGGTTTTGCAACACCTTGGCAAAGTGGTCCATAAGCTTCAGCTTTTGCTAGTCTTTGAACTAATTTATATCCTATATTTCCAGCATTTAAGTCAGGGAATATTAAAGTATTTGCTTTACCTGCTACTGGACTATTAGGTGCTTTTGAAGACGCAACCTCAGGGATTATGGCAGCATCTAATTGTAATTCTCCATCACAAACTAAATTAGGCATTTGTTCTTTTAACAGTTTAGTTGCATTTATTACCTTTTCTGTTAATTCAGAATGTGCACTTCCATAAGTAGAATATGAAAGCATTGCTACTTTTGATGGTTTTCCAACTAAAGTTTCAAAACTTTTACTTGATGATTTTGCTATTTCTGCTAATTCTTCAGCAGATGGATTTTCTACTAAGCCACTATCTCCAAAAACAAATACACCATTTTCTCCATATTCACAGTTTGGAACTACCATTACAAAAAATGCAGAAACAAGTTTTGTACCTGGTGCTGTTTTTAATATTTGAAGTGCTGGTCTTAGAGTGTTAGCTGTTGAATGACAAGCACCTGATACTAATCCATCAGCATCATTATTTTTTACCATCATCATTCCAAAATAAATTGGTTCTAATAGTAATTCTTTAGCTTGTTCTAATGTCATCCCTTTAGCTTTTCTTAATTCATATAAACTATTTGCATATTCTTCGAATTTATCAGAAGTTTTAGGATTTATAATTTCTGCATCTGATATATTTAAATTGTTTTTGCTTGCATCCTCCTTAATTTGTGTCGTATCGCCAATTAAAATAACTTTTGCAAATCCTTCTTTTATTATTTGCTCAGTTGCTCTTAAAACTCTAATATCTTCTGCTTCTGGAAGTATTATTGTTTTAATATCTTTTTTTGCTTTCTCTTTAATATTTTCAATAAAAGTCAATTTCTTTTCCTCCTTACTCAATACCATATATTATATAAATAAAACCTAGAAGTTTCAAGTAGCAAAAGAAAAAACGTTCAATTTACTTGAACGTTTTTGAAAAATTATTTTGCGTAATCAATTACTCTTGTTTCTCTAACTACATTAACTTTTATTTGTCCAGGATATTCCATTTCATCTTCTACTTTCTTAGCAATATCTCTTGCCATTAATTTCATTTGATTATCGTCAATCTTTTCTGGTTTTACTATAATTCTAATTTCTCTACCAGCTTGAATAGCAAAAGATTTTTCAACACCATCAAATGAATCTGCAATACTTTCTAATTGCTCTAATCTCTTGATATATGCTTCTAAAGTTTCTCTTCTTGCTCCTGGTCTTGAAGCAGAAATTGCGTCTGCTGCTTGTATTAAAACAGCTTCTATTGTTTTTGGTTCTACATCTCCATGGTGAGCTTGTACAGCATTAATAACGTTTTCATTTTCCTTGTATTTTTTCAATACTTCAACACCTAACTCAACATGTGTACCTTCCATATCATGATCTAAAGCCTTACCAATATCATGTAATAATCCAGCTCTTCTAGCAAGTTTAGCATCTAAACCTAATTCTTCAGCCATTATTCTAGCTAAATTAGATACTTCTATTGAGTGATTTAAAACATTTTGACCATAGCTTGTTCTGTATTTTAGTTTACCAATTAATTTTACTAAGTCAGGATGTAATCCTATAACACCTGTTTCAAGTACAGCTCTCTCCCCTTCTTCTTTTATAACATTTGCTACTTCTTCTTTTGCTTTTTCTACCATTTCTTCAATTTTAGCTGGATGAATTCTTCCATCTTCAATTAACTTTTCGATTGCAATTCTTGCAACTTCTCTTCTTAAAGGATCAAATCCAGAAATAACAACTGCTTCAGGGGTATCATCGATTATTAAATCAATTCCTGTTAATGTTTCTAATGTCTTTATATTTCTTCCTTCTCTTCCTATTATTCTGCCTTTCATATCGTCATTTGGAAGTGATACTATAGATACTGTTGTTTCAGAAGTATGGTCAGCAGCACATTTTTGAATTGCATATCCAATAACTTCTTTTGCATTTTTATCTGCTGTCTCTTTTACCTTTGCTTCCATATCTCTTATAAGATTAGCTTTTTCTACAGTTAATTGCTTTTCAAGTTCTGATAATAAAAGTTTCTTTGCTTCTTCTTGAGACATTCTAGCAATTTTCTGCAATTCTTCCATTTGTTTGCCATATAATTCTTGTAAGTCTGCCTTTTTTTCGTCTATTTCTTGATGTTTTCTATCCAAATCTTTTTCTTTTTTCTCAACAATATCTTGTTTTCTTTCTAAATTTTCTTCTTTTTGGATTAATCTTCTTTCTTGATTTTGTACTTCGCCTCTTCTTTCTCTAATCTCCTGATCTAAATCTTTTCTAGCATTCATAATTTCTTCTTTTGCTTTGAAAATTTCTTCTTTTTTCTTGTTTTCAGCGTCTATGTTTGCTCTTTCGATTATTTTTTTTGCTTCATTTTCTGCACTTTCCATTTTAGATTCAGCAATTTTCTTTCTTATGTACATTCCTATGAATGTGAAAATTACTGCTGAGACTAGAAATGTGGCGATACCAATTAGGATATTTTCCATAATCTTACACCTCTTTCTATTAAATTTTCAATGTACTAAATATATAATATTAATTTAAAAATTTTATTAAAATATATTTTCCTACATTACTATTTTATATTGATTATTGTTAACTGTCAAGTAGTTTGGAACAAAAAATGAAAGCCAGATATTTTACTTTGTTTCTACAATATCTACTATATCTGATATATAATCCCCAATAATTGGAATGTTTAGCGTTACAATTTTTTGTAGTATTATTATTAAAATAGCACTTAATACTGTAAATCCAATTCCTATTCCAATTCCCTTTGATATTCCTGCAATAAGGTTTCTGATAAAAATTTTTCTTTTATTGCCTAATATTTCAAGTATTTCAAATATATTATTTTTTTCCAACATATAATTTAACTTTTTTAAATTTCTATTTAAACTTTTTTCTAGTTTATATTTTTTCAAAATAAAATCCTCCATTTATATTAAAATGGAAGATTTTATTATTTTTATTCATTGTTTTGTATATTTTCAGAATTTTGAACAACAGATTCTTTTTTTGTTTTATTATTTTGGTTTTGAATTTTTTCTAATTTAGTAATAAGTTCTTGCAATTTAGTCATGTCTTTACCAACCATTTCCCAATTATTATTACTGTTTGATTTTTTTAAATTGCTATTTGTTTTTATTATTGCTTGTATTAATCCTTCTATTGTTTCAGTGTCTTCTACTTCAATGTCAACAGCCGATTGAGAAACAAGATTAGATAATGCTTCTGAAATATTATTTCCAATTGCAACTTTGTTACCAGATGCCACAATAACCTTTTTTAATATTGGTGTTGAATTTTCTTCATTCATATATTGTTGGTATATTGGCTCTACATATAATAATGAATTATTTATAGGAACAACAATCATATCTCTAAGAAGTTTCGTACCTGTTATATTCAAAACTTCTAGTTCTTTAGATATAGTTTTGTCTTGCTCTATTTGAGTATCTAATTGCATTGTGCCCAAAATATTGCTATCTGAAGGATATTTATATAAAACAAGTTTTGCTTCACCATTTTCATAGCTTCCTATTAGATATGAAGTTAAGTTTTGCTTATTGTAAGGTGTATAAGGTAAAACTAGTCCTAAGTTATAATTATCATTATCTATTGTTTTTACCATGGTGTAGTATGGACTTAATTCCACTCCAACTTTGTTTGTAACTTTAGTTGAATTATGTGTTGAAATGTCCCAAATGTCATCTCCACGATATAATACATCTGTTTGAATATTGTGATATCTTTTTATAACTTCTGATTGTATTTTGTATAGATATTCTGGATATATAAATTGTTCACTAATATTTTCTGGAATAGCTTCATCTTTATCAACAAATAAATCTTTATACATTTTTTGATATGCCATAATTATAGGATCATTTCTATCTGTAATATAGAATTTAATAGTTCCATCGTAAGCATCTATTAATACTTTTACAGAATTTCTAATGTAGTTTATTTGCTCTTTATTTAATACACTTTCATCATTTAATGTTATTTTTTGAGAAAATGGATAATAATCTGAAGTTGTATATCCATCTAGAACCCATAATAATTTTCCATTTTCATCTACTACTAAATATGGATTTTCATCATAAGAAATATATGGCATTAATGTTTTTGCTCTCTCAATAATATTTCTATTTATTAAGATGTTGCTTTCTGTTGTAACATTGCTTGAGAAAGCGAGTTTTAGGTCTCCTTCTTTAATTGCAAGTACTAATCTGTCAAAGAAATTTAAAGAAAGTCCTGCTTGTCCATCATAGACGTTTTCAATATTTTCAGCCTTTGTTGATGTAGTACTTGGATAGTCAAATTCTTTTTTGTCTTTGCTATTTGTTACTACAGTTGAATTAGTTTCTAATCCAAAATATATTCTTGGTTGTGATAAACTAATTATTTCACTTGAATTAAAATCCTTTTGCATATATTTAATATTGCCTATTTCATCTGTTGTAGTTGCTGATGTAATAATTGCACCATATCCATGTGTGTATTCATAAGTTTTATTATTATATGTACTTGAAGAACTTTTTATTTCTCTTGGAGATACATATAATAATGCTTGTTTTCCATCTATATTGTAGTTTGCAATTTGGGCAATATTGTATGTGTAGTATCCTTTATTTGTTTGCATTGTATTTAAACTCTTTAAGACTACGTCCTTGCTTATTAATGCTATATTATCTATAACCTCTTTATTGTCTTTTATTGCTTCTGCTGTTATTGTTTCATTTGAATTTATGTTATTTTCATCTATATCAATTCCATAGGCTTGTTTGGTTGCTTCTATATTTGCTTTAATATATTCTTGTTGTTTGTCAAGTTCATTTGGCTTTACAAATATTACATCAAATCCAATTAATACAAAAAGCATTGTTATTAAATAACAAGGAACTATAAGCAAAGAAATTATCATTTTTTTAGTAATTTTTTTCTTTAAATAATGTAATGCCATTATAACAGAAATCACAACAAAAATAGATAAGATACGATATCCCCATAATTTAATTGTTGCTTCAGAGATTCCAGCGCCCCAAAGAACATAAGGTTCTTCTCCATTTTGTAATGTTAAAATTTTTTGTAATCCAACATTTTGAGTCTCTGCAAATATAATCATTGCTATAAATAAAGTTGCAAATATAATATTTACGCATAATTGTTTTAGTAGTATTCCTGTACTTAAAACTTTTCTGTCAACCCCATCAAAGCATAAATTAAATACAACTATATAATATAAAACTGCATATATTGTTAATCCAACTATTGCGTATAAAATATAATATAACATGTATTGAATAAAAGGTTGTACAAATATGAAATATCCTATATCATATCCTAATACCGCATCTGTAATTCCAAAATTTGTTGCATTTATGCAAAGCATAAACTTTTCAAGTAATGTATTACTAACAACAAAACTAGTTATAATTGCCCCTATAAATGCAATTGATTTATTAGGCATTTTGGGCATTTTCTTCTTTTCTGTCTCAAAAAATGGATTTAACCCTTTTTTTATCCTTCTATTTGTTATACGTATAAGCACATATAATACTATAAAATTCAATATAAATGTAATTAAATAGTTTATTGAATTTTGCCAAAAGATGCTTAAATAGTTTTCTCCTAATTCTAACATTTCTAAATATTGACCTTTATAGCTTATATAAGAAACTAAAAGAACTAAGCTTAGAAATATTAAAACAGTTATCATTTTAATTTTACTTATCTTGCAAATATTCTTTTCTTCTGTTTTATTAATTTTTGTTTTTTCTTCCATTTAAACCTCCATTTAAATTAAAGCTTTTGCAAAGTCTTCACTGTTAAAAATTTCCATGTCATCTATTTGTTCTCCAACACCAATAAATTTAACTGGCATTTGATTTTCAGCCACAATTCCGACTACTACTCCACCTTTTGCAGTACCATCTAATTTAGTTAATATCAAGCCGTTTATGTCAACAGTTTCTTTAAAAGCTTTTACTTGTGAAATTGCATTTTGACCTGTTGTAGCATCAAGTACCATTAATACTTCTTTTGAGCTTTCAGGCATTTCTTTATCTATTACTTTTTTTATTTTTACAAGTTCATCCATTAAATATTTTTTGTTATGCAATCTTCCAGCTGTATCACATATTAAAACATCTGCGTCTTTTTGTTTTACTATTTGTATAGCATCATAAACTACTGAGGCAGGATCTGCTCCTTCCTCTCTTTTTACAATATCACAATCAGCTCTATGGGTCCATATTTCTAATTGTTCAACTGCTGCTGCTCTAAATGTATCTGCTGCTGCAACTACAACTTTTTTCCCATCTTTTTTTAATCTATTTGCAATCTTTCCAATAGAAGTAGTTTTTCCAACTCCGTTAACTCCAACTACTAATATTACAGATGGATGTGTATTTAATTTTAATCCGTTATCAACTTCATTTAATATATTAACAATTTCTTCTCTTAAAGCATTTCTAACGTCTTCTTCATTTTCAATCTTTTCCTTTTTTATTCTATTTCTCAAATTTGAAATAATTTTTGTAGATGTTTCAACTCCGACATCTGACATTATTAATGCTTCTTCAAGTTCATCTAATAATTCTTCATCTACTTTTCTAAAGTTACTAAATACATTGTTAATTTTTTCATCAAATGAATTTTTGGTTTTACTTAACCCATTTTTTAACTTATCAAAAAATCCCATAAACTTACCCTTTCTTTAGTTTGAATCCTTATATATTTTAACATAATCCACTATAAATAGCAACCTTTTAAATTTACAAAAAAAAGCCACTCCCTTTCGAGAGTGGGAAAACTTTAAAAGTTTTCTTTTTTTTTAGATAAGAGTTAGGAGAACGGTGTCCTCCTTTTCAAGGAAGTTGGCTTTAAGCCCTAGCTTTCTAGCCACATCCTTTATCTTATAGTAAAAGAGGGTCTGGCATATTTTATACCTCTGCCAGTCTGATCGTCTTTCCGGGTAAAGCTTCTCCCCGTTAGGGGAGTCTTCACCTGGTAAGATGTAAAATTCTACCCACACAAAAAACCATTTTTGCATGGATATCTTTTTACAGAATTTTTCCGTCCACTGCATTAAGCAGTGGGAAGGCTTCTCACAGCGCTGGCCTATCGCCAGCCTAAAGCTGGCAACATTGCCATTTTTTTCCTCTATTTCTTCCTTAATCAGGAAGAACAGCTCTCGTTCTGCTTCGCCCTTTGGCGATTTCAGACTGGATTGCTCCAGCCTTTTCCGGGCCATTTTAGCCCGAAGTTTCCCATATTCGTTTGCATAATGGGAAACTTTAAGGAGTTTTGCATACTCCTTTAGTTTGATTTCTTTCATTGTTTTCCGCCCTCTAAACGAGGGCGCTCCCTTCATAAATTACACCTTGTTGGTGTTATTTATTATTATACCAGACTTTACATAAAAAAGCAAGTTTTTGTTTGCATAATGTTTTTTGTTTTGAATCAATTTGTGTAGAATTACTAGCTTAACAATGAGCTGCAGCTTATAAAACCCCCCAGAGAACATTACGCTCTCTGGGGGGCCAAACGGATAGATAAACTTTGGAGTGAGTATAACTACCTAGGACTTAGCCAAGATAACTTATACTCTTCTCCTTTTATTTCATCAAATTCATATAACACAGAGCAGCTGCCCTAGAGTCATACAATGGGTTGTGTGTTCCGCCTGGTTCAGGCTGAGGAACTTTGATTCCGTGGTCGGCATTGTAGGTGTCGACCGAAGTGCAATCTAACCTTGATTGCTTCAGACAACCTGCAATATCCAGCCAAGGATATGCGCCGTCCCAAGTTCCGATATAGCCTTTGTCATGCATGTCAATGATGACGCGAGCTTCCACAGGTACACCCATGTGGAAGATAATATCTGCATCTTCCTTGTTTTCAAGGAAAAATTCAGCAAATGCTTTGAGCATTTGCTCATAGGTTGCATGAGTCTCAACCATATCTACCATTTGCGGTAGAACATTCTCTTCGACCCATGTGTCAACCTTACCCTCGATGGGGCATCTGGCGTAGAAGGTCTTGACCTCTACGCCGTCCTCATAAACAACCGCGCCAATCGCAAAGGCACGGCCCCACAAAAAGAACCCCTCTTCCGAGGGGAGAAAATTTTGTATTGCTGGAGCAGGTGTCGTAGATATCTACAACTTTTTCTCTCATTAACGATTGATATAATAATCAATCAAGCTATATATATATTAACAGATTATTGAAAATTTTTCAAGATAATAATTATAAAAAAATGCAAATATTTGTTTGTTTTCTATTGCTTTATCTTAAAATGTATGTTATACTAACTTGCATAGGAAATGATAATAAGCAGATGTGGTTTTGCCACCAATCTTTACGAAACGTCGTAGGAAGGGTGGTGATGTTTATGGTTGAAGTGATACTATTTTTAATAATATCCTTGATGTTATCTTTAACATTAAACGTTGCCTTGGCTGCAGTTCTGTATAAGAACTGGGTTGATAAGCAACTACATAAATAGAAAAAACTCACATCTGTACTTTGGCGAGTAGATGTGAGTTTTCATATATTCTCGGCAAAACCACGTTTGTGGATTGTTATTTCCTATATTTATTATACACGGATAATTTAATAAAGTCAATAAAATACCATTATATTTTGAATTTATCCATGTATATTAGTCAATCATATGTCACACTTTATTTAAAAATATATACTTTGGAATA
>ENA-ORTU01000306-ORTU01000306.1-human-gut-metagenome-genome-assembly--contig:-NODE-306-length-65334-cov-5.964904_pt1 | contig 65334 bp, 61 predicted proteins | sample MGYA00241910_ERZ509184 | MGnify/ENA primary metagenome ERZ509184 (study PRJEB26280, sample SAMEA2338847) | human gut metagenome | biome: human gut; feature: human-associated habitat; material: faeces... | reverse complement strand
CTTATTATCGGTGTAGTTGGTGGCCGTAGTGGTGCCCAGGAGCGTATAGGTCCCGTTCTTTGTGGTTGCGCGGTACACCTCGTACTGGCTGGCATCGGCCACGGCATTCCATCTGAGATAGGGCTTGCCGCTGGCGCCCATATAGCTGGGCTTCACCGCAGGAGCAGCAGGACGGCAATGCATCGCCGCATTTAGCAGCGAGCCATTGCTTTCTTCGTCAATGGCGATTTTCGCCCAATCCGCCGCCGTGCCGCTGTAGTACACATCCGTCAGGCTGTCGCAATGATTGAACGCACTGACCCCAATACTCGTTACGCTGCTTGGAATCTTCACCGAAGTCATGCCGCTGCAGCTATAAAATGCACCCCACCCTATACTTACGACGCCCTCCGGGATCGTCACCGAAGTCAAGCCGAAACACCACTGAAACGTACTTTCTCCGATTTCGGTAACTCCCACCGGAATCGTGACAGAGGTCAGGCTCCTGCAGCTCATAAACGCATTAGTGCCTATGCTCGAAACACTGCTCGGGATCTCCGCCGAAGCCAAGCTGGTACATAAATAAAACGCAGAATCCCCAATACTCGTTACACTGTCCGGGATCGACACTGAGGTCAAGCTGGTACAGTAATAGAATGTTCCCCTTTTAATTTCCGTAACTCCCTCCGGAATCGTGGCGGATATCAGGCTCCTGCAATCACCGAACACATACTTCCCGATGCTCGTGACACTGTCCGGGATCGCAACGGATGTCAGATTCCTGCATTCGTTAAACGCAGAATCTCCAATGCTTGCCGTGCCCTCCGAAATCGTCACCGAAGTCAGGCTGCTGCAGCCATCAAACGCAGATTTTCCAATACTTACAACGCTCCCCGGGATCTTCACCGCTGTCAGCCCACTGCAACCGGAAAATGCGGATTCTCCTATTTTAGTCACGCCTTCAAGGATCGTCACCGAGGTCAGGCCTGTGCAGCCGTAAAACGTGTTCTCTTCAATGGCGGCAACATTTTTGGGGATCCTCATCGACCTCAAGCTGGTGCAGCCGGAAAATGCACTAAACCCGATACTCGTTACGCTGTCCGGGATCGTCACATCAGTCAATTTGCTGCAGCCCCAGAACGCTTCGCTCCCAATGCTTGTGACGCCCTCTGGATTTTTCACTGACTTCAGGCTGGTGCAGCGGCTAAACGCCGCTCTCCCAATATCGGTGACCCCCTCCGGGATCGTCACTGAGGTCAGACGGCTGCAGCTATCAAATGCACATCTTCCAATACCGGTAACCCCCTTCGGGATCGCCACTGAGGTCAAACCTACGCAGTTTGCAAACGTGGATGGTTCAATGCTGGTCACGCCCTCCGGGATTTTCACCGAAGTCAGACCGCTGCAGCCATAAAACGCGGATTCCTCAATGCTGGTAACGCTGTCCGGGATCCGATAGCTGCCCTTTTTCCCTTCGGGGCAGGCAAGCAGTGCTGCAAACTCTTTATCGAACAGGACACCATCCATACTCGCGTAATTGGGATTCTCGTCCGCCACCTGTATGCCGGTCAGTCCGGAGCAGCTATCAAAGGCTCTGTTATGAATCTTGGTCACGCTTTTGGGGATCTCCATTGCTGTCAGCCCCCAGCATTTATAAAACGCCCTTACGCCAATGTCCGTCACACTGTCCGGAATTGTCAGTGACTTCAGATTTATACAGTTGGAAAAGGCAAATTCTCCAATGGCAGTCACACTGTCCGGGATCGACACCGCTGTAATTGGAACACCGTTATCAAATGCACCGCCGCCGATGTTCGTCACGCCGTCTTCTATGCGGACGGCTTTTATTTCATTCATCCGGTTCAACCAGGGATAATCCCCGCTGTATTGAAACTTCCCCATCTCCCCCTCGCCGCTGATGGTCAGGGTACCGGCGTCATCCAACGTCCAGGTAATATTGTCCCCGTTTGCGCCGCAGTTTCCGGAGTCAACGATGGTCGGCTCCTCCGCCGACACGCTGCCCACACTAAGGACTAATGTCAGCACAAGAATCAGCGCCATGGCAAAAATGCCGCCAAGGAACCCTTTTCTTTTCATTTCTCCATCTCCCTAAAGTAGTTGATTTTTCACATTCATTTTCACTTATTAAATATATAATACACTCTGTAACCGAAAAGTCAACCGCTGCAGCGCAGAATTTATGAGTAAGCCACAAAAAACTGCTGTAAACGCAGCCTGGTCTTTACGAAACAACCGAAAGCAGCCATTCTGAAACTTCTCATCAAACCAAGAGCGCACGGCCGAAGCCGTGCGCTCTTGATTGTCCATGGGTTCTATATTCCGCCAAATCAATACTTCACCTTGGCCAGGCAGATGCGGATCCACTCGTGGTCGTAGAAGGTGAGGGTCTCCTCCGGCAGGCCGCCGAAGGTCTCGGCCTTATCAAGAATGTCCGCGCCGGGATAGGCCACCGGATCGGTAGCCATTTCCTCGTCCATCTCCTCCAGGGCGGTGACGGAGGGGCAGGAATAGCCCGTTTCCTCGCAGTTGCGCAGGACGATATCGTCCCGGCACATGAAGTTGATGAAGGCCAAAGCGTCCTCATAGTTTTTCGAACAGGTGGGGATGCACATGGCGTCCACGAACAGGTTGCTGCCCTCCTCCGGCTGCACAAAGGCCAGGTCCGGATTCTCCTCCACCATGGTCAGATAGTCGCCGGCGTAGTAGGTGCCCATGGCGGCCTCGTTGTTGATCATCTTGTCGAAGATCTGGTCCATGACGTAGGCCTGGACGATGCCGTCCTCCTTCTGCTTGATGAGCAGGTCTGTGGCCTCGGCGATCTCGTCCTTATCGGTGGTGTTGAAGGAGTAGCCCAGAGCCTTCAGCGCCAGGCCGATGCAGTCCCGGGGATTGTCGAAGATCAGCACCTGTCCCTTGAGGTCCGTGGTGAACAGGTCCATCCAGGAGGTGGGAGCCTTGTCCACCATGGTGGTATTATAGATGATGCCGGTGGTACCCCACATATAGGGCAGGCTGTACTTCTGCTCCGTGTCGTAGGCGGGATGCAGATAGCGCTCATCAATGTTCTCCGCGTTGGGAATTTTGCTGTAGTCCAGCTCCATCAGCAGGCCCTCCTCCCCCATCCGGGCCACCATGTAGTCCGAGGGGATGATGACATCGTAGCTGTTGCCGCCGCCCTTTATAGCGGAGTAGAGCATTTCGTTGGAGGCGAAGGTCTTGTAATTGACGTGGATGCCCGTCTCCGCCTCAAAATCGTCAAAGATAGACTCGTCGATATACTCGCCCCAGTTGTATACATTGATGCTGTGGTCGGGCTGCCCCTTTTGGCAGCCTGCCAGAGGCAGAGCCAGGAGCAGGGCCAGGAGCAAAATGGCGAATTTCTTCATCACTGGGCCCCTCCCTTCACGCCGTCCTTTTGGAGGACCTTGTTCCGCTTTTCCGCCTGCTTGGTCTGGTGCATCTCCCGGAAGTTCACAATGAGCAGCAGGGCCAGCACCGTGACGAATAGAATGGTAGACAGGGCGTTGACTTCGGGACTGATGCGCTTGCGGGTCATGGCGTAGATCTGCATGGCCAGGGTGGCCACCTCAGACCCGGCGGTAAAGTAGGAAATGACGAAGTCGTCAATGGAGAGGGTAAAGGCGATGAGCAGGCCATTGAGGATACCGGGCCGCAGCTCGGGCATGAGTACCTTCCAAAAGGCCTGCCAGGGGGTCGCACCCAAATCCATGGCCGCCTCCCCCAGGTTGGGGTTCAGCTGCCGCAGCTTAGGCAGCACCGCCAAAACCACATACGGAATATTAAAGGTGATGTGGGCCACCAGCAGCGTGCCAAAGCCCAGGGAGAAGCCCAGCATATTCCCCGTGAATACGAACAGCAGCATCAGGCTCACGCCTGTGATGATGTCGGCATTGGTCATGGGGATGTTGTTGATGGTCATAAGCAGGTGCCGGGGCCGCCGCTTCATGGCGTGGAAGCCGATGGCCGCCGCCGTGCCCAGGACCGTGGCAATCAGCGCCGCCAACACAGACACCGTGAGGGTGGTGCTGAAGGCGGAGAGGATCTCCTCATCCTGGAACAGCTCCTGATACCAGTGCAGGGAGAAGCCGGACCAGACCGTGCGGCTCTTGGAGTCATTGAAGGAGAAGATGATCAGCACGGCAATGGGCAGGTACAAAAACAGGAACACCAGTACATTGAGTACCTTGGCGATAACAGGATTCCGATTCTGCATCACATCATCACCGCCCCTTCTTCTCCATCGCCGAAGCGGTTCATAATAAGCATGGCAATAATCACCAGCAGCAGCATCATAAGAGAGATGGCGCTGCCCAGATGGGGATTATACGCCGAGCCCAAAAATTGCATTTCGATCAGGTCGCCCAGCAGGAAGCTCATTCCGCCGCCCAGGAGCTTGGAAATAGCAAAGGTGGAGATGGACGGGATGAACACCATCATGATCCCGCTGATGACCCCGGGAACGGACAGCGGGAAGATCACCCGCCGGAACACCTGCACCCTGCCTGCGCCCAGGTCCTGGGCCGCCTCAATATAGCGCCGGTCCAGCTTCTCGATGACAGAGAAGATGGGCAGGATCATAAAGGGCAGGAAGTTATACACCATGCCCAAAATCACCGCCGCATCGGTATTGATGATGTGCAGGGGACCGATGCCCACCAGGGCCAGGATCTGGTTGAGAAAGCCGTGATTTTCCAGAATGGACATCCAGGCATAGGTACGCAGAAGGAAGTTCATCCACATGGGCAGCATGATAAAAAGCATAGCCACCTTCCGCGTGGCAGGGCCCGTCTGGGCCAGGAAATAGGCAAAGGGATAGGCTATGAGCAGGCAGATGCCCGTGGCCACCGCCGCCAGGTACAGGGAGTTGCCGCACACCTGGAGAAACACATCCAGATTGGTGAAGTTCTCCAGGGTGAACTTGCCGTCATAGTTGGTAAAGGCGTACACCACAATGAGCAGCAGCGGCACCACCACAAATACAGCCATCCACACCACATAGGGAATGGCGGGGGTCTTAGTCTTCATCGTCAGCGTCCTCCTCATCCTCCTCGGCAAAGTCGGGATCGTTGATCTCGTCATACTCCGCCGAATAAGAACTGTAGTCGCCGAACTGGCCCGAGTACTCGCTCTTCTTCATAATATGGATGTCGTCAGGATTGAGGATAATACCGATGACCTCGCCTACCTCGTGGTAGTCAGTGGTTTGGATGAGCCACTTGTAGCCCTTGAAGTCCACGATGGTATCATAGTGGACGCCCTTGAAGGTGACGGAGGTCACCGTGCCCACCAAGCGGCCCTTGTCGGCCGGGACGATCTCAATATCCTCGGGCCGGATGACCACGTCCACCGGCTCCATGGGGGCAAAGCCCTTGTCCAGGCACTTAAACTTGCGGTTGAAGAACTCCACTACATAGTCCTCATGCATGACGCCGTCGAGGATGTTGCTCTCGCCGATGAAATCCGCCACGAAGGCGTTTTTCGGCTCGTTATAAATATCCTCCGGTGTGCCGATCTGCTGGATGCGGCCCTTGTCCATCACCACCACGGTGTCGGACATGGTCAGGGCCTCCTCCTGATCGTGGGTAACATATATAAAGGTAATGCCCATCTGCTGCTGGATGCGCTTCAGCTCGTTCTGCATATCCTTGCGCAGACGCAGATCCAGTGCGCCCAGGGGCTCGTCCAGTAGCAGGACCTTGGGCCGATTCACCAGAGCTCTGGCGATGGCCACCCGCTGCTGCTGGCCGCCGGATAGCTGATCCACGCGCCGTTTTTCAAAGCCCTTCAGGCTCACAACGCCCAGCATCTCCGTAACCCGCTCACGGATCTCCTCCTCCGGCACCTTGGCAATGCGCAGGCCGAAGGCAATGTTTTCAAACACATCCAGGTGCGGGAACAGCGCATACTTCTGGAACACCGTGTTGATCTGCCGCTTGTGGGGCGGGACATCATTGATCCTGACGCCGTCAAAGATCACATCACCGCCGGTAGGGGTGGTAAACCCGCCGATAATGCGCAGCGTGGTGGTCTTGCCGCAGCCGCTGGGGCCTAAAAGCGTCAGAAACTCCGAATCATTAAAATACAAATTGATGTTATCGAGAACCTGCTCGTCGTCAAACGCCATGCAGATATTCCGCAGGCGAATCAACTCTTTGGACATTTATCCTCCTCCGTTCACAAAAAAAATATACGCCGCCTCCCGGCAAAAACGGTTTCTGTTCCATTTTCCCCATAAGTCGCCAGGATTTGACAGATACAATATAGTAAGAAACCCCCCAAATGTCAATAAGATTTTTTCGCATTTTTATAATGTGTTTTTTTAGCCGAAAACATCCTCGAAAAACGTCTCTGCTATGTGAAAAGAGACTACCCGGAAGGGTAGCCTCTTTGATTTTCAAGCCGGGCTTGCTGGTCCTCAGCCCGCCTCCTCCGTCACATCCACAGCGGTGTCCAGCACCTCCTGAGGCACGGTGATGGCATCCACATCGTTGTAGCCCAGCACCTCCATGGACATGATGAATTTGTCCACGGTCACATCGGCGTCCTCACTGTCCTCGGAACTCTGCAAAAGCTCCGTCATCATACTGGTCATGTCAAAGATATACTTCACGGGCAGTCCCGCGTCGTTGATCCAGATGGTGATGGGAATGCCGCTCATGCCGGTCAGCGCGCTGCTGTAATCCTCTCCCAGCAGGGAGGTGATGCTGTCCAGGCTGCCGCTCTTTTCCAGGGTCTGCTCCAGCATATCGGAGGTGATAACGCCCTCATAGCGGGTGGCGGAGGTGCCCTGCACGGTGTCCGTGCCGGCGGCCTTGAAGTTGGAGCCGTTCTTCATGTACAGCTCAAAGGATTCCACGGCGTCATAATTTTCGGTGTTCATGCCGGAGTCATCGGCCTGGCTCTTATACCACTGGTTCTGGCCCGCGCCGGTCATGTCCATGCCCGTATAGGCCACCACTTGGCCGTTCTCGGACACCATGTATACCTGCACATCCTTAAGCGCCATACCCAGCATGTCCATGTTCATGGTCATCCTGGCGGCGTAGGGGTTCATGGTGACCTCGGCAGTGCCGTCCACAGACATCTCTACCGACTGATCCTCGGCGCTGATAGCCATTTCCATGGCATAGGTGTAACGCATACTGCTGACCTTTGTCAGCTCCTGCTGGGCCGCTGCCATCACGGAAGCGGCGTCTGCGCCGCTCTGCTCCTTGCCGCAGGCCGCCAAGGTAAACATCATAGCCAATGCCAGCGCGCCCGATGTGATCTTTCTCCACAGACTCTTCATACACTCTTTCCTTTCTGCGCCCCATAAACGGAGCAATATAGGCCGTTTCCGTCCATATAAGCATTATATTGTACAGTGCGAACATTGTCAACATTTGCCCTGTTAATACACTCAGCCAAAATATTTCTCCCGGAACGGTACCCCGTCCACCTGGAAGGTGCGGCCCCGGAGATAGTTTAAGATACCTGCATCCGTGGGCAGGTCAAAGGTAAGCTTGTAAGAGTAAAGGGCCTGACGGGTCTCCCCATAGCCGCGGTTTTTCTCTCCGTTTCCGTACTTGCCATCCCCCAGAAGCGGGCAGCCCATATCTGCCATGGTAGCGCGGATCTGATGGGTGCGGCCCGTGAGCAGCTCCACCTCCACCAGGGCCAGCTCCCCCCGGCGCTGGAGGGTCTTATATCGGGTCACAGCGGTCTTGGCCCCGGGCACAGGCTTATGAAACACAAATACCTGCTTTTTCTTCTCGTCCTTGCGCAGAAAGTTCTCCACCTCCCCCGCCGGCGGCCGGGGCGCGCCCAGTGTGATGCAGAGATAGCGCTTGGTCAGCTCGTGGTCACGGATTTTGTCGTTGATGATGCGCAGCGTCTCGGCATTTTTGGCGGCGATGACGATGCCGCCGGTGTTGCGGTCGATACGGTTGCACAGAGCCGGGGTAAAGGCATTTTCCCACCGGGGATTCCACTCCCGCTTTTGGTAGAGGTATGCCTGGATGTGATTGATGAGGGTGTTCACCTTCTCCATCTCGTCAGCGTGGACTACCAGCCCCGGGCGCTTATTCAGCAGCATCAGGTTCTCATCCTCATACACGATGTCAAGGCTGGGCTTAAAGAGGGTAAGGAACATATTTTCCTCCCTCGGCTGGTCGAAAAACTCATCGTTAATATACAGCTGCAGCACGTCCCCCTGGGCCAGCCGCTGATCCCGGGCAGCCCGTTGGCCGTTGACCTTGATGCGCTTTATTCGAATGTATTTCTGCAGCAGAGCCGGGGGCAGCAGGGGCAGGGACTTCCCCACGAACCGATCCAGCCGCTGCCCGGCGTCATTTTTTCCCACGGTAAGCTCACGCATTTGCTCTCCCCCTCCGGCAGTATATTTGCTCTCCCCCTCCGGCAGTATAGGGTTATTGTAGCTGATTTTTGAAAAAAGTCAATTTTTTAGCAGAAAATGTTTGACAAGCCGCCTTTCTTCCTCTATAATACAATTCGTGTCATTGTGAGGTGTGCCATGCGTTTGAATGTAAACAGAGTCCTGCATACCCCGGATGCCGGCGAGAATTTCCACTTTGAGATGGACCTTTCGGACCTGGAATTCGGCGGAGAAAAGCCTGTTATAAACCCGGTTGTTGTGGACGGCCAGGTTAGGAACAAGGCTGGTGTGCTGCTGCTGGAGCTTCAGACATCCACAACGCTTCGCTGCCGGTGCAGTCGGTGCCTGGAGAGCTTTGACCTGCCGAAAACCACAGACTATTCCTGTGTTTTGGCGGAGGAAAAGCAATTTGAGGACAGTGACGACATCGTTCTTCTGGATCACGATGAGGTGGATCTGGACGACCTTGCCCGAACGGCGTTCATCCTTGACATGGACACAGTCTTTTTATGTTCCCCCCAATGCAAGGGCCTGTGCCCCGGCTGCGGCGTGAACCTGAACCGGGAAGCCTGCCGCTGCAAAAAGCAGGTAGATCCCCGTTTGGCCGCCCTGGCAAAGCTCCTGCCCCGGGAGGAGGCATAAATACTATCAATAAATTCACTGCTCAGGCAGTATAAGACCAAGGAGGTGTCAACATGGCAGTACCTAAGGGAAAAGTATCCAAGCAAAGACGCAATAAGAGACGCAGCTCCGTGTGGAAGCTGGCGGCTCCCGGTCTGGTGGCATGCCCCAAGTGCGGTGCGCTGCATCTGCCTCACAGAATGTGCCCGGAGTGCGGTACCTACAATGGCCGTGAGGTCAAGGTCGTCAAGTCCGTGGCAGCGGATAAGTAATTTTGTGTCCTTGCAGGAGGGAAGCGTGGCTTCCCTCTTGTTTTTTTGTGTGAAAACGGCGGTGTGAGGGCACGCCGCCCTACGCATATATGCAGGCTGGTGCAAACGGGGCGTCGAGGACGCCGCCCCCTACGAAGTTCTATCGATAAACGGTGCGTAGGGGCCGGCGTCCCCGACGACCCGCCCGGATTTGTACCGCACTCCTTGCAAAAAACGATGTCATTGCGAAGCCAGTGCGCACACTGGCTGTGGCAATCCGCGTCCCCCGTCCCCAAGGCCCCCTTGCCTAAAGGGGGCTGGCACGGCGAAGCCGTGACTGGGGGATTCTTCTTTGCACCGCATCGGGCGGACAGGGTCGTCCGCCCCTACACACGACTTCGTAGGGGCGACCCTTGCGGTCGCCCGCCCCATGACCACTGCACCCCCATGTAAAAATCCCTGTCATTGCGAGGGCGCACCGCGCCCGTGGCAATCCGTAATACCCTACTCCCCCATTCATATTTTTCATCTCATCCATAAAAATCATTCGTTTTACTTTTGTTTAAAAGGCGTCTATACTATCAAATATAGAAAATGCTTGCGCCCCGGTACAAAAGCGGCTATAATTATATAGTTATTATGTGGCATTATGCCGTTTTTTCGGGAGAGACGCACCTATGAGCACCATTATCACCTCCATAGACTCCGGTAGCCCCGCCATGCGGGCAGGGCTGCGGCCGGGCCAGCAGCTTCTGTCCATCAACGGTCACACCGTAGTGGATGTGCTGGACTACCGGTTCTACGGGTACGATCCCGTAAGCCATTTGACCCTGAAAAATGAGGACGGCTCAACCCAATCGCTCACCATCCATAAGGACGAGGGCGAGGATCTGGGATTGAATTTTGACACCTATCTCATGGACGAGATGCGCTCATGCGCCAACCACTGCATCTTCTGCTTCGTGGATCAGATGCCTCCGGGCATGCGCGAGACCCTGTACTTTAAGGACGACGATGCCCGGCTCAGCTTCCTCCAGGGCAACTATATCACCCTCACTAATCTCACCGAGCGGGAGGCCCAGCGCATCATTGACCTGCGTATCAGCCCCATCAATGTCTCTGTCCACACCACGGACCCGAAGCTCCACTGCACCATGCTGGGCAACAAAAATGCCGAGCGCAGCCTGGACTACATCCGCGCCTTCTGCAAGGCAGGCATCGTGATGAATGGGCAGATCGTTATATGCCCCGGCTGGAACGATGGCGATCAGCTGCGCCGTACCCTGCGGGATCTGACGGAAATGCAGTTCTCCTCCTGCTCCCTGGTGCCCGTGGGCATCACCAAGTACCGCCAGGGCTTGGCCAAGCTGAAGCCTGTGGACGCCCAGTGCGCCGGGGAAATCTTGGACATCGCTGAGGAATTCGGTCAGGAAAACCTGCGCCGCTTTGGCACGCGGCGCTTCTTCTGCGCCGACGAGCTGTTTCTCCGAGCCGGGCGGGAATTGCCGGGGGAGGGCTACTACGAGGGCTACCGGCAATTAGAAAACGGCGTGGGTATGCTCCGCTCCCTGGAAAGCGACCTGCTCCGGGCCATGGACCTCATGGAGGATGCGCCCGCTCCCACCCCCTTTACCATCGCCACGGGCCGGGCCGCCGAGAGCTTCATGGGGCACCTGCTGGGCCTGATCCAGGAGCGCTTTCCTCAGGTGCAGGGCAGGGTAATCGGGATAGACAACGATTTTTTCGGCCATACCATTGATGTGGCGGGCCTTTTGACCGGGCAGGACTTGGCCGCCCAGCTGAAAAAGCACAAGCCCTTGGGCCGTGTGCTGATTCCCCTGCACATGCTCCGGCACCAGGAGGATGTATTCTTGGATGATTGGACCGTGCCCCAGCTTTCCCAGGCGCTGGAGACGCCTGTACAGGTGGTGGGCATTGACGGCTTCGACCTGTGCGATGCCGTTTTTGAACTGTAAGGAGGTAAAACTATGGCAAAACCTATGATTGCTATCGTGGGCCGGCCTAATGTGGGCAAGTCCATGCTGTTTAATAAGCTGATTGGCCGCCGTCTCTCCATCGTGGAGGATACCCCCGGCGTGACAAGAGACCGCATCTACGGCGAAAGTGACTGGTGCGGCCGCAAGTTTACCCTGGTGGACACCGGCGGCATTGAGCCCAATACTGACAATCAAATTCTATCCTTCATGCGTCAGCAGGCGCAGATCGCCATTGATAACGCCACCGTCATCGTCCTGGTGGTGGACATCAAGACAGGCATGACCGCCGCCGACCAAGAGGTGGCCGGGATGCTCCAGCGCTCCAAAAAGCCCATTGTGCTGGCAGTAAATAAGATGGACGCCACCGGCACTGTGGACCCGGAGTTTTATGAGTTCTATAACCTGGGCCTGGGTGACCCCATCGCCGTATCCGCCGTACACGGCCACGGCACCGGCGACCTGCTGGACGCGTGTCTTAAATACTTCCCCCCGGAGGACGAGACGGAGGATGACGACGACGTGATCCAGGTGGCCATCATCGGCAAGCCTAATGTGGGTAAATCCAGCCTTACCAACCGCATCCTGGGCCAGGAGCGGGTCATCGTCAGCAATGTGGCGGGCACCACCCGGGACGCTATCGACTCCTATTTTGAAAATGAAACCGGCAAGTATAATTTCATCGACACCGCCGGCATGCGAAAAAAGTCCAAGGTGGATGACGCCATTGAGAAATACAGCGTCCTCCGGGCCACCATGGCCATCGAGCGCAGCGACGTGTGCCTGATCCTCATCGACGCCAACGACGGCGTTACCGAGCAGGACACCAAGATCGCGGGCCTGGCCCATGAGGCGGGTAAGGCCTGCATCATCGTGGTGAACAAGTGGGACATGGTGGAAAAGGACGGCAAGACCATGGACCGTATGCGCGAGGACATTCGTCGGGATCTGAGCTACATGACCTACGCTCCCATCCTGTTCATCTCCGCCCTTACGGGCCAGCGGGTAACGCGGCTGTTTGAGCTCATCAATTATGTGAATAACCAGGCCTCCACCCGCATCACAACAGGCATGCTCAACTCCGTTCTGGCCGATGCCCAGACCCGGGTGCAGCCTCCCACGGATAAGGGCCGCCGCCTGAAGATCTATTACATGACCCAGGTGGGCATCAAGCCCCCTCACTTTGTCATTTTCTGCAACGACAAGAAGCTCTTCCACTTCTCCTATCAGCGATACCTGGAAAACCAGATCCGCAGCGTATTCGGCCTGGAGGGCACCCCCATTATCCTCTCCATCCGGCAGAAGGGAGACGATGACAATTAAGCTGTCCATCTACTTTGTGGTGGGATTGACGCTGCTGGTGTCGTACCTGCTGGGCTGCTTCAATGGCTCGGTGGTCACCTCCCACTTCATCATCCGGGATGATGTACGCAAGCACGGCAGCGGCAATGCCGGGCTTACCAATTTCTACCGCACCTATGGGGCCAAATTTGCCCTCATCGTGATTCTCTGTGACATGGGCAAGACCCTGCTCTCCTGCCTCATAGGCGGGTATCTGATGCTCTGCACCAACGGCAGCTGGACCCTGGGTGTGCTGCTGGGCGGCATCGGCTGCGAGCTGGGGCATATGTTCCCGGCCTACTACGGGCTCAAGGGCGGCAAGGGCATTCTCTCCGGCGGAGTGCTGGTGTGGATGCTGGATTGGCGCATGGGTCTTATCGCCTGGGGGCTCTTCGTCCTCCTGTGGCTTCTGACCCACTATGTGTCCCTGGGGTCTATCGTGGCCACAGCCAGTATGCCGGTGTCGGCGTTCTTTGTCTTTGGCCATGACCCACTGCTGACCGCTCTGTGCGCAGTGGTGGCAGCCCTGGTTATCTTCTGCCACCGGGAGAACATCCGCCGTCTGCTGCACGGCACAGAAAATAAATTCAAGTGGCATGTGAATCCCATCGATACAGGTGAAAATCATTAGCTGCGAGAAAGCAGGATACAGAAAGGAAAGCACTATGAAACACAATCAGTTTCGTCAGGTGGTATTCCCCATCATCACCGCCATGATCTGGGGCTCCTCCTTCGTTGCCCAAAGCACCAGCACCGAGCACGTGGGCGCGTACACCTTCAACGCCGCCCGTTCCTTCGTGGGCTTTTTGGCCTTGCTGGTGGTGGTACAAATCTTTAAAATGCTGCGCAAGGAGCCCCCGGCGGAGCAGACCGCTGCGGAGAAAAAGGCCGGGCGGAGGGACCTGATTTTAGGCGGCATCTGCTGCGGCATCGCCTTGGCTCTGGCCTGCAACCTGCAGCAGCTGGGTATGGTGGCCGGTGCCAGCGCCGGCAAGACCAGCTTTATCACTACGCTTTATGTGGTGCTGGTGCCCATCTGCGGCCTGTTTCTCAAGAAAAAAGTCTCCCCCACCGTTTGGATCAGTGTCCTGCTGGCCGTGGCCGGCCTTTACTGCCTGTGCATTAAGGAAAATTTCACCATTGCCCCCAGCGACCTGCTGGTGATGCTGTGTGCCTTCGGCTATACGCTGCACATCCTGGTCATCGATTACTTCACCCAAAGGGTGGACGGCGTGAAAATGAGCTGTATCCAGTTCTTGGCATGCGCTATCCTTTCGGCTATACTCATGCTGATCTTTGAAAACCCCACCTGGGCGGACATTGTCCCCTGTATGGGCTCAGTCCTGTATGTGGGTGTTTTCTCCAGCGGTGTGGCCTACACCCTGCAGATTTTGGCGCAAAAGGACTCCAACCCCACCATCGTGGCTCTGCTTTTGAGCCTGGAGAGCGTGTTCGGCGCAGTGTCCGGTGCCATCTTCCTTCATGAAACCATGACCGGCAAGGAACTGATTGGCTGCGTGCTGATGCTCATTGCCGTGGTGCTGGCGCAGCTGGATCTTCCTCTCAAGAAAAGGGATAAATCTGCTAAGGAGGCATAAGTATATGACAGAAACCATTTTGAAGATCGACGGCATGATGTGCAGCATGTGCGAGAGCCACGTGTGTGATGTAATTCGCAACAGGTTCGCCGTGAAGAAGGTCAGCGCGTCCCATTCCAAGGGTACGGCCACCGTTATTTCCCTGGAGCCCCTGGACGAGGAGGCCCTGCGCAGGGCCATCACCGAAACAGGCTATGAGGTCAAGGCTGTAGAATCCAAGCCCTATGAAAAGCACGGCCTGTTCCATAGATAAAAGCGTCAAAAACTCCCCCGCCTCACAGCACTTCCTGACATGCAATTACCCCCTGATGTAGGATAATAACTACATCAGGGGGTGTTTTGTCTATTGTCTGTTTTTACTGGTCCTGTTCATCACGGCAGGGGGAGCTTTTTCTTTTCCGTATCGAAACGCTTTTGAAGCAAACCTCTTATCCCTCCGGGACCTTGGCCTTCGGCAGGCTCCAACGGAAGTGAGCCGCCAGCAATCGGATGGCCACCACCACCGTGCTGCCCATCAGCAGCGCAGCCGTGTCATCCCAATACAGGTGGCAAACCACCCACACAGCGGCGCCCGCCAGGGCCGCCAGGGCATAGATATGCTTGCGGAATATGTACGGCACGTTACCCGCCAGGGAATCCCGCACCACACCGCCGCCCACGCCGGTAATGGTCCCCAGCAGGGCCACGGCAAACCAGCTTCCCTCCGGTAGATGGCTATAGGCAATCTGTTCACCCACCACGGTAAATGCCGCCAGGCCCAGGGAATCTGCCCACAGCAGCAGCCGCTCAAACAGCAGCGTGCTCCTGAGCAGCAGGCCGCGCAGCGGCGGCAAAAACGCAGCTGCGGAGGAAACCAACGCTACACATACCGTCAGCGGGTCGTCAAATACCTTGGGCGGTGTGATGCCCAGCAGTAAATCCCGCAGCACGCCGCCGCCCACGGCGGTAATAAGGCCCAGGATCATAACGCCCAGCAAATCCATCTGCCTCCGAAGCGCCGTCATGGCACCGGACAGGGCAAAGGCCACGGTACCCACCATCTCCATACACAACAGGATCAGTTCGTTCATTAGCATCCTCTCAATGTCTGCCTACAAAGCTCCAATCATCCTCTCCATCGTGGAGCAGATACAGGTCGTCCTTATAGTCCGAATCCAGCGGATTATCCCTGGGTGCGCTGGCCTTGTACTGTTCCAGCACCCGCCGGGACTTCTCCGGCGGCTGGATTGTGCCTGCGCCGGCAATGCATCCACCCGGACAGGCCATACCCTCCAGCAGATATCCGTCATACTTCCCTGTCCGTGCGATACGCAGCATCTTGCGGCACTCCCGCAGCCCCTCGGCATACACCGTCTTTACCTCCCGGTCGGGGTCCAGCCGGTGAATCACATCCTCCACCGCCTTGGCAACGCCTCCGGAAGCGGCAAAACCCACTCCGAGGGCAGACGCCTCATAATTGGCCGGCACATCAGGGATATCGGTGAAGTCGATGTTCTTGGCCTCCAGCATCCCCCGCAGCTCCTCAAAGGTCAGTACAAAGTCCACATCACTGCGGACGGCGCGGCGGCTGGCCTCCAGCTTTTTGGCGGCGCAGGGTCCAATGAAAGCCACCTTGCAGCCCGGTTCACGTTTTTTCTGCAGTCGAGCCGTAAGCACCATGGGAGTCATAGTCATAGAGATATACGGCGCGGCGCCGGGGAACTCCTTCTTAGCCATCACGGACCACGCCGGGCAGCAGGAGGTAGCCATATAAGGCTGCATCTGCGGTACATGGCGCATGAATTCCTCCGCTTCCTCGATGGCGCACAGGTCTGCGCCTACGGCGACCTCCTCCACGGAATGGAAGCCCAGCATCTTCATGGCTGAAACGATCTGCCCCGGGGTCACGCCATCGCCGAATTGACCCCAAAAGGCCGGAGCGATCACGGCAACGACCTTGTCACCGCTGCGTATAGAATGGATCAGCTGGAACAGCTGCCCTTTATCTACAATAGCGCCAAAGGGGCAGTTCACCAGGCACATGCCACAGCTAACGCACTTATCCTGATCAATCTCTGCCCGGCCATATTCGTCCTTGCCGATAGCATCCATACCGCAGGCCTCCTGGCAGGGCCGCTCAAAGCGGATAATGGCCTGGTAGGAGCACGCCGCCTTGCACTTGCCGCATTTAATACACTTGCTCTGGTCGATCTCAGCCCGGCCATAGCGGAAGCTGATGGCGCCCTTGGGGCAGGAATTGGAGCAGTGGTGCGCCAGGCAGCTCTGGCAGGCGTTGGTCACCTGGTAGTGGGTGTCCGGGCAGGCGTGGCAGGCATATTTGATGATGTTAATCAGCGGCGGCTCGTAATATTTTTCCCGCACTGCGCTCTTGTCCACACCGTCGGACAGAAGTCCCTGCTCCGAAGCGGAACGCAGACTATGGCCCATGGCCAATCGAATCCGCTCTCCCACAATGGCCCGCTCCAGGAAGATGGAGTCCCGTTCGTTCCCCACTTCACCCGGCAGAATCTCATACGGCAGTTTATCGATACGATGGTAGTCGCCGCCTTCGTAGGCAAGCTTTGCCACTTCCGCAAAAACCCGCTTGCGAATATCAGCAATCCCACAGTAAATGTTTCTCATGCGTGTACCTTCCTTGTTCTTTGTATACTTTGCCACATGATATTATACCATTTTTGTCCATTCTGTGCAAGGGGGTATATGCGAACTTGCTTCGCACGGTTGTAATTATTTATTGTTTCTTGTTGGCATCTCCTCCTTCAGCGCCGCCTCCAGCTTTTGCAGTGCCCGCTTTTCAATGCGGGATACATAGCGCCGCAGCTATTGTAAGGTGCCTCCCGCCTCAGGCTGTGGCGCAGAAGGCTGATCGCGGCTTGCCGCATTTGTGGTTTCTTTCGTTATATGCGGCTGCGCAAAGCGAAGCTGAATGAGGACTTCTCTATTTTCCGTCAACTCGATCCGCTCGATCAGGCTCACCAGCAGCTCCCGTCCGGTGCAGGCTGTGTCCCTGTATCGCTGTGCCAACTCCAGCGCCCTGTCCCTTTGATTGATAGGATATTTCTGCCACTGCTCCAACTCTTGAAGGCGTTCCTCCAGCCGTCCCCGTTGGTCCTTTAACCGGATAAAGATTCGCTGAAAGTCCGCCTCCGGCAGAAGTCCCGAGAGCCGGTCCGTATACATCCGGTCGATATTTTTCGTCAAGCTATCTATTTTTTCTTGCAGCGCATCCATTTTAGCAGAGCATCTGCTCTGCCTGGATGTCTCCCGAACCGCCTCCTGTGCCATCGGCAATAGCACCTGTCCATCCAAGATATCTTTGCAAACCTCCTGCATTCTTGAAATCACCGCATCTGTCACTGTCTTTTCCTTGATATAATGTGTGGCGCAGGTGCCGTTCCTGGTAAATCGCTGATAAGTGCGGCAAACGAAGTACAGCACATCCTCCCCCTTGGCGTTAGGCCGGTTCAGCACGGCCAGTGGGTAGCCGCACTCATGGCAGAATATCAAGCCCTTCAGCAGAAAATCATAGGTGCGGCAACGGGTGTGCCTGCGGCTGCTGACCAGCAGCCCCACCTTGCGGAAGGTCTCCTCATCAATAAGCGGTGCGTGGGTATGGGGCACCACGATCCAGTTTTCCCGATCCTGGTGGAGGCATTTTTTCGATTTATAGCTGATCTTCACCTGCCGCCCCTGCACCATACTGCCGATATAGGTTTCATTGCGCAGCATTTCAGAAATGCGCTCGCCGCTCCATAATCCCTCGTAGGGGCCTTTGCACCCTGCAACCCGACCACAGTAGACAGAGGGCGCAGCCACGCCTTCCTCATTCAAGGCCGCAGCGATCTTTCGGCAGCTAATGCCCTCCAGCGCCATGGAAAAAATCCGCCGCACCGTGGATGCGGCCTCCTCGTCGATGACGATCCGATTCTTCTCCGTGGGGTGCATTTTGTATCCGTAAACCGGCTTCCCCCCGATAAACTGTCCCTTGCGCTGCTTATCCCGTTTGACAGACTTTATTTTTTTTGAAATATCCTTGGCGTACATGTCGTTCATGATAGCCCTGAAAGGCGTAATATCATTGGCGCTGGATTCAACGCCCGTGTCAATTCCGTCCAAAAGTGAGATGTATCGCACACGATGCTCCGGGAAATATCTCTCCATGTAATGGCCGGTCATAATGTAGTCGCGCCCCAGCCGGGAGAGATCTTTGGTGATGACCATGTTAACCTTTTTGGCCTCGATGTCATCGATCATGCGCCGAAAAGCCGGGCGGTCAAAGCTTGTGCCGCTCCAACCGTCGTCGATATAAGTGTCATAGATCTGCAAATGATGCTCTCTCACAAATTCCTCCAGCAGGGACCGCTGATTGGTCACGCTTTGGGACGGCCCCTCGCTTTCGTCCTCCTTGGACAGCCGGATATACAGCGCTGCGCGGTAACTTGCGGGTCTGCTTATTTCCTGAAGCATACATTCTCCCCCAGGTCAGATCCCCGCTCTGCCTCATCCGGCTTTTGTGCCTGCCCATATGGCGGCAGCTCCTTTTTCAGATAGACCCGAAAGGATTCCCTGACCAACTCCTCCAGCGCCGGGCCGGTATCCGAGTAGCTGCAGTGAACCAGAATACTTTTATTTTTCATATGCCACCTCCCGAATCCTATGGTATGATCGAGAGATTGTCCACTTGCCCAAAAAAAGCATCCGCATGGAGTTCCATGCGGATGCTTTCTGCTGCAGCCTGTTGCTGCACTATTTTGTTTAATTGTCGGCCTTATTCTTCCGCTTGCGGCTCACAAACAGGAACACGATCACGGCCAGGCTGGCCACCATCACGATCACCCACAGGGCCGCATTGAAGGTATCACCCGTGGGAGGCGGGGTGGGATCACTGGGCTCTACCGGAAGCTCGTCGACCTTGAACTGCCAATCCAAATAACCCACGGAAGCCTGGAAATCATTCTCCATGGTGATGGGCACATTCAGCGTCACATCCAGATCGATCTTGCCGCCGGAATAGATGGTACCCAGGCAGACCCAATCGGTCAGCTGCGCGGTCTCATGGGCGGGAGCGGCAAACAGCTTTGAGTTACCGTCCAGCTTCACGGTCAGGTTCATCTGAGAGAGGAACTCCTCCGAGCCCTCCACCGCGCCCAAAGCGCGCATGTAGACCTTGATCTTGACGTTCTTTTCCACCTTGTTGTCAATGGTGACCTTTTGGGTGATGGAGTCACCGGGCATGACAATCTTGAAATCCGTAAACAGGTCGGTGGGAGAATACTCGCTGCCGGGGGCAAAGATGAACTCCCGGGCGCTGCCGTCATAGGTGACCCGCCCGTCAGCAAAAGCGGTGGTCGCGAGGCCCATAAGCATGAGCAGCGTCAGGGCCAGTGAAAGAATTCCTTTACATGTTTTCTTCATATCTCGCCACCCCCTTAATTACCAGCAGGCACGACCAAATTGTCGCCACTCATGGAGAAGTTATCACCCCATGCTGCCTTAACGGCCGCTTCGGGGCCGGCCTGAATGGCCTCCGCGATGACGTCGATAGACTGATGGCCGCCATCCACATCCGTGTAATTCTCAGTAAGCTCAATGCGCTCAGCCAAACTATCTGCAGGCGTTGCCCCGGGGGCAACCGGGCAGGTGTAGTAGTAATAGTCGCCACACTTGGCCCAATCCTTGCCAAGTGTGAAAGCAGGGACATCCGACACACCGCCGATGTGCTGCCCCTGGTCGTTTGTGCGGTAGGCCACCAGCTTGACGCGGATAAACGCGGGGATATCGCCGGTGTTCTCCACGTTCACGTTGGTTTTGGTCTTACCGTCAAAATCCTCTACAACACTACAAGTCACCTGGGAGGGATTGAAGGTGTTGACGACTGGATCTGTCTTTGTGCTGAGAAAAGCGATAGTACCGCCGACAGCCAATGTCAAAATCAGCACCACAGAAATGATCGTAGCGTTCAGACGACCCTTGCGAGCCGTTTTTTCGCTGCGCCAGGCTTCATGTTTGTCTCTATACATCATCGTCCCCTCCTTTCTCAGTGCTTAATGCTGAAGATGTTGCGGACCACAGTGCTGAAGCCGTTAAGCCAGCTGTCCACAGTCTTCGTATTGGTGCAGGTGATAGTGCCGGTAGGCGCTCTCGAATTCAAGTTAGCGCCATCAACGGGGCAAGTGGGTTTATACCGCCAGCTCCAGTTGGTGTCCTCCTGGATGGTGTAGGTACCCACGGGCAGCTCCACCAGATTCTCGGTGCCATTGCCTTGGATGGTCACTTCGGAATACTTTACGCCGTCCTTGTAAACATCGAACACATAGGTCTCATCGCTCGCACCGCCGGCCTTGGTGATGTTCAGCGTACAGGTCTTAATGTGAACCAGGAACTCCTTACCCTCGGGAACATTGCAGGTCTTACCGTCACAATTTGTGTGCAGGAATGTAGTGTAGTCAGTCACATCCCTGTTGCCGATCTTCACGGTCACATCAACAGAGACATCCTCCTTGGTGTACTTACCTTCAGCAATCTTGGTGCCGTCCGGTGTGTAGGTAAAATCCAGAGTGGGCTTAACGCCGAACATGGTCACAGCAATAGATTCTGTGTTACCGTGCTTCCACACTTCCGAGACACGGTTTGCATCATAGGTATTCCTGACGGCTTCGCCATAGTAGGCAGTGGAATCCATATATGTCAGCTCGGGCGTGAACACATTGACATTGGCGGTCGCGGTTTTTGTTACAGCTTCTACGGGAGTTCCCTCAGCGTTGGTGCCACTATACTTCGGCTTCACCGTGACGCTCAGGCCTATATCCTTGGTATCCGCCGTGTTGCTGATCGTCCTATCCGCTGTAATCGGGCCAATATCAACATATGCGGTCTTCCATGCATCCTCACCTGTGGGAACAGGGAATGTACCCAAGTCGGATGCCGCAGGGGTAGTCCCTAGCAGGTAAGTATTCTTGTTTTCCGCCGTCAAATCAGGAACATTCAGCGGAACGTTGACGGTAGGAACATCGAAGGTCCCAACCTTTGTGCCGTCGTCCTTGTAAATACCGGAGTCAGCGCCGTTGGTGGGGACATTGTTGCCGCCCCAAAAGCCTTCCTGCGGCTTCACCGTAAAGGTGATCACCAGTTTTCTACCGTAGAAATTGCCAGGCTTGGTTGCATCGCTTTCATCGCGGCCGTTTCCCGCCACAAAATTGCGCTGGAAGTCAAACTTCGATACCGTTACCGTGCGTTTAGCAGGGTCAATGGTCACAGAGTTCGTCAGCGCCTCGCCGTCATCAGCCCAAGTGGGCACGCCATTCTCATATCCGGTGCAGGCAACGGCTTCCACCGTGACATCCGAAGTATTGGCCGGCATGGTAAAGTAGGGCGATACCACGTCCTTGATTTGGGTGGTGCTGCCCAGATCCATGCTGCTCTCGCTGACCTGCTGGCTGATCTTCTGGAAAATGTCGTTGAGCGCGTCCGCATCCTTGGCGGACAGGTAGTGGCTGTCGTCGTCCTTCAGATTCGGATTCAGCACACCATCATAATATTTATAATCCCAAAGTCCAGATCTGGCGGTGGCATTGGGGTAGTTGGAGGAAACGCGGTGCATCAATGCATTTGCTTCACTTGTATCCTCTGTGATCGGCGGCTTGCCATTGGCGCCCTCGAAAATACCCACAGTATAAACGGTGGCTCCATAGGTGTTTTTCAGACTATTCGCCTTGTTAACTACATGATGACGATAGCTGTCGGTATCACCGTCGGTAAACAGAATCACCACACGGGTTCTGTCTGTGCCATCGCTGTTTTTCAAAATGTCCTCCGCCATGGTCAGGCCGTCCAGCGTCTCTGTGCCGCCGTGGGCCGTCAGAGCACCTATCGCATTGGTTACGCTGGTGCGTCCGGACTCCAATTTCATGCTCTGTAGGGCATTCGCATATTGGGTAGATTTAATGTTGCCATACTGCGCACCGTTCATTCTATAATTAGTCGGATAATAGTAGGGAGTGCCGTCCGTCTGATTCAAATTGTTGCTGTATTCATTGCCCTGGTTAATTGTAACGCCTGTCAGCAGCTCAGTGTTTTCAAAGCGATCAACATCCGAACTGAAGCCGACGATGGCAATGCGGTGATCCACATCATCGTCCGTCCCCAGCTGTTTGTCCGCACCTTTCGCCTTCTCTGCCACGGAATTGGCAAAGTTGGTCATAGCTTTCCTCAGCGCGTCCAAACGGATAGTAGTGGTTGCTTCGCCTCGGGTGTAAAACTGCTCATGATCGGTTGCGGTATCCGCCGCAGAGGTTTTCGGCGTGTAGCTTGTGCCTTCACTGTGCCAAAACAAAATATCATTACATTCATCAGTCCAGGCATGACAATCTGAGCACCATGTTACAGGAATATAGCTTCCGTTCCTCTGCACATAATACGTTTGACTTTGCGTAAGTGAATATACTTCATTATAAGTATAGCTGGTCATATCCTGTGCCATAGAACCCGACTGGTCAATGACAGCGATGATGTCTGTGGGCTTAGTGGTGTCCACGGAGGTCACGGAGCCGGTGGTATAAGCCTCCAGCTTGATAGTATACCCATCACCGTTTTTGTTCGGCGTGGCGATTTTATCGATCTCCAGACCATCCGGCGACTCACCTATAATAGGCTCGGGATCTGCCGTTTCATCGGTCAAACCCGCCGTCAGCAGGGGTGCTTTCCGGATCGCATTGGCCGCAGACGTGGAATCGGCCTTCACTAGCGGCGCCACATTGGTAAAATTCACCGTGGTGACAGTGCCGCCCTCCTCGGCCCCGGCATTCTCCGCGTGGGCGGGCAGGATCAGCAGGCTGGCGGTCATGACCAGTGCCAGCAACAGGGACAGGAATTTTTTCAGTTTCATATGCATTTCCTCCCTTCTCAGGCTTCAGGCCAGCCGGCGGCCTCCAGGGCAGAGGCGCCGTTGTGCGCGGTCTGCGTGGCGAAGGCGTTCACCTGCAGAATGGCACGGCTCTCCTGGTACATATTGCTCATGGTCTTGGCGAAGTGGACCGCAGTGAACAGCGGCTCCGTGGTATGGCCCGGCTCCAGGGCGGCGTTATAATAGTAATAGCCGTCCTTTTCCGTCCAGCTCTCCGTGTTCAGGTCGCAGGTGACCAGGGAAAGGTCCGCCTCCCCCTCCACGCCCCGGGCCAGCTCAATGGCCTTGTCCAGGGAGACACGCACCCAGGCGGGCTGGCCGCCGGTGTTGCTCACCGTGACGATCTTGGAGACATCGCTGCCGGGCATAACGCCCAGCTGATTCTCAAAGGGCACGGTCTTTTCACCGTCCGGAGTGAGCATCCGCTCCTCCAGGGCGATCTTGATATCGCCGGTGGTGACGGCGTTCCGGGCGGTGCCCTGGGCCGTGAAATAGGCCAGGGTGCCGTAGACCGACAGCGCCGCCAGGATCAGCACCACGGACAGCGCCAGCAGCTTGGTTTTCAGGCTTCTTTTCTTCATAATTACACTCCTCATTCTCCAGTATTGAGGTCATAGGAGAATATCCGGCGCACTGTGCCGGGTACTCTCCTATGACCTGCGCCCCGCAGGGCGCAGGTCAGGTTGGCTTGTGAATCGGCCCATTTTGTCATTCCGAGGAGCGAAGCGACGTGGGAATCCGTAAATCCAACTCCCCTCGGCAGAATGCCAGGGAAGAATGCGCCATGCAGCGTTTAGGAAACGGATTGCCACACCAGTCTGCGGACTGGCTCGCAATGACAGGCCTTTCGGTGGCCAGGACCTGCGCCCCGCAGGGCGCAGGTCAGGTTATGTAGGGCTACAGATGTGCGGTGGGGATTACTTGCCGTTGTTGGCATAGGCAGTAATGGCCTCGTCCACAGTAGCAAAGCCGTTAGCCTGAATAGCATAAGCGTTGACGAGAACCTGCCAAGAGGCATCCGTGGAGATCGGATCACCAGCAGGCAGGATAAACTGGGTGCCATCTTCATTGGTGGTCACACGCCAATCCATGTAAACCTGAGCCAGGAAGGGCAGAGAGGTCTTGCCCGCGGGCAGGGTCTTCTGCATAGTAGTGCGGATAACAACATATTCAGTGCCGTTGATTGTTTCGTCACCAACATACTTGTAGTCGTACCAAAGGCCGTCTGCAACAGCAACCATGTTGGCATCGATAACCTTGTGGTTAGCATCAACGATTCCGTCACTGGTAGCCAGGTTCCAGTAGTTGCCAGCGTTATACTCCACGTTGAAGCAGCCATAGCTGTTCCAATGCAGGGCGTTCTTGCTCTCATCGGTGGGGTAATCTTTGCTCACAAGGTAGGCAGGAATCTTGAGGTCAACCCACACCCAGGCATCGTTATCGCCGGTGTTGGTGACGGTCACGATCTTAGACACGGCATTGCCGTCGTTGCTCTTGCCGGGAACCAAAACCTTGTTCTGTTCAAAGGCCTCGAGGCCATTATCGCCCTTCTGCTGCTCGTTCAGAGCGATCTTCACATTACCGAGTGTAAAGGTGTTCGTCTCGGTCTTGGTGTCGGTGAAATACGCCACGGTGGCGCCGGCGATGGCCATAACGACCAGCACGGCCGCCAGGCACAGGGATACGATTTTCTTCTTAGTCATGACTCTTTTTTCCTTTCATTTATGTATTTAAATAAATTTGGGGAAACAAAGGGGGGTTAGGCCTTGGGAGCATTGGCCCAGGCTTCGGCGGCGGTGAACTCTACGCCAGCACTCTTGTACAGCTGAGAAGCATAAGCGGTGATGGTCAGAGTGGGATAATTCGCAGTGTTCAGGCCTTCCATCATCGCCTCAGTAACATCACTCTTAACGGTGACCTGGTTATTCAGCAGGACACTGTAAGCAGTACCGATTTCAGCGGTAGTAACCTTGCGTGCATAGACGTTGGTCTCTTCGGCAACAGGCTCCCAACCATTGGCCGGTTCATACGTCAGATACTGGTCAAAATTACCGGACTTCTCGATTTTCACGAACAGCCAGCACTCCTCGCTGCCAGCGAGAACCTTAGCCGCAGGGTCTTTCTCGATAGTATAACCAGGAACCATCTTATACTGGGCACCAGTGGTTTCCTTCAGCTCGATCTTAATGTTGCTGGGAGTGAAGGTATTCGTTACCACATCAGACTTCGCCGTCAGCCAGGCCAGGGTCCCTCCGATGGCGCAGCAGAGCACCAGGACCACTGCCACGATGGAAATTACTTTCTTTTTCATGTTTTTTCTTCCCTTCCTTGTATTTGGTTTTGAATTTTATTTCAACAGGCGCCGGGGCCCCTCGCCTCCTTTGCCTGTCGGAATCGAAGTCAGGGGGTGTGTCTTATTTCTGCGCAGCAAAGGCAGCCCAAGCAGCGTCGGCATTTTCAAAGCCGTCCGCCTGGATGGCCTCGGCCACCACGTTGATCTCAAAGCCCTGCAGAGCCTTCAGCTGATCGCCGGTCACCCACTCGGGCACCTTGATGCTGTCAAACAGGGTAGCCAGCTTCACATCCTTCACATCAGCGGTGGGAGCCTCAACGGTCTCTTTGTAATAGAAATAGTAGGTCAGGGTGTCGGCCTCTGCATCATAAGCAAAGTACTTGCCATTGGCCAGCATTTCTTCCGTGTCGACCATATTGTCGGGGATGATGCCGTCCCACTTGGCAGCATTGGCCTCCACAAAGTTGACCATGCGGATCAGGGGATATGCATTCTCAACACCGGTAGGGCCGTCCTCAGCAAACTCGGGATCCGTGCACATAGCAATGAGCGCAGAAGCCTTGTTGAAGGTGACCTTCATGCGGACATAGGACTCCACACTGGGTGCCAGCACCGTGACGGTAGGATCCTTGGTGTAGGTGTGGCCGGGCAGCAGCTTGTACGCGTTACCCGGAACACGCTCAGCATCCGCCAAATTCGTTACCCGATTGCCTTGCTTGTCAATGGCATTGCCGTTGTCATCGACCTTCGCTTCGTCCAAAGTAATGGTAACGTTACCGACAGTAAAGGTGTTCTTGACATCCTTGCTGTCCGTCAAATACGCCATGGTGCCCAGCACGGAAGCGGCCACGAGCAACACCGCGCACAGAGACATCAGCAGCGCCTTTGTCTTTGTTTTTGCTTTCATCACAAAAACCTCCTGATAAAGAATAATATATATGGGAGCCTTGCGGCGTTACCCCCTCAGTTATGGGCCGTGGGATCCTCCCCGGCGCCCTTGCCCTTGCCCTTTTTGCCGCTGTCATCCAGCAGGTCCGGCAAAAACACCAGCAGCACCAGCACCACGGCAAAGCCGATGGCAAAATACAGCCCCGGCGGGTTCTGCACGAAGTTGGCGAAATACCCCAGATAGGGAACGGAAAACACAGGCTTGCCAATGACGTTTTTATAATGCACGGGCGTACCGTCCGGGGCGTCGTTGGCGTCCCCCTGGGTGCGGAAGCGGAGGACGGAGCTGTCCTCCTCGTCGGGCAGGATCTCAATGATCCGGTGGGTGGCCACGGTATCCTCATTGAGCATGAAGGTGATGGGATCCCCCACCCGGAGGTCCTGCGGGTCCACGCTCTTGACATAGAGCAGGGAGCCGGTGTGATAAGTAGGCTCCATAGAGCCGGAAAGGACGACATATGTATTCAGCCCCACCAGCCGGACGCCCACCAGGGCCACGGCCAGCAGCACCACCAGCACCACCAGCACCGTGCTGACTACATTCCAAACCTTTTTAAACGAATGACTCATTATACTATGTACTCCCGGGGATTATTCTGCGTTGGCCGGACGGCACAGCCGTAAAAGCCGCAAAAAGCTTATCTCCTGTGCAATAAGCCCAATACGCGATTCAATGTCAAGACATACTATAGCACAATGCATATCAAAATGCAATAGCTAAAAACGAAATTTTGAATAAAAATTTGAAAGAATTTTCCTTTATAGCAAAAAAAGGCAATATTTTGACAAATATTGCAAGATACTGGAATTTTTTGTAGCTAAAATAAGGGCAGGCAGAATTTTTTATCGGTCGATCATTTTTTGCAGCAAAAACGATTTTCAGTATCAAACCGAGTCTCTCCGGGTGCTTACAGTAAGCGCGGCGGGATACATAGCTGCGGCTGATGCCGAAGGCCGCAGCCACCTGGCGCTGGGTTTGCGGCAGGCGGCCGGATAGTCCGTACCGGCGGCGGATCACCTCCGCCTCCCGGTCCGTAAGGCAGCGGCCCACCAACTCCCGGATGCGTAGGCGCTCCTCCCGGTCGGCCATATCCGAGAGCATGGTGTCGTCGCAGCCCACCACGTCCATGAGGCTGAGGGCGCCCCCGGCGGCGTCGGGCTCGATGGTATCGGACAGGGACACCTCCCCCTGCAGCTTTTTGCGGCTGCGGAAATACATGAGCACCTCATTCTCCACACAGCGGGAGGCGTAGGTAGCCAGGCGGATCTTTCGCTCCGGGCGGAAGGTATCCACGGCCTTGATAAGCCCGATGGTGCCGATGGAAATCAGATCCTCCTGCTCCGCCGCCTGGGTGTAATATTTTTTAATAATGTGCGCCACCAGGCGCAGATTATGCTCCACCAGGATGTTCCGGGCCTCCAGATCCCCGGCCAGGCTGCGCTCTAAGTACATTCGTTCCTCTCCGGCGCTCAGCGGCTTGGGAAAGGACCCGGTATCCCCCGTAAGGCGCAGAGTCAGGAACAGGCTGTTAGCCAGCAGAAGCAGCGCTGCAGACAGCATATGCATCTCTCCTTTCCCTGCCATCCTATGCCCCCATGGGCAGTCCCTATACAGATAAAAAAGTACGCCTGGCGGCCCGGACAAAACCGCCTTTTGCCGCGGCGTCCGGGTCCGTGGTAGATATTTTATCCGCCAGGCCCATTTAAGCGCTAAATTTTTTGCCTTTTCTGTTGACATTTCTCTCTTATGCTGATAAAATATTTTTGCAAAAAACGGCAAATAAATAGATTTTTCAGTAAGCAGGTGATCGTATGCTGCACAAGGAATCCAAATCGGATAGAAACAAGCGCTTCGCGCGGATCTGGAGCCTGTCCCGCTCTGACGCGGGCAAAACCCAGGAGTTCATGGCCAACGGCCTGGGCGTCAGTAAAAAAACCATTCAAAACTGGGAAAAGGGCGCCAGCGCCCCGGATCTGTACGAGGGGTCGGAGTGGTTTCGCGTGTTGGGTACCAATCCCATGCCCTACTACCTGGCGTTTTTGTACCCCTGGCTGTTCGACGGCATCAAGCCCGAGGATGATGACCAGGAGATCGAGCAGGCCCTGCTGTTTTTGGTGAAGAACATGACCTCAGTAGAAAAGCGGGAAATGCTGTATCTCATGGCCGGCCGCCACGGCAGCCCCTGGTACTCCCTGCTGCAGATGTTCACCGCCCACTGCCACTGCTCCCTGCGCTCCCGGGTCACCGCCGCCCGTACTATTTTGGAGAATTACGAGATGGACATGGCCTGCGGCTCCCTGGTGTGCCAGGATAACGTGCAGCCGGATATGAAGATGCTGCACCACGCTGTGGAGGAGGGCAAGCTGTCCGTTTTCAACCAGCTCTCCGGCTATACCAACGTGGACTTTCCCACGGAGGATTGATCCATCCTTCCCCGTCCCTCTCCGCTCCGGCGGAGGGGGACGTTCTACTGTTGAAAATTCCTTTGGGTTTTTCCGGCAAAAGCCTCGTAATCTGCTGCAGGCGGCAAACTCTGCGAGGCTTTTTTTGCATCAACTCCTTCTTATGCCAAAGCGGAGGGAGCAGTTTTTTACCGCCATCGGCCACGGCTCTTGTTATCAGCGGCCGGCTTTGGTATAATTGAAGCAGATTGAAAGGGGGCAGGGCCATGCGTTCATTGGCGGCTATCGCATTTTCCTTTGCGGCGGCCATCCTGTCCCTGTGCCTGCTGCCGGTGGGGCATTGGGTCTTTTGGGCGGCGGGTATTCTGGCAGCGGCCGGTGGACTCGTCTTACTGCTGCCCAGACTGCGGGCCCTCGGGCGGCTTCGGGTCTACCTGGCCCTCATCACCCTATCCCTGGCGGCGGGGCTGCTGTATGGCCGTGGCTGGAGCGCCCTGGTGGCGCAGCCTGTGCAGGATAAGTGCGGCAGCAGCCATCTGTTTTCCGCCACGGTGTGTGATTGGCCGGAGCAGCGGGATTCTGGCTGGCGGGTCACGGTGCGCCTGGCAGATGCCCGGGGCGCCAAGGCCGCGTGCTATCTCAGCGATGAAGCGGCCGCCCTTTTGGAGCCGGGGCAGACCCTTTTGGGAAGCGCCTACTGGCAGGATGCCTCCGTTATCAAGGGCACAGAGCTGTCCACCTTCACCTCCCGGGGTATCTTTGTCCTGTTGTACTGCGAGGAGATGCCCACGGTGGCCCAAGGTCAGGCCGGCTCCCTGCGGTATCTGCCCCAGCGGATGGAAAAGGCCTTCCGGGACAAAATCGCCCGGATATGGGAGCGTGACGGCACTGTGGCCGGTCTCCTGCAGGCGGAGCTTCTGGGAGAGCGCAGCGGCATCTCCAAAGAACTGTCCGTCCGCTTTTCCGAGGCGGGTGTGAGCCATCTGTTTGCCGTTTCCGGGCTGCACTGCGCCTTTTTGCTGACGCTGCTGAGCCTGCTTGTAGGGCATCGGCGCCGGCTTTTGGCGGCAGTGGGCACGGCAGTGCTGATATTTTATATGTTTATGGTGGGGCTGACGCCCTCGGTGGTTCGGGCGTGCATCATGCAGTTTTTCCTGCTGCTGGCGCCCCTGCTCAAGCGGGATGCCGATCCCATCACCTCCCTGGCGGCGGCTCTGGGACTCATTCTGCTGGTCAACCCCTATGCCGCAGCCAGCGTGAGCCTGCAGCTCAGCTTTGGCGCCATGCTGGGGCTGATCCTGGTCACGCCCCGGGTCTACGGGTTCTTCCGGGCAAGGAAGCAGCCCCGGGCAAGGCTTGCGGCCAAGGCATGCACTTTTTTGACCGGTACACTCTCCTCCACCCTGGGGGCTATGGTCTTTACCGTACCGCTGACGGCCTACTATTTCGGCGTATTTTCCGCAGTGTCGCCGCTGACAAGCTTGGTGTGTATCCCCTTGGCCTCCGGTAATTTCATGGCCGGCTTTTTGACGGTGCTGGCGGGCTTTGTTTGGCTGCCCGCCGCCCGAATTCTGGGATATGTCAGCTGGGCCCTGAGCAAGCTGTTTCTGCTGGCGGTGGACCTGGCCGTCTCTATTCCCCACCACGCGCTCTACACGGATACCAATCCATTCTTGGTTTGCTGGCTGGTGTTTGTATACGCTCTTTTCGTTTTGTGCGTCCTGACCCGAGACCGGCCCCGGAAATATGCCCTGGCTGCCGTGCTGTCCCTCCTGGCCCTGGTGCTGTGCGTCAACCTGCGCGCAGCAGAGTTTCACAGCGGTGCGCTGACAGCGGTCGCCGTGGATGTGGGACAAGGAGCCAGCACCCTGCTGCTGTCCGGCGACGATGCTATCCTGGTGGATTGCGGCAGCAGCAACCGCTATAAGCATCCGGCCCAACAGGTGCTCTCGCAGCTGGGCAGTATGGAGGTACGCCGCCTGTCGGCGGTGGCCGTAACCCACTTCCATGCCGACCACACCAACGGCCTGGCGGAGCTGTTCAGCCGGGTGGAAATTGACCGGCTCTATCTGCCGCAAATAGAGGACGACTACGGCGTGCGGGATAAACTGGTGGCTCTGGCCCAGGAGCACGGCACTCAGGTGCTGTTCGTCACAGAAAAACAATCCATTCCCCTGGGGCAGTGCAGCCTAACGGTTTTCCCGCCCGTGGGCTCGGGCGATCCCAACGAGCAGGGACTGACATACCTGTGCAGCAGCGGCGATTTTGACCTGCTTATTACGGGCGATATGTCCGGGCAGACGGAGCTGGCGCTGATCGGGCAGTACGACCTGCCGGATCTGGAGGTCCTTATGGTGGGCCATCACGGATCCAAATACAGCTCCCAGCAGGATTTCCTGTCCGCCCTTACCCCGGAGGCGGCCATCATCAGCGTGGGAGACAACAGCTACGGTCACCCCACAGACGCAGCCATTTCCCGGCTGGAGGCCGTGGGCGCAGAGGTCTACCGCACCGATACCCAGGGCTGTATCACCGTGACCGTACACTATCACTAACGAGAGGAGCCACACGCTATGGCAGCGGAAAAGAGCAAAGCCTCAGGCAAAAACGCCGCATACGACCGCCTGCGCAAGGCCATAAAGGAAAAAGCGCCTGCCCGGGCCTATCTGTTTTACGGGGAGGAGAGCTACCTGCGCCAGACCTATGTCCAGCAGCTGCAGGAGCTTCTCATTCCCAGGGGCAGCGAGGATTTTAATCTCCACCGGCTCTCCGGCAGCCGTGTCACAACCCAGGACGTGGCCGATGCCGTGGAGTCCATGCCCATGATGGCGCCCAGCACCCTGGTAACAGTGACGGATTGGGATATTTTCAGGCTCGATGAAAGTCAGCGCAGCCAGCTTACGGAGCTTTTAGAGGATCTGCCGGACTACTGCACAGTGGTGTTTATCTATGACACAGTTCCCTACAAGCCGGACCGGAAAATGAAAAAGCTCGCCGCCGCCATAGATAAAAATGTGGAGGTGGTGGAGTTCCAGGGGCAATCCCGGGACGCACTGGTCCGTTGGCTGCAAAAGCGCTTCCGTGCCCTGAACCGCAGCATCGACCAGCAAACGGCGGACTATATGCTCTTTTACTGCGGCTCCATGATGGATAACCTCATCGGCGAGGTGAACAAGGTGGCGGCCTTTGCCAAGGCCGAGCAGGTCACCGCTGCCGATATTGCCGCCGTGGCGGAGCCGGTGCTGGACGCCCGGATCTTCGACATGACCAACCACATCTCCGCCCGGGATTATAACAAGGCCGCCGCCGTGCTGGGAGACCTGCTGCGGATGCAGACGGAGCCCATCGTCATCCTGGGAGCCATTGGCAAGGAGCTGCGGCGGCTGTATACCGCCCGCATGGCTTTAGACAGTGGCAAGGACCGTTTTTGGCTCATGGACCTGTGGCAGATGCGCAGCGACTATCCCGCAAGGCTCCTCCTCCAGGCGGCCCGGCGGGTGGATCATGCGTGGTGCAAGCGCTCCCTGGCCGCCTGCCAGCTGTTGGATCGGCGCATGAAAAGTGAAAAAAACATCGACCGGGAGGGTGAGCTGGTGCGATTTGTTATGGAGCTGGCGGAGCAATGAGCAAGCCGCGCATTGAAGAAGTCATCGTGGTGGAGGGCCGCTACGACAGAAATATGCTTTTACAGGTGGTGGATGCCACCGTTGTGGAGACCGGCGGCTTCTCCGTGTTCAACGACCGGGCGAAGCTGGCCTTTCTTCGGAAATTGGCCCAAAAGCGGGGCCTGATCCTGCTGACGGATTCCGATGGGGCGGGCTTTGTCATCCGCAATTATCTCAAGGGGGCTATTCCAACGGAGCAGGTAAAGCAGGCCTACATCCCCGACATCCCCGGCAAGGAGCGCCGCAAGCGCAAGGCCGGAAAAGAGGGCAAGCTGGGCGTGGAGGGCATGACCCCGGAAATTCTCCTGCAGGCCCTGCGCCGGGGCGGCGCTACCTTTGTGGGGGAGGCCGCTCCCTCAGCCGCAGTCCCCATCACCAAGGCCGACCTGCTGGACCGGGGCCTCATCGGTCCCGGCAGTACCCAAAAGCGACAGCAGCTGCTGAAAAATCTGGAACTGCCGGAACACCTGACCCCCAATGCCCTGCTGGAAACACTGAATCTGCTGATGAGCCGGGAGGAATTTTATGAACAGTAATTCTTTGGAGATTGAGCGCCGCTTTCTCATCCTCCGCCCGCCGGAGCCGGAGCTGGCGGCCCGGTGCAGCCACGTCTATCACATGGAGCAGACCTATCTCCTCTCCCCGCCTCACCAAACGGAGCGCGTCCGCCGCCGGGAAGGGGCTGACGGCGTGGCCTTTTTCCACACTGTGAAAATTGACCGCAGCGCCATCACCCGCCTGGAGCAGGAGGAGGAGATCACCCCCGAGGCATACGACGCCTACCTCACCCGCCGGGATCCCATGACCGAGACCATCCGCAAAACCCGTTACTGCCTGCCGGAGGGGCCATACACCTTTGAGATCGATTTCTATCCCTTCTGGCCCCACTGCGCCGTCATGGAGATCGAGCTGCCCCGGGAGGATGCCCCCTTCCGTTTTCCGGATGGCATCACCGTTGTGCGGGAGCTCACCGGAGACCGGCGCTTCAGCAACGCGGCCCTATCCCGGCATATACCCGCGGAAAGTGAGCTAATATAGAACGGAAGTCTTGCATTTTTCGTATGCAGTCGGTATAATAGTATAATATTTTTGCAGTAATTTACTATAAGGAGTAAAACAATATGAGCGAGGAAAACAAAGTCATCGCCGCTAACGAGCCCGAGCGCGCCGAGGGCAGCAACTTTATTGACAATTTCATCACCGAGGACCTGGCCCCCGGCGGCCAGTACGAGGGCATGACCGTCCACACCCGTTTTCCCCCGGAGCCCAACGGTTACCTGCACATCGGCCACTGCAAGGCCCTGTGCATCGACTTCGGTACCGCTGAGAAGTTTGGCGGTCTGTGCAACCTCCGTATGGACGACACCAACCCCACCAAGGAGGATGAGGAGTTTGTGGGCGCCATCCAGCAGGACATCCACTGGCTGGGCTTCGATTGGGGCGACCGTTTCTTCTTCGGCAGCGACTATTTTGAGGAGGATTACCGCCAGGCGGTGCTGCTCATCCAAAAGGGTCTGGCCTATGTGTGCCAGCTGACCCCCGAGGAGTTCAAGGCCAACCGGGGCGACATCGGTGTGCCTGCCATCTCCCCCTACCGGGATCGGCCTATTGAGGAAAGTCTGGACCTGTTCCGGCGTATGCGCGCCGGGGAATTCCCCAACGGTGCCATGACTCTGCGTGCTAAGATCGACCTTGCCAGCGGCAACTTCAATATGCGCGACCCGGTTATCTACCGCATCAACCACATGAGCCACCACCGCCAGGGCGACAAGTGGTGCATCTATCCCATGTACGACTTCGCCCACCCCATTCAGGATGCCCTGGAGGGCATCACCCACAGCCTCTGCTCCTTGGAGTTTGAGGCCCACCGGCCGCTCTATAATTGGGTTATTGAGCACTGTGAGCTGCCCGCCCGCCCCCGGCAGATCGAGTTCGCTCGCCTGGGCATCGACCACACTGTCATGTCCAAACGCAAGCTGCGTGCTTTGGTAGAGGAGGGCCGGGTCTCCGGCTGGGACGATCCCCGTATGCCCACCCTCTGCGGCCTGCGCCGCCGGGGCTACACCGCCGCCTCTATCCGTAATTTCTGTGAACGCATCGGTGTAGCCAAGTCCCCCAACGTAGTGGAGTTTGGCTTTTTGGAGCACTGCCTGCGGGAGGATCTGAACGCCACCGCCGAGCGCACCATGGCTGTGCTGCGCCCTATTAAGCTCACCGTTACCAACTATCCCGAGGGCCGGAGCGAGGTTTTCCAGGTGGAAAACAATCCCACTGATCCCACCCAGGGCACCCACGAGATCACCTTTAGCCGCCACCTGTGGATGGAGGCCGACGACTTTCTGGAGCAGCCCATCCCTAAGTATAAGCGTCTGTTCCCTGATGGCCCCGAGTGCCGCCTGAAGGGCGCGTATCTGGTGAAGTGTACCGGCTGTGTCAAGGATGAAAGCGGCCATATCACCGAGGTTCTCTGCGAATACGACCCCAACTCTCGGGGCGGCGACCCCGCCGACGGCCGCAAGGTCAAGGGTGCAACGCTCCACTGGGTAGATGCGGAAAACTGCCTGGACGCCGAGGTGCGCCTCTATGATAACCTTTTCTCCGATGCCCAGCCCGACGGGCCGGATAAGAACTTCCTGGATTGCCTGAACCCCGAATCTCTCTCCATCCTCACCGGATGCAAGGTGGAAAAGGGAATGGCTGCCGTGGCCGCCGAATTTGATAAGCGGGAAAATCGCACCGGCACCAACGCCCCCACCTTCCAGTTTATGCGCACCGGCTATTTCTGCATGGATAACCGCCACTGCACAGCAGACCACCTGGTCTTTAACCGCAGCGTCTCCCTGAAGGACAGCTTCAAAAAATAAGAATAATGTGGATGTATCCCCCGCGCCGAAGGGCGTGGGGGATACATTTTTGGTGTTTCAGGGCGCAAAAAAGCAGGGGTGGACAGAATCATCCACCCCTGCAAGGGGTCAACTTACTATGATGCCCTCGTGGTCTACAGGCAGGGGGAGCTGGCGCCAATGGCCGGGAAGCTCGGAAAGACGGGCGGCAAGCCTTGCGTCAAAATCCGGGTCTGCGGACAGGCACAGAAGGGTGGGTCCCGCGCCGGAGATAAAGAAAGCCACGCAGCCGCAGCTATTAGCCAGGGCCTCGGCCTCGTCAAACCCGGGGATCAGGGTGCGGCGGAAGGGCTGATGGAGCTTATCCCGGAGAGAGACGGAAATGGTCTCCGTGTCACCCTCCTCCAGGGCCCGCAGCAGCACGGCCGTACGGGAGACGTTAAAAATAGCGTCTCCGTAGGGAACCTCCTTCGGCAGGACACCTCGGGCCAGGTGGGTGGAAAGCTGAAAATCCGGGATGAGGGCCGTACAGCGCAGGCGCTTGTGCAGGCTGTACCGGGCGATATAGGGCCGTTCATTTTCCACAAAGGAGGCGACCAATCCGCCGAAGATGGCTGGGGCCAGGTTATCCGGGTGGCCCTCAATGTCATTGCACACGGCCAGCAGCTCCGCCCGGGTCAAGGGGGAGCCGTGGTTTGCATTGGCTCCGGCGGCACCGGCAGCGATAAGGGCGGCGCTGCTGCCCAGGCCCCGGCAGATGGGGATCTCCGCCTGCACGGAGATGCGCAGGCCCGGCATGGGCAGGCCCAGCTTGGAAAGCACGGCCTTGTAGGCGACCACGGCCAGGTTCTCCGCCGTAGCATATTCCGGGTCAACACCCTCGAAATACAGTCCCTCGGCCAGTTCCTCAAAGGTGAGGGTATTATAAAGGGCCAGGGCCAGACCCAGGGTGTCAAAGCCGGGGCCCAAATTGGCGGTGGTAGCGGGAACGCGGACGGTTACCATTGTGCCTCACCTGCCTTCTGCAGGACATAGTCCAGCATGTCCTCCCGGTCGATAACGTCGGTATGCCGCACGGGCTTTTGCCGCAGAGAGGCAAGATTTTTAGGCACAGGCACGCCGGTGCAGGCGCGTAGATCTTCCATGACGGCAAATTCATCGTCCGCCACCCGCTGCCCCAGGGCAGATAGAACAGCCGTGGGGAATTTATAGGGGCTGGCGGTGGAGAGGACCACCACCGGCACACCGTCCCGATGCATGTGGATAAACTGGTCGGCCACAGTCCAGGCCACGGCAGTATGTGGATCACAGAGGTATTTTTCCCGGGCCCAAACCCTGCCTATGGTGCGAGCGGCGGCGTCATCATCGCAGCAGCCGCAGGAGAACTCCGCCTGGAGCTTCTGCAGCAGCTCATCCGTCACCTTATAGTGGCCCACCTCATTGAGGTCCTTCATAAGTCCCGAAACATAGGCATCGTCCCCGGTGAGGAGGCTCAAAAGCCGCTCTAAGTTGCTGGAAACCAGGATGTCCATAGAAGGTGAGGTGGTCTTATAGAAGGTGCGGCGCTTGTCGTAGACGCCGGTGGAGAGAAAGTCCGTAAGGACGTCGTTGCGGTTGGAGGCACAGATAAGCCGGCCCACGGGCAGGCCCATACGTTTGGCAAAGTAGCCTGCTAAAATGTCGCCGAAGTTGCCGGTGGGTACGCAGAAATGCACCTTATCCCCCACACGGATGCGGCCGGAGCGCACCAGGTCGGCGTAGGCCTTGAAATAGTACACGATCTGCGGCGCCAGGCGGCCAATGTTAATGGAATTGGCGGAGGAGAGACGCACGCCGGGCAGATCCTCCTCGTCACAGGAGGCGAAGATGCGCTTGACGCCGGTCTGGGTATCATCGAAATTGCCACGGACGGCGCAGACCTTCACATTGCCGCCCTCCTGGGTGACCATCTGCGCCTGCTGCACGGCGGATACGCCCCCGTGGGGGTAGAAGACGATGATCTTGGTGCCGGGCACATCCCGAAAGCCCTCCAGCGCCGCCTTGCCGGTGTCACCGGAGGTGGCGGTGAGAATGAGCATCTCGTCCTCAATACCCTCCATGTCCCGGGCCTGACTAATCAGCTGGGGCAACAGGCTCAAGGCTACGTCCTTAAAGGCGCTGGTAGGGCCCCGGAACAGCTCCAGCACATAGCGGTCACCCACGGATACCAGGGGAGTCAAGTCCTCTGTCTCAAACTTTCCGGCGTAGCCCCGGCGCACCAAGGCGGGCATATCCTCGTAATCCGGCAGCAGGGCCGAAAGGATCCGGGCGGACATGGTGAGGGTGTCCTCTTTCATAAGAGATTGCCAATCCAGAACGGGGATAGCTTCGGGCATATAGAGTCCCCCATCCGGCGCAATGCCCCGAAGTACGGCGGCCGCAGGAGAGGCCGTGAGGGCGTGGTTGCGGGTGCTTTGATATTTCATACAAGTTTCTCCAATCTTTTTCTTGCAATTTGCATAATGATATGATACACTGTCCCCAAGAAAAAAGCAAGTGTTTTTTATTTGTGGACAAAATCAACTTTTTTGTCAGCGTGATTGAAAACTTTGCATTAATTTCAAAGGAAAGCGAGCTGAAAATATGTTAAAGGTGCTGAAATTCGGTGGCTCCTCCATGGCGGACGCCAAACAGTTTGAAAAGGTAAAGCGCATTGTGCAGGCAGACCCAGCCCGGCGGGTGGTCATCGTTTCCGCTGCGGGAAAACGGTTTTCCGACGACCACAAGCTGACAGATCTGCTGTATCTGTGCTACGCACATCTGAAATACGGCGTGTCCTGCGACAGCGTGTTTAACATGATCCGTTCCCGGTACATAGAGATCCGGGACCACCTGGAGCTGAAGACCGACCTGGAGTCGGAATTTGACGCCCTGCGCAGGAAAATGGACGCGGGCATCAGCCAGGACGAGCTGGTAAGCCGGGGCGAATACTTCGCGGCAAAGCTTATGGCGGACTATCTGGGCTATGACTTCCTGGACAGTGAGCTGTGGCTGAAGTTTAACCTGGACGGCACGGTGGACCAGGAAAAGAGCTACGAGATCCTGGCCCGGATGGCCTCCGGGCGGCGAGTGGTGATCCCGGGCTTTTACGGCGCCATGCCCGATGGAAGCATCAGGACCTTTACCCGGGGCGGCAGCGACATCACCGGCGCCCTGGCGGCGGCGGCACTGGATGCGGATGTATATGAAAACTGGACGGATGTGTCGGGCTTCCTCATGGCAGATCCCCGCATCGTGAAGGACCCGCTGCCCATTGAGCGCATCACCTACTCGGAGCTGCGGGAGCTGAGCTATATCGGCGCCCAGGTGCTCCACGAGGGGACCATCTTCCCGGTGCGGGAGAAGAACATCCCCCTGAATATCCGCAACACCAACCAGCCCGACCATCCCGGCACTATGATCATGGAGTCCTTCGATGAGACGGAGGAGGCCAAGGACGGCAACTTTATCACCGGTATCGCCGGGCGGAAGAATTTCTCCGTTATCACCATCACCAAAAACGGCATGAGCAATGAGGTGGGTGTGCTGCGGCGGATATTGGAGGTGCTGGAGAAATATCAGCTGGTGCTGGAGTACCTGCCCTCGGGCATTGACAGCGTGTCTCTGGTGGTGGCAGCGGACAAGCTGCGGCCCTGCCAGTATCAGCTGCTGGGCGACATACAGAAAATGCTGAAGCCTGACAGCATCCATGTCACCGATGACATGGCCATTGTGGCGGCGGTGGGCCGGAAGATGGCCTTTAAGCCCGGTACATCCGGCAAGATCTTCGCCGCCCTGGGTGAAAACGGCATCAACATCCGCATGATCACCCAAGGCCCCGACGAGCTGAACATCATCGTGGGCGTGGACAATAAGGACTTTGCAGGAGCCATCCGGGTGCTGTATGACAGCTTTGTGAAATAATAAAGGAGGATTTTATCATGAAAAAGTATAAAGTAGCGATTCTGGGCGCAACGGGCGCTGTGGGCCGGGAAATGATGAAAATTTTGGCAGAGCGGGATTTCCCTGTGGAGGAGCTGCACCTGCTGGCGTCAGAGCGGTCCGTGGGGCAGAAGATCGATTGGCAGGGCCGGGAGCTCACGGTGGAGCTGGCCTGCGACGAAGCCTTCCAGGGCATGGACATTGTCCTGGGTGCGGCGGAAAATGACATTGCCAAGAGGTTTGCACCGGCCATCGTAAAGGCGGGGGCGGTATTCGTGGACAACTCCAGCGCCTTCCGGCTGGACCCCGATGTACCCCTGGTCATCCCCGAGATCAATCCCCAGGACGCCAAGAAGCACAAGGGCATCATCGCAAACCCCAACTGCACCACCATCGTGTCCCTGGTGGCCATCAACGCCCTGAATCAGGACAGCCCCATCGAGAGCATTGTGGCAAGCAGCTACCAGGCCACCTCCGGCGCAGGCGCAGGCGGGCCTATTGAGCTGATGAACGAGGTGGAGGCCCTGCGGGAGGGCAAAAGCTACGAGCCCAAGGTGTTCCAGTATCAGATCGCCTACAATGTCATTCCCCAAATCGGCGGTGAGGCCTTCGAGGGCTACACCTCCGAGGAGATGAAGATGCAGAACGAGGGGCGCAAGATTATGCATCTGCCGGAGCTGAAGGTCAGCTGCACCTGTGTGCGGGTGCCGGTGGTGCGCAGCCACAGTGTGTCCATCGTGGTGCGGACCAAGGAGAAGATCTCCGTGGAGCGGGCCCGGGAGCTCATCGCCGCCGCTCCCGGCTGCCGGCTGGTGGACGACCTGAAGAATAAGAAATACCCCATGCCTCTGGATACCAGCGACCAGGATACGGTGTTCGTGGGGCGGATACGGGATGACCTAACCTCTGACAACGGCCTGAACATTTGGTGCTGCGGCGACCAGGTGCGCAAGGGCGCAGCCACCAACGCCGTGCAGATCGCGCAGCTGCTGACTGAATAACCGGCGAATGGAATTGCAGCCTGCTGCACGCATAATTTTTGCGCCGGCAGCCTGAGCGGTATTTTTCCCCACGCACATGCAGCGGTAAAAATAATTGTGTTTTTTCTCATCTGCGGGCATGTGCTCTGCGTGGCTTTTCATACTGGTAAAATAATGCACAGCACGCCGTAGAGTGTGCTGTGCATTATTTTTAATTAAAAATCCACGGTGCCGTCCAGCACCTTCAGGTCATAGGGCTCGAACACTACCTTGCGGTAGGCATCCACATCCATCCTTACGCCGGTCCAATCAGAATGGATCTCGCCGTTCTGCTTAATAAGGATGTCATAGAGAATGTCGTAGGTAACGCCATCCGCCCCCTTCTCTGTAATGGTGGAATAGGGCAGGGTCTTATGGTAGGTCATGTGGAGGCCCTTGTAGGCAAAATGGAAGCCGTTACGCATACGGCAGCCGTCCAGCCCCATGTAGGTGAAGTACTTCTTCAGGTCCTGCAGAATGGGGTCATTCTTCTCCTCATACAGGTTCTCCGGCGTGGTCTCGGTATAGTCGTACCGGAACTGGATGGGGATCTTATAAGGCAGGAAGCGCTCCACATAATCCACCAGCTTAGCGGCGGGATAATTCTTATACAGCACGCAGTTGATGCGCGTGGGGCAGGCAATGCGGGCCACGATCTCGTCCGGCGACTCCTCCACATACTTCACCAAGTGACGGGAGATGTTCATGCAGGTGATCTTGTCCTTGTTTTTCTCGGTGAAGGCCAGCATTTTCTCCGCCGGGCAGTGGGGCTGCACAGGGAAGGTGGTGTTGATATAGATCTTATGGGTGGCGGGAATAGCATCCAGCATCTGCTGCAAGGCATTCAGATCCGCCAGGGGCTCGCCGCCGGTGAATACAAAGTCACACGCCGGGGTGATAGAGTCCATGATCCGGATGCTGCGCAGAATCGCCTCCAAACTAAAGCCGCTGCAATCGGCGTATTCCTTTTTGTTGATGCAAAACGGGCAGTGGTTGGCGCAATCATACGGAACAAAAACCGTGACGGTGGCGCCGCCTGCCCGGGTCTTATAGGGATGGTCCATGGAACGAATCTACCTCTCCGAAAAAAATCTCCCATATATCTTACAACGAATAACACCGAAAAGCAAGGAAAACATCCAAAAATCGGTCGTTATTTTCTTGACAAGCTGCAAAAACCGCTCTCAGTAGGTTTTGCAGGCGCGCAGCTCCCGGCGAATCTGGCGGAAGGCCGCCTCCTCCCCCTCCTCCTTCAGCAGCAGGAGCCAGCGGCCCAGGAGAGCGGAGGTCTCCTCATGGATCCAAAACCGTCCCTTGGTGCGCTGAAAATAATCATAGGCCGAGGCATCGGTATACTGATCGCCCTGATAGACCCGGCAGGCGGCGATACGGTCGCAAAACATCTCCGCCACGTATTTTTTCGGCATCTTGCAGCCGCCCATGGATACCGTGCCGTCCCGGGCGATACGGTAATCGATCCAGTATTCAAAGTGGTGGCGGTTGCGGCCCTTGTGGTGCAGCCAAGACAGGCTCACGCCGGTCTCGCTGCGCTCCTGGTCGTTGGGGCTGCGGAAGCCCTGATAATACTTGGCGCTGCGCCAAAACTCCGTAGGGCTGTACTTGCTCAGGTCGTGGGTCAGGCCCTGCCAATACAGACCCAGCTTAAAGCAGTAGCGCCGCACCAGCTGGCGATGGCGATTGACGGTTTTCAAATGCTCTCGAATATGCATCCTTGGCCCTCCCACGGAAAGATACTGCTATCATATCACAATTTGCGGCAAAAGGACAGGGGCAGCCAGCAGAAAAATAACAAAAGCCCGAGTCACGGCCTTTTCCGCGGAGGCGCCCCCCACACAAGGGCATCGACAAACGGAAAAAAATCTGTTATACTGCGCACAAAGGAGTGTGAGTGCAATGGACAATCTGACCCGCGGCATACGGGTACTGCACCAAAATGCCATCCGTATAGAGGCAGACGGGAGAGTGCTGTACTTTGATCCCTACGGCGTGCAGGGTGCGCCACACGATGCCGATTACATCTTCGTCACCCACGATCATTATGATCATTTTTCCCCGGAGGACATCGGGCGGGTGTCCAAGGCAGGCACCACCTTGGTCGTTCCGGAGAGTGCCCGGGCCGCAGCGGAGGCTGTGGGCCTGGCCGTGCTGCCGGTGCAGGTGGGGCAATCCGCCGCCCTCCCGGGGGTAAGCTTCCGCACCGTGCCGGCCTACAACTTAAACAAAAAATTCCATCCCCGAGCCAAGGATTGGGTGGGATATATAGCGGAGCTCGGCGGTGGCATCTACTATATCGCCGGGGATACAGACGCTACGCCGGAGGCTCGAGCCGTCCGGTGTGACGTGGCGCTGCTGCCCATCGGCGGCACCTACACTATGGACGCCGAGGAGGCGGCGGATCTGGCCCGCGCCATCCGCCCCCGGGTGGTCGTCCCCACCCACTACAGCCACGCTGCGGCCGCCCGGCAGTTCCGGCAGCTGCTGGAGGGGGTAGTCCCCTGTCAAATTTTACTGGAAAACCTGTAACGGAGTCTTTTCACTGAATCACCCAATGGAGGAAAAACCGAAATGAATCACAATTTTTTGAAAAACATGGCACTGGCGGCTCTGTTTCTGGCCATTGGGCTGGTGCTCCCCTTCTTCACCGGCCAAATCCCCGCTGTTGGCAAAATGCTGCTGCCCATGCACATCCCTGTGCTGCTGTGCGGCCTGATCTGCGGCTGGCAGTGGGGCCTGGGCGTAGGCTTCGTGCTGCCGGTGCTGCGCTCGGTACTATTCAGCATGCCCGTTATGTACCCCACGGCCACGGCTATGGCCTTTGAGCTGGCAGCGTATGGCGCGGTCATCGGGTATCTGTACGCCCGGAGCAAATGGCGGTGCGTCAAGGCGCTGTATAAGTGCCTGATCCCCGCCATGATCGCCGGGCGCATAGTGTGGGGTGCCGTGATGGTCGTGCTGATGGGGCTGGGCGGCAGCGCCTTTACCTGGGAGCTGTTCCTGGGCGGCGCCCTGCTCAATGCCCTGCCGGGCATCGCCCTGCAGCTGGTGCTGATCCCGGCGGTGATGGTGCTGCTGGATCGGACGAAGCTGGTGCGCTTTACAAAGCCGGATCCCGCCTGCCGGCAGGCAGGGTGAGCGGGCGGAGCGGCGGTTTGTTTCTGTTGCCGTCTTCAACATAATATAAAAACAAAACTGGCACTGCAAGATTTGCGGTGCCAGTTTTGCATAGTCTTTATAGCCCTTTATGGCATTGCCTTGTGATCTAAAGCAGTGCCATGCCTCACACAAAGGAGCAGAGGATTCCGTTTTCCTTTGTGTAGTGCTCCACATAGGAATCCTGCCTACAAACAATGGTGCATTCTACCTTGGCGTCTCCGTCAGCGCCAAACACTTTTTCTCCCATAAAGCCAACTGTATCGGGGATGGAGATCGTTTTCAGGGCTGTGCAGTCATAAAAAGCATGGCGGTCAATGTGGATCGTTCCGGTGGGAACGATCACCGATTTCAGCGCTCTGCAGTAGTTAAACGCATTTTTCCCGATGATCTTCAGCCTTGCAGGCAGCTTTAGCTGCTGCAGGCTCGGGCAGATGTAAAAAGCCTCCTGTCCGATGCTGTCCACGGTATCCGGAATGCTGACCGCCGTGATCTACCGCTGTCTGGAGAATGCAAAGGGCGCAGCTCTGGTCACAACATGCCCCTGCACTGTCTCAGGAATATCCAGCTCCTTGCCCCGCAAATGTTATTCAATCCGTCAGCGGCTTTGTTTTTATACACTTTGCAACGCTCCCGATATTATTTGACATTTTTATTATACGGTAAAGCCATTATACAAATGACATTTACAGAATGTCAGATAAGGACGCGCAATAAAAAATTTGATCTTTTCGCACATCGCAGGCTCCAATTAAAGAGCCAGTATGGGCGGTGCCCTATATAGCATGTGCATAATTAAGCAAAAGCTACATGAAGGAGCATTTTTTTCCAGCAGAAAAAACGCATAATCAGTACTTATTCGCCCAAACTATGCTTGCGATACCCAAACAGGCGAAAGCCGAGTACCCAAAGAAAGGAGATCGTGACTATGTCCAGTAAGAATACCAACAAGCTGAACGTGCCCCAGGCTCGTGCCGCTATGGATAAGTTCAAGATGGAAGCTGCCAACGAGGAGGATGTGTATCCACCTCAAAGAATTTTTCCGACCCTCGATTTTTGGCTTAAATACAGGAAAAATCGCCTTTCCCGAAAAAACCAGTTTTTGAGGTGGAAACATCTTGTTTGAAACAAGTGTATCTTTGTCGTGGACATTCGTCACATTCCTGCCACAGAAGCGGCCTCGTCACGATCTCTATTTGCCTGCACTTGGCGCAGGCTGTTTCCTGAAACTTCCCCGATAAAGCGGTAGAAGATGCGGATGCTCTGCCGGTACGGGGTACGCGGCCCGGCAACTTTTCTGCCCTCCGGCAGTATCTTTTCACCGATCTCAATACGCTCGATGAAAGCGTGCAGTATATCTCTGTCCAGCGTTTCTACGCAGGTGTACCGTTTGGCAAGGTCGAAGAACAATCCGTAGGCGCTGCGTATCTCCTTTGCCGTGGTCTCGCCCTCCACCAGCTTCTTGCGGCGCACGGCCAGCTCATCGATCTCAATACCGAACTTCTTGACCATCTCCTCATGGATGTCGTCGCTGAGCATCCCTGCGATATTGTCGCGGTAGGAGCGCTCGATCATCTTCTTGAGTCGGGCGGTCTGCTTGTCGATGTTCTCGATCTGCGTAGCGGGGTCTTCTCCGCCCAAAGAGGCGTTGGCCTGCTCGATAGCGTTCTCCGTGATGGTACGAATTTCGTCCTCACCAAAGGCCAGCAGCTTGTTGAGGTCACAGCGGACGACTTCCATCAGGTCATCATAGCGGATGCGCGCCCCATGCAGGCAGCGGGTCTGTGCTCTGGAGCTCAGGTTGTTGCACACCAGATACCAGTACTTCGCCCGTTCTCCGTTGTAGACGGAACCGCCAGAGCACATGGCCGCGCCGCAGCAGGCACAGTAGGCGATGCCGCCGAAGATACTGTGGCGGAACGCGGGGTTTGCCCCGTTGGCCTTGGTGTTCTCGCCCATGAAGTGGGCGGCCAAATCGAATTTTTCCTGTGACACCAGCGCCTCGTGAGTGTTCTTTGTGAACACCCATTCCTCCTCCGGCACTTTGACCTTCTTCTTGGACTTTACACTGACTTTGCGGCTCTTGCCCAGCAGAGTATGACCCAAGTAGACCCGATTGCGAAGGATGCGCTTCACGGTAGTATAGTTCCACAGGTCGGACATCCGCTGTGCGCCGCGCTCGGTGAAGTTGTCGCGGCACTCCACACGGTACTTCAGCGGCGGCATGATACACGCCTCGTTGAGCCGTATGGCGATGCTGCGGCAGGACTGGCCGGAAGCGGCCATGTCAAAGATCATCTTGACGACCGGCGCGGTGTTCTCGTCCGGCACAAGCTGATCGGTGGTGCGCTCTGCCTTCCGGTAGCCGTAGGGCGGGCAGGCCACATACTTGCCGTTGTTGCGCTTGGTGTTCAGCGTCTGCTTGACCTTGCGGGACGTATCCCGCAGGTAGACGTCGTTCATGGCAAACTGGAACGGTGCCATCAGGTTATCTTCCTCGGAGTCAAAATTGCTACCGGGGGCCAGATAGCGGATGCCGTGTTCGGGGAAATAGCGCTCCGCATAGTGACTGGATTCCGTCATATCACGGCCCAGACGGGACAAGTCTTTTGTAATGACCATGTTGACCTTGCCGGTTTTCAGATGCTCCAGCATGGCGCGGAAGCCGGGGCGCTCGAAGTTGCCTCCGGAATAGCCATCATCAGCAAACTCCTCTACCAGAATGATGCCGTGCTTTTCACAATATTCCCGCACAATGGTACGCTGGTTGGTAATACTGGCAGATTCGCCGTATTTCCGTTCCTCATCGGAAAGGCGGTAATAGGCGTCTGCAAGCTGAACGTGGTTCCTCATGTTTCCTCCTTTCCGGAACCACTCATTTACGGCTCCATTATACCATGCGGCTATCCTGCCGGTCAAAATTTGCGGTCTGTTTTCCGGTGAAAATGATTTCCTCCGTTACCACTTCCTGGATGGTTTTTGTGCCGGTAAATACGCGCTCGATCACATAGGTCGCCGCGCCGATCTGCTGTTCGTTCTTATCGTTCAAGTGTCGCCACCTCCGCTACCATTATGAACAATTTCTTCCAACTTTAACCAAAAAGCCGTCGAGCATACAGGCAAGCACTTGTCTGCAAGCTCCACGGCTTTGCATTTTGTTTCTTATCTCTCAAGCAAAACAGGCGGCTGGTGGCTGCCAGCCTCACGGGAATTTCACCCCGGCCCATGCTGATGGGTGCGCCGCACGATGCTTTGAGGGCGTCCAATGCGGGAGTATCGTTAGGGGTGCCGGTGGTCATGGCCAACAGAGTGCCGCTCTGTTTCTGAATAGCGTCTGTTTCGCTCCCTCCCGTGCAGGAGATCATGGCGGGCGCTGTTCTCTGGCTCACACCGGCACGAACGTACCTGTCTGCTCTATTCCGGGCTGCCGCAGCAACCCTTTGTCAAAGTACAACATCGGCTCCTAATCAGCCTGCATCAGCCATCAAGCCTTTGATGGCTGATGCACACTCACAAAGAGGAAACCGCGGCGGCGGTGCGGAAAGGAAAACACACCGCCGCCGCGAAACAGGGGGAGGCGTTTTAGGCGCTTTTGCGGAGATAGGATGCCAGCATATCAATGAATTGCGTATTGGTTGGCGGCTGCGACAGCGGACATCCAGCGATCTGATCCAGCATACTGTGATCCGGCTGTCTCCAGCAGGCTTGCACAAGGGTACGCAGGTTTCTCTCCACACAGCTGGTCGTTGTATTGAAGTGCTGCGCTGTCTGCCGATATAGGCGCTTTGTGATCAGCAGAACGTACTCAGGCTTTTTCTGTACCTGCTCCAGCATATATACCGCGAAGTAGAATCCCGACAGCTTTCCGGATACACCCAAGAGACGCAGCAGACGTTCAGCGTCCAAAGGTACGTCTTTTTCAAGTTCCGAAACGTAATAAACGAAAGGCACTGATACTCCTCCTGTCATGTGTATTTTAAAAGGTATCTGTCGGTCATTCTCGGTGGGCTTCTTGCTGAGCACGATGGTCTGCTGTTCTTTTTACATATTGATTTTACACGATTTTTGGCCGTTTGTGTCATGTATTCGTTCTACAATGGTCTACGCGAATGTGACGGTTTTTGTATGGAATTGTCGAATTCCCGCCTTTAATCGTTGCTACGTCGATATCCCTAGCCAAGTCAAGCAAAGCTTTTAAATTGTCAGTATCAATAATTATGAAAATACTTTTCTAACAAGAAAAGTTGTCTGGATGTTCTGCAAAAGAACATCAGACAACTTTTGGATGATCGCACTACTTAGCATGTTTTTCGCAGTAAAAGCGTAAGCAAGTGGTTCGTTTTGGGTTATGTGCTTTTTAATGCTTTCGATACCCACATCTGCGTTTCCGCCTGTTAAACAACATTTCCGGGATAGTGGAAGACAGATAAGAAGCGGGGCCGCACAATGTGCCGGCCCCGTTTTCCTATAATAAATTATAGCCGCTCAAAAGGATAGCTTCGTCCCCAGGTTTCTATCGTTACCTTCTCCAGATAAATCGGTGTTATCGGTTCATTGACTGCAACACCCATGTCGTTCTCCACCGGACGAAGAGGAGCATTGACGATTTTTTCAACCGTTCCCCATCCACCAATGACACTGCCAAAAGCCGCAAAACGGCCATCCAATGTTTGACCAGCTTCATCGCTGAGCGTGATAAAGAAACAGGTTCCCGATGCGACCATACCGACGCCGCCCATTGCCACCGTCCCCTTACAGAAGGGTACGTCATTTTCTATATTGTTTGCGCGAAACTCACCGTTCAGTTCAATATCACAGCGAGGGTCATCAAAGCAGGTATAGCTAGGCTGCAAAACAAAGCCCGGAACGACACGGCTTATTTTTCTCTGGTCGAATAGCTCCTGCTGTGCTGCCCAGATAAAGGCCCCCACTGCATTCGGCGCTTCTTCTGGATACAGTTCCAAGTCTATCGTACCAAAAGTTGTCTTGATGTGAGCCAACGGAAGTAATCTATTCTCCATATCAATGGCGCGCCTTTCTCAAAACCTTTCCTGCCAGCACACCGGTATGCTTTCGATGGTCGGCAGCGATTTGCCCATTGATAATAACATAGTCCACCCCTTCGGGGCTTCCATTGCCCTCATTAGCACAGAGGCGTTCCCTATCCAAAACAACGATATCCGCCCAATTCCCTTCAGCTAAAACACCACGCCCCTCAATGCCAAACCACTGGGCAGGTACGCTGGTCATCTGCTTGACTTTATCCTCGAAACGTTGGGGGCCATAATGAAGCAGATAGCGTATTGCATAACAATAGTTATTAGGATGCGGTTTCCGGTTCAACGGGGCAGGATAGTCCATTTCACTGTCCAAGTCAACTGCAAAGCCATCAGCACACGGCATAGCACGAGGGCTATCTAAAAGAATACTAACCGCAGTGTCACCCCCTGCGATCTGTGGGGTTACTTCGGTATTTGGATCGGCTTTCAGAATCGTCAATACAGCATCCAGTCGAGAGGCAAAGCCATTCTCCTCTACGATATCAGCCAAAAGTTTATCCTCATATTTGCTTTGGAGGCAACGGGTGATCTTGATGTCAAGCTCGTCCATTTCCAGCAGAAGCGGCGATTTTCCGGCCGCAGTCTGATCAGCCATCATTTGTACGAAATCCGGGAATTCCAACATTTCCAAAAAATGATCCATTGAGCCGCACATCAGGAGCCAAGGCCTGACCAAATTCGCTAAATAAGGAATGGTGGAACCTCCCATGGATGGGTTAGCAATCACGTCATACATGATATTTAGCCCCTCTTTCCAGCCTTTTTCCATCTCAGCGCGTGAAATCTCCGCAACGGCACGCTCTAGCTTTTCGCTTCCAGATGGAGAAAAACTGTATAGCGCAGACATATGAGAAAGATCAGTCTTAACGCCGGTACGGCGGCAAAGCTCTACCGCCTCTCTTACCCCGTAGATTCGATCCAACTTCTCAGGATGCTTTGGGTCAAAGCCTCTAACGTGGGTATTATATACGCCATCATATTCCGCCACTATATTCAACAACGCCTCAATTTCTTTTGTTTCTGCAAAGCGCCCCGGAATGTAGTCGAGGCCTGTGGATAAGCCTTGACTGCCATGCTCCAAATCATCTCGAAGAATTTCCTTCATCTTTTCAATCTCTTCATCTGTGGCAGGGCGATACGCTTTTCCCATAACTGCATTCCGAATATGGTTATGTCCGGATATGGGATAATAATTACAAGAAAAGCCATGCTTTTCGGCGATGTCCATAAATTCACCCAATGTATGCCAGTCCACGTTCAAGTCGTAGTCCTCTTTTAGCGCCTTGCGCGTGGCATCAGCATCGGACTGCCAGGTGTACATATCAAACACAGATTTGCATGCCCTGTTCACGCTCTTGTACTCCCAGCAGAAAAACTCCCACAGCTCATCGTTGATAGGAGCCGGTGCGAGTCCGCAGTTACCGCAGATTTGTGTCGTCACACCCTGTAACGTATATGCCTCGTTTTTAGGCCAAACCAGCAGCGAGAGATCTGCGTGAGAATGAGGATCAATAAATCCCGGAGTTACATACTTACCCGTAGCATCAATAATGCGATCCGCGACTTCTTGTAGCCGTCCGATTGCAGCAATTTTACCATCCTTGACAGCGATATCCGCCAAATACGCATCGCGTCCTGTCCCATCTGTAATCAGCCCGTCTTTAATAATCAAATCATACATTTGCGCAATACCTCTTTGCCTTTTTGTTAAGACAATCTTTATTTTACAACCACATGTCAGGTCATACTATCCTCGTCCTGAGCCCGTTCACTCTTCGCCGCGCGAATTTTTGCCATAGTGGCGTCATCCAGCTTATAGAAAAGCAAAATCACGATACCGATTACCGCCATGATAATCGTCGGCCAAAACTGTAAGCTGTAAATTACATCAAGAGCACTTTGCGGCTGCATTGCGCCACCTGCTGTACTGGTGATGTACCCCGAACGTTCCAAAGCAAAGCCAACCACTACGGCGGCGACACCTGTTGTCCATTTACTGACCATGGTAAACCCTGTCATAGTCAGTGCTTGGCAGCGTACACCTGTAAGATGCTCTGCATAATCGGCGCAATCGGCCAAACAGGGCATAAGCAACGTGGTTATGAGGCCGCTACCGAAACAAATAAGGCCAATACCAATACTGAATGCTATTGTGCTATCTCCCAATACCATGCGAAGCGCTGGCCCTGCAACATAGAGCAGAAAACCTATGATCATAGTGGCTTTCCGTCCGAGCTTTCCTGCAAGGATACCTGCGGCAGTACTTCCTCCCAGCAAGCCAACATACATGGCAGGCAGCATAATCGCCATCATTGCTGGCCTTTCCAATACATAAGTCAGGTAATACATCATGTCCGCGCTGCAAAAGCCGAAACCTATATTTCCAAATAAGACAGCCACAGTAATAATAAAGAATGAAGGTACCTTGACAATGGCTCGGAGCATCTCACCAACCTTGGGCTTCGCCTCCGCACTACCTGATACTTTTGCCGTTGACAAATCACGGAATGTTACGACAGACCCTGTCAGGAACAGTAATCCGAAAACTGCAAAGACCATTCCGGACATCCAATATCCGTGAGCCGGATCTTCAGTTCCAAAGGCTGCCATCAACTTGACAATAATGGAACCCGCTACGATACCAGCCACCGACGCAGCGATGCTGTATGCGGTACTCAAAGGTACCTGCTCATTCGGATGCGCAGCGCCGCGCGGAATCTGCAACATTGTCGCCGTCACAACCGCCGTAAAGCCCATGCCCATAACGTTATACGCTATCGCAGCCCATGCTGCCCGACCGGCATTTCCCAAATTGGGAACAGTAAAAATCATAACAAGTCCGATCGCCGCAACAACGCCTCCGCACAGCATCCATGTTTGTATTTTACCGTGTCGCGGATTAGAACGCTCCATTAAAATACCACACATCGGGTCATTGATGCCGTCCCAAATGCGGCTTAGCAGCAAAATCGTGCCCACAATTCCACTACTGAGTCCCAAGAAGTCTGTAAAAAAGATCGACGCATAGTTGGTCATAAATACAAACATAATCTGGCCGCCGATAGAACCCAGCGCAATTGATAACAAATTTCGATAAAAAGATCTGTCGCTTTTTTTCATAGATAGCTACCTCCACGTACGAGCGCAAATGATATTTGTCATTCACTGTCGTCATTCTATCTTGTAAAATAACTATTGTCAATACTTTTTGCGACATTTGTCATTATTCACATTGACAATCGTCGTTTTTTGTGCTACATTCCAGATATATAAAACATTAAAAGGAGATAGTCTGCTTATGGAACGAAAGACACTTTGGGAGTTGTATACTCCTACGCAGCTTACAGAAATGAATGAAATTGCAGAGCGATACAAAGCCTGCATGGATACAGCTAAAACCGAACGGGAGTGTGTTCGCATGGCAGTCGATATGGCTACAGCCGCAGGTTATGTGCCGCTGTCTGGCTATACTGTCAACGGACGTCATCTGTCGGCGGGTGACAAGGTCTATGCCGTATACAACGAAAAGGCGGTTGTCATGTGGCATATCGGCACGGAATCACCGGAGAAAGGAATGAATCTGCTGGGTACGCACATCGACTCACCCCGTATTGATGTAAAGCCGAATCCCCTGTATGAATCGAATGGATTCGCCTACTTGGATACCCATTATTACGGCGGTATCAAGAAGTATCAATGGCAGACGATCCCACTGTCCCTTCACGGTGTCGTGATAAAAAAAGATGGCAGTAAAGTAGATATCTGCATTGGTGAGAAAGATGAAGATCCGGTTTTTGCCATTTCGGATCTGCTGATCCATCTGTCCCGTGCGCAGTTGGAAAAACCGGCCGCCAAAGTAATCGAAGGCGAAAGTCTGGATCTTCTCATTGGCAGTATCCCACAAAATCCTGTTGAAGAGGATGCGAACAAGGAACCTATTAAGCATGCAATCCTTGACCTACTGAAAGCTCAGTATGGAATTGATGAAGAAGATTTCCTTTCTGCGGAACTGGAAATCGTACCCGTCGGAAAGGCAAGAGATCTTGGCTTTGACCGTAGCATGATCTTATCTTATGGGCAGGATGACAGGATATGTGCGTTTACCTCGTTGTTTGCTATGCTAGGCCTTACTGAAACGCCCAGCCGAACCGCCTGCTGCATTCTCGTAGACAAGGAAGAGATTGGCAGTATGGGAGCAAGCGGTATGCAGTCCCGTTTCTTCGAGGACATGACCGCCGAGGTTTTAGCTCTCTGCGGATATGAATCTTTGCTTTCCTTGAGAAGATGTCTGCAGAACTCCAAAATGCTGTCCTCTGATGTCAGCGCGGGCTTTGATCCTATGTTTGCCGACGTTTTCGAGGCAAAAAACAGTGCTTATCTGGGGAAAGGTGTGGTCTTCAATAAGTACACAGGTGTTGGCGGCAAGAGCGGCTCCAATGATGCCAATGCTGAATACATGGCCAAGATTCGTCGCGTTATGGACGATAATCACATTTCCTTCCAAGTGGCTGAACTCGGCAAGGTAGACGCTGGCGGTGGTGGCACCATTGCCTACATTATGGCCAATTATGGTATGGAGGTCATTGATTGTGGCCTCGCTCTGCTTTGTATGCATGCGCCGATGGAGATATCCAGCAAGGCCGATGTCTATGAGGCCGTCCGTGGTTATAAAGCATTCCTGACCTGCATGGAATAACAGAGGGGGGCTAGTTGTGAATGATGTGATCCAAAATCGTTTGAAGGACCTCCGCAGCACGATGATGCAACAAGGCCTTTCTGCCTGCTATATTTCCACTGCGGACTATCACCTCTCGGAGTATGTTGGAGATCATTTTAAGTTCAGAGCATGGCTCTCTGGCTTCACCGGATCGGCTGGAACACTGGTCGTTCTCAAGAGCAAGGCCGGTCTATGGACAGACGGACGCTACTTCCTTCAGGCCGAAAATGAGCTTGCCGGAACCGGCATCGATCTATATAGGATGGGAATATCCGGCGTACCTTCTATTGAGGAATTTCTGACTGATGAATTATCTCCCGGAGATGTAGTCGCGCTGGATGGCCGCACAATAAGCGCCGCCACAGGTATGCAGATGTCTCGCGCCCTCACTGCAAAGGGTATTACCCTTGCTTTGGCAGATCTAGCCGAAAACGTCTGGCAAAACCGCCCGCCCATGGCTGACAGCATTGCCCACGTATATGCAGAGCAATTCTCCGGACGCTCTACTACCGAGAAGCTATCTGATGTTCGCGCTGCCATGGAGGCACATCATGCCGACACACATATTCTCTGCATGCTGGATGAAATTGCCTGGCTGTTTAACTTCCGCGGTGCTGATGTAGCATATAACCCTGTACTTTTATCCTACGCCGTTGTTGAGAAAGACGCAGTCCACCTTTTTGCTGACAGCAGCAAGCTCTCTCCCGAAGTTGTCAAAGCATTGCAGCAGGTCAACACCATAATCCATCCCTATAATGAGATCTACGAATACGTTAGTCACCTCGATTCAACCCGAAGTGTGATGGTCATGCCGGAACGGCTGAATTATACACTGTATCAGGGCATTGAGCAGACTGGTGCGAAGATTGTCATTGCGGCAAATCCCTGCATGGAATTGAAATCTGTCAAAAACCCAGTGGAGATCAGCAATACACGATACGCACATATCAAAGACGGCGCAGCAGTTGTCCGGTTCATGAAATGGCTAAAGGAAAATGTGCCCAGCGGTCAGTTGACGGAAGCCAGCGCTGCTGCATATTTAGATCAGTTGCGCAGAGACATTCCCGGGAACCGAGGTCTCAGCTTTACAACGATCTCCAGTTATTCCGTACACGGGGCCATCTGCCACTATGCAGTCAGCGAAGAAAGTAATATTTTCCTTGCTCCACACGGACTGTTCTTGGTGGATTCCGGTGGGCATTACGACGAAGGTACCACAGACATTACAAGAACGTTCGCATTGGGGCCGCTGACCCCGGCGGAAAAAGAGCATTTTGCTCTGGTACTGCGATGCATGTTAAACCTGATGTATGCTCAGTTTCCCGAGGGTGTTTTTTGCCACAATTTGGATGTTTTGGCTCGTTTGCCCCTGTGGGAGCGTGGCTTGGACTTCCGTCATGGTACCGGTCACGGTGTTGGTCATCTTCTGAATGTCCATGAAGGCCCCAACAATTTTTATTGGAAAACTCGTGAAGGAACACAGCCTACGGTTCTAAAACCCGGCATGATCACCACAGACGAACCCGGTCTATATATCGATGGAAGTCATGGTATTCGTCTGGAAAATGAGTTGCTCTGTGTAGAAAGGCAGAACACAGAATACGGTAGATTTCTGGGATTTGACTGTCTGACCCTTGCTCCCATTGACCTGGATGCCATTGATCCGTCTCTATTGACAGAGGTTGACCGCCAACGGCTGAACGACTATCATCAGGCCGTATATCATACCCTGGCACCGGAGCTGACGCCCGAAGAGCAAGCCTGGCTTAAAACATATACGAGAGCAATTTAAGTATAATGGTGTGGAGTTTTACACCACCGACAGTTTCTATGACATGAAGGAGGTTTTTCCATGATCTCAATGGATATGCTCCGCGACGCCCAGCGGGTGCTTGACCCTGTCATCAACCGCACCCCCGTAGTGCCCACCAAGGGCATCGTCCCTGGCTGCGACTTCTATCTCAAGGCCGATTGCCTGCAAAAGACCGGTGCTTTCAAGCTCCGGGGTGCGTATTACAAAATCGCCACCCTCTCCGACGAGGAGAAAGCACGAGGCGTCATCGCCTGCTCCGCTGGCAACCACGCGCAGGGCGTAGCTTTCGCTGCCCGCGATATGGGCATCAAGGCTACCATCTGCATCTCCGAGGGTGCGCCCATCTCTAAGATTGAGGCTACCCGCAGCTACGGAGCCAATGTGGTGCTGGTGCCCGGCGTGTATGACGACGCCTACGCCGAGGCGGTGCGCCTGCGGGATGAGCAAGGGCTGACGTTCATCCACCCTTTTAACGATTATCATATCATGGCCGGACAGGGCACCATCGGCCTTGAAATTCTGGAGCAGTTGCCCGATGTGGACGTGATCTTCGTGCCTATCGGCGGTGGTGGGCTTATCGCAGGTCTTGCCTACGCCGTGAAGAACCTGAAGCCCTCCTGCCGCGTCATCGGCGTGCAGGCGGCGGGTGCGCCCAGTATGGCGGAGTCCCTGAAAAAGGGCAAGATCATCACCCTCTCCAGTGTGGATACCATTGCTGACGGCATTAAGGTCAAGACCCCCGGTGATCTGACCTTCGGCATGTGCCGTCAATACGTGGACGATGTGGTGACGGTAACGGAGGGTGAGATTGCCAGTGCCATCCTGACGGTACTCGAAAAGCAGAAGCTGGTAGCCGAGGGGGCCGGTGCCGTGGGCATCGCCGCCGCCATGTACCATAAGGCGAACATCGAAGGCAAAAACGTCTGCGCCCTGCTGTCAGGCGGCAACGTGGACGTCACCATGCTGGAACGCATTATCACCCGTGGTCTTGCCAAAGAGGGCCGCATCGTTACATTTTCTACCGTGCTGCCCGACCAGCCCCATGCGCTGGCATCATTCCTGGAGGTGGTGTCTTCGCTGGGGGCCAATGTGCTGGACGTAAACCATGAACGCCGCAATACTCAGACCGCCATTGGCTCCTGCGTAGTACGACTGTCACTGGAGACCCGAGACAAAGCTCACATTCAGAAGATATTCTCCTCTTTGCACAACGCGGGCTTCGAGGTGGATGATCGCTCTTGATTACCGCTATCAGGGGATAAAGCGGGGAATCCGCCTCTGCGACATCTTTTAGTCGGGACTTCACATTGCGGCTTTCTCCCTAGTATGGTATACTTTTTACAATACTTTACGTTACGATCAGGAGCCGACAGGAATCGCATATGGATATCAACGATCTGAAACTGTTCGCTCGGGCCGCTGAACTGGGCAATATCACCCACGCCGCAGCGGAGCTGGGATATACGCAGTCTGCCGCCAGTCATGCCCTGCGGCGGCTGGAGCAAAATCTGGGAACGCAGCTTTTGCAGCGTCTGCATATGGGTGTCTGCCTGACGGAAAATGGCAAGGAACTGCTGCCCTATGTGGAGACCATGCTGGCTGCGCAGGAACAACTGCTGCAAAAGGCGGCAGACCTCAGCGGCAGCGTATCTGGCGTGGTATCGGTAGGGTGCATCAGCAGTGTCGCTATCCGCTGGCTCCCGGCGCTGATCGAGCGCATGGCCGCGTGTTATCCCTCCGTACAGATCCGGTTTCAGGACGGTGATTACGAGGCCGTGGAGGAGTGGATCCTGAAAAAGAAAGTGGATGTGGGCTTCCTCTCCGCCTCCACCCGCCAGCCCTTCCGCCTGACGCCGCTGGTGGAGGATGATATGCTGCTGGTGCTGCCCTGCGGCCATCCGCTGTGCGAATTGGCGGAGGTGCCGTTGGCGCGTCTGCGGGAGGAACGGGTCATCGTCCCCGCCGAGGGCATCGACTACGACGTGGGAAACATTCTCCGCCGTGCCGGATGTGCCGTAACAGACAGCACCAGCGTCAACAGCGACTACTCGGCCCTGACACTGGTGGGACAGGAACGGGGCGTGACCATCCTGCCCCGGATGCTGCTGGGGGACTACGACGACCAGCGCATCCAACTGCGCTATCTGGAGGGCCATCCCACCCGCACCATCTGTCTGGCGACGCTGCCGCAGCGGCGGCTGTCCCCCGCAGCGGAGCTGTTCTGCCGGTACACCACCGATATGTTCCACACCTCCATATAGCAAAGAAAACGCAGGCATCGCCCGCGTTTTCTTTTTTGCATCGCCATGAATGAGATTCATGCCTGATGGGAAAAATGCCCATTTTACAAGTCCGTGCATACCTGATAGGATGTCCTCTGGACAGCAAAAAGCGTCCTATCGGGAGGCAGAAAACACATGGACAAATTGCAGCATACATTCCTGCGCTATGCGCAGATCACATTAGGGTGTGCCCTGTACGCACTGGGCTTTTGCTGGTTCTACGCACCCAACCAGCTTTGTATGGGCGGCTTTACCGGCCTTGCACAGGTCATCAGCCTGTTCCTGCCCCAGATCCCAATCGGTGTTCAGGTATTGCTGATGAATCTGCCGCTGTTTTTCCTGATTTGGAAAAGCGTAGGCCGCGATTGGTTCATCGCTTCGCTATATGCCATGGTGGTCAGTTCACTGTTCATCGACCTGCTGGACAAAACAGTGACGTTCCAAGCCATCGAGCCGGTTCTGGCCTGCGTGTATGGCGCGGTGCTGGTGGGTGCTGGCTGCGGCCTGATGCTGCGGCAGAATGCCACCGTAGGCGGCACCAATCTGGCGGCGCGGCTGCTGCGCCTGCGGCTGGAGCGGGTCTCCATCGGCACGCTGTGCAGCCTGCTGGACGGACTGATTGTGGTGATGCATGTCATCGCCTTCCGCAACCTGAGCCATTGTCTGTACGCGGTGGCGTCGCTGTATCTCATCTCCCTCATCATGGATCGGGTGGTGTACGGCGGCAAGCAGTCGAAGGTAGCGTGCATTATCTCCGATCGGCACGAGGAGCTGACCGCCGCGCTGCTGGAGATGCACCGGGGCATCACGCTGCTGGACGGAGAGGGAGGCTTTACCCATCAGGCTCATAAGGTGATCCTGTGCGCTTTTGCCAAGAATCAGATCATCGACCTGAAAAAGCGGGTGCAGCAAGTAGACCCTGACGCATTTATCATCGTGTACGACGCCAACGAGGTACTGGGCAAGGGCTTCGGCGCTTATCAGCCCGGCAGCGTATAAGATAGTGCACCATAAAACAACTTCAGCAAATTGAAATTGTATTATAATCAACGATGATTTGGCTTTAATTCCATTACATAAAAAGAAACTGCTGCACTAAGTACTCATTTAGTGCAGCAGTTTCTTTTTGCTTCATAGGCGCTGTGATATTTAAACTATCGTTCTTGATAGCGGTTCCTTTGTCAGATATTATGCCTGATAAACAATTTCCCCGTCAATAATAGTATATAGCGGTTTTGCTGCGGTCTCCAATGCCGGGATTGCGCTCCAGACGACTAAGTCAGCATCTTTTCCCGCGGAGATCGATCCCAGGCGATTATCAAGAGCCAATCCCTTTGCTGCGTTAATGGTGATCATGCGCAGAGCACGGTCATGGGGTACACCGTAACGGACGGCCTCGCCTGCTTGAATCAGCAGAATATTGTCCGCCAGCAACGGATAATCCGTAACAAGACAAACATTGAGACCACGCTCGTCCAGTTCTCGCACCTGTGCAACATCGCCGCCGCAAAGTTCACCATATCCCTCTGGGATTCCGATTGGGCCGAAGCAGAGAGTGCCTCCACCCTCTACCAATTCGTCTGCATAGAGACTGCACGCCCAGCCATGCTCAATCGTGTAATCACAACCAAATTCTTTCGCAATGCGAATTAATGTCACCATGTCAAACTGTTCACAGTGAACTTTCAGAGGAATCTCCCGCCGGAGTACAGGAAGCAATGCTTCCATTTTTGCATCATAAGGAGGCATTTTTTCTGCATCACCATCAGAGGCGGACTTTTTCTCCATATACTCTTTCGCTTGGCGCAAGGTATCTCGGAGCACAAAAGCCACGCCCATACGCGTCATTGGCATTCTTCCCTTTGCGCCTTGATAAGTCTTCGGATTACCTCCCATGGCACACTTCATAACTGCTGGGTTTTTGACGACCAGATCATGAACTGTAGCCTTACCTGCTGTCTTTACAACCACACCTTGACCACCGATGACATTTCCGCTTCCCGGAATCAGGCAAACTGAAGTCACGCCTTCCTTGTGCAGTGCCTGAAAGTCTTTGGCGTTGATGTCCAGCGACGGCAGTATATTGATTTGCGGCGTCACTGCTGCGGTCATTTCGTTACCATCTTGACCGCTTTCTCCATCCAGAATGCCAATTCCGGTATGGGAATGGGCATCGATCAGCCCTGGCGTTACATAAAAACCCCTACCATCGATTACAGAGCATGTGTCAACTCTTATATCCTTCGCAAGTCCGCAGCCGACGGCTTTTATTTTTCCGTCCTCACAGAGAATATCTGCATCGGTAAGAGGTTCCTTTTGTTCCATAGTATAGACTGTTGTGTTTTTGATCACCAGCATGTTATTATTCCTCCCGTACATATGCCGTTCTCCCCGCAATGATCGTCCGCTGTGCGCAATTGTCAAATCGAGTCGCAGGGTTGCCATTTGCAATCATAACATCTGCGTAAGCACCCGGTGCGAGCGTTCCCACCAGATCTGCCACCCCTAGCGCCTCTGCGGGCTTTACAGTCATCATATCCATAATCTCTGCCCCAGAAGCGCCTACTGCACTCATGCGAGCTGCCTGCCACAAAAGCTGTTCATAACCGCAAGGGTATCCCAAATCCCCGGAACCGGCGATAGAAAGCTTTAGCCCCTTTCGATAAGCGGCAATCATTTTTTCCAAAGCAGTTCTGTCTGCACCGCAGGTTCCGTTTGCCATCATGAAGCCAGTATCTCCCAGCATTAGATGCCATTCATGATCCATAATTGTTTTTAAGTAAGGTGCCGCTCCAAAACCGCCGGTCAGCGTCAGCCGCAAATTGTATTTTTCGCCCAAATGTAAAACACTTTCGATTTCTGTGGAATTTTCTGCACTAACAACAAAAGGTATTTCTCTGCGCAGAAGGCGGCAGAGAACTTCTCTCCCAGCATCAAAAGGTACCCCATCTTTTCCCATATATTCCTGAGCACCCCGGAAAGCTTCATCCAGGTAAGCATACATACCCATACGAGTCATAAAAACACTTTTGGGACTGAACACAGTCTTCACTGTTTTTGTATAGTTTCCTTTTACGCCGATGTGTTCCCGGATAAAGACATCGGCCGCATGCAGACCTTGACTGTGGATTAGAGAAATCTGTCCGCCAATCAGCGCGTTGACACCAGGGCATAAGCCGTAGGAAGTGATACCGGCACGTGCAAAACGCTGCATATTCAACTCCCGCAAATCAAAAGAATCCCGGATATCAAGCTGCGGAACGACAGGGGATGTGGTTTCGTTCATGTCTGGCCCACTCATCATTTCGCTGAAAGAGATTGCTCCCACACAACAGAGCCCCAGCACCAATCCGGGATAGACGTCGCGACCAGCAGCATCGATGACCTCCTCGCCTTCTTTCGCCGAGAGTTCAGGCCCAATTTCTTTGATTCTTTCCCCGTTGCAGAGAATATCCCACCCCTGCTTATACAAGCCATTTCCCAAATACACATTTCCGTTTTTAATGATCATGGTTTCATTATCGCTCCTTTCTTGTCCCACTTCCGTTTCAGATGACAAACGTCATGTTATTATCAATTATAGATGCGATTTGTTTATTTTTATGAACAACAACCAATTGAGGATCCAAAGATGACGTTTGTATATAACGATGCTAGCATCAAGATGAAAAAATGTCAATATAAAAATGATGTTTGTCGTTTGTTTTGTTGACAAATGTCATTTTTAAAGTAGAATGTAATCGTCCCTATGATGTCTGTCATTTGTGATTAAACTCATCCAAGGAGGCTCCTATGAAGAAATGCAGCAAATATTTTAGTGGACTGTGCAGACTATGTTGAGTGTAAGACAGGCGTTAAGTGTCAAGGGTTGTCGCTAACGGGTTTTACACTGGTCAGCAAAATGTCTATGGGAATTGGAACCGCTATCATGGGCTTTGGTCTAAAGATGGGTGGTTATATCTCAAGTGTTGGCGGGAATACGGTAACACAGCCTCAGAGTGCGATTGAAGCAATTCACAGTATGCAGTTCTGGCCAACTATTATTGCCTCGCTGATTGGTATTGTGCTGATGCTTTTCTATCGGTTAGATGGCAAAACCATGGAAAAGGTTCATGCTACAAGAAAAGCAAAGCTGGAAGGCCATGCGGAATAAAAGGCCTACACCACAATGAAGAAAAGGCACCCATGCACATTGAACCGCATGGGTGCCTTTTCTATTTCCGTTACCTGCTGCTCACAACAGAAATTCTCCGTTTTCCATAACGCAGAGCTTCTCGCCCTTCCGCGTTGTGCCGATGATAGTTACCTGTTCTCCCAAAGGGTACTCTATTCCGGAAGCGGTCAACACGCACATGCCTCTCTGATTACCGGCAAGCTCTATGCGCAGATAGTTGTCCTTATCAGCCCCGTGCCGACTGTCTGTTGTCAGGGTAGCATCGCAGGCAATCCGCCCTGATAGGCTGTCTGGCTGGATCGGAATCCGTAAAATACGCACTGAAGGTGTGACGCTTTCACCCCCTTCGGTGGGGGGGGCATTTAGTGCAACAGCACAGGTCAGATTCAGCCCAGCATCCGAGAGGCAACGGAGGACGGACAGTGTTTGCAGTGAGTCCGCCAACTTGTCGGAACCTTTGTCCCGAAAGACTTCCTCAAGTCCCCTGTATATCATCCGTATAGCGTGCAAGGCCTCATCATGCGAGGCTCCGCAGATTCCTTCATATTCAGATATAAGAAGATCACCGAGGCTGAACTGAAAGGCCAGCAATTGTTGCTTCTCCGGACTGTGCGTGATATCCCCCGAGCCTAAATGTTTCTGAAAATAAGGATATATAATCGAAGCCATTTCAGAGCAAATGCTGCGTGTAATATTTTCGGAAGGCGCTGCACTATTCATTACGAACTGGTACTCATCGTCGCTCATCTCCCGTTTCATATGCTCCAGTGTCGCCAGAAACCAGGAGCTCTCCTCTTTTTTTTCTGGAGTCTCACTGCGCAGTACATTCCAAAAATAGTCCATATTCTCGCCATATGTGATACGTAGTGTCTTTTTCAGCGTTTCCTTTTGACAATAGAGATACAGATCATCTTTATCTGTAAAGTATTGATAGAAACTACCTCTAGGAATATCAGCCGCTTCAATAATGGATTGGATCGTCACTTTTTCATAGGGTGCAAATGCAAAGACCTTGCGTGCCGCAGAAAGAATCCGGTTCCGCTTTTCTTCGCTGAGGTCAAAAAAAGTCTGAGTCGGCATAACGTTTTCCTCCTATTCCTTTGTGACAATAGTATATCATAGCATTCAAAAAATAGCAAAAGAAAGTGACATTCTCCACAATTGTAGTTTATATAGTAAGGTCAGTGCACACTGAGGGCGCACAGTACGTGGCTATATTCGCTGACCCTAAGTTGATAGAAAAATCCACCGTGTTTTTGTCGTTTTGCCAATTTCATTTTACCACATCCCGTGGTATAGTAACACTCGTGTGAATACTATAGGAGGGATATCAAATGGAACTGGACTTTTCAATATCGAATGAGTGGCAGGGCCTTTCTGATCAGGAAAAGCAGCAGCATCTTTTTGATAAGCAAAAGGGTGTACTGGATGCTTTTCTTGAGCGCCGAGTCATCTCAAAAGAGCAATATGACCTAAGCCTCCACACCCTCATGGATAACATGGCGATACACGTCGCAGTGTAATAGGAACCCGCCCTGCAATCGCAGAGCGGGTTCTTTTTACCTTATTGGGGGCGAAAATGTTCGTCGATCTGAAATGTAGTCAGCTTGATAGGGTCTAACTCCAGCACAGGCTTATGGGCTGTGTCCACGGCATAGGCCAAGGCTCTGTCCTCCGCGCTGCCTGTGGGCGGCATGTCCCTGTCATAGACCGCCAGCACCACGTCCGTCAGGTCGATGATCTTCTTGTAGGCGTGGAGCTGCGCGTCCGGTGCACCAACCTCGCACACGGTGAAGATAAGGGTGCATTTCTCCAGCATCGTGAAGTAACGCTCCCGCAGATAGGGAGCCCATTTTGTAGCCTGTTCCTCATGGGGTGTGTAGCAAATGAGCATCAGGTCATGGTCAGTCGTCCGCAGGCCGTTGACGATCTCAGCGGCGTATAACCCCACGCCGCTGTCGCAGGCAGTCAGGAACTGCGACACGCCGCTCTGGCGTAGCGCCATGATCTGCTGCGCCAGTTCGATTTTCAATTTTCGGCACCGGTCATCTTCCTCGTCAAATCCCCACGGAAAGCGCATGGGGTTTTGACCGATGATGGCACAGCGTAGTGGCTTGTCCATATCTTCACCCGCTCCATTTGTAGTCTATTGGCTTACAGCTCATGTTCTAACAGTCGCTATTTTTCGCGTCAAGGAAAATGTAAGCTATAAGCGTACAATCAAAACGCTTTAGGCATACAAACGGAGGCGACACATGGATAAGAAGCTGTTGGGTAAGCGGATCAATACGGCACGCAAGGAGCGCGGCTGGACAAGTGAACGGCTGGCGGAAGCGTGCAGCATCAATGCCACCTACCTGCGGCAGATTGAAGCAGGTACGAAGATTCCCAGTCTACCAGTGTTCGTCTCGCTGTGCGAAGCATTGAATGTCTCTCCGACGTATTTGCTGATAGAGGTACTGCCCCAGCAGGGCAATCAGGATATGGACGCACTGCTGGAGCTTCTGCAAAACGCCACGCCGAAGCAGTTGAACATGATGGTCTCCATGATCCGCAGTGCATTGGAAGCATCAAAGGAATAACATCGACAAACGCAAAAATAGAGGGCAGAGGAATTTCCTCTGCCCTCTATTCATCCCCATACCACACCGGTCTTGCGGCTGTCTCAAAGCCGGTTCGGTGGGAGATCGCCACGCCGCCTGTGCCGGAGGCACAATGCACCACCAGCAGGCGGCCCAGCCAGTCGCGGCCTGCGGCGATGCCGACGTGTTCATCCTCCGGATAGAACAGCAAGTCCCCTGGCTGCACCGCGTCCCACTCAATGTCCACGCAGTTGGCGTGCTGCTCCATGGCTCCGCCGCCCTGTCCGATCACATACTCGCCGCCGCTGGCGTTGTAGAACGCCCAATCCACGAAGCCGGAACAGTCCAAACCATAGGGCTGCTCCGTGCCGGTAGTTTCGCTGCCCTCGGCTGTGACCTCCGTCAGCTCGCCCCAACGGTCATCCCAGCCCAACACCAGCGATTTACCGCCCCAAAAGTAATCCACCTTGTCCACTAGCGCCAGCGCGTAAGTCACTACCATGCGCCGTTCCATGGAGAGATCGTCCGGCAGGCGCTCCCACACCTCCATGGCCTCGCCGGTGGGCTCCATGGTGTGGCTGTCTGCGACAACGCCTGCCGGTGACAGGGCTGCCGCCACCGCCACCACCGGCAGAGCCAGCAGCAGGAACAGCGCCACACCGCCGCCTGCTGCGGCTATGGCCTTGAACCCAGCGCGGACGGTCTTGCCCACCGCCTGTGCCATCTGCTCCAGCCGCTGTCCCGCTTTGCGGGTGGCGGCTTTCGTCTGTTGGAGCATCTGCCGTTGGGCAGTGCGCTGGGTGTGCTGCTTCGCCCGTTGTTGTGCTGCGGTCATGGCAGTCGTAGGCGGTTTTTGCGCCGGTTGGCGCGGCACCGTTGTGGTGCGGGGTGTCTCCGCCGCCGTGGTACTCTGCGCGGCGGCGGACTGCTCCGTTGACCGCCACATATCCCGCTGCAGCACCTGCGCCGCCGTTGTCTCCTGCCGCTGCCGTACCTTCTGGGCGCGGTACTTGTGCAGGACGTACTTCCGCTGAAGATGCCGCGTGGCACGGAAGGTCAGACGGGCGGCATCCGCTGCGCCATGCTGCACCTGCTCCGTGGCATACTCCACCGGTTGGCGCTGGCGCTGCGTCTGACGTTCCTGCTTCTGCTGTGCATAGTGCCGCTGCAAGATACGCACCGCCGTGCGGGGTATGGCGTTCTTCTGCCGTGTTTTCGGCTGCTCCATGGCGGCACGGGTCTTGACATCACGCATTTTGCTCCCCCGGCTTGGTGGTCATCAGGCGGTACAGCTCCGTGTCG
>ENA-ORTU01000303-ORTU01000303.1-human-gut-metagenome-genome-assembly--contig:-NODE-303-length-65621-cov-5.755544_pt1 | contig 65621 bp, 61 predicted proteins | sample MGYA00241910_ERZ509184 | MGnify/ENA primary metagenome ERZ509184 (study PRJEB26280, sample SAMEA2338847) | human gut metagenome | biome: human gut; feature: human-associated habitat; material: faeces... | reverse complement strand
CGCCGCCGAAAGCCACGCTGGCAACGCCGCCGCCGGCGTCGATGACGTGGTAGGGATCATAGTTAGCATCGCCCTCTTTGGGGGTAGCACCGGCAGAGACGATACCCAACTCAGCGTGGATGATCAGCTCAACGCCCTCGGGCAGGTAGGAGGGGATCATGGTGGGCAGGCCGATACCCAGATTGACGACATCGCCGTCCTTCAGCTCTTTTGCGCAGCGCTTGGCAATAAAGGCTTTGATTTCAGACTTTTCCATTACTTTCTGTCTCCTTCCACGATGTAGTCAACGCACATACCATAGGTATGAATGTTCTCGGGCTCGATATCGCCCACAGGGACGATGTATTCGCATTCGGCGATGACGGTGTCAGCGGCGGTGGCCATAACCACATTGAAGTTGCGCATGGTGCCCTTGTACCAGCAGTTACCGAACTCATCGCACTTATAGGTACCCAGCAGAGCAAAGTCAGCATGGATGGGCTTCATCTTCAAATACTGCTTGCCGTCGATGGTCTCCTTGCCCATGCAGAAGGGGCTCTCCTCAATAAGGGTATCCACGCCCACGGGAGTCAGCACACCGCCCAGACCGGCGCCGCCGGCACGGATGCACTCAGCCAGAGTGCCCTGGGGCAGCAGGTTCACTTCCAAAGTGCCCTCGGTGTTCTGCTGGCCCACCTCGGGGGTCATGCCCACATGGGTGGCAATGATGCGCTTGACCTGGTGGTTATGGATCAGCTCGGCAATGCCGAAGAACTCCTCACCCTTGGGGCCCACAGCGCGGCCCATATCATTGGCGATGAGAGTCAGGTCCTTGGTGCCCAGCTTCACCAGCTCCTTCACGATGGCACGGGCCTGGCCGCAGGCCAGGAAGCCGCCGCACATAACGGTGGCACCATCGGGAATCATTTTTGCTGCCTCAGCGGCAGTCAGTACAGGTTTCTTTGCCATTTCTATTCCTCCTTATTAATTTAAGGGACTAAACAATGGGTATTTGTTTACTATCCAATTGTAACATGGTTAGGCTGCAAATGCAAGGGATAGCGGTATATCCTCCCGGCCTTTCTCCTCAAAACTCCACACCCAGGCGGGCATTGAGCCCCTTATCAAAGGGGTGGCGGACCTTCTGCATACGGGTGATGTAGTCGGCCAGGGGATCGGTGCAGGGCGTAGGGGCGCGGCCTGTCATGACCACCTCCAAATCCTCCGGACGGTTCCTCAAAAATTCGGCCAGAGCCTCGTCACTGAGCATGCCCATGGCCACCGCGTCCAGCACCTCGTCCATGACCAGGAGCTTAGCGTGATACTTTTTTACTGCCTCCACCGTGTCGGCAAAGTGCTGGCGCACCTGCTGGCTATACTCCATTTTCTCCTGGTCGTCCATCTGAAAAACGAACTTGCAGGTGGTCGTAGGCGCTTCGACGTAGTGGTAGTTGGGCAAATTGCGGAGCACATTCAGTTCGCCGCTGGTAGAGCCCTTCAAAAATTGGCTTAAAACCACCGGCCAGCCCCGGCCGCAGGATCGCACGCTCAGGCCAATGGCCGCCGTGGTCTTTCCCTTGCCGTCGCCGCAGTAAATATGTATCCTCGCCTTTTCCATTTTGCTTCTCCTTTTTTCGTACAGACCAAACGGCCATGAAAGGGGGTCTCTCATGGCCGTCTGAATTCATGCATCTTATTTCATGCCGCGCTTGACCATTTCGGTTACAGCGAAGGACGCCACGTCGTCTGCGTACTTTCCGGCGCCGAAGCCGGCATCATAGCCCAGCTCCTTGGCCAGCTCATGAGTGATTCGGGGACCGCCGCAGCAGACCACGAACTTGTCACGCAGGCCCTCGGCCTCCAGCAGTTCGATGAGGTTGGTAAGGTTTTGGATATGCACATCCTTCTGGGTAACGGTCTGGGAAACCAGAAGCACGTCGGCGTGCAGCTCCAGCGCCTTCTTGATGAAGTCCTCGTTGGGAACCTGGGAGCCCAGGTTGTACGCCTCGATCATCTCGTAGCGCTCCAGACCGTAGTGGCCAGCAAAGCCCTTACGGTTCATGATGGCGTCAATGCCCACAGTGTGGGCGTCGGTGCCGGTGGAGGCACCCACCATCACGACCTTGCGGCCGATGTGCTCACGGATGTAGTCGTTGGTTTCCTCCATGCTCATGACATCAGACTCCACGGTGATGACATGGATGTCCTCATAGTTCACGGAATGCACGCAGCTGCCGTAAACCACATAGAAGGTAAACTCCTTATCCAGAGCGGAGTGGTAAGCCACATTGGGCTCTTCCAGGCCCATCTTCTTGGCAATCTGACGGGCAGCCTCTTCGCCGCGCTCATCATCCTTGACGGGCAGGGTGAAGCTGGTCTGCACCTTACCGTCGTTCATGGTGTCGCCATATGGCTTCAGGCGGGTCAGATCCAGTGTGGTATCGAAATCGATCTTATGGGTATTATACAGTCCGCTACTCATTCTGCTGCCACCTTGCCTTTCATGACTTCAACGAAGGGGTTGAAGTATTTGTCGTCCTTGACCACAACGCCGGCCAGGCCCTTACCGCCGTCCTTGGGACGCTTTACATCGGCGAAGATACCCTTCTCGATGGTGGTGAACAGGCCCAGCTTCTCGATCTCAGCCAGCAGGTCGGTGGCCTTGGTCAGTACCTCGTTGGCGCGGTTGCGGATGATGCCATTCTCTTTGTAGGTCAGCTCGCTGCCCAGATCCTTCATAGTGCGGAAGATATACTGTGCGTTCTCAATGGACAAAGCACGGTCGGACATAAACGGCGTATGGATGGCCTCGGTCATCATACCAAGCAGGCACAGGCGCTGATTGGTCAGGATGGTGACCATGTTGAACAGCGCGTCCTGGATGTGGCCACGGAAGATGTTGCCGGTCATGAACTTGGTGGGCGGCATGTACTTCAGCGGCGCATTGGGGAAGATCTCGCGGGCCATCTGTGCCTGTGCCAGCTCATACAGGAAGGTATTCTCCACAGAGGGATCCATCTCGAAGGCGTGGCCCAGACCCATCTGCTCCTCGCGCATACCGGCGTCCTTGGCAAAGGCCTCGTTCAGGAACTGAGAGGCCAGCACCGTATGGGCGGCGGTAATAGCGTCGTCGGTGGTCAGATAGTTATCCTCACCGGTGTTGATGATAACGCCGGCGTAGCCGTTGATAATACGGGAGAAGTACTGGTCTACGATGGTGCGCTGCATGTTGATGTCGCGGAACAGAATGCCGTAGAGCGCATCGTTCAGCATAACATCCAGGCGCTCCAAAGCGCCCATAGCGGCGATCTCGGGCATACACAGGCCGGAGCAATAGTTGCACAGGCGGATGTAGCGGTGCTGCTCCTCGCCTACCTCGTCCAGAGCGGCGCGCATCAGGCGGAAGTTCTCCTGAGTGGCGTAGGTGCCGCCGAAGCCCTCGGTGGTAGCGCCGTAAGGCACATAGTCCAGCAGAGATTGGCCGGTGGTACGGATCACAGCGATGATGTCGGCACCCTGCTTGGCGCCGGCCTTGGCCTGGATAATATCCTCATAGATATTACCGGTGGCCACGATGATATACAGGTAGGGACCTTCCTTATCGCCCCACTCCTTTAGGTAAGCGTTGCGCTTGGCAACGTTCTTGTTAATGCGCTCCACGGTGGCGTTCACCACAGGGGTGATGGCCGCGCGGATCTCGCTGTCGGAATGGGCGGGGAGCTTAGAAAGGTCCAGCTCGCCGCTGTCCACAGCCTCAGCCACACCCTGGGGATCCTTACCGGTCTCCACCATAGCGTTACCGATGGCCCAAGCGGCGCCGGCGGGCAGCAGAGAAGTCGCCAGCAGATGGTCCACCAGCACGTTGGGCATGGGGACGTCCATCTCATTCACGCCGTCGATGCCCAGCAGACGGCAGACGGCGCGCTCCACGGTAACCGTGGTATGCTGGTCAATAAAGCCCTGCACATCCGCTGCCACATTGGCAGCGGATGTACGAGCCTTTTCGACCAGATCAAAATTCAAGCCGAGTTTGCTTTCCATATTTTTACCTCTTTACCTTACTTCTTCACGTGACGCTCGTTACGCAGCAGCTTGGTGGGCTCCAGATAACGCTGCTTGGTGCCCTCGGCGACCCATGCAACACCGGTCTTCTCCACCTTCTTCTTGCCCATGCAGACATCGCAGTGGCAGTTCTGCACATAGTGCTCAGGCTGAGTGTAAGAGGTGATAACACCCTCGAAGTTACGCAGGATAACCTTGCGGGGAGTCTCGGAAATCAGGTAGTTGGGCATAACGGGGGTCTTGCCGCCGCCGCCGGGGGCGTCCACCACGAAGGTGGGGATGCAGTAGCCGGAGGTATGGCCGCGCAGGGCCTCCATGATCTCGATGCCCTTGGAAACGGGGGTACGGAAGTGGCTCAGACCCAGAGAAGGATCGCAGGCATAGATGTAATAGGGGCGCACGCGCATCTGCACCAGGCCGTGAACCAGATCCATCATCACATGGATGCAATCATTCACGCCGGCCAGCAGCACGGACTGGTTGCCCAGGGGAATACCGGCGTCAGCCAGCATAGCGCAGGCCTTGGCAGCCTCGGGAGAGAACTCCTTGGGGGTGTTGAAGTGGGTATTCAGCCAGATGGGATGATACTTCTTCAGCATGTTGCACAGCTCCGGAGTGATACGCTGGGGGCACACCACCGGGGTACGAGAGCCCAAGCGGACGATCTCTACGTGAGGAATGGCGCGCAGGCGCTTGATGATGTACTCCAGGTTGTCATCATCCACCATCAGGCAATCGCCGCCGGACAGCAGCACGTCGCGAACCTCAGGATGAGCGGCCACATAGTCGATGCACTTGTCGATCTGAGCCATAGGCACTTCGCAGTCATTCTGACCGGCGAAACGACGACGGGTGCAGTGACGGCAGTACATGGAGCACTGGTCGGTGATGAGCAGCAGCACGCGGTCGGGATAGCGGTGCGTCAGGCCGGGGGTGGGGGAGTCAGTATCCTCGTGCAGGGGATCGGCGTCCTCATAGTCGGCATATTCCAGCTCTTCGGCCCGGGGGATAGCCATCTTGCGGATGGGATCAAAGGGATCGTCCAGGTCGATCAGGGACAGATAGTAAGGAGTCACTGCCATGCGCAGCTTGCCCAAAGTCTTGGCAACGCCAGCTTCTTCATCGGGAGTCAGGGTCATATAGCGCTTCAGATCCTCAACTGTCTCAGCGCGGTTGGCGACCTGCCAATGCCAATCGTTCCACAGATTTTCGGGGACATCGGCAAACAGACCATTACGAGTCTTCATATTTGTATCTCCTTTAATTCTGAATAGTAATTGTTATCCGGGAATAGACCGAAGGCAGGGGCGCAAAAGCCCCCCTGCATCCGGCATTTGTGGAATTAGCAATACTTCTCGTCGAACAGCTTGCGCAGCTTGGGATTCTCGCGCAGAACATCCAGGGTGATCTGAGCGTGGTTCTTGGTGTAGCCGTTGCCGATGATCATGGTGACGTCCTTGCCGATACCCTCAGCACCCAGGGCAGCCTTGGTGAAGGAGGTAGCCATGGAGAAGAAGTACACCAGGCCGTCATCGTGGACGGGCAGGATGGCGGACATCTCGCAGGACTCGATGTTCACGCAGCAGATGGACAGATCGTACTCCTTGCCATCGTTGGCAGCCAGAGCAGCCTCCATAACCTCAACGGGCTTGGTGCAGTCGGCCACGATAACATCGGTGTAAACGCCCAGCTCCATCAGGCCGGGAACCTGCTTGGGATTGCGGACAACGCCCACGACCTTGCCCTTGGGGCCGACCTTCTTCATAGCTTCCCAGCCGCACAGAACGCCGGACTTGCCGTTGGCGCCCAGGATCAGGACGCTGTCGCCCTCCTTGGGCAGCTTGCGGGCCTGAGCGGGAGCGCCGGCCACGTCCAGAGCGGCCAGGGCCAGAGGCTCGGACATATCCTCGGGCATCTTGGCATACAGAGCGGACTCGAACAGGATAGCCTTACCCACGATGTCAACGCGGTCGATATCCTTGTGGATAGCCAGGATCTTGTCGATCTTCAGGGGGGTCATGGACAGGGAGACCAGGGAAACGATCTTGTCGCCTTCCTTCAGGTCGAAGCCGGGCTTATTCTTCAGATCCTCGCCGATGTGAGCGACGACACCCTTGAACATACCGCCGGAACCGGTGACAGGATTCTGCTGCTTGCCGCGCTCAGCGACGATGCCCAGGATCATTTCGCCGATCTTCTTCTCATCGCCGCCGCAGGCCTCGGAGATCTGGGTGAAGGAAGCGGAGTCGATGTTCAGGGAAGTGACGTCGCAGACGATCTCGTTGGAGTAAACCTTGGTCATGTCGTTGTCGATCTTCCATGCAGCCTGGGTCAGAACGCCCTTGGGCTCGATAACGCGGTGGGTACCGTACTTGTTGCCTTTCAGTTCAGCCATTGTAATATTCCTCCTAAAAAATATGTAAATGTTATTTGCGATTACTTCAGGGGCTTGAGGCTCAGGATCTCGCGGGCCTCAGCAGGGGTCGCGATCTCGCGGCCCAGCTCCTTGGCGATGCGGACGACCTTAGCCACCAGCTCACCGTTGGAAGCGGCCTTGTGCCCCTTGCCCAGGTAGATGTTGTCCTCAAAACCGACACGGACATTGCCGCCCATTGCGATGGCAGCGGCAGCCATGGTCCAGGCAGCGCGGCCTACACCGGACACGGTCCAGGTAGAGCCTGCGGGGATCTTGCTGGCAAAGAAGGCCAGGTTCTCCACGGTAGCAGGAGTGCAGCCGTGCACGCCCAGGACGAAGTTAAACTGCATGGGGTGGCCGGGGACCTCACCCTTCTTAGCCATGCCGAGAATGGTGTCGATGTGGCCCAGCTCAAAGCACTCGTACTCGGGCTTGATGTTGTTCTCCAGCATGCGCTTGCCGAAGGCACGCATGGTGGGCATAGTGTTGTCGAAGATCTCATCGCCGAAGTTGCAGGTACCGCAATCCAGGGTGGCCATCTCGGGGAACAGCTCGGTGGGCTGCAGACGCTCCTCGGGGCTCATGCCGGTGGCGCCGCCGGTGGAGGGGATCATGATCACATCGGGCAGCTCCTTGCGGATAGCGTCCATAACGACCTTGAAGCGCTCCCGATCCTGGGTGGGTGTGCCGTCATCCTCGCGGACATGGATGTGCAGGATAGCCGCACCGGCTTCGTAGGCGGACTTGGCCTCGCGGACCATTTCCTCCACGGTGTAGGGCACAGCCTCGTTCTGAGCCTTGGTGACCTCAGCGCCGCAGATAGCAGCGGTAATAATCAGCTTTTCCATATCCTCAGCTCCTTACTTCTCGATCTTCTTGCGCTGGCAATCCTTGGGGGTGACGCAGGTGCCGTGAGCGCGGCAGACCACAACAGGCTCGGCCAGAACATCGGCAGCAGAAGCACTGATGTCGGGGCGAGACACGATGACCTTGCGGGCCTCAAACTTCATGGTGCGGGAGGTGTTGCCGATCTTCTCGATCTCACCGTAAGCCTCGATGTAATCGCCGGCGTATACGGGAGCCAGGAACTCGACATTGTCATAAGCGCAGAACAGGCCCTCGTCACCGTCACACTTAATCAGCAGCTCGGTAGCGACATCGCCGAACAGATGCACCATGTGGGCACCGTCCACCAGGTTTCCGCCGTAGTGAGCATCCTTGGCGCTCATACGCAGACGCAGCAGAGAAGTCATCTTTTCCATGATAAATTCCTCCTAAAAAAATTTTACAGAGTTTCTTATAACGCCGGCCAATCGGCGCCTTTGGGCATGAAAAAAGGCGCTACTGGTCAAGTCTATGACCAATAGCGCTCCACGTCTGCATAGGACATGACAGTTGCACCGCTTACACGGCACCCCCAGGAATACGCTGCAGGACGCGCACACCTTCGGCAAAAGACCCCTTCGCCGCTCTCCATTGGGCTCCCTGCTGCCCCGAGATCAACTACCCTGTCTTCTGCGCCTCTATTGTCTGTTATATGGAATTCTGTACTTCAAATTATAATACATTCAGCCAATTTGTCAAGGGAGATTGTGAGAAAAAAGACAATAAGTTTTTTGAACGATGCAACAGTTTTTTCATTGTTTCGGGCCACGAAAAAAGGACGGCTCTTGCCGTCCTTTTTTATCTAACTTTGCAGAGCTCGTGTCCTGTTTTCTCAATAATTTTCCTCGATCAGATGCAGAATCTCCGGCTTCAGCGACAGCATCCGGCAGATGTTCAGGGCATCTCTGGGGCAATCGGATTTTCCCTCCACCCTGTATAGGCCATAGTTCATGTGCCGCGCGATGACTCGTATGCCGTCCTCCCCGCTGACGGCCAGCTCTCGGCGGATGGCCTCCGGGTCGATGTCCCGCAGGCCGATGATCTGATAGTGGGCCCGGCCGCAATCAGCCACCTTATCATAGTGGGTGGTGAGCAGGGAGATGGCATTGATACCATTGAGATATTTCGTCACCGCCTGGACGATCACCGCGCCCTCGTCGGGATTGGTGCCCCGGGCGAATTCATCCAGCAAGAACAGGGAGTAGCCCTGCTCCGCCTGGTCCAGCGCCTTTTGGAACTGCACGATCTCCGAGCCGAAGCCGGACAGGCCCGATTGGATGGACTGCATATCCTCAAACAGCATAAGCACGCTCTCGAACAGAGGCATTTTGGCCTTCTTGGCGCATACCAAAAAGCCCGCCTGCATCAGCAGCACATTCAGTGCCACGGTTTTCATGGCCACACTCTTGCCGCCCATATTGGCGCCGGTGATGACCGTAGCACCCCGGTCCAGGGCGATGGATACCGGCACAAAGCTGCGGCCCTGCTCGCTCAGCAGGTCGCACAGCTCCGGGTTCATCATGTCCGTCAGCTCCAAGGGGCCGTCGGTAATCTCCGGCATCACGCCGCCGTAGCGCACGGCAAACATAGCCTTCTGAATGATAAAATCCAGGCGGCCCGCGTTTTCAGCGTCCTCCAGCATAGCCTCGGCCAGGGGTGCCAGTTGTGCCCCCATGCCCCGGCGGATCTTCGTCTCCTCGCTCTCCTCCTCGGCGCAGATCTGCGTACGGCGCAGGCGCAGCTCGTCCTTTTCCGCATCGGTCTTGGCCTCATGGAGCTTCTCCTCCAGCTCCTTCTTGGTCCGGCGGACCTGGCGGAGCTTTTCTGTCATGCTGTCGGGAATGTAAAAGCCACGGGACCGGGTATTGTCCGGGTCCAGGATGGCCAAAGCCGGCTTGGGATCGTGGAAGGAGAGCTCCCGCAAAGGCGCAACCTCGCTCATCTGCGCATACAGGGGCAGCAGGCTCTCCAGCCGCTGCAGATAGCCCTTGATCTCAAACAGCTCCACATGGTCCGGCACCTCTCCGTCTCGGCAGCGGCGGATAGAGTTGCGGATGTCCTTCATCTGACACAGCAGGATACAGATCTTGTCATATACGCCCTTGAGCTGGTCGGCGTGGTCTGCCGCCTGCTGCACGTTATATAGCTCCGTCTCCAGCTCTGCCCGCTCCGCCGGGGTATAGTACCGTAAGCGGCGGATCTTCTCCTGACCGAAGGGACTGCACCCATGGAGGGTCTCCAGGGCGTACTGCAGGCCGATCTGCTGCCTCTCCTCAAACCGAATGGAAATCATGCCAGCTCCTCCTTCACATTGATGACCGGCACCTTCACGCTCTGGCGCATCCGGTCGATAAACACATCTTTGTCAAACTTCCAGCCGTAGGCCGATACCGGGTTCACCGTGACGCACAGAGTCCGAGCGGCGTCCTTGGTCTGCAGTGAAACCTCCCGCACCGCCAGCTTATCCAGGGTGTCGGGCTTTAAGAGCACCTTGCTGGGGTCGGCCACCACCAGGCGTCCTCCGCGCAGCAGGCCGCTGCGCAGCAGCGGCACCACCATGCTGTCCGTCAGAGCTCCGGGAATGTATGCCTCCCCATGCTCCTTCAGGCACTTCTCCAACCCCTCCGCCGCCTCCGGCGGCAGCGTCTCCGCCTTGGGCAGATCCATGAGCCGGCAGAAGTTGGCCGTGTCCTCTATGACCTTGTCCATGCTCATGTTATAGGACGCACCGGTACACAGCACGATGCCGTCGGCCACGTTCCGGGCCCCCAGGGATTTGCGGCCCAGGGCGCCATCGATGATGGACTGGGTGGCCCCCAGCTCAAAAAACGTTTTGGATACCTCTTTCAGCTGGGCCGTAATAGACGGGCCCGCCAGCTGCACATAGCCGTCGCTGCGGGCGCGCATGATGATCACCTCGCCCAAAGGCGTGGGGATGCCGGTGGTGACCAAAATCTCCTGGGTCACGTCGCCCAGGCGCAGCATGTCCTTGGCGGTGGCGATGAGGGTGCCCGCCGGAACAAAAATGCTGGGCTTTTCTGTGCCGGTGACCACATCGGTGCTCTCGCCGTCCCGACCGATGGAAGTTAGTCCCAGGATCTGCTGCCGCCCGGTGTGGGCCAAAAGCCAGTTGAGCATAGTTGTCTTGCCGGCGTTTTTGCACATGCCCACGATGGACATACTCTGCACCTGCCGCAGCTGCCGGACCAATTCTGCTGTTGTCATATTCTCTCTCCTTCCGGGGAAAAATGCCGTTCAATTTATAAGTATACCGCAAACAAAAGAAAAAAGAAAGGGGGAAGTTCGAAAGTAAGGTGAAAGAACGGCAAACCCGCCTGCATAGCCTGTAGGGGCGGACGTCTCTGTCCGCCCGACGCGGCATCTGTCCAATTGTGTGTAGGGCGGGCCGCCCCCAGCCTGCGCCGCCGCTCTTGCCCCCTCTGTCATTGCGCAGCCAGTGCGCCCACCGGTTGCGGCAATCTGCAATACCCTATGCAGCGCCCCTGATAAGCACATGCCTTTCCTTCGCATCGTCTCTGCGTCTAATTCCGCGACGCGCTCCGCGCTTGTGCTGCCCTGGCCTGACAGGGAAAATCTTTGCGTCTACCGTGCGGCGCGATGTGGGCATCGCGCCCTACACAAGAAACGTAGTCTTTCCGCAGGGGACGATGCCCACATCGTCCCGTCTACACCATGCTCCCGATCTATCCGTAGGGGGCGGCGTCCTCGACGCCCCATCCCACAAAATGCAGCCATTTCTCCAGTAAAAAAGGACGGGGTATCCCCCGCCCTTTTTTGCTATTCAGTTCATTTGCTCAATAACCGGCCTGCAGCATCTCACCTCATGCCGATAGCTACAATGATAGCACCGAAGAGCAGTGCCGACGCCATGGCAAAGGCAAACAGCAGCGTCGCCCCTATCCTTCCGGCCTTATGGCCAATGCACCTGCACCCACACAGGCCCACGATGGCCAAAACTACCGCACCCAGGCAGCAGCCCGCCGCCACAAGATACGGCCAGCTCAGTACCAATCCCACGCAGGCGATGCCCGCCAGGGCCAAAACGCCGCAGCCCAGCAGCATCAGCCGCTTCAGGCTCCTGTCCTTCACCAGCAGCGCCACCGAGGTGCCGCCCACCATCGCCGCGATGAGCAGGCCCAGCCCCGCAAGCAGCGTCGCAATGATAGCGATCCCCAATCCCAACAGCAGCACCGGCATAAATACAACGGCCAGATGAAACATAGGTCCTCCTATTTACTCCACCGTCACGCTCTTGGCCAGATTCCGGGGCTTGTCGATGTCGCAGCCCCGCTCCAGCGCCATGTAGTATGCCAGCAGCTGCAGGGGCACCACGCCCAGCTGGGGCAGCAGCATGTCATGGATATCCGGAATGGTCATAACCATGGGCACATGGCGGCTCATCTCCTCGGCGTGGCTCTCGGTGGTCAGAGCCAGGACGTTGGCGCCCCGGGCCTGTACCTCCACCACGTTGCTCATGGCCTTGTCAAACAGCGGGCCATAGGTGCCCAGGGCGATGACCAGAGTGCCGTCCACAATGAGGGAGATGGTGCCGTGCTTCAGCTCGCCGGAGGCGTAAGCCTCCGAATGGATGTAGGAAATCTCCTTCAGCTTCAGGCTGCCCTCCAGGGACAGAGCATAGTCCAGATTCCGGCCGATGAAGAACACATCCTCGCTCCTGCAGATTTTTTTAGCGATTTCATGGATGCTCTCAGCAGATTCCAGAATTTTCTCGATATACTCCGGCACCCGCTGCAGATCCCGAACCATTTCGCTGTAGGTCTCCCGGTCGATGGTGCCGAGAATGTCGCCGAAATACAGGCCCAGCATATTCAGCACGGCCATTTGGGTGCTGTAGGCCTTAGTGGTGGCTACGGCGATCTCAGGGCCGGCCCAGGTGTAGAGTACGTCGTCAGACTCCCGGGCAATGGACGAGCCCACCACGTTCACAATGGACAGGATCCGTGCGCCCCGCTTCTTGGCCTCCCGCAGGGCCGCCATGGTGTCCAGGGTCTCGCCGGATTGGCTGATGGCGATGACCAAATCCCCCCGCTTTACTATGGGGTCGCTGTAGCGGAACTCGGAAGCCAGCACCACCTCCACGCTGCGCCGGAGCATCCGCTCCAGGTTGTATTTGCCCACCATACCCACATGGTAAGACGAGCCACAGGCGATGATAATGATGCGCCCGATGTTGCGGATCTCCTCCGGTGTCATGGTCAGATCCTTCAAGATCACGCGCCCGCCCTGGAGCCGGGCGGCAGTGGCCTCCCGGATGGCCCGGGGCTGCTCAAAGATCTCTTTGAGCATGAAGTGGGCGTAGCCGCCCTTTTCGGCAGCATCGATATTCCAATCCACACGGTGGTGTTTCTTTTCCACCTCATGGCCCCGGCTGTCATATACGGTGATCTTCTCCGCCGTCAGCACGGCCATCTCCCCGTCCTCCATGTAGGAAATATCCCGGGTGTGGCGGATGATAGCGGTGACATCGGAGGCGATAAAGTTCTCCCCCTCGCCGTAGCCCAGCAGCAGCGGCGCATCCTTTCGGGCAGCAATGAGCATATCCGGTGCATCGGTGGACACAATACCCAGGGCATAGGCCCCTTCTACAGCACTGAGCATCCGCCGAACGGCCTCCAGCACGTCCCCACACTGTTCATAATAATAATCCAGCAGCTGCGCCACCACCTCGGTGTCCGTTTCGGATTTGAACTGGTAGCCCTTGTGCAGAAGCTGACCCTTTAGCTCTGCGAAATTCTCGATAATACCGTTGTGTACCACGGCGATGCGGCCGCTGCGGCTCACATGGGGGTGGGCATTGATGTCGTTAGGCTCGCCGTGGGTGGCCCAGCGGGTGTGACCGATGCCCAGGGTGCCGGGCAGATCTGCGCCGTCATGGGTCAGGTCCTTCAGCACCTGCAGGCGGCCCTTGGCCTTTTTCACGCGCATCCCCTCCGGGCCGTTCACAGCGATGCCTGCGGAGTCATACCCCCGGTATTCCAGCCGCTGCAGTCCATCCAGCAGAATGGGCGCGGCCTGCTGCTTACCTACATATCCTACGATTCCACACATATTATTTTTTCCTCCTGATCGTCATTGTTTCACAATCGGAAGGACAAACGCACAGATATTTGTCATTCCTGTTCGGCCGCAGCTTCTCTGTTTTGCGGTCGCCCGCATATTTACCCGCTGCGTGCGCACCCGAACGGTGCGGGAGAGCTTCCGCCGAAGTCTTCGATACTCTCTCCTCCTCGTCGTCCCGCCATAGGCGGGCGCTGGCGCTTATGATGGGGCCTGCCCCATAGCCTCCTTTCCTTTCTGTGGCTTTTTGTATATTTCTACCTCTAACGGCAGATACTGCCGCAAAGGAGGTATACCCTATGATTACCGCTTTTTTTCGAACCGCTATATTGTATCTACTGCTCATTGTGGGTCTCCGGCTCACCGGCAAGCGGCAGATCGGTGAATTGGAGCCTATCGAGCTGGTGCTGACCATGCTCCTGTCAGACCTGGCGTCTGTTCCCATGCAGGATTTTGGTATCCCCCTAATAAACGGGGTCATTCCCATTATCACGCTGCTGGCCATGAGCATGCTCCTCAGTTGCCTGAGCCTGCGCAGTGTGCGCTTTCGCACACTGATCTGCGGCAAGCCCGCCCTCATCATCCGGGACGGCCAGCTCCAGCAGGCCGCCATGCGGCACAACCGCCTGACCCTGGACGAGCTGTTTGAGGAGCTGCGCACCCAAGGGGTCACAGACATCCGGGATGTGAAGTATGCCATTCTGGAAACCGGCGGGCAGCTGTCAGTGCTGCTGCGCACGGCGGCGCAGCCGGCCACTCCCCGGAAGATGAACCTAACCTGTGAAGATGACGTGTTCCTCCCCACGGTCATCATTAATGACGGCCGTCTGCTGCGGGATAACCTGCGCCGGGCCGGCCGGGATGAAGCGTGGCTGCAAAAGCAGCTGCGGGAAAAAGGCGTACACGCCCCCACCCAGGTCTTTCTTCTCAGCGTGGATGGGCAGGGGGAGACGATTTGTATTGTAAAGGATGCTGTCAAATGAGATCTTTTCGAATTCCCATTTTCATTTTACTGCTGACGCTGCTGCTGTGCCTGTTTGCCGGCAGCAGCGTGGCCCGGTATACAAACGCGTGGATCCGGCAGCTTCAGTCCGCCGATGACCTGGTCTGCCGTGAGCAGTGGTCCAATGCCGAGGCGGCCCTCTCGAACCTCTACGGCCGCTGGACGGAGCAGCAGGGGTGGCTGCATATGATCATCGTCCACCAGGAGCTGGACGAAACGGAGGCGCTGCTCCAGCGGTGCATCGCCCTGGCCCAGCAGCAGGATGACGCCGGGCTGCGCTCGGACATAGCAGAGCTGCGCACACAGTTCACGCTTCTGTCGGAAATGCAGCGGCTGACCCTGCGGAACATCCTGTAGTCACTTCTCGCTGAGCAGCTTGTTCAGCTCACTCATAAAGGTGTTGATGTCCTTGAACTGCCGGTAAACGGAGGCAAAACGCACATAGGCCACCTCATCGGCCTTTTTCAGCTTATCCATGACCATCTCGCCCACCAGCTCCGTGCTGATCTCCCGCTCCAGATTGTTCTGCAGCTCCTGTTCGATCTCGGTGGCCATGCGCTCCATGTCCGCCACAGGCACCGGCCGCTTTTCGCAGCTGCGCTGGATGCCCCGCAGTACCTTGCTGCGGTCAAAGGTCTGGCGGCTGCCGTCCTTCTTGATGACCACCATGGGCAGGCTCTCCACCGTTTCATAGGTGGTAAAGCGGCGCTCGCACCGCAGGCACTCCCGGCGGCGGCGGATGCTGCCCTCGTCGGCCGGTCGGGAATCCACCACCTTGCTCTCCTGATATCCGCAATAGGGACACTTCATTGCCATTCTCCTTTTTGCACCGCACCCACCGGGACGGGTGGAACAGGTTATTGTCTGGTAACTTATTGTACCACACTCCGTCAAGAGGTGGTAGTGCTTTTCATCCCCGGCGCAGCATTTTCCGCGCGGTGTTCCGTCCCGTTTTGTATAGTATGCCGTTCTACAGCCGTCATGCATCTGATTTTCCTGTGCATATTCCACGAAATTCATGCCCAAAAAGCAGAAAAACGCCGGACATCTCCAGCATCAGGGGGTTGCAGATCTCCGCGTCTCTCCGCCCCTGCGAATGGCATGGCCTCTTTCGGCAGCTTAAAAAAACGGAGAGGAAATTCCCTCTCCGTTTTTTCATGGCCTACTCCCGCCCGGTATGTAAATGCTCCTCATACCAGGCGCTCATGAGGCAATCCGAAGGACACCGCGATAGCCGCATCCACCTGCTGCATGATGTCGTCCTCCACCCGTCCCATTTTCTCCCGCAGGCGTTTTTTATCCAAGGTGCGGATCTGCTCCAGCAGGATGATGGAGTCCCGGGGCAGGCCGCTGCTCTGGCCGGGCAGCTCAATGTGCGTGGGCAGCTTGGCCTTACCGGTGCGGGAGGTAATAGCCGCCGCGATGACGGTGGGGCTGTGGCGGTTGCCGGTGTCGTTCTGCACGATCAGCACCGGCCGCACGCCGCCCTGCTCGCTGCCCACCACCGGGCTGAGGTCGGCATAATAGATTTCGCCCCGTCTGACAGTTGATTCCACAAGGTTCACACTCCGCCGGAAAAAAGTACCCATGTAGCTGGGTCACTTTCATTGTCCCACGCAGCCGCGAAAAATATACGCTCCACGGAAAAAACCGTGCCGTGTCCGTCCCATACCAATCTATGCCCGCCGGAGTCCTATGGTGCCATCAAAAGCGCAGCAGCAGCTCCCGCTCCGTCTCTTTTCCGTTTTCAATGTATACCCGGGGCACCCGCTTGCTCACGGCGCAGGTCAGCTCATAGGGGATGGTCCCCGCCAGCTCCGCCAGCTTCTCCACGGGATTGTGGGGTCCAAAGATCTCCACCTCGTCCCCCACATTCACTTGGGGCAGGTCTGTCAGATCAATCATACACATGTCCATGCAGATGCGTCCTCGCTGGGGTGCAGGTCCATAAGCGGTCATCAGGCTGCAGCGGTTGGACAGGCAGCGGAAGAATCCATCGGCGTAGCCATAGGGCACCACGCCCATACGGGTGGTGTGCTCCGTCTTAAATATGCGTCCATAGCTGACAGAGGTCCCCGGCTCATAGACCTTGATGGTGCCGATATTGGTCATCAGGCGCATCACCGGGCGCAGGCCAAGCTTCTGCGCCCCGTCGCCGTAGCCGTACAGCAGCAGACCCGGGCGCACCATGTCCAGCATCATCTCCGGCCAGTAGGCCACGGCGCCGGTGTTGGCGCAGTGGCGCAAGGCAAACTTCCGTCCCAGCTTCTCCTCCGCCTTTTCGATGACGGACGTGAACAGGTCAAACTGCTGTTTTGTGTAGGCCCTGCTCTCCTCATTCTCCGGCTCATCGGACACGGCGAAATGGGTGAAAATGCCCTCTGCCTCCAGGCCCGGCAGGCAGCAAGCCTCGCAGATACCCTCCACGCCGCTTTTAAAGTGGTCGCCGCTGACCAGGTAGCCCAGGCGGGACATGCCTGTGTCCACCTTGATATGCACTTTCAGTGTGCCGCCGCAGCGCTGGGCCTCCCGGCTGTATTCCAGAGCCTTAGCCTTGCAGGTGACAGCCTGGGTGATGCGGTTTTTTATCAGGTTTTCCACCTGCTCCTTGGGGGTGTGACCCAGGATCAGGATGGGCATGGTGATGCCGCCCAGGCGCAGCTCCATAGCTTCGTCTATGCTGCTCACCGCCAGGTAATCCGCGCCATTCTCCTGCAGCACCCGAGACACCTGAATGGCGCCGTGGCCATAGGCATCTGCCTTCACCACGCCCAGAAACTTCACGCCCCGTCCAATGTGCCGGCGCAGCTTTTCGTAGTTTTCCTTCAGGGCGTCTAGGTCAATAACCGCCCAGGTCCTCTTCAGTGTAGATTCCATAAACTTCATAACGTCCGCCTCTCTCTCTTTTTTATCCAGTGAAAACTTCCGTCATAATGGCTCATATCCACCGATCCTCATTCCGCAGCCTGTCAGGGTCATGCCCCGCCAGGTGCCTTGAAGGATTTTAATCTTCCCCCATCTCCGCCTCACAGGTAAACTGCATAAATGTCACGGTCAGCAGCACCTTTCCATTCCGGCTCAGCTCGGATGCATAGGGTGCAAAGGTCTCCGGCTGTACCCATAGGGTGCAGGTGAATTTCTCTCCATCTCTGCCGGATGCCTCGGTGGTCAGGAATATGTACTCCTGGCCTCCGATACGGTCGCTTCCCTCCCGGGTCACGAACCCCTCCCCTGCCGCGTACAGCAGCATGGGCAAGCAGTTGGCCGCCGACAGGTCTCCGCCGTCGCCGGCCGGCCACACGCTGCCGTCATACAGCAGATGCATATCCTCCTGCGACACCGTGGCGCTGAGTCCCTGCAGGAGCTCCGGCTCCACGATGGTGGTAGTTGCGCCCTTCTCCCGGTCATAGGCCGCCGTCACGGAAAACGTCCTGTCATCCGATGAAAGATGCACCACCACCTGCGCCTCCATCTGCGCCGTCCGGATGCTTTTGTAGTAGGCCTGCACCGCCTCCCGCCTGGAAGGCGCGCACCCTGTCAGCAGCAGACACAGGGGGAGCATCAGCAACAAATATTTTTTCACGGTATCACCCTCCCAATATTGATTGAAAGGCTCTCCGTATCCCCATTTTATATATTTTTCAGCGCATATGGGATCTGCTCCAGCAGGTCTGTGGGGGTCATGCCCCGCTCACCCTTGTCGGCTGCAGCAAGATCCCCTGCCCGGCCGTGGAGCCACACCGCCGCGCAGCAGGCGTCAAAGGTCTCACAGCCCTGGCCCAGCAGAGACAGCAGCATCCCTGCCAGCACATCGCCGCTGCCGCCCTTGGCCATGCCGCAGTTGCCGGTGTTGTTCACGGCCAGCCGTCCCTCCGGGTCCGCTATCAGGGTGCGGTGTCCCTTTAAAATCAAGTATACGCCGTATTTCTGAGAAAATTCCGCCGCAGCCGCTTCCCGTCCCCGGGAGAGGTCGCCTCCCAGCCGAAGAAATTCCCCCTCGTGTGGCGTGAGCACCGTCACCGCCGGTCGCTTTTGCAGCAGCTCCGTATTTTCACTGATGGCGTTGAGCCCATCGGCATCCAGCACCAGGGGCTTTTCCATATTCAATAGGTCCTGTACTAAGGTGTCCGTCTGCCAATCCCGGCCCAGACCGCAGCCCAGCAGCACCGCGTCGCAGCCTGCCGCCCTCTGGCGGATAGGCTCCTCTGCCAAAAGGGAAAGCTTACCGTCCGCGGTTTCCGGCAAAGGAAAGGGCATCGCCTCGTCGCTTTTCACTGCCGCCACGGGCCACACGCTCTGAGGCACACCCAGAAACACCAGCCCCGCCCCGGTACGCACCGCCGCCCGACTGGCAAAAACAGGTGCACCGGTATAGCCCACACTGCCGCAGATGCACAAGACCTTACCGAAATTGCCCTTGTGTCCCTCCGGATCCCGTCGGGGCAGACACCGGCGCACAAAAGCCGCCGTAATGGTCTCCATGATCTGTGCCTCCTTGTTCTATAGGATTTATCACATGTATACAGGTATTTTTTAAATACATTATAGCATTATAACACGTTTAACCCCATCCGGCGAGATTTTTTCGTCCATCTGTAAAATTTTTTCTGCAAAAAGAGAGGGGCCTTATTACAAGGCCCCTCTCTTTCTATTTTGCTCATCGGTCGGTACGATTAATTTTACTCCCGGATATACCCCTCAAATCCGGCATCCTTCAGCCGCCGGAGCATCTTCTCCGCGTTGGCGCGGACGGCAAATGCACCCACCTGCACCCGGTAGAGCTTATCGGTGGTGGCGGCGGGCTTGGGCTTCTCGGGCGCCTTAAAGGTCACGCCGAAGTAGTCGCAGATCCCCCGGGCAATGGCCTCGCCGATGTCAACCGTATGCTCCACGATCCACTCGGCGGTGGTGGCGTTGTCGTGGAACTCGCACTCGATATAGGCCGTGGGGGCGCTGGGCACCCGCACCTCGTACAGGGAGGCATCCACCCGGATATTCTCGCTGGTGCCGGGGGTCACCGGGGCCAGCCGATTAAAAATAGCCTTGCAGGCCTTCATGCCCTCGCCGCTGCTGTTAAAGCAGAACATGCGGGTGCCGCTGACCGTACCGTTAAAGGCGTTGGTGTGGATGGGCACGTGGAGGTCTGCACCGAAGGCGTTGGATTCCTTGCACTTGTCCTGCATGGAGGGCATATGCCCTACCTTCACGGTCACGCCGCTGCGCTCCAGGGCGATGCGGCAGGCATCGGCAATTTTACCGCACTGGACGGCCTCGGTGGTGTTGCCGTAGGCATAGCGGTTGTCGGTCTGATTGCTGGGAGACAGATACACTTTAGCCATTTTCATTTTCCTCCTTGTTGTAAGTGGCCGTGGAGATACACAGCACCGCGCCCAGGAATGTGTCCACAGCGGTGATGGTGGTGACGATCTCCTCCGAGCAGGGCCAGGCCCACACGGCGGACAGGGCCGCGTACAGCGTGGCAATGGCCGGCAGGACGATGATGACCACCCACTTGAGAATGTCATACAGCTTGTCAGGGATTTTCATGGTTTGCTCCTTTCTGTGCCCGATTCGGGCACAATCCATTATACTTCTGTGCTGCTTGTATGTGCCTTTTGGTTCAGGTGCTTATCCAGCTTGCCTAGGGCGTCCTTGCAGGGGCCGTTGCAGCCGGATTCGATCAGACCCTGCAGGGCGCCCCGCAGGCCGTAACAGATGATGGTCTGCTCCTCCTGCATGGCCTTGATGGCCGCGGATTGGCGCTTATCCCGCTGCACGATCCGCACCACGTGGGCCACCGCACCGCCCAGGACGCCCAATCCCCCTACCACGGACGCCGCCGTGATGATGGTACTTGCGTCAATGTACATCTTTTTCATCTCCTTTCCCTTTTTCGCGGCAGTCCAGTCGTTTTTTTACCGGATCCCCTGCCTTTCCCAAGCCCGGGCGGCATTGTTTCCACTCTGTTGCACGGGCTTGGGCAATTAGGCGGCTCTCTTTTTCGTTTTTTCCATTCGCCCTTGCCATTTTCCGTCAAGACAGTTATAATCCTATGCAAAGGAAAGTTTTTTGTGGAGGAGCGGACCATGCCGAAACAAAAGCGGGACCCAAACGCCATTTACATATCCGAGCGGCTGCAGGAAAGCCTGCGGCCCATCTCTCACTGCGCCCTGACCACTGTGGTGGCACCTATGGGCTATGGAAAAACTACAGCCATCAACTGGTACCTATCGGAGCGGGCCGAATCAGAGCCCCTGCAGGTCATCCGCATCAGCGTGTATTCCGACAATCTCGCCATTTTTTGGAGAAGCGTACAGGACGCCTTTGACCACGCAGGTTTCCCCTTTTTGCGGGCATACCCCTGCCCCGCTGATGACGCCGCCGGCAGCCTTTTGGCGGATGATCTCTGCCACGTTCTGTCCGGTGACGTGCCGCTTTACCTCTTTATCGACGATTTTCACCTGCTGACCGATGGCCGCATTGCCGTCTTTCTGTGCATGCTTGCCAACCGTCTGCCGGATAACATCCATATGATCGTAGCCAGCCGTGACCGCTTTCTCCCCGGTGAGGAAGCCCTGCGGCTGGGCCGGAAGCTCTGCCGGATCGGCGTAGAGCAGCTGCGGCTGAACCACACAGAGCTGGCCGTTTATGCCCGCCGCTGCGGCACAGCGCTCACCGACCGGCAGGTGGAGGCCCTCCTCTATTCCAGCGAGGGGTGGTTCTCCGCCGTGTACCTGCAGCTGCGGGCCCTGGCAGAAAGCGGTACCCTGCCGGACCACACCTCGGACATCTACTCCATGTTTACCGCCGCCATGATCGCCCCCCTTCCGCCGAAGCAGCGGGAGTTTTTGGCAGTGATGGGCCTGGCCGACGAGTTTACCGCCGAAATGGCCCGGTTTATCACCGAAAATGAGGACACCGACTCCCTCCTCCTGGCCCTGACGGAGCAAAACGCCTTTGTCAAGCGCCTGCCGGACGGCGTTACCTTCCGGTTTCACCACATGATGAAGGAGTGCGCCCAGCGGGAATTCCGGGCTATGGCCCCTGCCAAGCAGACCACCTATCTGGATCGCTGCGGCGCATGGTACGATGCCCATGGCCAGTATCTCCACGCTATGTCCGCCTACAAGGAAAGTGGGAATCAGGATGCCCTGCTGCGCACCGTGGAGCACGATGCGGGCATCCTCCTGGCAGCCCTGGACCCGGCAGACGTGACGGCATTTTTGGATGAATGTCCCGCCGGGGTATTGAAAGCCCATCCTCTGGCCCTGCTGGTGCTGATGCGCCGCCTATTCACCTGGCGGCAAATTCCCCGGATGATGGCAATGAAGACGCTGCTGCTGGAGTCCATAGCAGAGCATCCGACCCTCTCGGCCCGGGAGCGGGGCGACCTGCTGGGGGAATGTGACCTCATTGAGAGCTTTCTCTGCTACAACGACATCAGCGCCATGAGCCGCCTGCACCGCAGCGCCAGCGCACAGATGTCCCGCCCGGCTATCACTATCCGCAGTGGGGGCGGGTGGACCTTTGGGTCGCCGTCGGTGCTGATGATGTTCCACCGCCGGCCGGGAGACCTGGACAAGGAGCTGGCAGAGATGGACGAGTGCATGCCCCACTATTACAAGGTCACCGGCGGCCACGGCCAGGGAGCGGAGACCATCATGCGGGCGGAGGCGGCGTTTTTGCAGGGCCGCTTCGTAGATGCGCAGATCGAGCTGGAGCATGCCTACGCTCAGATCGCCAACAACGGCCAGGTAAGCATGGCGCTGTGCTGTGACTTTTTGGCGTGGCGGCTGGCAGCGCAGACCGACTTTTCCCCTCGCTTTGACTTTTCCCAGCGTCGGAGTGCGCTGCTGCAGCAGCATAACACGGAGTGGCTGCACATGCTGGATGCCGCCTGTGCCTACTACTATGCGCTGCTGGGCATGCCCGGTAAGACGCCGCCGATATTCCGGGAACACAGGCTCTCCTCCATCAACTTTCTGGCCCCGGGCAAGCCCATGATGGAGCTGATCGAAAACCAGGTCTGCCTGGCCCAGGGCTCCTATGCCCAGGTCATTGGCCGCAGCGAAGGGCAGCTGGCCGCCTGCCGGAGGCAGCACTACGCCTTGGTAGCGCTGCACATCCGCCTGCAGGCGGCGTCTGCCTACGAGATGCTGGGCAAGCACAAGGAGGCACGGGCGCTGCTGGGACAGGCCCTTGCAGACGCTGCCAGAGACGGCCTTGTGATGCCCTTTGTGGAAAACTACCGCTACCTCAAGCCATTGCTGGCGGAGGCAATACACTCTGACCTCATCCACCGGATCACGACTCTGGGCGCAGCCGCAGAGGACAGGCGCAGCCGCAGCAGCTGCCCGGCTCTCCCGGGCCTTACGCCCCGGGAGCAGGAGATCGCGGCCCTGGCCGCCCTGCGTCTGAGCAATCGAGAGATTGCGGAAAAGCTGCACCTGTCCGAGGGCAGCGTGAAGCAGTACATCAGCCAGATCTACTCCAAGCTGGCTATTACCGGGGACACTCGCCTCAAGCGCCAGCGGCTGGCAGAGCTGATAAATACCTAACCGATGGTTAGTAGAAATGCAAAACGATCCACTGTACTATAAATACAGTGGATCGTTTGAGGTTGTCGATAAAGTGACAAAATTTTCGATAACGGTAAGGAAGGGTGTGTGAGGGAAACCCAAGAAGGGTGTCCCTCACCATTGAAATCAGTAGTTTTTGAAACTTTTACAAAGTTTTAAAAACTTAGGCAGCGGGGCGAAAAGGCTTTTTCGACACGCTGGTTTTGTATTGCAGGGAAAGGAGTGTCTCCAACTTGAACCGGAAATATATCTCAGCCGTAAAGCCCTTGGACAACTACATCCTGCAGGTGGATTTTGTGTCCGGCAGCCGGCTGCTGCTGGACATGAAGCCGTATCTGGATAAGCTGCGTTTCCGTCCGCTGGCAGAAGCGCAGCTGTGGAGCAGCGCCGTGACTAACGGCATCTTTATTCGGTTCGGCAACGTGGAGCTGAGTCATGATGAACTGCTCGCTATGGCCGAGGAGTCCCATTGACCCAAGAAAGGGCGAGGGAGGAAAAACATGAAAACAATAAAAAGCTATCCGCTGCTCCTGGCAGCTCTGGTGCTGACGCTGTGCCTTTCCGCCTGCGGCAGCAAGGGCGGCGGGCAGGAGGAGTATCGCGCCCCGGACATCATTGAGGACGCAGTCTATGACCCCGACGCCCAGGGGGACTACAGTGACTATTTCGGCAAATGGGTGGGCATCCGGGATTGCGAGTACACCACCATGCTGGTAACTCCGGCCGACGGCGGAATGCGCTTTGAGCTATACAAGGACGACCGGTTGGCCGCCTGCGGCTCTGCCCAGCAGGTGCCGGGCCACGCCTTCATCTATTTCTTTAACGACGCTGACGGCAGCGCCTATCTGTTTGCCTCCAACAACGGAGATATGGAGCTTTACAGCTTCGGCTATTTTGAATTGAAGGTCCCCGCCCCCAATACCAAGGGCGGCTTTGAGGACATCGCCGGCACATGGTATCTGGGCGGTGATCCTAATGCGGAGAGCGTCCTGGACATTGACAATAACGGCGAGTGGGTGCTCTATGAGGGTTCCGCTGTCGTGGATAACGGCTACCTGGTCCAGCACGACACCATCAAGGAGGACTACTACGCCCATTCCCGGCAGAACGAGGACGTGTGCTACGACATGAGCACCTCCCTGGACAGGGAGGGCATTTGGTGGGGCAGCGAGAATGACGCCTATCTCAAGCCCGTTTTCACCAAGACCACCGCCGAGCTTATGCAGCCCTATGTGGGCTACTGGTCCAGCGGCGAAGACTACTGGCTGCGCATTTACGCCGGCACCCACTGGGACACGGTGGACGCAGGCGGCGAGATCATCAACACCGGCGACGCGGACCCCCGGGAGGAGGAGGTCATCCTCTACATGGTAGGCTACGGCTACGCCGGGTCCCTGGTCCTCCAGGCAGACGGCAGCCTGAAAAACTCGGAGGACGGAATGGTCTTCTCCCCTGTGGCGGAGGCGGATATTCCGGCGGCGGCCCGGGCCGATCTGGGCTGAGGAACCAATCGGCAGGAGGGAAAAAGCATGAAGAAGAACACGGAATCCATAGGAAAAGAAAAAATGACCGATCAGGAGCTGTCCGATGCCTTTGGCCGGTACCAGCGGCGGGAGAGCATCGGCATACTGCTGGGGGCCCTTTTGGTCATCGCCGGGTGTATCTCGGCCTTTGTGCAGCACGATGTGCTGCTTGTGTGCATACCGGCCTTCGCCGGGGTGGGGCTGATCCTTCTGCTGGCGCTCCCGGCGCAGAAAAAGAAAAAGGCGCTGATGGAGCAGCAGCTGGGAGGCTTCTTCCGCACAGAGCTGACCCGGGCCTTTGGCCCGGAGCCGCAGACGCCGGAGCTGCCCATTGATTATGCCTATCTGAAAAAGGTGCAGCTGCTGGCCTGCCCCTGGGAGCAGAGCACCATCACGGAGTTTCACGAGGGGGAGCACAAGGGGATGCGTTTTTCCGCCGCCAACGCCGAGCTGCAGCACATGGTGGAGGAAAGATCCGGCCCCGACAACGACAACTGGATGACCCGCACGGAAACCGTTTTCCGGGGCATTATCGTCCGCTGTAAGGGCATCTGTGACCCGGCGCTGGATATAGCCGTCCGGGATCTGTACCAGGAGCGCAAGCAGAAGGACATCACCGATCCCGTCGTGTTCAGCTGGTACTTTTCCGCACGCACCGCAGGCGGGCAGGAGGTAGACGCACCGGTGACGCCGCAGCTGCGGGAGCTGGTGCAGCAGCTGGAGAATGCCTCCAGCAACGCCAAGGTGAGCTGTCTCATTCTCCGGGGCGGCCAGCTGACTCTGGCGCTGCAGACAAGATATGTCTTTGCCGGCATCCCGCCGGAGCTGGATATGCGGGATATTGACGGCATCCGCAGGTGGTTCACGGCCTCTTTGACGGGCATGGGAGGGCTGCTGGATATACTGCAGGAGAGTCCCGCCCTGACCGGCGCTGAAAAATAAGGAGAAAAATATGGAAAAGCAAAATATACACCAAACGGATGAGCAGCTGGCCCAGGAGCTGCGCAAAAGCAGGGGCGGCAAGCTGGGCGGTAAGCTCCTCTCCCTGGTAGGCGTGGTCATCACTGTGGCGGGCATCGTTTTGGGCGGCAACATCGTGGCCATCGTCATTGGCGGTGTGCTCCTGGCCCTGGGGCAGATGGCGCAGAGCAAGTCCAAAACCAAGACCAGCCAGCAGGCTTTCGCCGCCATTGCCCCGGGCGTCATAGCCAGCGTCTTTGAAAATGTGCTGATGGATCCCTCCCCCCGCCTGCTGCGCGCGGAGGACACAAACATTCCCCTGCCCAGCCACAGCCATTGCAGCGGCAGCGGATACATCCGGGGAACGTATCGGGGTCTGACTACAGAAGCATGTACCGTCCGGCTGACGGAGGAAAACGAGGTGCAGCGGGAGGAGACCGGCCTGTGGGAGAAAAACGAGCAGGAGGTCTATACCGGTCAATGGATGCTGTGTGAGCTGGGTCGGGAATTTTCCACCTGGCTGACCATCTGGCCCCGGGAAGGGTTGGATAAGCTGCTCCGCTCCGGGACTATTCAAACGGAAAACGATGCGTTTAACAAACGCTTTAATCTGACCGGCGGCGACACGCAGGAGGTCCTTCGCATCCTGAATCCCAACCGGGTAGAGCGGCTCCTGCAGCTGGCGGAGAGCTCCTTCGGCAAATTCGCCGTCAATCTCAACGCCGATGGCAGACTCTATATCGCTGTCCACAGCGGCCGGGGCTTCTTTGACGCCGGCAAGGGCCGGGAGATGCCCGAGCAGCTGCGCCAGCGCTTCACCCGGGAGCTAAAGTGGTTCACGGACATGGTTGACGTGTTCCGTCCCATGTAATAAGGAGGCGAAAAGTATGCCCACATGGCTTGCCGCAGTCATCATGCTGCTGGCTCTGGCCGGGATCGTTTCGGCCAGGAAATATCTTCGCAGCCACCGAGCCCTGCAGATCCTGTGTACCGTTTTCTGCATTTTTTTGGCCCTGGCCTGTGCCGTATACATCGGGCTGACGGTGCTGCTTGTAGATGCGGTGCGAAATCGTCCGCCCGGTCCGTAGGCAGCCCGCTGCAAGCAAATGAAAGAGCAAAACCTGCCGGCAGCCTCAGCTGCCGGCAGGTTTTATGCAATGCACCTATTGCCCCGGGTGCGATCCGTTCAACAGGCCAAATCCGGGAGATTATTTTATAGCGGTTACTTAATGCAGATGGTCTCGATCTCCACCAGTGCGCCCTTGGGCAGGGCACCTACCTCCACAGCGCTGCGGGCGGGATAGTTGCCCTCGGTGAAAAACTCGGCATACACGGCGTTCATGGCAGCAAAGTCAGCCATATTCTGCAGAAACACGGTGGTCTTAGCCACATGATCCATGGTTAAGCCTGCCGCCTCCACAACAGCCTTTACATTGGTCAGGGATTGGCGGGTCTGGGCGGTGATACCGCCCTCCACCAGGTTGCCGGTGGCAGGGTCAATGGGGATCTGGCCGGAGGTGACGATGAAGCTGCCGCAATCGATGGCCTGGGAATAGGGGCCGATGGCGGCAGGAGCATTGGCGGTGGCAATAATATTCTTTTTCATAATCTGTTCTCCTTTACTCGTCGATTTCGTAGCCGCTGGTTTGCAGCTTGTCATAGATTTCCTTAATATGCTGGGCATCGCGAGTCTCCAGGGACATGCTCACGATGCAGGAGCCAATATCAGTGCTGGTATTGCGGCGCTCGTGGTGGATATCCAGCACGTTAGCGCCGGTCTGGGAGATAATATTCAGAAAGCGGGTCAGCGCATGGGGCCGATCCGGCAGGACAGTGGAGAAGCTGACTGTGCGGCGCTCCTTGGCCAGGCCCCGGGTGATGATGCGCTCCAGCATGGTCACATCCACGTTGCCGCCGGAGAGCAGTGCGCAGACCTTTTTCCCCTTTATATCTACCTTGCCATACATGGCGGCCGCGATACCCACGGCACCGGCACCCTCCGCCACCAGCTTCTGCTTTTCCAGGATCGTAAGGATGGCACTTGCAATCTCGCCCTCCTTCACCGTGACTACATCGTCCACATACTGGCGCACCAGGTCAAAGGTCAGGTCGCCGGGGGTTTTGACCTGAATACCGTCGGCAATGGTGTGGACAGAGGGCAGGGTGAGAATCTTATTGGCGTGAATGGAATCCACCATGCTGGCGGCGCCTGCCGCCTGCACGCCGATGACCTTGCACCGGGGCATCAGGTGCTTGATGGCAAAAGCCACGCCGGCAATGAGCCCGCCGCCGCCGATAGGCACCAGAAAAATGTCGCAATCCGGGAGCTGCCGGTGCAGCTCCAAGGCAATGGTGCCCTGGCCGGCCATGACACGATAGTCATTGAAGGGATGGATAAATGTGAGGCGTTTCTCGTCTCGCAGGCGGACAGCCTCCCTATAGGCGTCATCGTACACACCGGGCACCAGCACCACATGGGCGCCGTAGCTGCGGGTGGCCTCGATCTTACTCAGGGGCGCCCCCTCCGGGATGCAGATGGTGGCCGGGATTCCCATATCCCGGGCGGCAAAGGCAACGCCCTGGGCATGATTTCCCGCAGAGCAGGCAATGACGCCCCGGGCCTTTTCCTCATCGGAAAGGGTGGCGATCTTGTAGTATGCACCCCGGAGCTTGAATGCGCCGGTTTTCTGCAGGCAATCCGCCTTCAGATAAAAATCACAATCCGGGACAATGTCTTTCGTGGAGACTACGGGGGTATGGTTGATTACCGGGTCAAGGATACGCTGGGCATCCAGCAGCATTTCCATAGACAGCATGAGGCTTCCTCCCATCAAGAGTCCGCAATATAGATACAAAGCTATAGCAAATTGTCTATAGCAAGAGTACACCATGGGGCAAAATTTGTCAAGTGAGTACAGGAGAAAATCTCTCCTCATTTCTGCCCGCAGCCTCCCCGGGACGGCAGACATATAAAAACAGAAATTTCGGCGTCCCAGGCTCTCAAAAAAATGTCATTGCGAGACCAGTCCGCAGACCGGTTGTGGCAATCTGTTCCTTATGTGCAGATTTTTCTCTTTTTTGCAGGATGCATATTCATAAAAAGTTACGGATCCCCACGTCGCTTTGCTCCTCGGAATGACTATGATGGATTTTTCCGGCAATAATAAAGAGGCCCCGGAAACCCTTCCGGAGCCTTTTTATCAATCAACGATATCGACCGAAACCTTCACGCCGGTGCGCTGGGCATAAGACCGCACGACCGTGCGGATCTCCTTGGCAATACGGCCCTGACGGCCGATCACCTTTCCCATATCCTCGGGTGCCACACGCAGCTCCAGCGTCAGATCCTCCGCCTCGCCAACCTCCGTCACGGTAACTTGCTCCGGATGGTCCACCAGGCTCCTGGCGATATAGAGCAGCAATTCCTTCATGGCCGTACCCTCAAATTAAAGGACGTCGACCTTCTTCAGCAGAGCGCGAACGGTGTCGGTGGGCTGTGCGCCGGTCTTGATCCACTCACGGGCGCGGTCAGCGTCAATGCTGATCTCGGCGGGGGACACGCAGGGATTGTAGGTGCCGATCTCCTCGATGAACCGGCCATCGCGGGGATAACGGGAATCGGCCACCACAACGCGGTAGTAAGGAGCCTTCTTGGCGCCCATTCTTCTCAATCTGATCTTAACCATGGTTACTTTCCTCCAAAAATAAAATGAATTTTTTATGGATAAATGCAGCAGCACTTATTTCTGTTTTCTGTAGCTGGCGAACATTCCTGCGGAATTTTCTGCCAAAAAGATTGCACTCTGCGGACGCGAGCTCTGCAGAGCTTTTTTGATCTTACTTTAGTCTCTTTTTCCGGCCGAAGCTGCGCATGCTGCCGCCGCCGAAGCCGCCGCCCATGCCGCCCATCAGACTGCCCATGCCCCGCATTTTGCCCTTGGTCATAGCCTTGGTCATCTGCTGCATGGCCTCAAATGCCTTCAGCAGACGGTTTACATCCACCACCTCCAGGCCGCAGCCGGCGGCAATGCGCCGCTTGCGGGAAGCATTGAGGATCTGGGGATTTTCCCGCTCCTTCATCGTCATGGATTGAATGATGGCCTTGCTATGGGCCATCTGCTTTTCATCGATCTGGCTGGCGTCGAAGCTCTTGCCCAGGCCGCCGGGAAGCATAGAGGCGATCTGGCTCAGGTCGCCCATTTTCTGCAGCTGCTCCAGCTGGTCCAGGTAATCCGAAAGGGTCAGGCGGTTTTTCCGCAGCTTCTCCTCAAGCTTTTTGGCCTGCTTTTCGTCGTACTGCTGCTCGGCCTTCTCGATGAAGGTAAGCATGTCGCCCATGCCCAAAATGCGAGAGGCCATGCGCTCCGGATGAAACAGCTCGATCATGTCCAGCTTTTCCCCGGTGCCCACAAACTTGATGGGCTTGCCCGTGGCTGCCCGGATGGACAGGGCCGCACCGCCCCGGGCGTCGCCGTCCAGCTTGGTCAGCAGCACTCCATCAATACCCAGTGCCTCGTCAAAGGCGGTGGCGGCGTTAACGGCGTCCTGGCCGGTCATGGCATCCACTACCAGGAGGATTTCATGGGGATGGATATTTTCCTTGATATTCTTCAGCTCGTCCATGAGCTGTTCATCAATGTGCAGACGGCCTGCGGTATCCAGGAATACAATGTCATTTCCGTGGTCCGAGGCGTATTTCAGTGCCTCCCGGGCGATGTTCACCGGGTCGCCCTGGCCCATCTCAAAAACGGGAATGTCCAGCTGCTGGCCCACCACCTGCAGCTGCTTGATGGCGGCGGGGCGGTACACGTCGCAGGCCACCAGCAGGGGCCGTTTGCCATACTGGCGGCGCATGAGGCCCGCCAGCTTTGCGCAGTTAGTGGTTTTACCGGCGCCCTGGAGACCCACCATCATCACCACCGTAGGTCCCTTAGACGCGGTGGCAAGACGGGCGTTGCTGCCGCCCATGAGCTCGGTAAGCTCCTGGTTGACGATCTTGACGATCTGCTGGGCGGGGGTCAGGCTCTCCAGCACGTCGCTGCCCACGCAGCGGTCGGTGACCCTGGCGATAAAGTCCTTGACCACCTTGTAGCTGACGTCCGCCTCCAGCAGCGCCAGGCGCACCTCCCGCAGGCCGGCCTTGACGTCACTCTCCGTGAGCCGGCCCTTGCCCCGCAGGCGCTTAAAGGTTTCATTCAGTTTTTCACTTAGTCCCTCAAAGGCCATAGCTTTACTCCTTCAGTGCGGCGGCGCAGGTGCGGATTTCCCCCGCCAAACGCTCCAGCTCCGGATTATCGTACTGCCGGTAGTTGAGCTTTTGAATCTCCGCTGCCGCAGCTTCAATGGCGTCGATCTTTTCCCGCAGGCGCATAAAGCGCTTGAGCAGGCCCGTCTTGTCCTCCAGCTCCTCCATGGCGGTCTCTGCCCGGACGATGGCGTCCCGGACGCCTTGGCGGCTGATACCGTAGTTCTCCGCAATCTCCGCCAGACTCAAATCCTCGTTATAGTACAGGTCAAAGAATTCTCTCTGCCGCTGGGTCAGGATCTCGCCGTAAAAATCAAGCAGCATGGTCATGCGGTAGGTCTGGTTTTTCACGGTTCGCCCTCCTCCTGTAAAGTAAATCAGCTTTACAACATTGCTAATGATACCCCATTTCCTCGAAAAAGTCAAGAGAAATTTGTTGGATGGCCGGGATTTTTTTGAGGGGGTGCGGGAATGTGGATGCCCCCTGTTGCGGTGCCCAAAATTTCTGCGCTGCCTTACGGCGGGCGCTTGAAATTTTGACCGCAGTCACTCGCTCACCTCGCTTATTCTGCCACTGACAGCGCTCGGTTCGTTCCCCACAGCCACCGTGCGCAATGGCAGGGCTTTGCAAGGGGCGCGGTGGTTAACGAAGCGGCGGGATGAGGGCACCCCGCCCTGCGCATTTATGAATGCCGATGCAGGCATCGGCCCCTGCGGATACGCTGTGCAGAGCTTAGGTGGTGGGCAGCGAAACGGCAGAGATGCGATGGAGCATCCCTGCCGTTCTTTGCAACACATATTATTCTTTTTGTTCCTGTTCGGCGGTGAATTCGTCCTTGGCCTGCTGAAGGATCTTTTTATCGTGCTTGGTCTTTACGGCGCTCTCATCGAACCGGGCCCAAAGATCCGGCCGCCGGGCCATGGTACGCTTGTAGCTCTCCTTTCGGCGCCAATCATCCACGCCGCCATGGTTGCCGCTGAGGAGGATGGCGGGCACCTTGCGCCCGTGCCACTCCTCCGGCCGGGAATACTGGGGATACTCCAAAAGCCCGTTCCAGTGGCTCTCGTCGGTGTAGCAGCTCTCCTCGGGCAGCACCCCCTCCTCCATGCGGAACAGGCAATCCGCCACAGCCATGGCCGGGATCTCCCCGCCGGTGAGGACAAAGTCGCCCATGCTCAGCTCCTCATCCACACACTCGTCGATAAACCGCTGGTCCACCCCCTCATAGTGTCCGCAGACCAGGACGATGTTCTCGTGAGCCGCCTTCAGCTCCTTGGCTACCTCCTGGGTGAAGGTCCGGCCGCAGGGAGACAGGTAAATGGTGTGGGGCCGCTGCCCCACCTCCCGGCAGATATTCTCCCAGCAGCGGTACAGGGGATCCGCCTGCATCACCGCCCCCCGACCGCCGCCGTAGGGGTAGTCGTCCACCTGCATCTGCTTATTGGTAGTATATTCCCGGATCTGATGGGTATAGAGCCGGATATAGCCCCGGTCCCGGGCCCGGCCGATGATGGATTGGCCCATCATGGCCTCGATGGCATCGGGAAAGAGGGTCATAATATCAATTCTCATCGGTGGCCAATCCTTTCATCATGTGGATACGCATAACGCCGCCGTCCGGATCCACGGACGCAATGAACACCCCCGGCACCGCTGGGATGAGATACTCCCGGCTGCCCCGGACCTCGTAGACCTTGTGGGCGGGATAGTGCAGCACCCGGCGGATCCTTCCCAGCTCCTCTCCGGTGGCGTCATCCAAAACCATAGCGCCCACCAGCTCGGCGTCAAAATACTCGCCCTCCGGGAGATGCGCATCCTCCCGCCGGATGGAGACCTCCCGGCCCTTCAGGGCCAGGGCGGCGTCCATATCCTCTACCCCGGGCAGAGTCAGAAGCACCGTGGACTTGTGGACCCGGCGGCTTTTCACCTGCACGGACTCCCCATTTATATAGAGCGTATCAAACTCCGCCACAAACTCCGGGGTGAAGCCCTCCGGGTTCAGCTTAACCTCGCCTTTGATGCCGTGGGCGTTGACGATATGGCCCACGGGGATATATACAGGACGCACAGCGCTCCCTCCTCGCTTTAAAATAACGATTCCATTATACCGAAACTTTCCCCATGAGGCAACACCGAATCCACGACTTTTTCGTCCCCGAGTCTGTAACAATTTTGTTTCCGTTTCGTTTTCGATCCTTCCATTTTTCCCCTGGCAAAGGGTGCATAAATCCGCCCCTTTCCGGAAAAACTTGACACATCGTAAAAAAGGTGATATACTCCTGTCAAATTTAGTTTTGTTACAAGTGTTACATTTTGATTACAAATAAGCATCATTCCTTTAACTTTTCAAGGGATGTCTCCCAATGAAACTACCGAAAGGAGCCTCCGGCCCGGCCTGAAAAGCCGGCGCAATGGAGGAAACACTGTATGATCCAAACGATTCTGAAGCGCCTGGGCACTCTGCGGGATGGGCCGCTCAAACGCCGGCGCCTGCTCACCTTCTTGGCCCCGCTGACGCTGCTGGGCCTGGTGATTTGCATCTGTATGGGTCCCGCTCCGGTAGACGGGGATGTGTACCTGCTCATTGACGATCAGGAAACCTATACCGTCACCGCAGACTCTGATCTGGACTACCAAAGCGAAGCGCTCTACACCGGCTCCAATAACGCCGGTGCCACAGATGTGCAGCTCATTCTGCCCAAAGGGCAGGAAGTGCAGCTCGCCGCCGTGGAGGAGGGGACCTCCGCCGCCGTGAAAAGCTCCGGACCCGAGACAAAGCTGCTGTCCGCCTCTTTAAGCGGCTCCGCAGAGGATGACACCGCAGACGCCGGTGTTGTCACCACCCGCCACGAGACTGTGGCCAATCTGCTGCGCCGCAGCCATGTGAAGGTGGCAGACGATGAGATGGTGGTGGTGGACCTCACCGCTGATACCCCCAGCATCACTGTATGCCGCCAGTACACTCGCCTGCGCAACGTGCAGGTGCAGACAGACTTTGCCGAGGAGCGGATTGCCGATCCTCTGATGGCAAAAGGCACGGAGGAGATCATCACCCCCGGTGTGCCCGGCACTGTGACCCAAACCTACATGGATGTTTTTGTCAAGGGTAAGCTGGAAAGGACAGAGTTTATCTCCACCACCGAGGACAATTCCGTCACCCAAGTGGTAGAATACGGTACGTTGGTGGATTCCGTGGCCGACGGTGACGAGCTGGTGTCCGTTTATCGCAACGATGACGGCAGCGGATATCTGCTCTTTGCCTCCGGTGACACCATGACCTTCTCCTCCCAGGTGACGTGCAATGCCAGTGCCTACGCCATCCACGGCCGGACGGCTTCCGGCCGGCCCACTCAGTATGGCAACATTGCTGTGGATCCCTCTGTGTTCCCCTACGGCACACGGTTCTATATCTACACAGACGATGGGTACCTGACCTACGGCATGGCCACCGCCGCCGATTGCGGCACCAGTATCAAGGGCTACAAGCTGGACCTTTGGTTTGATGAATACGACCAGGCCTGCCGCTTCGGCCGCCGCAACTGCACCGTATTTGTGCTGAACTGAACTGCAAAAAGAGCTGCCCTTTCGGAGCGTATCCGGAAGGGCAGCTTTCTCATTCTCTTATCATCTCCGCCCGGGCAAAGAACGGCCGGACCGCCTGCTCATAGGCCGCGCAGGTGCGGGCCTTGCGGACGGCGCGCAGCAGAGGCTCCGTGTTCCGAAAGCTGCCGGCCAGGTAATTCCACAGCTCTCTCATCCGGTGCAGCACAGGCACATCGCCGGAGTAATCCCGGCGATAGGCGGTATAGATGGCATCGTGGAAGGCCTGCAGCTCGGCCGCACTGGCCCTCTCTCCGCCTCGGAGACGGCGCAGCAGGGACGGGTCCGCCTGGAGGCCCCGTCCAAACATCAAGGGCACGTTGGGAGCGGCAGATACATCCGCCGGGGTCAGCAGGTCGCCGTTATAGCACAGAGGCAGGCCGGTGTTCGCCTGCGCCCAGGCAAAGGCGTCCCGGTGGACTCTCCCCTTGTAAAACTCCGTTCGCACCCGGGGATGAATAATAAGCAGGGTGATGGGATAGTCGTTCAGCAGGGCCAGCAGAGCGGGCCACTGGTTGGGATCATCCCAGCCGATGCGTGTCTTGACGGAAATTTTCAGGTCCGGAAGGGCATCGAATATGCCGTCCAGAAGTGCTCGCAGGATGTCCTTTTCCCGCAGCAAGCCAGCCCCCTTATTTTTCGCCGTTACCGTGCCGGAGGGGCAGCCCAGGTTCAGATTCACCTCGCTGTAGCCCCGACTCTGGCACTCTTTAGCCGCCCAAACGAAGTATTCCGGCCGATTGGTAAGGATTTGCGGCACCACAAAAAGGTCCCGGTTATGCTCCGGGTCGATCTCCTGCAGCTCCTTGGTCTGAAACTCGAAATTGGCATTGGGCGAGAGAAAGGGCGTGTAGTAGCGGTCCGCGCCGCCGAACAGCTCCGATTGCACCTGCCGCCAGCGCCAGCCGGTGAGGCCCTCCATGGGTGCGGCGTAATATTCCTGCATGGGCTTTCCCTCCTTTGGGCCATCTTACCATATTTGCAGGCGTCTTGCAATTCCCCGCCGGGTGTGGTAAAGTCAAGGCTGGAAAGTGAGGCTGTACTATGACACTGTTTGACTATTACCTGCAATATATGACCCAGATCTGCGAGGGCTCCCTAACCGCCCCGGAGGGTATCACACTTACGGAAAACGATGAAATGCATCGGGCTATGGAGCTGCAGCGGCAGATCGGCGCTATGGGCATTCCCGCCTTTGTGCGCGCCTGTGCCGCCGCAGCGGGAGACGAAGTCCCCCAGGCGGCTTACGACAGTTTCTCTATGGACGATGTGCTCTCCGCCGCCCGGGTCCTGGCCAGCCAGGCCCGGGAGGAGCAGGCGGAGGAGCCTGTACAGAAGGAGCCGGATCCGGACGCAGGCAAGCACGCCTTTGAGGTTTTTTTGGATTGTATCGCCTTGGATGACGGGCTGGTGCAGTACCTTATCCAGGTGCTGAAAAAGAGAGATTGGCAGGAATTTTACAAGCTGAGCCAAATCACCACCAAGCTGGATCTGGACCCTAACGAGTTTCTTTACTGGCTGGGGAACAAGGAGCAGTTCGCCCCCCCGGATGAGCAGGCCTGCGCCTCTATCATGGATGCGTGTCTGAACCGCCTGGCGGAGGAAAAGAGGCTGGATGTGCTGGCAGCCCTGCTCTCGGGGGATCAGAAAACCTTTGAGCTGTTCCGCTGTGAGGCCCCGGAGCTTATGCATTTACCGGAGGCTACCTTTGATTGGTATTGCCGGAACTACCTGGACAGGGACTATCCTCTGCGGATGATCCTGCGGCTGAACGGGGTGGAGTTTCCGGAAAAGCTGGAGTGAAGTGGACAAAAGCCCGTATTCTGCGGAATACGGGCTTTTTTTCGCGGAAAGGGCTTGCATTTTCCGGCGGGTGTGATATACTGCCATCTGTCACACAAGTATGAAAAAGATGATTTTTGTGAGGTGAGGTCATGCCCCAGGGCAAGCATATATTGGGCCGCTCCCCTACCCGGCGGGTGTTTGGCACCGCCAAGGTGGGCGACCGGGGTCAGATCGTGATCCCCAAGGAGGCCCGGGATTTTTTTAATATCCACCCCGGAGACACGCTGCTGATTTTGGGCAGTGAGAGTCAGGGTTTGGTGGTCTCCCGGCCGGAGGTACTGGACCGGGTGGCTCAGGAAATTCTGCAAAACACGGAGGACAGCGAATCATGATGAACGAAATGTATCGGCAGTTGGGGGTCTCCCAGGCCGTTTATGAATTTGGCGAGGCGACTCTCGGTGGTCTTACGGAGCGATTCCGGGAGATCGACGCAGTGGCGGAGTACAACCAGTGCAAGGTGCTTGCCGCTATGCAGAAAAACCGCGTCAACGCTACCCATTTTGCCGCCACCACCGGTTACGGCTACGACGATGAGGGGCGGGATAATCTGGAGCGGGTCTATGCCGATTGCTTCCACACGGAGGCAGCCCTGGTGCGCCCCCAGATCACCTGCGGTACCCATGCCCTCACCGTGGCCCTTAGTGCCAATCTACGGCCCGGAGACGAGCTTTTAAGCCCTGTGGGCCGGCCCTACGACACACTGGAGGAGGTCATCGGTATCCGTCCCTCCCCCTGCTCTCTGGCGGAATACGGCGTGAGCTACCGGGAGGTGGAGCTGCTGCCTGACGGCACCTTTGACTATGAGGGCATCCGCCGGGCCATTACGGACAAAACCAAGCTCATCACCATCCAGCGCTCCAAGGGGTACGCTACGAGGCCCACCTTCTCCGTGGAGCAAATTGGGAAGCTGATCGTCTTCTGCAAGCAGTGCAAGCCCGGCGTGCTCTGCATGGTGGACAACTGCTACGGCGAATTTGTGGAGATGCAGGAGCCCTCAGACCTGGGAGCAGACATGATCGTGGGGAGCCTCATTAAGAATCCCGGGGGCGGCCTGGCCCCCATCGGCGGCTACATCTGCGGCACCAGGGAATGCGTGGACCGCTGCGCCTACCGTCTCAGCGCCCCGGGCCTTGGGCAGGAGGTAGGCGCAAATCTGGGGCTGATGCCTGCCTTTTACCAGGGGCTGTTTCTCTCGCCCACGGTGGTGGCCTCGGCGGTGAAGAGCGCCGTATTTGCTGCCGCCTGCTATGAAAAGCTGGGCTTCCGGGTGGTGCCCGGCTCCGCCGAGAGTCGACACGACATCATCCAGGCCGTGGAGCTGGGCAGCAAGGAGGCCATGGTGGCCTTCTGCAAGGGTATCCAGTCCGCCGCCGCCGTGGACAGCTATGTGACCCCGGAGCCCTGGGCTATGCCCGGCTATGAGAGCGAGGTCATTATGGCCGCCGGAGCCTTCGTGCAAGGCAGCTCCATTGAGCTTTCCGCCGATGGGCCCATCCGCCCCCCCTACGCGGTCTACTTTCAGGGCGGTCTCACCTGGTTTCACGGCAAGCTGGGCATTCTTTTGAGTATGCAAAAGCTGGCGGACGCCGGAATCATTAAACTATAAAATAATAAGGAGTATTTTCATCTATGTGGTTTTGGTTTTCTGTGATCGCGCTTCTGTTCTGGAGCGGATCGGATCTGTTTTCTAAAATCGGCTGTCGGGATGCAGACGACAAGTACGCCCACCTGAAAATGGTCATGGCTGTGGGCGTGGTCATGGGTCTGCACGCAGCCTATGAAATCTTTATCGGCGGGACGGAAATTAATTTCTCCATCATCCTCACCTATCTGCCGGTGTCGCTGCTGTATATTCTGTCCATGACCCTGGGATACGTGGGGCTTCGCTACATTGAGCTTTCCATCTCCTCTCCCATTTGCAACTCCTCCGGCGCAATGGTGGCGGTGCTGAGCATCATCACCGGGTCTGCCCTGCTGGCCCCGGCCCAGTATGCAGCCATGGCCCTGGTGTGTGTGGGCGTTATCGGGCTGGGTATTGTAGAGGCCCGGGAGGACGACGAGCTGCGCCTGGCTCGCCAGGAGGTCGGCAACTATAAGTACGCCAAGTCCGCCCTGGCGCTGCTGCTGCCCATTCTCTACTGCGTGCTGGACGCCCTGGGCACCTTCGCCGACAGCAAGGTGCTGGAGACCCTGAACGAGGATAGCGCCAACTGCGCCTATGAGCTGACCTTCCTGGCGGCGGGTATTGCGTGCTTTGTGTATGTGGTGCTCATCCGCAGGCAGAAGCTGGTGCCTAAGCGGGAGGGGCCCAAGTACCTGGGCGCTCTGTGCGAGACCGCCGGCCAGTTCGCCTATATCTACGCCCTGGCGGACACGGAGCATGTGGCCCTGGCAGCCCCTATCATCTCCGCCTACTGCGTACTGTCCGTGGTGTGGAGCCGTATTTTCCTGAAGGAAAAGCTCTCCTGGAAGCACTATCTTATGATTGCCCTGGTGGTGGCAGGCATCGTCATTTTGGGCATCTACGACGAATAAAACTCGCTTAAAACAGGAAGGAGCCGTTCGATCGAACGGCTCCTTCCTGTTTTATTTCAAAATCCGTCAAACAAATTCACCTGGCTTGTGTCCGCCATGCCCGCAAAGGCCCCCAGGGCCTTCAGCTGTTCGATATGCGTCTTGGACAGCTTATTGCAGCACATGGAAAACTCCTCAATGGAGATAAATGTCTTTCCCTTGCGCTTTTCCACCGTGTCCTGGGCGGCGGCCTCGCCCAACCCGTGGACGGAGATCAGCGGCGGCAGCAAACCGCCCTCGGTGATGGTGAACCTCGTTGCATCGCTGTGGTAAATATCGATGGTGTCGAAGTGGAAGCCCCGGAGATAAAACTCGTAGCACACCTCCAGGGTCACCATAAGGTTCTGCTCCACGGCGGTGGCGTCCTTGTTATTCTCGATCTCATGGATCTTTCGCTCCACGGCCTCCTTCCCGGCACAGCAGAACTCCGCGTCAAAGGCCTTGGCCCGGATGGAGAAGAAGGTTGCATAGAATGCCAAGGGCTCATGGACCTTGAACCAGGCGATGCGGAAGGCCATCATCACATAGGCCACGGCGTGGGCCTTAGGGAAAAGATAGCCGATCTTGGCCAGGGACTCGATGTACCACTCCGGCACGCCGTGCTCCTCCATGGCCTCCACCCAGCCCTCCTGGAAGCCGCCCTTTTTCACCTTGCCCTTTCGCACAGCCTCCATGATCTTGAAGCTCATTTTCGGGTCCAGACCCATGGAGATGAGATAGAGCATGATGTCATCGCGGCAGCCCACAGTCTGCAGAACCGAGGCCGTGCCGCCCACAATCAGCTCCCGGGCATTTCCAAGCCACACATCCGTGCCGTGGGAGAAGCCCGAAAGCCGCACCAGGGTGTTAAAATCCTTGGGCTGGGTATCTATGAGCATCTGCCGGGTAAACCGGGTATTGAACTCCGGGATGGCCACGGCACCGGTGGGGCCAAGCAGCTCGTCATTTTCAAAGCCCAGCACCTTGGAGGAGGTGAAAATACTCATGGTATCCGGGTCGTCCAAGGGGATGGCTCGGGCATTGACCCCGGTGAGGTCCTCCAGCATGCGGATCATGGACGGGTCATCGTGACCCAGCATATCCAACTTCAAGAGGTTATCCTCCATGCAGTGGTATTCAAAATGGGTGGTGACGGTCTCAGCGTCCTCGGCATCCGCCGGGTGCTGCACGGCGGTGAAATCCTCCACATCCATATCATCCGGCACAACCACCAGGCCGCCGGGATGCTGGCCCGTGGTGCGCCGCACGCCCACGCAGCCCAGGGTCAGGCGATTCATCTCCGCATTGCCGGCAGTGATCTGCCGCTCCTCCAGGTACTTGCGCACAAAGCCGTAGGCAGTCTTTTCCGCCAGAGTGCCGATGGTCCCGGCTCGAAACACCTGTGTCTCGCCGAACATCTCCACCGCGTGGCGATGGGCCCGGGCCTGGTATTCCCCGGAGAAGTTCAGGTCGATATCCGGCACCTTGCCGCCGCCGTAGCCCAGAAAGGTCTCAAAGGGGATGTCAAACCCGTCCTTCACCAGCTTTTCCCCGCACTCGGGACAGCTTTTGTCCGGCATATCCGCACCGCAGCCATAGCTGCCGTCGGTGATGAACTCCGTGTGCTTGCACCGGGGGCAGCGGTAGTGGGGCGGCAGAGAGTTCACCTCCGTGATGCCCGCCATATAGGCAACCAGCGATGACCCCACAGACCCTCTCGAGCCCACCAGGTATCCGTTTTCCAGGCTCCGCTGCACCAGCTTCTGGGCCGACATATACACCACATCGTACTTGCCCAAGATGCCGCCCAGCTCCACATTCAGCCGATCCACAATCAGCTTTGGGGGATTCTCTCCGTATAGCTCGTGGCACTTGCTCCACACCATGTCGTGGAGCTCCTGCTCAGAGTTTTCCAGCCGGGGCGGGAAAAGCTGTCCCGGGGGCAGCAACTCAATTTCCTCCACCAGGTCCGCGATCATCCGGGGATTCTTCACCACCACATCATAGGCGGTCTCCTCTCCCAGGTAGGAAAATTCCTCCAGCATCTCATCGGTGGTCTTAAAGTAAATGGGCAGGCTCTTGTCTGCGTCGGGGAATTTTTTGCTGGCCAGGAGCACATGGCGGTAAATTTCATCCTCCGGCTCCATAAAATGCACATCCCCGGTGGCGCAGACGGGCTTGTTAAGCTCCGCACCCAGGCGGACAATGGTGCGGTTGAAGTCCCGCAGCTCCTCCTCGTCCCGGGCCTCGCCGCTGCGCAGCATGAAGGCGTTGTTGCACAGGGGCTGGATCTCCAGATAGTCGTAAAAGGAGGCAATGCGCTTCAGCTCGTCCCAGTCCTTATGGTCCACCACCGCCCGGAACAGCTCCCCGGCCTCGCAGGCGGATCCGATGATGAGCCCCTCCCGGTGGGCCGCCAGCTCCGTCTTGGGGATGATGGGAAAGCGCTTGAAATATTTCAGGTTGGAGGCCGACACCAGCTGATACAGGTGCTTGAGCCCCAGCTTGTTTTTAGCCAGAATAATAATGTGCTTGGGCCGGCGATGGTTCTTATTGCCCAGGGGCCGCAGCTCCAGCATTTTGCCGTTGATCTCCTGCAGGCGATTGATGCCCAGCTCCCGGCGCATTTTCTCAAAAAACGGGATAAGCATATAGCCCACCATGCCCGCATCATCCGAGGCACGGTGGTGGTTGAAGGACGGCAGGTCCAGATGCTCCGCCACTATATCCAGCTTAAATTTATTCAGCTCCGGCAGCAGGTTCTGGGCCAGAATCAGGGAGTCCACATAGGTGGGCGAAAAATCCAGCCCCACCCGGCGGCAGCCCTCCCGGATGAAGCCGATGTCAAACTCCGCATTGTGGGCCGCCAGAGGCCGCCCGTTTACAAACTGCAGGAATGCCTCCAGAGCCTCCTTGAGCTGGGGTGCGTCCTTGAGCATGGCGTCGGTGATGCCTGTAAGGCCGATTATTTCCGGTGTCAGGCGGCGGCCGGGATTTACAAAGGTTTGGAATCGGTCCGTAATCTCCCCGTTTTTCAGCACCACCGCGCCGATCTCCGTGATAGCCTCTTTCATCACCTGCAGGCCCGTGGTCTCAATGTCAAAGCAGACGATCTCGTCGTCAAAATCCTGGTCCGCCGGGCCGTGAACCGCCACCCGATCGTCCAGATTGTTGATGAAATACCCTTCCACGCCATAGAGAATTTTTATTTTTCCCTTGGCCGTGTGCCAGGCATCGGGAAATGCCTGCACCACGCCGTGGTCAGTGATGGCAATAGCCGGGTGCCCCCAGGCAATGGCCTCCTTAATCACCGCCGCCGGGTCCGTCAAGGCGTCCATGTTGGACATGCGGGTATGCAGGTGCAGCTCCACCCGCTTCTCCTTCGCCGTATCCTTCCGGCCCTCATGGCCGATCTTCATGATGCTTTGGGGATTGAGCTGCACGTCCTTTCCGTCCCGGGTCAGCTCCATAAAGCCCTGGACCCGCAGCCACATCCCCGGGGCGATGGCGCTTTGCAGGCCACCCAGCTCCTTGGTCTGCATATATTTGCGGACAGTGACGGAGTTTTTGTAATCCGTCATGTCAAAGGTCAACACCCATACCCCGGGGCGCCGGGTCTCATGGCAATCGGCAAAAAACACCTTGCCCTCCACCACAACGCCGCCCATTTTGGGGTTCAGTCCCTCCATGGAGACGGGCTTGCCCTTGATGGGCTTGCCAAAGAGCACCTGCTCGGCACTCTTTTTCCCGGCGGCGGACACAAACCGCAGCCGCACCTGGCGGAATCCGTAATGCTCCTGCAGCAGCTGCTCCAGAGCCGCCACGGCGGCGTCGGGCATGTTCTCCCGGCTCTCCACCTCCGCCTCCAGGGTGCGGCTCCCCCGATCCAGCTCGCCCGACACGATCTTGGCGTCCGCCAGCAGCGGCCGCAGGTCATGGGGCGGCAAAAAGCTCCCAAAAAAGTCTAAAAATCCAATCTTCTCCATACTTACAGCTTCTCGATCTCGTTCATCAGTGCATCCACCAGCTTGTCCTCCGGGACCTTATACAGGATCTTGCCCCGGCGGAACACCAGGCCCTCGCCCTTTCCCCCGGCGATGCCCACATCGGCGGCGGCAGCCTCTCCGGGCCCATTGACCACGCAGCCCATTACCGCCACAGTGATATTCTTCTCGCAGCCCTCCAGCCGCCGCTCCACCTCCCGGGCAATGGGGATCATGTCGTACTTGGTGCGGCCGCAGGTGGGGCAGGAGATGAGGTTGGGTCCGAAGCGCCGCACCCCGGCGGCAGATAAAATCTGCTTGGCCGCGCGCACCTCCTCCGCCGGGTCCGCCGTCAGGCTCACCCGGACGGTGTCGCCGAGACCCAGGCACAGAAGCCCCCCGATGCCCATGGCTGACTTCAGGATGCCCATGGTGGGGGTACCTGCCTCGGTGACGCCCAGGTGCAGGGGATAGTCCGTCCGCTGGCGGAGCATCTGATAGGCCCGCATATTCACCGGCACATCCGAACATTTGACGGAGATGCAGATGTCGTCAAAATTACAGTCGTTCAAAAGGCGCACATGGCCCAGGGCGCTCTCCACCAACGCCTCCGCCGTGACGCCGCCGTATTTGGCCAGCAGGTCCTTTTCCAAAGACCCGCCGTTGACGCCGATGCGGATGGGGATGCCCCGCTCCCGGCAGGCGTCCGCCACAGCCCGCACCCGGTCTTTTGACCCGATGTTCCCCGGGTTGATACGTATTTTATCCACTCCCTGCTCTGCGCATAAAAGAGCCAGCTTATAGTCAAAATGGATGTCGCAAACCAGGGGAATGTGGATGCGGCGTTTAATTTCTCCCACGGCCCGGGCGGCATCCTGATCCGGCACGGCCACACGGATGATCTCACACCCAGCCTTCTCCAGGCGGAGGATCTGGCTCACCGTGGCCGCCACATCCTGCGTAGGCGTGTTGCACATGGACTGTATGCTCACGGGCGCGCCGCCGCCTACGGCCACGCTGCCCACCTGAATTTGCTTGCTCATATTCTCATACGCTCCTCCCTCGTAAAAACGCAAATCAAAAAGCCTCGCAGAGTTTGCCGCCCGCAGGCGGCAAAAAATTAAAATCATTTTTCACCGCGACATGTGCGTGGGGAAAAATACCTCTCAGGCTGCCAGTGTGGAATTTTGCCGCCTTGCGGCAAAATTATGCGCGCAGCAGACTGCAAGCCTTTTGGCATAAAATTCCGAAGGAATTTTAGCCAGTTATTGAAATATTTTCCACACATCCTGAAACGTCACCGCCAGCATCAGCAGCATCAGCAGCGCAAAGCCCGCAATGTGGACATAGCTCTCAAACTTCTGCGGGATGCGCTTGCGGATCACCAGCATGCACAGGGCGTTGATGACCAGGAAGAAGATTTTTCCCCCGTCCAGCGCCGGCAGGGGCAGCAGGTTCATCACCGCCAGGTTTACGGCGATCATGGCCGCCAGATACGCAATGTTCCGCACGGCTGCGGAGGCCGAGCTGCTGCTCTGCCCCACATCGGTAATAACAGAGACAATGCCCACCGGCCCGCTTATGTCCTTAACTCCGGCCTGACCCGTAACCAGCATCTGCAGCGACAGGCGCACCATGCGTACAAAGTCTATGGCGTTGGCAAAGCTGTAGCTGATCCGGTCGCCGATGCCGGCCTCCTTCACAGAAAAAGTTAGTCCATAGCCCGTGTAAGCATTGCCGTTTTTGTCGGTATACTCCCGCAGTTCCATGGGAACATTGGTAAGCTCTACCTTCTCGCCGTTTCGGAGCACCGTCAGGTCATGGCTGCCGCTCTGCTTCAAATTCAGCAGCAGGCTCACATCGCTGTAGACATAGATCCGCTCGCCGTCAATGGCGGTGACCTTGTCGCCGGCTAACAGTGTCCCCTCCAAGGGACAGCCCTGGGCAAAGTCGGCAATCACCGGGGTGACAAATGCCTTTGCCCCGCCATACAGGCACAGGATGATCAGCAGGCCCGCCAGGAAATTCATCGCCGCCCCGGCGGCAAAGATCAGCAGCTTCGCCCAAAAGCCCTGGTTTTCCAGGGCCCGTGGATCCTCCGAGGTCTCGTCCTCCCCCTCCATGGCGCAGAATCCGCCGAAGGGCAAACATCGCAGGGCATACAAGGTCTCCCCTTTTTGCTTTTTGAAAATGGCGGGGCCCATGCCGATAGAGAACTCGTTCACCTTCACCCCACAGGCTTTTGCCGCCAGAAAATGCCCCAGCTCATGGACGGCGATAAGTACGCCGAACACCAGCAGTGCAACCAAAATATACAAAACAGTGGACATAGTCGCTCCCATCTGACGCCGCGGCGTCTTTTTTTACCGGGCAGCCTCCCGGCCCAACCGGTCTGCTTCCAGTATATCCCCAAGGCTCGGCTGATATTTCACCGCTACCCGGGAAAGGGCCCGCTCCACCCGGCGGGCGATGTCGTTGAAGCCGATCTCACCCCGGAGGAACTGCGCCACGGCCACCTCGTTGGCTCCGTTCATAATGGCGCAGGCAGTGCCCCCGGCGGCAGCGCAATCCTTAGCAATGCGCAGGCAGGGGAACGCCTCCTCATCCGGGGCGCTGAAGGTCAGCGGCCCGCAGGAAAGCAGGTCCAGCGGTTTATCCGGGGTCGCGGCCCGGTAGGGATAGGTCAGGGCGTAGCGGATGGGCAGCTTCATATCCGGTATGCCCAGCTGAGCGATCATGGCACCGTCCCGGTATTCCACCAGGGAGTGGATGATGCTCTGCCGGTGGATCACCGCATCCACCTGGGCCAGGGGCAGGCCGTACAGCCGCATGGCCTCGATGATCTCCAGACCCTTGTTCATAAGGGTAGCGGAGTCGATGGTGATTTTTGACCCCATGCTCCAGTTAGGGTGCTTCAGGGCGTTCGCCGCCGTCATATGCTCCAGCTCTGCAAATGTCTTGCCGAAAAACGGCCCACCGGAACAGGTGAGCAGAAGCCGCTTCACCTCGCCCCGATCCCGACAGCCCTGGAGGCTCTGAAAAATGGCCGAATGCTCCGAATCCACCGGCACGATCTCCGCACCGTATTTCTCCGCCTCCGCCATCACCAGCTCCCCGGCGCACACCAGTGTCTCCTTGTTGGCCAGGGCGATGCGCTTTTTCCTGCGGATGGCCGCAAGCGTCGGCTCCAGGCCCACACTGCCCATGACCGCCGTGACCACGGTGTCACTCTCCGCCAGCTCCGCAGCCGCCAGGAGGCCCTCCATGCCGCTCATAACCTGTATATGCAGATCCGAAAGCCGTTCCCGCAGCTCCCGGGCGGCGTTTTCCTCAAACACGGCAACAAGGCACGGACGAAACTGCCGTGCCTGCTGCTCCAACAGATCAATTTGTTTACCGGCGGTGAGAGCCGCCACCTTTAGTCCCAGCTCCCGGGCCACCTGCAGCGTTTGCCGACCTATAGAACCGGTGCTGCCCAAAACAGAAATACACTTGCTCATTTTATTCTCACATTCCAACTGCCGTTGCAATCATCCACACCACCGGAGCGGCGAAGATAACGCTGTCAAACCGGTCCAGCACGCCGCCGTGGCCCGGCAGCAGGCGGCCATAATCCTTGATGCCGCACTGGCGCTTGATAACAGAAAAGCTCAGATCGCCCAGCTGGCCCATAAACGCACCCACCAAGCCAATGACCATGCACCAGCCGATGGAAAGCGGCTGCAGCGTGACGAAAAAGAACACGATGCGAAAGACGATCATTCCCAGCACACCGCCGACGAGTCCGCCCACGGCGCCCTCCACGGTCTTTTTGGGACTGGCTTTGGGTGCCAGCTTATGCTTGCCGCAGGCCATGCCCGTAAACAGGGCCGCCGAGTCGCTCATAAATGCGGCCACCAGGGGCATCAGCACCAATCCGCCGCCGTAGTTAAGCAGCCGCAGCCGCAGCAGGCAGCTCATGGCCAAGGGGATGGCCACGCCGCCCAGCAGCACTGCGCAGATATCCTGAAATGCCACGGCATTTTCCCGGCCATACCACCGCACCGCCAGTAAAAACAGCAGTGCCGCCGCCGCACACAGCAGCCAGGGCGCAGCCACCAGCACTGTGCCCTTGTATTCCTCCCTGCCCGCGTAGGTGGCAAACACCGTAAGCACGGCCAAAACGCCCGCCAAGACCCACAGCCGTTTCGTCTTTTCCGGGCCGCTCACCGCCGCCAGCAGCTCGTGGGCGCCAATAACGCCCAGTGCCGCCAGCAGCGCCGCCGTAGCCCAATGGGGCAACCAGCAAAGCACCAAAAGCAGCAATGGGATACCGATGACCGCCACTAATATTCTCTGTTTCATAGCTTCAGTTCCTTTTTTAATTCTCTTACTTGACTCCGCCAAAGCGGCGGTCCCGCTGCTGGAAGGCCACGATGGCCTCGTCCAGATCCCTTTCGCCGAAATCCGGCCACAGGGTATCGCAGAAGTAAAACTCCGAATACGCGCACTGCCACAGCAGGAAGTTACTTAGCCGCAGCTCTCCGCCGGGGCGGATGATAAGCTCCGGATCGGGGATCCCGGCGGAGTAGAGATGTCTTTCCAGGTTCTCCTCCGTCATCTCCTCCCCCGCGGCGGCACATTCCCGGGCCGCGTGGAGGATCTCATCCCGCCCGCCGTAGTTGATGCACAGGTTTGCCTGAAAGCCCTCCACCCGGTCCGCCACCTCATTGGCTTTATGGGCCAGGGCCTGCAGCTCCGGGCTCAGGGCCGAGAGATCGCCGAAAAAGCGCAGCTTCATTTGATCCCGCTCCATGGTGTCAATGGCCTCCTGCATATACTTTTTCAGCAGGCTCATGAGGGTGCTTACCTCATCGGCGGGCCGCTTCCAGTTCTCCGTGGAGAAGGCGTAAATGGTCAGATATTCCACACCCAGGGCCTTGCAGTACAGGGCGATTTTGCGGAACGTCTCCGCGCCCACCTTATGTCCGGCAGTACGAGGAAGCCCGCGCTTCTTCGCCCAACGACCGTTGCCGTCCATAATGATAGCGATGTGGCGGGGAAGGCGGCTTTTATCCACCTGCCCCGCCTTATGAGAGACTTTTTTGGAAAACAGCCCCATCAGACAGACATCAGTTCCTTTTCCTTAATCTCCAGGAGCTTATCCAGCTCCTTGCAGTTGTCGTCGGTAATCTTCTGCAGGTCCTTTTCCGCCAGCTTCAGCTCATCCTCGGTGATCTCAGAGGCCTTCTGCATCTTCTTAAACCTATCCATGGCGTCCCGGCGGATGTTGCGCACGGCCACCTTGCCGTTTTCAGCATACTTGTGGATCTGCTTCACCAGCTCCTTGCGGCGCTCCTCGGTGAGCTGGGGGAAGGACAGGCGGATGCACTTGCCGTCGTTCTGGGGATTGATGCCCAGGTCGGACTCCAGAATGGCCTTTTCAATGGCCCGCAGCAAAGACCCGTCCCAGGGGGTGATGACCAGGGTCCGGGGATCCGGAGACGCCACACTGCCCACCTGCTGGATGGGCGTAAGGGTGCCGTAATAGTCCACGGAAATGCGATTGAGCACAGCGGCATTGGCCCGGCCCGCCCGCACGGCAGCGAAGTCATTCTTCACGGACTCGATGCTCTTCTTCATTTTTTCTTCGTAAACCTTGTATTCGTCTTTCAGCATGGGGTTAAGCCTCCTTTACGATCGTTCCGATTTTTTCTCCGCGCAGGGCGCGGATGATGTTGTAGGGATCCTTCAGGGCAAATACCAAGACAGGGATGTGATTATCCATAGACAGGCTGGTGGCGGTGCTATCCATCACAGACAGATGCTGAGCCAGCACATCGTCATAGGTAATAGAGTCGAATTTCTTTGCATTGGCAAATTTGGCCGGGTCGCAGTTATAAACGCCGTCGATATTTTTGGCCAGCAGGATGACGTCCGCGCCGATCTCCGCCGCCCGCAGCACCGCAGCGGTATCCGTGGAGAAGAAGGGACTGCCGATGCCGCAGCCGAAGATAACCACCCGTCCCTTTTCCAGGTGCCGGATGGCCCGGGCCCGGATATAGGGCTCAGCTACCTCCTTAATTTCCAGGGCGGTCTGCACCCGCACATCCACGCCCTTTTGCTCCAGCACGTCGGCCATAGCCATGCAGTTCATAGCCGTGGCCAGCATGCCCATGTGGTCGGCCCGGGTGCGCTCGATGTAGCCCTCGCCATTCTTTACGCCGCGCCAAAAGTTGCCGCCGCCGATAACGATGCCCACCTGAACACCCATCTCCACGCATTCCTTAATGACATCTGCCACCCGGCCCATAACGCCAAAGTCCAGGCCAAAGTGCTTTTCTCCCGCCAGGGCTTCCCCGCTGATTTTCAGTAGCACCCGTTTATATTTCGGCTCGTCCATACAAATCCTCCTGTTTTTATTCTCCACAGTATTTTACAATACTTCCTGCCTTTTGTAAATGAAATTTTCGCAAAAGGCAGCTCTTGTTTTTCTTCGCTCGATGTATATAATGAGATTATCAAAATCTGTCATTGCAGCCTGTCACTGCGAAATCAGTTTGCAAAAGCGGCAGCGGCAATCCGTTTTCTTAAAATGGAAAAGGTGGAGAAATTCAAAAGATATAAAGGAGAAAAACACCTCATGGAGCTTCGCCATGTCCTGGGCAGCACCTATGTGGCTGTGGCCGCCACAGCCCTGCTGCCTATTTATAAATTAAATGACACCGATATTGTCCTGCTGGACACAGGCTATGCCAAGCTGGACCGCAGCGGCCTGACCCACCTGCTGGAGGACAACGGCTTCCATCTCAAGGGCATTCTCTGCTCCCACGCCCATTTTGACCACACGGGCAACGTTCGCTATCTCCAGCAGCGGTATGGCGCCATTGCCGCTGCGCAGATCATTGAGGCGGGCATCTCCGTGAATCCCGACGCCTACCGGGCCAACTACGTGGCCCTGACCTACGGCCGCAGCCGGGCTTATTTCCTGGAAGAATGCTTCACCGCCGATGTAATCATCTCCGCCGACGCCACGGAGCTGGATTTTTGCGGTGTGAAATTCGGCATCCTGCAGCTCCCCGGCCACAGCGCCGGCCACATCGGCATCATCACCCCGGACGGTGTAGCCTACCTGGGGGATTGTCTCATTAGCCGCTCGGAGATTGAGGGGGCCAAGCTCCCCACCTCCATGTTCATCGCCCGGGACTTAGAGAGCAAGCGCAGCCTTTATGCCCTCCATTGTCCCGCCTATATCGTGGCTCACAAGGAGGTGCTGACAGACATCACAGACCTCATCGGCGAGAACATCCGCTTTCTTGAAAGCAAGGCCCAGGAGATGCTGGATTGCCTCCAGGACGGCATGACCTTTGATGAGTGGATCTATGCTTTCTGCAAAAGGGAAAACGTCCGCACCCACAACCTGCTGAAATTCAGCGTTGCAGAGCGGAATTTCTCCAACTTTGCCGATTGGATGGAGGACGAGGGCACCGTGGAGGTCCGGCTGGAATTCTGCGCCAAAAAATACTATCACGGGCAGGTGAAGTAAAGCCGAGCACTACAGAGGCCCCTTTACAATAGCACAAGAAAAGACCGGCAGAAATCTGCCGGTCTTTTCTTGTATAGCGGACATCTGCCTATCCATGCTCCGTTATGGGCGGGATAAAGCTCTCAATGGCATAGCGCAGCTTAGGGTGACGGATGACGAAGTGGATGGCCGGCGCCTTGCCCTTGGACACCATGACCCACCGCCCCTGGTGGATCAGGATCTGCAGGTTGCGGAACGCCTGGCTTCCGCTCATCTCCCAGCTATAATTTGGATTCTGAGCGGCAAAGGCCGTCGTATCGTTCAAATGCGCCGTATATTCCTCTTGGCTGTACGGAATGTCGGCTTCGCAGAACACCCCCGACAGCTCCAGCACCGGCGGCTTCTCCCTGAATTCCTCCGGCGTAAAGGCCGGGCTCTCGTCCTCCACCGTTCCCTCGGCCAGGATGGCCATGATTCTTTGTCTCTGCGCCGCGGCGTACCTTTTTATTCTTTGCTTTTGTTCCGCATCAATGCCGTTCCGGGCCAAAATACGTTCCAGGAGGTCCTCACTGGCCGTATACAGCGGCAATGTGGAGAGAATGCTGCGGCGGTGCCCCGGCTTTCTGGTGTCGGCCAGCAGAAAAGTATTCCTCTCGCTTTCCCGGTCACTGCGATAGATGTCCATAAGGGGGTATGCGTTATCCAGCAGGGCCCGGGCCCGCATGGCGTAATGGTCCAGCTCCCGCTTGTTTTTGGTCAGGTAATACCGTCCCTCAGCGTGGCGCCCGGCGATGGCTTCGCCGCTGAGAGCCGCCGCTCCGGACACCTTCAGCAGGTGTAAAAAGGGGCCGCCGGGCGTGTTTTTCAGATAGTATGGGGAAATTTGCCCGGTCATGTACATGGGGATCCAGCTCTCCAGCCCCAGCATCATATCCTCAAAGGATCGGTCCAGGTTATGGATCTGGTTCAGGTGCAGGCCCTTTTTCAGCATCATGGCCATACCGAACATCCACTTTTTGGGGAACTCCGGATCCTTGGCCATTTCGCCCATGGGCATATCGCTGTACATGGTCACCGGCTCCATGGACCGGCTGAGCACCGTGGCCTTGAGAAAGTCCAGCTCGCTGTCCATCATCTCCCCCAGGCCGTAATAATAGCGGGCCGTGGGCAACTGGAAGGGCATAGAGGGCACCTTCAGCTCGTCAAAATGGATGGCCTTGATATACTCGTTCAAGTCGAACTCGTCCAGCTTGCTTAAAAAGTCGGTGATGTCGCCCTCACTGCGGGCAGGCTGCTCCTGCATCAGCCAACTGCACAGGCGCGTATAGCGAAAGGAGAGGTCTGCTATATCCTCCGCCGGGCAGGACAGCAGCTCCGCCAGGGCCTCCAGCTCCTGGGGCGAAGCGACCTCCCGGGCCACAAAGGAGGCCACGGCCCCGGCAAACTGCCGGGAGTCAGCAGGCCGCCGGCTCCCGTTGCGAATGCGGAAGATGGTGGAGGGATCATAATTGGTGTACTGGCACAGCCGGGTAAGGTTGATGCCCATGGCCGCCACCAGGGTGTTAAAATTGCGGCGTAGCTGCTCCTTGTCCGTGGCTACAAAGTCCTCGCAGGCAGCAAATGCCGCCCGCACAGCGTCGGCGGTAAGATCCCCATAGCCTCTTTGCTCGGCAATCTCTCCCAGGGCGCGGCACAGGCCCTCAAAGGCCGGAGTACCCAGCTCCGGGACCCGTTCTCCGTTTTTATATCGGCTGAAGGAGGCGGCAGATATACCGGCCAAGGCGCACAGCTCCTTGCCTGTGCAGGAGAGCCGGCAGAGGTATTCACTTAATTGCTGGCAGAATTTCATGGCTTTTCTCCGGATAGTTTTGTTTTTAGTCATTATACAGGAGGCGCAGCCAAAAGGAAAGTGCTTCATGGTGCATAATTCCAAAAGTGTCAATTGACACTTCGGAAAATGCCCTGTAGTCCGCCTTGCTCTATGCTATAATTGCAAATAATAACATGTGTGGGAAAGGAAGAAAGGAATGGAAAAAGCTGGAAAAGCAAAATTTCTGTTTGTCCCCCGGCTGTTCCTGTGCGCAGCACTGCTGGCTGTTGCACTGTGCGGGTGCTCCGCCTCCCCCGGCGAGGCCAAGAAGCCGGACCCGGACAGCGGGCAAAGCACAGCTACCCAGGCAGAGCCGGTAAATCTGGAACAGGCGCTTCTCAAGGCGCGCGGTAAGCCGTATGACCAATCGGACTACACAAAATTTCTCGGCGGCGAGGGCATTATAAACGAGTACGCCGAATTCGATTGTAACCTGGATCACGGCTACAGTAAAACCGTCAACGATCTCGTAGTGGCTGACGGGAAGCTGTATCAGGCAAATTTCAACTCCGTTTTAGTAAACGGCAAAAACATACAGGAGGTCGGCACCCTGCCCGGAAAAAACATCCGATACTGGCGTCTGACCCATGACGGTGAAATGGGCGAGATCTACTTAAATGACGGCTCCGGCTATAAGGTCAGCAGCCCGCCGTTTGCGGCCTCACCGATGGATAAGGCGCAGCATCCGCTGTTCCGAAGGGTTTACCGCTATGCTTCCGACGGAAAGACGCTGGAGGATCATACGGCAGAATACTTAAATGCCGATAAGGTCTACTCCGGCGATCCGATGATCGCCGTTGCCGGCGGTAAAGTCAGCCTGCTCTTTTCGGGCAAATATCTTGATAAGGGTACGACCGGCTGGAATTGGTATCGGGACATGGATCGGCGGGAGTACATTGCCTTTGAATTGGAGCTGTCCGACCTTGCCGGCGAAACACCGATCCGGCTGTTTAATCGGAACATTCTGATGACCAATTGTGCCTTTTATGAGATCGTGTATGCCTCGGAGCCTTTGGACGACAGCGACACAAAAGCGCAGCTTGCGCCGGACGGCTCGGTGTCTCCCTACTATCCTGCTGCGCAGCATCTCAACTGCAATATAAAGCTAAGAAAGCTTGAACTGCTCACTGCTTTTTACGGTGATGTCCGCAACATCAGCACAAGCCATGTGATCACCGAGGACTATACGATGCTCCCCATTGCCGAGGTGCTTACAGACGGATACGGTGCGTATCAAAAATACGATCCCTGCCGTTTCTATTGGGACTATAATCAGGATTAAGGAAAAAAGGAGAGAAACACGATGAATGCAAAGCGAATTACGGCGCTTGCGCTGGCCTTGGTCATGACCTTGCTTCTTGCCGCCTGCGGCAGCAAAACCGTTGTGAACGATGACGGCACAAAAACCGAACAAACAGAACGCGGCGTGAAGGTCACGCAGACGGTCGCCAAAGCCGCACAGACGGAAAAATATGAAACTGCCGATTTCAGCATCACTATCCCCAAGGGCTGGACGGTAACGACCGGCGGCACCAACATCTACCACAGCATCCGGGTATACGACCCATCTGAGCCGCTGAACCAGATGTTTGTACTGCTGAAGGCAGACGTCCTGCTCCATAGTCAGGCGGGCAAAGAAGCATGGCAGCAGAACTACAGCATGGGGAATACGCAGGCGGCGCTTTTTGCTAAGGCCGCTGTGCTTGATAACCCGTCTACAGAGGGCTTTTTCAAAATATTCTCACAGTATACTGCATTTGCATCGGAGGTGGAGCCTGCTTATTCCGGATATACCTTCCCCCAGTTCAATGACTTCACCGTCACCGACCGCTATTCCTCTGCCAGCCCGATGAAGTCCTCCGCCCTGGGCGATGAGCAGCTTCGCGCGACATTCACGGATAACGGCAAAGAGGGCGAGGGCCTATTTGCCGCCAGTGTGGTGGACTTTGGCAGCTTTGCCATCTCCAACGGCAATGTGGTAGGCTATCAGCTCCAGGCGGTGGACGGCGGCTACTATATGGCTTACAACATCGTTGCTGTTACCGCCGCAAAGGACACCTTTATCGATTGGGAAGGTGTACTGACCGATTGCTTCAAAACCCTGCAGTATTCCGACAGCTTTGTCAGTACCACCAATCAGGCAAGCAACGAAAAGGTTGCCCTTGCTCAGCAGATCAGTCAGAACTTCAATGCGACCATGGACGGCTTTATGTCCTCCTGGGAAAGCCGCAACAGGAGTCAGGACATTATGAGCCAGAAGCAGAGCGACGCCACCCTCGGCTACGAGCGCGTTTACGATACCGAGACCGGCGAAATTTACAAGGCTACGAACGGTTTTACCGATGTGTACGACGGCAAGCGGTACAAGGCAGTGACCGACGACAATATGTATGCCGAGCCTGTCAGCGGGTATATTGAAAAGCAATAACACCATAATAAAAACGGTTTACCGTAGAATCGTGATGAAAAGGAGGTGTCGGACGATGAACAAGCAGCTTTCCGCTTTGCCGGACAGTAAAACAACAAGAATAACTCTGCCGTATAATCGGCAATATGTGCTTTTCGCCGTCTATGAAGTTCTGGACAAAAACGGAGCCGAATATGAAAAAACAGACGCATCCACCGTTTTGGCAGAGATGTCGGTATACGGTAATTTAAGTCGGTTTTCCGTCTGCGTAAATGAACGAGAAGCAGGAACGGAACTGACCGTAACGATGGTTCATCCCTGCGATGGACTGTCGGATGCCGGTATCCGGCGGGCAACGACTGCCATAGCCGACAGCGTGTCGCAGCATTTGGAAAACGAGCTTGAGATAAACAAGGTATCCCCAAAAAGGCAACCTGTTTGAAATTTCAGAACGGAGGCAATCAACTATACTCAGCATTGCAAGCAGAAAGAAAAGTAAAAATGCCTTGAAATCAGGCAAATATAAATAAGGAGGAGCTCTTATGAAAACAGCAAAAACCCAAAACGGAAGGTCAGTAGGGAAGGTCAGTATGAAACTGAAAAGGGTGCTTTTGATGCTGCTGGTGACTGTGTTGAGCGTTTCCGGCATCGTGACTGCGAATGCCGTCACGGTCAAGGACGACGGAAAATATACGCTGATACTCACCTGCGGCCTTAACGGTATGGACGGCAAGGTCGACGGCGATTATGCAAAAATGATAAAGTTTGATGCTGCCGACGGGGACACAACGGTAAGCTTATCCGAATTGACTGCGGGCGTTCTTCCGTTCAACGGCAGCACCAAATTCGCCTATTGGGCAACGGATTGGACGGGCGAAACAAAAGTCGCAGAGGATATACCTTTGTCGGATTTCAATTCGGAGGGTACATTTTGGGTAAACGACGGTGAGGTGGCATACACCAACGGTCTTACGATTTATGCGACCTTCTCCGAAGAAGTGCTAAAGGGAACAGGCACATATTACCTGACGCTTGACGGTCTCGGCGGCGAAGTAAACGGTAAGTATGAAATAACCATGACAAGCAGCTCCAGTGCGTATCAGACAGTCGACCTGACGAAATACACCCCCGTAAGAGACGACTATACCTTTGTCGGTTGGGACTTGGACGGCAAGTATGTAACCTCCGTGCCGGCGGATTGCTTCAAAGAAAAGGATGCTGTGACGGTTCTCGCAACCTATACCAAAAACACCTTTGACAACGACGGTATCGTAGTAACTCTCAATGCTAACGGCGGACAGCTCAACGGTAAGGAGTCTAACACATACGACTATGTAGGCGGCAGAGACTCCGGCGCATCCATGTCGCTTTTGCCCTATGTTCCCGTAAGAGAGGGGTATACCTTTAACGGCTGGAACACAAAAAGCGACGGCAGCGGTACTATGGAGAAGTATATTTTTTGGAGAATTTGGGACAATAACGAGGAGACCAATAAGAAATATGATAAGGATACCTTGATTACGGAAGACAACGGTTATGTGCGGTATAAAAATGTGACCTTGTACGCCTCCTGGACGAAAGCCTCCGGAGAGCCGGAAAATCCCGGTAAGGACACGGTGAAGGAACTCCAAAGCACGGGGGAGACAAAGGCAAAAATCGAATTTGCAACAGAGGTCAGCAAGGATTACAAGCTGGATATCAAGTCCATCGAGGTCAAGAAGGAATTGGCAGATAAGAATGTGAAATTCGTTGCGGACATCAATGTGCTGGACGGAAACAACAATGTTGTGAAGATCAGCAACACCAAAATGAAGATCAGAATTGCTCTGCCGGAAGATTTGAAGGGGTATGACAAATACGAAGTCGTTTACATTGTAAATGATGAGATTAAAGAGGCCTTGCCTGCTGCGGTAGAAAACGGTTATATTGTATTTGAGACAAACCATTTGAGTCAGTACGGAATCGTTGGGACAAACACCGGCAGCGGAGCAACTCCTCAGACCGGTGACAGCAGCCTCATCGGTTGGCTGGCTGCCCTGCTCGTCAGCGGCAGCGCCGCAGCCTGGATCACCCTCACCGGTAAAAAGGCCAAAAAGCGCAGCTGAGCGGGCGCAGAGTTTTCCTATCCCATGCGGATGAATTTACACACTTCAGCAAACCCCGGTGCGGCACCTGTGGCCGCACCGGGGTACAAAAGCTTATCAAGCCCAAAAATGCAAACCGCCCGGGGTCTCTCCTATAGAGGAGGCCCCGGGCGGTTTTTTCTTTATTCTGCCGGCTTTTTCCTGCCCAAATTGCGCAGGAAGCCTGTGGCCTGCTTCAGGCCATCCTGGGCTGAGGTCGCCACCTCTTCCCCGATATCCACCGCCAGGCGCTTGAAGGTCTCCACCAGAATTCGCCGGGTCTTTTCATCCGCCCCGGCGTATTCCTTCACCAGCGCCACCGCACCGCTCAGGCCCATCTCCTGCACATCATCCAGTGTGCGGGCCTTGCCGCCCATGCTGAGGATCTCAAAAAATGCGTCTGTAAAATCCTTCCTCTCCTGGGGCGTCATAGACCCGATCCAATCTCGCAGCACGTCGTCGGATCGGCGGCCCATGGTCGATCGTTCCTCCAGATGGATAAAGCGGTTGCGCTCCGTACACCAGGACAGCGCCTCGTGCTGCATGATAGACTTCGCCGTGCTGGCAATGACCGTATAGTCCTCGCAATGCTCCAGCAGCACCCCCACGATAGACGATTCCGGGATGAATGTGTGTATCTTGTCTCTTAGGAGTACATATTCCGGCCCCTCCGTCATGCTGCGGTTGAAGCCGGGTCCGTCGTTATTATACACCGCCAGCAATCGGCCGTAATCCTTGTGGGGCAGGTGCAGGCCCGCCCAGGCCGCCAGGTTGCCGCCCTTGGAGTGTCCGCCGATGCGTACCTTATGGAACCTGCACAGCCTCATGATCTCAGCCGTATATTCTGCCGCCCGCACCTGAGCCGGAACAGCCTCCAGGTAGCTCATGTTGAAGTCCTCCTTCCAGCCCACCAGGGAGGTATCCGTCCCCCGAAAGGCCACGAACACGGACTTATCCGGCAGCAGGAAAGTCACCGCTGCAAACTGTGTCTCCTGGTCGCTGCGGTCCTCAAAGGCAAACATCCGCGTCCCGGCAAAGCGCTCGGTCTGCGCCGCCTGCTGCGTCACGGGTATGTAGCTCAGCTGGGACAGGCCCAGCTGCTCGTCCTCCTGCGTGAGCTTTTGGCAGATGTCGCGCAGGGAGACCGCCTCCCGGGGATTCCGGGTCAGCAGCTCCGGGAACCGGCGGAAATTGATATAGGAAATGATGCACAATACCAGATTGTCCACCTCGTTGAATGGGTCCACGGAAAAGGGAATATCCCCCCGCCAGGTGAGATAATCGGCCACTGTAGTGGTATATTTCATAATTCTCTCCTCTTGGAACACAAGTGTGTCTTAAAATCCTGCGGCAAAAAAGCCTCGCAGAGTTCGCGTCCGCAGACGCGAAAAATTCAGATCATTTTTCCCCGCGACATGTGCGTGGGGAAAAATACCTCTCAGGCTGCCAGTGTGGAATTTTGCCGCTTGCGGCAAAATTATGCGCGCAGCAGACTGCAAATCCCTTTGGCAGAAAAAACGAAGTTTTTTCGCCAGCTAAAGAAATATCCTCCTGCCTATCATACCACGGGCAGGAGGATACTTACAATATTTATTTTGCGCTCTTGGTGGCTATCACATTGACGCCGGTGCCGCACACGTCCGGGATCACCACATCTCCGGCGGCAATGGGCAGGTGGGCCAGGGCGGTGTTCAGCGCGTGGGCCACGTCGAAAACCTTTTCCTTGGGAACTTCACCCTCTGTGCGGACGGACACAACGGGAGCCAAGCCGCCTATGCAGCGGACGGTGCCGGTGACGGTGCGGGCCGGGGCCACGCACTCCTTCCGGGCGTAGCTATCGCCCCGCTTACAGGTGTTGCCGGTGACGGCGGTGACCACGCCGTTTTCGATAGTGGCGGTAAGCTGGCAGCCCATGGGGCAGCCGATGCAGGTCAGTTGACGCTGGGTCATTTTGCCACCTCCTCTACGGTAAAGGTAATGGTTTCGCAGCCTGCGGGCAACTCTGCCCTGCGCAGGGGAAACTGCTCCATCTCACCCGGGGTGAGAATGCGCTTGGGGATGCGCCGCAGGAGCGTGCCGTCGGCGTAGGCGCACAGGGCGGCATCCCGGTAGGGCTGCGCCACCCGGAAGCGGACGGTAACGGTTTCGTCCATGTTCTCCGGGTCGATGGATTGGGGTACGGTGTAGCGCACGCCGTTTTTCCCCTCCAGACGCACGGAGCGGCTGCCTGCCCGGGCACCCTGCAGGTATAGGGCGGCATTTTCTCCGGCCCTTTGGGCCTCCTGGCTCACAAAGTCCACCAGGTCATGGACATGGAGCACGTTGCCGCAGGCGAATACCCCGGGGATAGAGGTGGCCAGCCGGTCCGTCACCTCCGGGCCGCCGGTAACACTGCTCAGATGCACCCCGGCGGCGGAGGACAGCTCATTCTCCGGCAGCAATCCCACGGACAGCAGCAGCGTGTCGCAGGGGATGTACTGCTCCGTGCCGGGGATGGGACGGCGATTCTCGTCCACCCGGGCCAGGGTCACACCCTCCAGCCGCTCCCGGCCGTGGATGTCCACCACGGTGGTGGAGAGGTACAGGGGAATGTCAAAATCCTCCAGGCACTGAACGATGTTGCGCTTCAATCCGCCGGAGTAGGGGAGGACCTCCGCCACCGCGTGGACCTTGGCCCCCTCCAGGGTCATGCGCCGGGCCATGATAAGCCCGATGTCACCGCTTCCGAGGATCACCACATTTTTCCCGGGCATGAAGCCCTCCATATTCACCAGGCGCTGGGCGGTTCCGGCGGAGTAGATGCCCGCCGGGCGGTAGCCGGGGATGTTCAGTGCGCCACGGGGGCGCTCCCGGCAGCCCATAGCCAGAATGACCGCCTGGGCTTGTATCTGAATGAGCCCCGTTTCCGGCCCGGTGACGGTAAGCACCCGGTCCCGGGAAAGATCCAGCACCATGGTGCGCAGCAGATAGGGGATGTGCAGCTGCTGCACCCGGCTGATGAACCGCCCGGCGTACTCGGGGCCCGTCAGCTCCTGGCCGAAGGTGTGCAGACCGAAGCCTGCGTGGATGCACTGGTTGAGGATACCCCCCAGCTCCTTGTCCCGCTCAATAATGAGGATGTCCTCCACGCCCTTTTCCCGGGCGGCAATAGCGGCGGCCAGACCTGCAGGGCCCCCGCCGATAATGGCAAGCTGTACCTGTTTCATTCCTGCACCTCCTTAGTATATCCGACCAGAAGCCTGCTGTCCCCGCCGGACTTGGTCAGCTCTGTTTGTGCAATACCCAGCTCGCGGCTGAGGATTTCCATCACTCTCGGGGCGCAGAACCCGCCCTGGCAGCGGCCCATGCCCGCCCGGACCCGGCGCTTCACCCCGTCCAATGACCGGGCGCCGGGAAGACGGTGGATGGCGTCCACGATCTCCCCCTCGCTGATCTGCTCGCAGCGGCAGATGATGTTGCCGTAAGCGGCGTTCTCCTGCACCAGAGCCTGGCGCTGCTCCAGGGGCAGCTCACGCAGATGGGGGATGTCCTTGCGGGTGGAAACAAAGGTCAGCTTCTCCGTGGCGTCCAGCTTTTGGGCGATGCACTGGGCCAAATACTGTCCGATGGCCGGAGCGGAGGACAAACCCGGAGACTCAATGCCCACGGCATCGAAGAAGCCATCGGCACTCTCGCCGATGATAAAATCGTCCGCATCCCCCTCCAGGTGGGCCCGAAGGCCGCAGAAGCTGGTAATGGTGTCTCGCATGGGCAGGTTCGGCACACTGCGCTCTGCCATTGCGGTGGCGTAGGCCAGGCCGTCTGCAGTGGTGTTGGTGGCGTCCTTGTCGCTGCGGTCCACGGCGGTGGGGCCGATGAGGAGGTTTCCGTGTACCGTGGGCGTCACCAGCACACCCTTGCCAAATTTGCCCGGCAGCTGGAATACCGTCCGCTCTACCAGGTGGCCATCCTTTTTGTCCAGCAGGCAGTATTCACCGCTGCGGGGAACGATGGAGAGCTTATGTTCGCAGACCATGTTGTGCAGGACGTCGCTGTATAACCCGGCTGCATTCACCACCGTGCGGGCCTGAAGAATTCTTTCCCCGGCGGTGATCTCATACAGACCGTTCCGGCAGGTGATAGCCGTTACGGGGGTATCCATGAAAAACTCCACGCCATTCTGAGCGGCGTTCTCCGCCAGGGCGATGGTCATGGCGAAGGGGCAGACGATGGCGCTGGTGGGGGCGTACAGGGCCGCCACCGCCTCCGGAGACAGGGCGCTCTCCAGGGCGTGCAGCTCGTCCCCGCTAACAATGCGCAGGCCCTCCACGCCGTTCTTTTCGCCGCGCTCCCGCAGCTCCTCCAGCCGAGGCAGGTCTTTTTCGTTAAAGCACAGCACCAGGGCGCCGTTACGCTTATAGGGAAAGTCCAGCTCTTGGCTCAGACGCTCCATCATGCGGCTGCCGGCCACATTGAAATGGGCTTTTTTCGTTCCCGGCTCGGCGTCGAAGCCGGCGTGGACGATGGCGGAATTGGCCTTGCTGGTGCCAACGCACACATCCTCCCCCTTTTCACACAGGGCCAGGCGCAGGTCGTAGCGGCTCAGCTCCCGGGCTGTGGCGCAGCCCACAGCACCGCCGCCGATGACAATGGCATCATAAATCATTATTGAATGCACTCCCTTTCCAAACAAAAAAGCCACGCAAAACAGCACGCAGAAAATCTGCGTGGTCTTTTGCATGGCTCAAATTCTCATTGCACTATATGTTATTCTATATGTATAATAGCAGGGACGGCAGCCTCTGTCAAGAGGGGATTGCCGGAAGCTGTCTTAACGATTTCTTTGCGAGTTTTTAACGGCGATATATGGTATACTGATTTCCATATAGGAGGACGCATCATGAAAAAGCGGATTCATGTTCCCTGGCCGGAGGAGTGGAAGAAGCAGATACACCTGTCTACCCAAGGGACAAACCTTATCTATACACCTAAGGACTTTATCATCTCGTTTTCACTGTACATTATCACAGTCATCGCCTGTATGCTGCTGCGCTCCCTGGACGAGACCGGGGATACCAGCTATGTGGCTATGCTGTTTCTAACGGATGTGTTCCTCACGGCGGTGCTGACGGATGGGTACCTGTTCAGTATCCTCTGTGCAGTGTTGGGCGTATTCAGCGTGGACTACATATTTACGGAGCCCTATTGGCACATCAGCTTCACCCTGGCGGGCTTTCCGCTGACCTTCCTGGTAATGATGACCATTTCCATCCTGGCCGGCGCCCTGGCCAGCCGGGCCAAGCAGGTGGAGGTCACGCAGAGGCAGATGCAGCGGGAGAAAATGCGCGGAAATCTTTTGCGGGGCATGAGCCATGATATCCGCACACCGCTTACGGGCATCGTGGGGGCCACAGACGTACTGCTGGAGCAGGATGGGAGCCTGACCCCTCAGCAGCGGCGGGAGCTGCTGCAATCAATAAATGAGGAGGCCAGGTGGCTTATGCGGGTGTCGGAAAACCTGCTCTCTATCACCCGCATAGACGGCGAAAATGCCGGAGTGAAAAAAACACCGGAGCTGGTGGAGGAGATCATAGAGGGCGCGGTGAGCAAGTTCCGCCGGCATTATAAGGGCATCACCGTGCAGGTGCATCTGCCGGAGGAGCCGATGCTGGTGCCTATGGATCCGCTGCTGATGCAGCAGGTGCTGTTTAATTTAATGGAAAATGCTGCCCGCCATGGGGAGACGGTGACCCAAATTGATATCTCCCTCAGCCAAAAAGATGAGTGGGCGATTTTGGACGTGGCAGACAACGGCGTGGGCATTGCCCGTGGCCGGCTGGAGCATCTGTTTGACGGGACGCTCCACCCGGAGGAGGGCCGCGAGGACGCCCGGCGGGATATGGGAATCGGCCTGTCGGTCTGCCGCACTGTCGTAACGGCCCACGGCGGCACTATCACCGCGGAAAACCAAAAGAAGGGCGGAGCGCTGTTTCGCATCACTCTGCCCATAGAATAAGGAGGAAGAATATGAAAATCAAGGACAAGGTCCTCATTGTGGAGGACGAGCAGAGCATCAGCAATTTCATTTCCATGATCCTGCAGGCCAGCGGCTTTGATACCATCGTGGTGCGCACCGGGGAGGAGGCGCTGACCATGGTCTCCTCTCATTGCCCGGATCTCATCATCCTGGACCTTGGCCTGCCGGATATGGACGGCATGGAGGTGCTGAAATCGGTGCGCAAGTGGTCCAATCTGCCGGTGGTGGTGGTTTCTGCCCGGAATCACGAGCACGATAAGGTGGAGGCGTTGGATTACGGCGCAGACGATTACCTGGTCAAGCCTTTCGGAACGTCGGAGCTTCTGGCGCGCATCCGCACGGCCATTCGCCACACCCGCACGGCCCTGCCCAATGGGGAGATTGCCCAATCCGGCAAGTTTACCACCGGCGAGCTGACCATCGACTATGACAAGCACCAGGTGCTGCTTCGGGGCGAAAACGCCAAGCTCACGGTGAATGAATACAAAATCGTAGCGCTGCTGGGCAAATACGCCGGCAAGGTGCTGACCTATGACTTTATCATCCGGGAGCTATGGGGCCCCAAGGCCAAGACGGATAATCAGATCCTCCGGGTGAACATGGCCAATATCCGCCGTAAGATAGAGAAGAATCCCGGCCAGCCGGAGTATATCTTCACAGAGGTAGGCGTGGGCTACCGTATGCGCGAGGACGACTAAAACTCCTTTCTTAACAAAGATAAAGGGCAGCGAAAATCGCTGCCTTTTTTCACGCCCTTGCCGTCATGCCAAGGGCTGCTTGCACATATAATAAGAGCAGAAATCGTGATAAGTTTCACAAAAGGAATTTTTATAGAAGGGAGGTTTCGCCAAAGGAGCATAAATCCGTAAGCATCTGATTAAGGAAACTCCGCAACGCGTTAAAATGGCGTTAAGGAGGGGCGAAATCTATTTACAGCTGGAAACGGAAATGATAAGGTGCAAGTAGACCTCTTTGGAGAGAGGACAAACAACTTTAAAGGAGAGAAAACTATGGAAGAAAGAAAAGGCTTTGGATCCAATTTTGGATTTCTGATGGCCGCCGTTGGTTCGGCAGTCGGCCTGGGTAACATCTGGGGTTTCCCCAATAAAATGGGTGCAAACGGCGGATTTACCTTCCTCGTTATTTATCTGATCCTGGCGGCCTGCTGCGGCATCATCGTCATGGTGGGCGAGCTGGCTCTGGGCCGTAAGACAGGCCGCGGCGCCGTGGGTGCGTATCAGGTCCTGTCCAAGAAGTTCAAGTGGCTGGGCTGGCTGGGCATTCTGTCCGCCTTCCTGATCCTGTTCTTCTACTGCGCCCTGGGCGGCTACTGCATCAAGTATGTGGTGCTGAATTTGGGCGATCTGTTCGGCGCCAGCTTCGGCTCCAACGGACTGGACGGTGCCGGTGTGTTCGGTGCCTTCATGGGCAACCAGATGGAGGCCGTGATCTACGGCCTGATCTTTGTCCTGCTGACCATGATCATCGTCATGGGCGGCATCGGCGGCGGTATCGAGAAGGTCTGCTCCGTGGGTATGCCCGCTCTGTTCATCATCCTGCTCATCTGCATCATCCGCGCCTGCACCCTGCCCGGCGCTGTGGACGGCCTGAAGTATATGTTCGTTCCCGGCTGGGCTCTGGAAAACGGTGTTATTAAGGAAGCCCCCGATTTCCTGTCCGTTCTGTCCACCGCAGGTGGCCAGATGTTCTTCTCCCTGTCCCTGGGCATGGGCGCCATGATCACCTACGGCTCCTACCTGCATAAAAAGGAAAACATCGAGAAGAACGCTCTGCTCATCGTTATCATGGATACTCTGGTGGCCCTGATGGCCGGCCTGTGCGTCATCCCCGGCCGTTTCGCCCTGGACCCCACCGGCGCTCTGGGCGGCCCGTCCCTGCTGTTTGTGACCATGCAGAATGTGTTCCACAAAATGCCCCTGGGCGCTCTGTTCGGCATCCTGTTCTATCTGCTGGTGGTGTTTGCTGCCATCTCCTCCTCCATCTCTCTGCTGGAGGTCATCGTGGCCCACTTCTGCGATAAGGCCCGTGACGCCGGCAAGGGCGACAAGCGCAAGGTCTATTCCCTCATCGCTGCCGTATTCGTTGGCCTGGGCTGCATCCTCATCTGCATGGATTCCCTGGGCGGCGCTGGCATCTCCCCCTTCAACATTCTGGGCATCGAAAAGGATGTCAACGGCAACCTGCCCATGTGGTGTGACTGCTGGCTGGACTTCTTCGACTGCATCTCCGAGGGTATCCTCATGCCGCTGGGCGCGCTGCTCATGTGCCTGTGTATCGGCTGGGAGCTGGGCCCCAAGATGGTGGACGACGAGTGCTGCCTGGAGGGTCAGAGCTTCAAGATGAAGGGCTTCTTCAACATCTGCGTCAAGTTCATCACCCCCCTGTGCATGATCCTGGTGCTGTACGGCCAGATCAAGGACTTCTTCTTCTAAATCAACGCAAATATAATATAGAAGGTGTCTCGCCGCGCCGTAAGCGCAGAAGACTCATACATAAAACGCCGGGGCTATCCCCGGCGTTTTTGCGCCTGCGCAAAGGGTAAATACATCCCTGAATGGCCGATGGTGCAGCGGATGTGGAAGCGGCCCGCGATGGCAAACCGCGCCCTGTCCGCTGCAGCCTTTTGACGTGGGGGAAGGTGACTCAAAAGACGGTCAATTCACCAGCCTCGGAATCAAGTTTCCTCCTCAATTTAGCCTCTCCGGAAAGAAATATTCCGCCAGCACCCCCATTATTTTCAAAAATTTTTCGTCAAAAAAGAAAAAAAGGAGTTCACAATTTGTTAAAAAAATGGAATCGTATGACAAGAACTTGACAATATATGATTGGGCGCATAATATAGAAAATACCAAAACTTGAGGAGGTAAATCACTCACTATGGAAAAGAAAAGCACCAAGATAGCGTATTTTATTGCGCTGGCGGTCGTGATTGTCGCTCTGATCATCG
>ENA-ORTU01000298-ORTU01000298.1-human-gut-metagenome-genome-assembly--contig:-NODE-298-length-66033-cov-24.848874_pt1 | contig 66033 bp, 79 predicted proteins | sample MGYA00241910_ERZ509184 | MGnify/ENA primary metagenome ERZ509184 (study PRJEB26280, sample SAMEA2338847) | human gut metagenome | biome: human gut; feature: human-associated habitat; material: faeces... | reverse complement strand
TCAGCTACTAATGCTTCTTTTATTTTTTAGTTATACAAATTCTGCAAAGTTAAGGATTAGTAATAGATGAATGACTAAAAAATGATACATTCATTTTCAGAAAATGTATGAAAATTATGGTATGATATTCACGAGGTGAACTAATGAATAAGTTAGAACAAGCACGTACACAAATTGATGCGATCGATCGTGAAATGGCTAAGCTGTATGAAGCACGATTGGATGCTGTTAAGGATGTGATTGCGTATAAAATAGAAAATGATTTACCAATTCTAGATTCAGGTAGAGAGCAGGTTGTAATTGAAAAGAATCTGCAGTTTATTCAGAATCCAGATTATAAAGAATATTATGAGTCTTTTATAAAGTTCATTATGAAAGAATCGAAGGCCTATCAAAGAACGTTGCAGTCGCATGATAAAGTTGGATATTGTGGAGTTGAAGGTGCCTTTGGGCATATGGTGAGCGAGAAGTTGTTTCCTTCCAATCCAAAAGTGGGTGTTTCTAGTTTTGAGGAAGTCTTTCAAATGGTTGTCCATTCAGACGTACAATATGGTGTGATTCCTTTTGAGAATACGAATTCTGGATTGGTTGGAGAAGTCTTAGATTTATTAATGGAATATCCAGTGTATATTCAGTCAATTTATGATCAAAAGATTGAACAATGTTTACTTGGAATTCCGGGCAGTACATTAAAAGATGTGGAGTGGGTCTATTCAAAGGATCAAGCACTTTCACAGTCTAAAGAATTTTTAAAGGAATTAAATGTACAAACGGTGGCCTATCCAAATACGGCGATGGCAGCCCAATATATTTCAGCACAACAGGATGTGCATAAAGCAGCTATTGGTGCTAAGGAAAATGCAGAGTTGTATGGCTTAAAGGTGTTGGCTACAAACATTCAAGAAAATGCGACTAACACAACGCGATTCTTAGTAATTGGATTAAAGCCACAAATGCAGGGCAATCGCTTTAGTATGGTTCTATCGGTTAAACATGAGAGTGGCGCTTTGGCAAAGATCATTGATTGTATTGCCAAGAATGGATTGAATATGGAAAGTATTCAGTCTAGACCGATGAAAAATAAACCTTTTGAGTATTTCTTCTTTGTCGAAATTGAAGGGGATATGTCAAAGGCAAATGATTGTATTCGAGAGGTACAGTCTGTGTGTGAAAGTGTAAAAGTATTGGGAGCATATACTTTAAAGGAGGAAAAATAAGTATGAATTTTGTGAAGGAAAGTGTCAATCAAACACCAATCGTAGATACTGTATTCTCAATTGTTGCCAAGGCAAAAGAGGCTAAGGCTAAGGTGGGAAGTGAAAATGTTGTAGATGCGACAATTGGTTCTTTATATGATGAAGAGGGAACTTTGGTTGCCTTAGACAGTGTATTTAGTTCATTAAAAAACTTGGATAATAAAGTATTGGCAGCCTATGCAGCTAGTTTTACAGGCAATCCAGACTTTAGACAAAAAGTATATGACTGGGTATTGAATGGAAATTCACACTTAGAACATGAAGTTATCGCAACACCTGGAGGAACCGGTGCCGTTGGTATGACTTTACAAGAGTGTCTAGATGAGGGACAAACAGTTGTCTTGCCAGAAATTGCATGGGGATCTTATGCACTAATGGCGCAGATGCACAATTTGAATGTGGAAAAATATAGTTTATTTGAAGAAGATCACTTTAATTTAAACTCTTTTAAATCGGCATGTAAAAATGTGATGGAAAAACAAAATCGTTTAGTCATTGTGATCAATGATCCTTGTCACAATCCTACAGGGTATTCTTTGAGTAAAGACGAATGGAAAGAAGTCATTTCTTTCTTGAATGAATGTTCAAAAACACATGCCGTAGTATTGTTGAATGATATTGCGTATATTGATTTTTCTTCTAGACAAGAAAAGGCGAAAGAATATTTTGCACAGTTTGATCAAATTGAGAAAAATTTTGTCGTAATTGTCGCATTTAGTTTATCAAAATCAATGACAAGTTATGGCCTTCGTTGTGGAGCAGCCATTGTGTTAGGACAAGAAAAAGAAGCAGTTCGACAAGTAAAAATTGTGTTTGAAAAGGATGCGCGTGCGACTTGGTCAAATATCAACAATGGAGCTATGGCTACATTTGTAGATGTATTAGACAATCATAAAGATGCGTATGATAAAGAAAGATTGCACTATGTAAATTTATTAAAAGAACGTGGAGATATCTTTGTCAAAGAAGCGAAGGAAGTGGGATTAAAACATTATCCTTACAAAGAAGGATTCTTCGTAACTTTATCTATGGATAATGAAACACGTGACAAATTCCATGAGGCATTAATGGAAAACAACATTTTTACCGTCAAAGTAAATTTGGGTATTCGTGTTGCGATTTGTTCTTTATCGATTGAAAAGACAAAGGGACTCGCAAAAAAGATGAAGGATATTTTGGATACAGTAGCTTAATACTGTATCTTTTTTTTCATCCACACATGTGGTACTCCTTCATCATCATCGATTTGACCAAACTGAATATAGCCTTGTTTTTCATAGAATGGGCAGATACGAACTTGTGCGTGTACTACGATTAAGTCTCCATTTAATTTTTTGATTTCTTTTTCAGCTGTTCTAATTAATAGGTTACCTATATGTTGATTTCGATATTCCTTTAATACGGCTACCCTTCCAATAGTGTAATGATTGTTTTCTTTGAAGAATCGGCATGTTCCGATTGGCTTTTCTTCGTTAAAGGCAACGATATGATGACTAATAGTGTCGATTTCATCAAATTCGTTTTCAAAGCCTTGTTCTTTCATGAATACTTCAATACGAATGTCTTTGGCATCTTGTGGTAAGGATGTAAAAATTTTTGTGTTCATATTATTCCTCTTTCTTTCTGATACATTAACAACTCAAAAATAGAAAGTCAAATTTGTGGTATAATAAGGAGAAAGTTAGGTGGGTTATGTATGCATATTTTTGAAGAGTCTTTAAATCGTTTTATTAAAAATTCATGGATATATTATGAGGCAAATGATCCTTATTATGCAGGTAAGATTGAGCGTATCTCAATTGAAAGAGTGCATGATCGGATTTTATATTATGAAGTAAAGGCTATTATTCAAACGCGTTGGAATGAGGAAATTATTAACTTTAGAGTGAATGAATATGGTACGATATTAACTACAAATTGTACTTGTACACAAGAGACACATAAAGGGTGTGTGCATTTAGTAAGTGTAGTGCGTGCCATTAATGCGATCAATCCCCAGACTTTTCCGTTTTGTGTGGAGTATCAACAATATATTGAAGAAAAAAATCGTCAGGAAGAATTGGAAAGAAAGCGTCGTAGAATTCATAGTTTGAATCAGGCGGCATTTGATTTTCTAAAAGAAAAACAAGAAGATAAAGTTAACAATTTCTTTAAGGAAAACGAGAATCGAATTCGTTTGACGTTGCATCCTACAAATTCGTATTATTATGATCAGGCAGCATTTAAATTAAAGATTCAAGTGAATCGTGCATATACAGTAAAGAATATTCAAGCTTTAATGCGAGGCTTTTTTGAAAAGAAATTGGAATCTTTTGGGAAAAACACACAGATTTATTTAAATCCAGAAGATTTGGATGAGCCAAGTCAAAAGATTTATTCATTTTTGATGAAATATACTTTTTCAAAAGATTGGCAAAAAGACGGGGAAATCTATTCGGAATGTCTGGATGATTTCTTTGATTTAAATGTATCTTTGCCTAATGACTATACCGAATTTAAAACGGATGAAAAAGATATAAAATTAGTTATAAAATTGGTTGAATATGATGATTGTTTCGAATTCAATGTAGATTTGGATGATAATTTTCTAATTGGTAATAAACATTTGTATGTAGTGGATTATAAAAATATTACGCGATATACATTGGATGCGGATGGCTTTTTAGCTTCACTTGCGTATAATATTTCGCAAGAAGATGGTTGGTTGATTAAAAAAAGTGATTTTAGAGCTTTTTACTTACAATGCTTGCAGCCATATATGGATTATATTCAATTAGAAACGAATGTAGATGTAGAAAAATATGCGACTGTAATTGAGAATATTCGTGTGTATTCAGATCTTGAAAATGCGAATATGATTGTATGGGGAAACTATCTAGAAAATAATCAAAAAAAGAGTTTTTTCACAAATACAGATTCCAACCAAATTGCCAGTATAGAAGCAATTATTTCGCATTATGCGGTAAAGATTGAAGATAATAAGGCTGTATTTAAAGGTCGAAGCGATGCGTTATATAATTTTTTGGATCATGGAATTCCTTTGATTCAAAAACAAGCGGATGTGTATGTGTCTGAGGAATTGAAACGTTTAAAGAATCGTCGCAGTATGAATTTAAGTGTAAAGGTCTATGTTCAAAATGATTTATTGAAGATGGAACTAGATAGTGATGTGAACGCAGATGAATTGTCGCATATTTTAAATGCGTATCGAAAGAAGAAAAAGTTTTATCAGTTAAAGAATGGTGAAATGATTGATTTGGAAGATACAGGTTTAGAACAGTTGAATGAATTGGCTTCTACAATGAATTTAACGACTAAGGATTTCAAGAAAGAAACAATTGAAAAACCAGCATATCAGGCTTTCCATTTAATAGATGTGGATTCAGAATTGGATATTCGTAATGATGATTCAGTTACAGAATATACAGATCGATTAATGAAAGTGAAAGAACAAACGATTCAATTGAAGGATGAATATAAATCTTTATTGCGCACGTATCAGCAGCAGGGCATTCAATGGTTGTATGATTTGAAAAACATGAATTTAAATGGAATTCTTGCCGATGATATGGGACTTGGAAAAACTATTCAAGTATTGGTATTTTATGAACAGTTTGTTTCAAAGGATAAACCGAGTTTGATTGTATGTCCAAGTAGTCTAATGTATAACTGGATGTCAGAAATTGAAAAGTTTAAGATTGGTGTGGACGCTGTTTGTGTTACGGGAACGCAAGAAGTGCGTAAAGAGATTATTCAGGAAAATCACGAACTCTATATTACGACATATGATTATTTGCGTAGGGACGTTGAATTGTATATGCCTATGGAATTTGAATATATTGTTCTAGATGAGGCACAGTTTATTAAGAATCCTAAGACAAAGAATGCGCAAAGTGTAAAGGCTTTAAAAAGTAAACATCGTTTGGCATTAACAGGAACGCCAATTGAGAATAGTTTAAGTGAATTGTGGAGTATCTTTGATTTCTTGTTGCCAGGCTATCTATATAGTTTGAATTATTTCACAAAGAATTTTGAGAAACCCATTCAGATGGGGGATGATGACAGGCAGTCCAAACTTCAAAAGTTGGTGTCGCCATTTATTTTGCGTAGAACGAAAAAACAAGTGTTGAAGGATTTACCGGATAAGGTTGAGAAAGATATATGGTTAAACTTTAGTCCGGAGGAGAAGCAATTGTATCTTGCAAATCTTGCTCAAGTCAATGAGCAGCTTCAGCAACAATTAGAATTGGAACAAGTGGATTCGATTTTGATCATCGCGATGATGACGCGTCTTCGTCAGATTTGTTGCGAACCAAGAATGTTATATGAAAACTATAAGGGTGAGAGTACAAAGTTTACAATGTGTCTTGAATTGATTGAGACATTAAAAGAGAATGGTAAGAAAGTCTTGTTGTTTTCAAGTTTCACAAGTATTTTTGATTCCTTTATCGAAGAGTTTAATCAGCGAGGCATCAAATACCATATGATTACGGGTGCAGTTGATAAGAAGAAGCGTAAAGAAGAAGTAGATGCTTTTCAGAGTGATGATTCGGATGTATTCTTAATTTCATTAAAGGCTGGTGGAACTGGGCTAAATCTGACTAAGGCACAAGCTGTGATTCATTATGATCCTTGGTGGAATGTGAGTGCGCAAAATCAAGCAACAGATCGTGCGTATCGTATTGGTCAGACAAAGAATGTGTTAGTGTATCAGTTGTTGATGAAGAACACAATAGAAGCGAAAATCTATGAGATGCAGAAGCGTAAAAAAGAGATGAGTGATATATTTGTCGAAAATTCAAATGGTGGCATTTCGACTTTATCCAAGGAAGAATTGAGGGATTTATTCTCTATGGAATAGGAACTATATAATTTTTTGAAATATATAGTTCTTTTTTATAAAAGTGTGTTAAAATAGAAGTAATGAAAGGGATTACAAAACGGTGATAAAATGAATAGAAGTGCAGGAATCTTATGTCCTGTTTTCTCTATCCCTGCAAATCAAGGGATTGGTGATTTAGGGCAAAAAACAATTCGAATGATAGATATTATTGCGGATGCAGGGTATACCATATGGCAAATCTTACCTTTGCAGATGACAGGCCCCACCCATTCTCCATATCAGACATATTCTAGTTTTGCGGGGGATCCTATCTATATTAACTTGGATCGTTTGTGTGAAATGGGGTTGTTGACGCAAAGCTCAATTGTGAATTGTAATAAGTTTAAAGACTTTGTTGAATATGACAAGATTCGTGAATTCAAGGAATCTTATTTTCAAAAGGCCTTTAAAGTTTTTAAAAAGGAATTTGATTCATTTAAAGAAGATTTCGAAGCATTTAAGCGTGATGCATTTTGGCTAGAGGATTGGTCTGCCTACTCTTTATTTAAGAGTTTTTATAATGGGGCTCCATGGTTTGAGTGGGAAGATGAATATAAGAATTGGCCAGAAAATCGTGATATTGATTTGGATGATTATAAAGATGAGATTTTTTATATTGAATTTTTACAGTTTGTTTTTTATAAACAATTGGATGAAATTCAAATGTATGCGCACGCAAGAAATCTTAAAATCATGGGAGATATGCCATTCTATGTAGATTTAGATAGTGCGGATGTATGGTGCAACCGTAAAGCTTTCTTATTGGATGAAGAAGGAAAACCAGAATATATTGCGGGTTGTCCACCAGATTATTTTAGTGAAACTGGACAACGTTGGGGAATGCCAATTTATGATTTTGATGCGCAGGAAAAAAATGGATATCTTTTCTGGTGTAATCGTATGAGTTGGATGAATCGTTGTTACGACATGGTGAGAATCGATCATTTCAGAGCGTTTGATACATATTGGAAGATTCCAGAATCTTGTCCTACTGCCATTGAGGGAAAATGGATCTTGGGTCCGGCTCATAAATTGATGGATGCGATTTTAAAGGCCTGTCCAGATATTGTCTTAGTGGCAGAAGATTTAGGTTTGATTCGTCCTGAGGTTATTGAACTTGAGGAAGATTATGGAATTCCAGGAATGGATGTTTTATTGTTTAGAATGGAAGCTAAACAATTAAAGAAAAAGGCAAAGAAAAACTCTGTATTATATACAGGAACACATGATAATGCGACATGCAATGAGGATTATCATACGTATGATTCAAATAAGCGTATTAGTTTGCGTCGTTTCTTTAAAAACCAAGGCTATTCAAGCCGTGCCTTTAATGAAATGTTGTGTCAGTTTGCGTTAGATAGTAATGCAGATACAGTAATTCTTCCTATTTGGGATATTTGTGGATATAAAGAAGAGGCTAGAATCAATACACCAGGAACAGTATCAAACAAAAATTGGACTTGGAAGTTAAAAGATTTTAAGACATTTCCAGATAAGGTAATGAAGACAAAAGAATGGATTGAAAAATCGAATCGCTAAGGGGCATGAACTTGCTCCTTTTCTTGTGTATTGTTAAAATAAGATGGAGGTGGAAACAATGAAAAAGTTAATAACGATTTTATGTTCGTTTGTTCTATGTATATCTTTGTTTGGGTGTCAGAAAGAGACAAAGGATTATATCGCAAAGATTGAAGTGAAGGATTATGGAACAATTACGGTTAAGCTAGATGGAAAAACAGCGCCTATTACAGTGCAAAACTTTGTAGATCTTGCCAAATCCGGCTTTTATGATGGATTGACATTCCATCGAATTATTGAAGGATTCATGATTCAGGGTGGTGATCCAAACGGAAATGGTACGGGAGGATCCGACAAAACAATCAAGGGCGAATTCAAAGAGAATGGTGTAAAGAACAATATTAAACACAAGCGTGGTGTTATTTCTATGGCAAGAAGCTCAGATTATGATTCGGCGAGTTCACAATTCTTTATTATGCAAGAAGACAATGATTCATTAGATGGGCAATATGCTGCCTTTGGACATGTCACAAAAGGAATGAAGGTTGTGGACAAGATTTGTGAAGATGCAGATCCAATGGATGATAATGGAACAATTGCACAAAGTAAGCAACCTGTCATCAAAACAATTACAGTATCAGAAATTAACGACTAGAGTAATCTAGTTGTTTTTTTGTTTGACATCTTAAGTTAGTTGATGTAAACTCGATTTGTTTCAACTAACTGAGGTGGATTATGATTAATAAAAAATTATTATTTTCAGTGAAGGAAAGTATTCCTTATATTAAAAAAAATGTATTGTATCAATGGATTGGATTAATTTGTAACGCATGTTCTACGGCTTGTTTATGTTTGATTGTCACAAAAAATAGAAGTTTATCATTCATTGGAATCATTCTTGTATGTTTAATGATTCGGTATGTTGTGAATCAAAAAGCCATTGAAATGTCGTATCAATCAAGTTACATTGTAAAGGAAACACTTCGTTCTCGTTTATATAAGAAGCTATCTAAAATTGGAATTGGGTATACAAATAAGTGGAGTACGGCTGAAATTGTACAATTATCCAGTGAGGGTATCGAACAATTAGAAACGTATTTTGCGAGCTATATTCCGCAATTCTTTTATTCTTTAATTGCGCCATTCACATTATTTATTATTATTTCGTTTATGGACATAAAGGCTGCTTTTGTCTTACTGATTTGTGTGCCTTTGATTCCAATGTCGATTGTGTTTGTACAAAAGTTTGCGAAAAGACTATTGAATCGTTATTGGGGACAATACACAAAATTAGGGGATAATTTTCTAGAAAATCTTCAGGGGTTAACGACGTTAAAAATATATGAGGCAGATGGCCATTATCATGAGAAGATGAATGTAGAAAGTGAAAACTTTCGTAAGATCACAATGCGTGTATTAACGATGCAGTTAAATTCCATTACAGTTATGGATTTGGTTGCCTATGGAGGAAACGCATTGGGAATTGTATTTGCGTTAAATGGATATCATAGTGGTGCAATAACTATGTTTCAGACTTTATTTATCATTTTGATTTCAGCTGAATTCTTTATTCCCATGCGACAATTAGGATCCTATTTTCATATTGCGATGAATGGTATGGCGGCAAGTGATAAGTTGTTTGCGATATTAGAAAAGGAAATAGAGGAGAAACAAAATGTAGAGATAGAGAATTGTTTTATTTCTGCATCGAATCTTCATTTTGGCTATACGGATCAGGAAGTTTTACATGGAATAAATTTTAAAGCTCATAATGGAATGATTGGTTTTGTAGGTGAGAGTGGTAGTGGTAAGAGTACAATTGCCTCTTTATTGATGGGACAGTATTCGAATTATAGGGGTGAACTAAAGCTATCAAATTATGAGATCAAGGATATTAATATCTATCCATATATGACTTTGGTTTCTTTAGAGAGCTATTTGTTTAGTGGAACGCTTAAAGACAATTTGTCGGTGGCTAAAGATGCTTCTGAAAAAGAAATGAATAGCGTATTAGAAAAGGTGGGTATTCTTGATTTTGTGCATGAACAAGGTGGACTTAATATGCACATTTTAGAGGGTGGTAAAAACTTATCTGGAGGACAAAAACAGCGTTTGGTTTTGGCCAGAGCTTTACTGAAGGACTCATCCATCTATATTATGGATGAGGCAACAAGTAATATTGATGTAGAGAGCGAAAATAAAATCATGGAAGTATTATATGAGTTGTCAAAAGAAAAGCTTGTGCTTTGTATTTCGCATCGTTTGGCAAATCTAATTCATGCAGATGTGATTTATTGTTTGAAAGATGGAGATATTGTAGAGAGTGGAACACATGAGGGGTTGCTTCAACAGAATGGTGTGTATCGTGACTTATTTAACACGCAAAAAGAATTAGAAAGATATGGTGCCTAATATGAGTACAATTCAAATATTTTCACGTTTAATAAAACTTGTATTTCCATTAACTGGATTTATGATTTGTGCCATCCTGATGGGAGTAGCTGGATTTTTATGTGCCATCTTTATTCCTGTTCTTTCAAGTATGGCCCTAGTAAATGATCCACTATTTAGTTTTCATACGATTGTGATTTTATTATTTGTGTGTGCACTTTTAAGAGGAATCTTGCGCTATGCAGAGCAAGCATGTAATCACTATATTGCCTTTAAATTGTTAGCTCGTATTCGTGATCAGGTGTTTGGGGCATTAAGAAAATTGTGTCCTGCAAAACTAGAAGTGAAAGATAAGGGTAGCTTAATTTCTTTAATTACTTCGGATATTGAATTGTTGGAAGTGTTCTATGCACATACGATTTCTCCAATTTGTATTGCGTTTGTCACAAGTCTAATATGTGTGGGTATTCAAGTGCAGTTTGGATGGATTTATGGACTTTATTCACTATTTGCTTATGTTGTGGTGGGTGTGGTTTTACCTGTCTTTATTTCTAAACAATCAAGACAGATTGGTGTAGAGTATCGTAAAGAAGCTGCTAATCTAAATAGTTATGTATTAGAGAGTATGCGTGGCTTAAAGGAAAGTATGCAGTATATGGATACAGATCGTCGCTTATCAGGTTTGAATAAACAGACTTCTTCCCTGGCAAATTGTGAGAAGGAATTGAAGTATTTTCAAGCTAAGACGATTTCTTTGACAAACTTTTGCGTTGTTTTATTATCTTTAGGTTTATGTTTGATTCATATATATATGAATAGTTCGATTGATTCAATGATTGTATCGGGTGTTCTTCAAATATCTTCTTTTGGACCTGTTATCGCATTGGCAAATTTAGGTTCAACTTTATCACAGACAATTGGAGCTGGACAAAGAGTCATATCACTTTTGGATGAGTCACCTATGGTTGAAGAAGTAGAGAATAAAGAAGAGACAGACTTTAAAATGGTAGATGTATCTTCTGTAGATTTTGCGTATGAAGAGGAACAAATCTTAAAGGATATGAATTTAAATATCCGTGAAAATGAAGTGATTGGTATTCAAGGTAAGAGTGGCAGTGGAAAGAGTACGTTGTTGAAATTGTTGATGCGCTTCTGGAATGTGTCAAAGGGAAGCATCTTAGTGGATGGGTTAAATATTCGCTCTTTAAACACTTCCAATTTAAGAAAGAATGAAGGGTATGTAACGCAGGAAACGATTCTTTTCCATGATACAATTGAAAACAATTTAAGAGTGGCTAAACAAAATGCGACTATGGAAGAAATTGAAGTGGCTTGTAAGAAGGCAAATATTCATGAGTACATCCAGTCGTTGCCAAATGGCTATAAAACGATGGTGGAAGAATTGGGGAGTTCGTTATCCGGTGGAGAAAGACAAAGAATTGGTCTTGCACGTATGTTTTTGCATGATGCGAAACTTGTTTTATTGGATGAGCCAACGAGTAATTTGGATAGCTTAAATGAGGGGGCTATCTTAAAATCAATTTATGAAGAAAGAAAAGATAAGACCATTGTTTTTGTTTCACATCGAGAATCAACTTTATCACATTGTGATCGTGTGATTCATATGGAATCTGAAAGGGTCAGCTAATGGATAAGCGTGAAAAAGAAATGCATACAGTGTATGAGATGATACATTTGTATTGCAGAAAGAATCATAAAGATAAAGAGTTGTGTTCAGAGTGTTTGGCTTTGTATGAATATGCAAAGATGCGCATTGAAAAGTGTCCTTTTATGGAAACAAAGACATTTTGTTCGCAATGTAAGGTACATTGTTACAAGTTGGATAAAAGAGAAAAGATACGTAAGGTGATGCGTTTTTCTGGACCTAGAATGTTGTTTTATCATCCTATTATGGCGATTCGTCATTTGTACTACCAAATTACAGATAAATAGAAAAAATATGCATGTTGATCGAAAATATCTTCGAAAAATATGCATTTTTGTTTAAAATAACCTCGAAAAATATGCATAAATGATATAATGTGACTAGGAGGTATTTATGTTAAGAAGAAAGTTTTATGATACATTGTTGAAGTGGTCAAAAGAAAAAAATCAAGAGTGTTTATTGGTTCGTGGTGCAAGACAAATTGGTAAGACATATATTATTGATTATTTTGGAAAGAATAATTATAAGAGCTATATATATATAAATTTTATCGAAAATCCACAGTTAAAAACTATATTTGAAAATTCATTATCAGCAGAAGAAATATTTTCGAGAATGACATTGGTGATGCCTCATATACGATTTATTGAAGGGGATACATTGATTTTCTTGGATGAAATTCAAGAATGTCCGAATGCACGTACGGCATTGAAATTTTTGGCATTAGATAACAGATATGATGTAATCGCAAGTGGTTCATTATTGGGTATCAGTTATAAAGAAGTAACGAGCATACCTGTTGGCTATGAGTTGTCGGTTACAATGTATGGTTTAGATTTTGAAGAGTTCTTGTGGGCAAAAGGATACAATGAAAATACGTTGGAGTTGTTAAAAAAATATTATGATTCAAAAGAGAGAATTCCTGAGGAAATACACAACCAATTCATGCGATTGATTCGTGAGTATATTGTCGTAGGTGGAATGCCTGCAGTTGTGCAAACATATTTAGACTCGAATCATTTTGGACAAGTACAAAAAGTTCAGGAACAAATTATTTCAAGCTATATGGATGATATTTCAAAATATGCTTCATCATCTGAAAAACCAAAGGTAAAGAATTGTTACATGTCGATTACGAAGCAACTCGCAAAAGAGAATAAAAAATTTCAATTTTCGGTTGTGGAATCTAAGGCTACCGCAAGAAAATTTGAAAATAGTATTGAGTGGTTAAGAGATGCTGGGCTAGTATGGCTTTGTAAAAATGTATCTGCCTGTCAATTTCCTTTAGTTGGATATGAAAATGATAAATTCTACAAAATGTATTTAACGGATTTAGGCTTGTTAGTCGCAATGTATGGTTTTGAAATGAAACAGGCTATATTAGATGATACTTTAACAGGGCCAGTAAAGGGTGGTATATACGAAAATCTAATAGCGGATATTTTAATGAAAAGTCGTCATTCGCTTCATTATTACCAAAATAAGAATTTAGAAATAGAATTCTTGATTGAACAAAACACAAAAGTAATTCCAGTCGATGTAAAGGCAGAAAATAATCGTTCACAATCAATGGATCAATTGTTGAAAAATGAAAATATTCCTTATGGATATAAATTCGTGAATGGAAATTGTGGAATTAATGGTAAAAAAATAACTCTTCCATTATACTTAGCTATGTATGTAGATTAGGTTGGGGTAAAAAATGAGAGAAAATGTTGAAAAGTATATTGAGTTAATTATAGGAAGTATTTTACTTTCGTTAGGAATTTATTTATTTGTGACACCGAATGGAATCAATTTTGGAGGCGCCATTGGGATTGCACAGATTATTGAGTATTTTATTTTGAAGATGATTCCAAGTCTTGGGCATATGAACTTGGTGGGAATCATTAACTTTATGATCAATATTCCTTTGTTCATCATGGGATTTAAAATCATGAATAAAGAGTTTTGTATTAAGACTGTCATTAGTTTAGTGGTGCAAACCATTACTCTATCTATTTTGCCAAAACAATCTTTTGTGATTATGCCAGACATGCTTTCAAATTGTATCTTTGGAGCCTTAATGTGTGGTATTGGAGTAGGACTTGCCTTACAGAGCAGTGGATGTTGCGGTGGTATGGATATTGCCGGTGTATGTTTGTCGAAGACAAAACCAGGCTTTTCAGTTGGTAAGCTTTCGATTATTATTAATTCAATCTTATTTACAATTTGTGCCTTTATTTTTGATTTACAGACATCGCTATATTCCATTATCTTTGTGGCCATTCTTTACTTTATTAGTGATCGTATCCACTATCAGAATATCAATATGACTGTATTGATTTTTACAAAGAAAGAAAATATGAAGAATGTAATTATGGAAAGAACAGGTCGCGGTGTAACGTACTGGATGGGTAAGGGTGCTTATACAGATACAGAACAGTATATTTTATTTTGTGCTGTCAATAAGTATGAGATTCGTAACTTCAAAAAAATAGTCAATGAAATTGATCCAAAGGCTTTTGTGACAATTAGCGAGGATCAAGAAATTGATGGTGGATTTGAAAAGCGTTTGTGATATAATAGACATGCAAAAAGGAACATACAAATATGTTTCTGGGAATAGTTGTAGTAAAAACTACCTACAAACTTTGCTAGAGTTGGCGTAGGTAGTTTTTATTTTGTTTATTCATTTCTGTTTGATTAATTCAACCAAAAGCTGAATCACAAAGCCAATTAGTGTTGTGTAAATGCCTAATGCAGATACAATTAGGACTAACAATTCGTAATTGTTCATGACTACCACCTCCTAATGATACCAGAGGTTCTTATACGCACTCTGGGATTGTCATTAAAATGCAATGATAAATCCATTCCCAGAAGTATACATATGCTTGCTGCTTGTATGTTCCAATTACTATTTTAAGTGGTCAATGTGAAAAAAACATTAAAACACAAAAAAAGGAACGATTTTTATTATTTCGTTCCTTCGTTGTATTTTGCCTCGATTTCTTTGGCAATCTTTTTACCTTCCATTACAGCACTACCAATTGTTTTTGGCCCAGTAAAGGCATCTCCAATAATGTATACATTCTTTAATGTAGAGGCGTGTGTATCCGTTGTTTTTAAATCGTCATTTAATGGAGTGAAGTCTACTTTTTGACCAATAGCCATCGCAACTAAATCACATTCCATTGTGAATAATGAATCTTTTACTTCGTGGCAGCTTGCTCTTCCAGATTCATCCATTTCTCCAAGTTCCATTTTCGCAACTTGAACACCACAAACATTTCCGTTTTCATCCTTTAAAATGTCTTTGATGTTGTTTAAGAAGGCAATCTTAACACCTTCTTTTTCACAGGCTTTGATTTCTGCAGGACTTGCAGGCATTTCCTGTAAAGATCTACGATATACGATTGTGACATCATCAATGATACGAACTAATGATCTTGCACAATCCATCGCAACATTTCCACCACCCCAAACAATGGCCTTTTTATATTTTTTGAAGTCTTCTTGTTTGTGATTGATATTTAAATCGTAAAGTAATGTTAAGCCGGCAACAACGCCATTACCTGTTTCAAAACCAAAAGTATTTTCAATTTGGGCACCAATCGCTACAACTACATAATCATAGTTTGCTTGTAATTCCTTAAACATAGTTTGATCCACAAAAGTATTAAAATGAAATTTAACACCGGCTTCAATCAATCCGTTATAGGCTTTTTCTAAGAATGTTTTGGGCATACGATATTCAGGAATACCTGTGTAAATGGCTCCACCAATTTCAGCTTCCTTATCAAAAATATCAATCTGGTATTCATTTTCTGTTTTAACTAATTCTTGAGCTAATGTATAGCCAGCAGGACCGGCTCCAATAATGGCAATCTTTCTTGTCATAAATCAAATTCCTCCATCTTTTTCGCTATTATATCATAAACTATTTCTTTAGGTACGAAAGAGCTCGTTTGTTTACGTTTTTTACGGCAATCTCAAGTTCACGAGCTGAAATTCTTTTTGCGCCATTGGCTAAAATCGCATTTTGAATCAAGCCATCACTTGTCGCAACTGATAATTCATATTTCTTTTTTAAGTCGTGTACAGCCTTTTCAATATAGCTGTCTGCTGTTTGATTGTATCTAGTATAAATAATGTCTAGATTTCCTTGATTAAAATGTGAACCTGTATTGTTTTTAACGCGATATCCATCAAATACTAAGATGACTTTGATCCGCTTATATCCTTGATAATTCGAGATTCGATTGATCAATTCATCACGAGCAGATTCAATGTTTACTTTGGCAATATCTTTTAAATCTTGCCAGTCATAAATCATATTGTAGCCGTCAATCATTAAACATTCTGGCTTTTTATCTTCGACATGAATCTGATTTAAATTCATATCAACCTTCGCTTTTTTCTTGATTGGCTTTTCAGCTTTCTTGTTGTTTCCACCAAGTGAATTAAATACTTTCTTTAATTCTTCTTCACGAACAGTATGTTTTACATAAGAAGTATAGGAAGTTGAGTTGGCTTCTTTAATTTGGATGTGCATATGCTCCTTGACTTCATCCCAAGGCACAAAATAACCTGCTCCATGTTCGCAGAATACAGATCCGGTTGGATTGTTTAAATCGGCTTCACTATCATAATTGGTTTCTTCAATGATCTTTTCTTGATCAAAACACGCATGATAGTCTTCTAATTCACAAATAAATTGGCCTTTTCCTTTTGTGTATGCGATGACATCTTTTTGATAGTCCATCAACTCACGAACGGGTCCTGTTCCTTTTATGTGAACAAGATTGTTCATGTCTTCTTCAATTTTAAATGAGCAATGCTTGTTTTCTAAATCAAACAAGGCTTTTGAAACATATTGATTTTCAACGACTAATTCAAAACTATAATAAGGTTCTAATAATACAGATTCTGCTTCTTTTAGGCCTTGTCTTATAGCACGATAGGTTGCTTGTCGAAAATCTCCACCTTCTGTATGTTTTAAATGGGCTTTACCGGCCACTAAAGTGATTTTTATATCGGTAATTGGCGATCCAGTTAATACGCCTTTGTGTTGTTTCTCTTTTAAATGCGTTAAAATCAGATTTTGCCAGTTTAAAGCTAAATCGTCATTGGAACAGTTTGATTCAAACACAAGTCCTTTACCTCTAGGTAATGGTTCAAGTTTTAAGTGTACTTCGGCATAGTGCCTTAAAGGTTCAAAGTGACCGACTCCAATGACTGTATTTTGAATGGTTTCTTTAAACAAGACTTTACCCGTTGTAAAACCAACTTTAACTTTAGATCTTTTCTCAATTTCTTTTTGAAGAATTTCCATTTGAATTGATCCCATCAGTCTTAAGAAAATTTGTTTCGTCTGCTCATCATATTCAATTTGTAGCTGCGGATCTTCTTGAGCAAGTACACTGCAGTAGCGCATCATAGTAAGTGCATCTACACCTTCGGGAAGTAGGAGTTGGTAATTCATATAGGCATTTAAGAGTGGTTTTGTCGTGTCAGATTCAAAGCCTAGCCCTTGACCTACTTCATACTTGTTCAATCCTTTTAGTGCACAAATCATTCCTGGATAAGCGGTTTGTACCATTTCAAATTGTTTTCCGTTATACAAACGAATTTGATCTACCTTTTCATCTGCACCAACTTTATCTTTGGCATTTAAAACACCACCCGTAATCTTTACGTGGGTTAAACGATTGCCTTGGTCATCACTAGAAATTTTGTATACACGAGCCCCAAAATCTTCAGGGTAATCTTGGATAAAAGATAAATCGATGATCGCATCCATTAAATCTTCGATGCCTTGGATTTTTAAGGCAGAACCAAAGAATACAGGGAAGCATTCTCTTTTAAAAATGGCTTGTTGGAGAAGTGATGAATCGATTTCTTCGGTTTCTAGATAGTGATTCATGATATCTTCATTCAACATGGACAGTTCATCTTCAGCATCTTCTGATTTAAAATTGATACAGTTGGATGAAAAATGTGTTTTTAGATCATTCATAAGCTCTTCTTGTGTTTTATAGCTGATATCCATTTTATTAATAAAAATCAGCGTAGGAATCTTATAGTGTTTTAAGCATTTCCAAATGGTAGAAGTGTGAGATTGAATACCGTCTTGTCCATTGATTAAAAGAATGGCTAAATCTAATACTTGAAGACTTCTTTCCATTTCGCTTGAAAAATCGACATGGCCTGGTGTGTCAATCAAATAGATTTCACTATCTTTCCAATGAAAGTGAGCTTCTTTTGAATAAATGGTAATGCCTCTTTCTCTTTCTTGATTATCATAATCCAAATAGGCATCTTGATGGTCGACACGTCCTAATTTTCGGATTGTTTTTGATGTATAAAGCATACTTTCGATACAAGTAGTTTTACCTGCATCGACATGTGCTAATATTCCAGTTACTATTCGTTTCATAGATATCATTTTATCATGTTGACGCAAATGATAAAATAGAGATAGGTTTTTTCGGAGGAAAAATATGAAAGTCTTAATGTTGAATGGTAGTCCACATGCGAGTGGAGTGAATGATTTGGCTTTGCGTGAAATGGAAGCTGTATTTAAAGAAAATGGGGTTGAAACCGAAATTGTACAAGTTGGAAACTTAGCTGTTCGTGGTTGCTCAGCTTGTGGTGCTTGTACGAAACTTGGCAAGTGTGTATATGATGATATTGTCAATGAATTGTTACCCAAATTTGAAGAAGCGGATGGATTGGTCGTTTCAAGTCCTGTATATTATGCCAGCGCGAATGCGACATTGATTGCAGTATTGGATCGTTTGTTCTATATTTCTCGTTTTGATAAGACAATGAAGGTGGGGGCTAGTGTTGTTTCTTGTCGTCGTGGCGGAGCGAGTGCTACTTTTGATGAATTAAATAAGTATTTTACAATCAGTGGTATGCCTGTTGTATCGAGTCAATATTGGAATTCAATTCATGGAAATAATGCACAAGAAGTCAATCAGGATGAAGAGGGTAAACAAACAATGCGCGTTTTAGCTCGTAATATGACGTTCTTGATGAAAAGTATTGCCTTAGGTAAAGAGGCGTATGGTTTGCCGGAAAAAGAAATTAGAAAGGGTACGAATTTTATTCGTTAAAAGGTAATTGTATGGTGAATTTAAGACATCCAGATAATATATTTTATGATCGCGAAGGCGATTTATTCATAATCACAACGGATTTAGATGGTCGTCAGGAAGTGGTTTGTAAGACCAATCTTGAATGTGTGAGTGATGTTTTGGCAAGATTACTAGATATCAATTTTAAAAAGGTTTGTGACAGTGATGATCGTTTACGTATGTTAGGTGATTTAGAACAATTTGCGTGTGTATATGCACTGAAACTAATGACATATAAGACGGTAAAGGGACTTTACTTAGAGTTTCCTACTTTAGCCAAGTATCAAGGTACAGCTCTAATTAGTCCACACACAGTTATTGATAATCGTAATGATGGTTATAATAATAAGTATCACTTAATGTTGGTGAATGTTATCTATACATCTATGATTCATGCGACTGTTAAGTATGCAGGTTCAAGTCAGGAGGCTGCACACATGAAAGAAGTGTTTGAAACGGTTTTACCAGATGATAAGGGTCTGATTGAAACGTTGAATGATTTCTATGATGGTGCTATCAATGAAGCGGATTTAACGGATATTATTAAGAATATTCAAAACGAAAATACGACAAAAGCTTAAAAAATCGTTTTCATCGACCGATTTTCAATTTTCGGTCGAGTACAAACACAAAAAACATCTCTATGTTTAACATTGAGAAAAAGTAGCTAAAACGCCTATATATAAAGCTCCTAGCTACTTCGTGATGTATTTTTGATGTATTTTTTATAAAATTTTGTTCAGTTTATCCAGCATTTCACGCCTAGATTCGGAGTATATATGCGCATAAGTTTTTCTTAATTCACTAACAGAATGGCCCAGCCTTTCTGCGATTAGCTGATCATCTACACCGGCACGAATCAACAGAGTCGCATGTGAGTGCCTAAAGCCATGAGGAGAGATAGGTGGAACACCAGCAACCTGGATGTATCGCTTCAAAGCAACAGCCAGTCTGGGCGCCAGAAGTGGCTTTATATGGCCAAACACAAACCAGGAGGACGAGAACCCGTCCTTCTTTTGTTGCTCGCTATAGCGATGCCTTAAGCAATCTAGAAGGGTATCCTGTAGATCAATATATCTGTTTGAGTTTTTAGATTTAGGTGGGGTAATCTCCCACGGAGCCGATTCCGTTTTTATCGTCAATGTTTTTGAAATATGCACCCGGCCTCTGCCTAGATCAACATCCGACCATTGGAGGGCAAACATTTCAGATTTACGGACACCAGTGCCATACATAAACATAAAGACATCACGCCAATACGGGTCGTCTACGCAGGATATAAAATAAGTAAAGGTTTCCTGCTCCCAGAACAAAAGACTCTGGTCCTTCAGGTTCCGTTTATCTTTCACGATAGGCAAAGATCTGCACGGGTTGACTTCAAGATATCCAAGTCTAACGGAATAGGAAAGAATAACGGACAGAGTATCTAAAATGCCATTTAAAGTGGGGGCAGCATAAAGCTGACCGTTTGGCTTTTTCTTTTGAAGCAGACGATTTCTCCACTGATCCAGAACGGGAGTCGTAAGCGCCGTAAGCTTCAAGCTTCCCAAATCATCCTGGATGTGATTTCTATAAGTATGTTCGTGCGTATAGAGAGTGGATCCTTTTACGGACATATTCTCTGCGTTTTTGCAGTATAACTGAAACATTTCATTTAAGGTTATAGAAGGCCGAGAGGTAGTCATTTCCAGACGGAAGGCATGCTCGGCTTCTTTTGCTTCCTTTTTTGTTTTGAATCCACGACGACAATATCGCTGAGTCTTTCCGGTAATATCTTTACAGGAACCATAGAACATCCAGGTCCCTCTTTTTGTGTCCTTTTGCTGAGCCATAAGAGATTATCTCCTTTTATAATTTCTACGAAAAGCGACTAAAACACCCAACACTTGAACCTGATCATGAAAGTCGGCCGTCGAGAAGAGAGTCCCAATCGCATACGGACTGGCAGTACGTAAAGCAATCTGGTTCGTTTCGTTATGCGTAATAATAAAGCGCAGCATAGCTTTACCTTGATACTTCACTAGCATAGGCACGCCAGCACGAATAGCACCTGTGGCGCGGATCAGGCAGACGTCGCCCTTGATAATATCCGCCTTATACATAGTTTCATCAGGCATAACATAAATGTAATCCGCTGTAACATCTGTAGCCGTAGAAGTGAAGACTGACGAGCTATTCGACTTAGATACAGACCCGTCCTCGTCGACCAAGGACAGAAAACGGACGGGCTTTACTGCAGAATCCTCAAAAGCCGCGCTCATCAGATCAAAAGGTTTCAGGTTGAAGCGCTCTGCAATTTTTACAACCATATCGGGCCTTGGCGCTTTAGTGCCAACCTCCCAACACCGTACTGTGTTATAAGAAACACCACAATACTCGGCCAAATCTCTACGACTGACACCAGACTCTTTCATCAGCTCAGGGAGCTTGGAAGATAAAACTTCATTCAATTTACTCATAATTACACCTCCTAGGTTTATATTAATCTTTTAGGTTCAAAAAGTAAATAATAAAAAATACAAAATAATAACCGTAAAAGTTTGACAAAATAAGTTTATAGCTGTAAACTGTAGGAAATTAGGAAAAGAGCTTTTAAGAAAGAAGGGAAAGCAGATGGGATAGAGGAACTCAAAAAGAAAATCGAATTCATGCTCCAGACTATGGATCAGGAGGGCCTTGAACAGGCCTATAAAATCCTACAAAGAATCTGGATCAGACACGGAACACAGCAATAGAACACACACGGAAGAATGCAGGACTTGGAAACAGGTTCTGCGTTTTTCTTTTATAAAAGACGAGTAACCAATCTAAACAGGATTACTCGTCTTTCATATTTTTAATCATTCCTAGAACTAGCTCAAACTGTTCTGGGGGTAATTCATATAACTTTTTCATAATATCCAAAGTTTCCGAATCCCAGTGATTTTCGATGGCTAGCTGTTCTAATAAAAGCTGTGTAGCGTTGATAAAGGGTTTTCCTTTTCCTTCGGTTAACCAGAAATAATCTACACCATATACAGAACATATTAATTTTTTAGTACTCTCGGACGGGTTAGCTGATCCATTTTCTATATGACTTATAGCAGATTCAGATAAACCAAGAGGTTCAGCAAACTTTTTCATTGTAAGGCCTAAACCTTTTCGAATCTCTTTTACTCTTTGCCCTAGCATTTTTATTTACCTCCTCACCGAAAGAATAACACAAATTTTGAATAATTCAAGTTTTTGTGTTGACATTCTGTATTTTGAGGGGTAAATTATAGACATAACATGAATAAAAGCAATGAAGAAGGTGATAAAACATGAATAAAAGCAATTTTGAGTTAAAGGATTTAAAAGAAAATGCTGAATATGTAAAAGGTTTAAATGAAAGACAAAAGTCATTTATCCAAGGCTACATTGCTGGAGCTAAAGACGCTCAACCAGCACCAGCAGCCAAGGAACCAGAGAAGCAGGAGGTGAAGTAGATGGACGGACTAACAATATTCGGGGTCGTCATTATAACGGTAGCCGCAGCAGTAGGAATTCCGATAATGAAAAAACTAGAACCGGATAATTCCTGGTACTGGATATACGCGGTTCTAATTTGGTTTTTTACGGTAACTAGTTTAATTCTTCAAGCTCTTTCTTGATATCAGGAATCAGATCATCTAGTAAGTTGTGAGCTTGTAACCGATTATTAGCGACGGTTTTATCGAATTGAATCAGCTTTGCACGAAGTTCAGGAGAAACCAGAGGAAGAAGCCTATAGATATATTCACCGAGTTCTTGAAGAGCTATAGCCTGGCCTAAATATAAGTATTTGCCAGCATACTGGAGAAAGCCCATATAGATGTCCTTCTTGGATTGAATATCAGTTTTTCTTCTATCCGCTTCAATCTCAAGCTTACGAAGGTCGTACTGGTGCTTATTATTCAGCCAAGTCGTAAAAATCGGAGAGACTATAGAAGACACAGCGAGAGCAATCGCAAGTATAACGTTTAATTGATTCATAAAAGATTAACCTCCTTTCATAGGAGATTGTATCACGAAAGGAAGAAAGAGAAATGGAACACAAAGCAACAGGCGCAGAGCTTCCAGACTTTACGGAAGGTATTAACCTTCGCGGAGAAAGACTAAGACTGGAAGCATTATACGCAGAACAAAAAAGAATCAGAAAACAGAAATTCAGATCTGGATTAGTAACGGCCCTAAACATGGCGCTCATAATCCTGATCATTACGCTAAGCGTAGCGGTTTGGATCATGATCTATCAAATGCTTTATTAAAGGAGGTGGTGAGCTTTGCAAGTAGAAAACCTAGCAGCCTACAGATACGAGATGATGGAAAAAGGATACATGAACAAATCCGAATTATCAAAGTTTCTAGGTTGCGGAAGGAAAAAGGGAAGCAAGATCTTCCAGAAGATCATGGAAGACATAAAAAAAGAAGGCCTAGAAAGTATCGACAGCAACATTATTCTAACCAAGCGTGCTGTTCAGTATCTAGGCCTCACACAAAAGAACATCGTAGAATCCTACGAGCGTTCTATAAAAAAAGGCTAGAAGACCTCGTTCGAAAACGAATAAGGCTCTAGCAATAGAACACGCTTATATTATACAGCACGTGTTCAAAAATACAAGGAGGAAAAAGAAAGATGGATGAAAAATCAGCCGGCTATCAAAAGCAGGAAACCAATCTAGACCATTATAAAGATGAGATTCTAGAAAAAGGCATGTGGAATTTAGCTGTAGTAGACGGAAGGCCTAAGCGTTGTAATGACACTATGTGCCGTAACTGCGATTTTACAGCAAATGTATTACACGGGTGTCGTAAAAGGTTAATAGAGTGGCTAAAACAGATATATATAAAACCGAAGTATGAGCTAACTCAGTTTGAATATGATTTGTTACAAACATATCCAAGAAAATTATACAGATTTAAAACGATGGATAGTTTAACCAAGATGAAAGAGAAAGGATATTTTAAAGGCATTGATGAGAATGCAACAATTGAAGATATCCTAGAAAATTGTGAAATAACAAAGGAGGACTAAATATGATCACTATTGAAAAAGAAAAGCCAGCAAAGGAAGCATTGGAGCTTTTCACGGTAACTGTTGTACTGAAATCGGACGTTGGAGACAGCGTGCAAATGGGGACAAAGATTCAAGGACACGTAGCAGAAATAGAAGCCTTTCTTGAAGCGACGGGTGTCAATCCAGAGGAGTATAAATTAATTCTAAAACACGCTGCAGATGTCACGCTTCAGGATTTTATGCAGCAGGTAGTAAATTTAAGCAAAAGCATAAAAGGCGCAAAAATGGAACTCATGCCTTGGAGTGATTCAAATGAAAATCATAATTGATGAAATCAATCCGCAAGACTGCCCGTTTTATGTCAGAGAATCCTGGCCTAATAAGTTACATATCGCTTATGAAGAAGGAAGTTGCAGATTAGATGCAGGACCGATTGCCGATGAACTTCAGCAATGGTCGTGTCCTGCAAAAAAAGGAGATAAAGAATGCCTTTTCTGCATTACTTGCGATGAATTTAAAAGAAGAATGGAAAAATACAAGGAGGAAAAATAGATGTATTACCAACTAACATTGCAATTCGCAACAAGCGAAATCGACGACGCTAAAAAAGTGTTGGAACTAGCCAAAGAGCTAGACCTAAAGCGCGCAGGGCTAGAGGAGAAATTGCCTGAGCCTGAAACATTCCCATGGGAAGAAGAAGCACCAACAAAGGAAGCGCCAACTCGTAAAGAAAAAGAAAATGAGACTAAGATTCCAATGGCCAAAGATTGGACGACTCAAGACGAGCCTATTCATGAGACTGTAAAGCCTACACAGGATCCAACAGCACTTGCGAAAGAAATCACGCTAGAAGAATTACAGAAAGCCGGCGTCGCATTTGCCAAAGAAAAAGGTGTATCCGTACTAAAAGTATTCCTAACTCAGATGGGTGCAAGCAAGATCTGCGACATTCCTAAAGAGAAATATAAGGAAGCCTGGGAGGCTTTACATGCCTAGCCAACACGCGATTTTATCAGCCAGTGGGTCCAATAAATGGATTCACTGCCACCCTTCCGCAAGATTAGAGGAACTATTCGAAGAAAAGCCAAGTGTTTACGCAGCAGAGGGGACCGAAGCCCACAGTGTAGCAGAACAGAAACTTCGTAACTGGATCGAAGGACATCCAAGAAGAAAAGTAAAGGCAGCTACAGGAGAAATGGACGAGGCTACAAATTTCTATAAAGACTACGTTCTAGAGGTATACAACAAAGAGAAAAAGAAAAGTGATATCGCGGATCTTTTTATCGAGGTACAAGTTGATTTGACTCCATGGATTCCGGAAGGATTCGGAACAAGCGACGCTGTGATCGTAAGCAATCACACGCTCCACGTTATTGATTTTAAATACGGAGAAGGCGTCAAGGTAAATGCTCCACATAATCCGCAGCTTACCATTTACGCAGCAGGAGTTATGGCCTTATACGACTGCCTATATGATTTTGAAAAAGTTCAGCTTCATATCGTACAGCCTAGACGCGATCACATCAGCACCTGGGAACTTACTACCGAAGAACTGGCAGACTGGATGGAGAATGTAGTTAAACCAGCTGCAAAAGAAGCCTGGAACGGAGACGGAGAACAGCAAGCGGGAGAGTGGTGCAAGTTCTGCAAGGCAAAAGCGCAATGCGCAGCACACGTCGCCAAAATGAAAGCAATCAATGAAAGATATCAGCGCATGTGCGGAATGATTTTAACAGATCAGCAAATCGCGGAGCTTTTGCCAGAACTACCTGGACTTATTGACTGGGCCAAAGAGGTGCAAGAATTCGCACTGGATCAGGCACTAAAAGGAACAAAATACGAAGGATATAAAGTTGTAGAAGGAACAAGCCGAAGAAAGATTACAGACGAGTCTAAGGCATCTGAAGCACTTCAAAACGCAGGCTTCGACTACAACCAGATCATGACAAAGCCAAAGCTTCAGACTATCACGGCTCTAGAGAAGATTGTCGGCAAGAAAGAGTTTGCAGAACTTGTTGGTGAATATATCGAGAAGCCACAAGGAAAACCAACACTGGTACCTGAAAGCGATAAGCGCCCTGCAATTGGAGTTGTAACAAATGACTTCAAGGATGGTATTAATTAGGAAGCTAAAAAGACTGATAGGAATCCAGTCGCCTTCAGAACACATGTGGGGATTTAAGCCCAAGGGATTAAAAGATGATTTCAAAAGAGGATATCAATCAGCTCGAAGAAAAGATGGTCCGCATCCGAGCCGAGATTCGAAACAGTAAACCAGGACCACACAGAAACGATCTAAAAAGACAGTTAAAGAATTTAATGAGAAAAAGAGTTCAAATAGGAGGTAAATAACATGTCTACCGTAAAAACAAAATTAGTTAGATTTATCTACTGCCACTTGGCAGAACCTCATGCCTTTGCAGAGGGCCAGGACGCCAAATATAGCGTGAACGTATTAATTGACAAGGACGACAAAGAAACACTTAACCGAATCCTTAAGGGATACCAGGAAGCCGTTCAAGACGGAGTAGAAGACTACGGTGCTTCTTTCAAAGCAAAAGCTACACCGCTAAAAAGAGAACCAGGAAGCACACGCGGCTTATTGGTTGACTGCGACGCGGATGAAAGATACAGCGCGCCAGAGTTCAAGAACAAATACATGCTAGCGATAAAGAGTATCAATCCTGTATCTGTAGGCTACCGCAAGAACGGAGTGACATACGCATACAGCGACAAGAACGCAATTCTGGAAGATGTATACAGCGGATGCTACGGAGCCGTAAGCTTTAACTTCTACCCATTCAACAAAGTCGGTACAGGAATCGCTGCAGGACTTAACAGCGTTTTAAAAGTAAAAGACGGAGAGCCATTAGGCGGACATTCAAGTGTAACGGCAGACTTCGGCGACGCTTCTGAATTTGACGAGGAAACCGGAAGCGACGACCTAAGTGCCTTATTGTAAAAAGCCCATACTGCATATCGACCTGGAGACCTACTCCAGCGTCGACCTTGCAGCCTGCGGGGTTTATAAATACGCAGAGAGTTTAGACTTCAAAATACTTCTATTCGGATACGCCTGGGGTGATGATCCAGTAGAAGTTTTAAATTTAACGGAAGAAGATATGTCTTTTTCTTTAGTATCAGCGCTAGCGGATGAAAGCATAACGAAGGTGGCACACAACGCAAACTTCGAACGAGTATGTCTAACCAGATACGTCAAGGAGTACGCAAAGCGAAATACTCTAGGAGACGCCATGAAAAAGAAACTAACAGAGGATGGATTCCTTCCACCAGAGCAATGGAAAGATACCATGATCATGGCATCAGAGAACGGCTATCCTTCAAGCTTAGGCCAACTAGGCCCCGCACTGGGGATTGAAGAAGACAAGGTGAAACTGGCTACCGGTAAAAGACTGATCCAGTATTTCTGCAAGCCTTGCAAACCAACAAAAGCCAACGGCGGAAGATGGAAGAACCTACCGGAACATGATCCCGAGAAATGGAATCTTTTTATAGAATACAACAAGCGCGACGTGGAATCAGAACAAGCGATTTATACCAAGCTAAATAACTTGGTACCCGTATCCGATCAGGAATGGGAAAACTGGCACAGAGACCAGAGGATAAACGACAGAGGAATTCACGTAGATACGCAGATCATAAAAAACGTGCAGTCCTACAGTCTAGATCATGGAATGGCACTCATGGATGAAGCAAGATACATCACAGGGCTAGAAAATCCGCAGAGCGTAGCACAGCTAAAAAAGTGGATCCTTGACCAGGAAGGACATGACGTCGAAAGTTTGAACAAAGAAGCCGTGAAAGACCTTCTAAAAGGCAAGTTAAGACCAGAAACAAGAAGAGCCCTAGAAATACGACAGGAGCTAGGGAAGACAAGCGTCAAGAAGTATGACGCCTTCCAGAGAGCGTGCGGAGAAGATGACCGCATCAGGGGGACATTCCAATTCTTCGGAGGCAGAACCGGAAGATGGGCCGGACGCTTGATCCAACCGCAGAACTTCCCACGCCCAAGCTTTGATGAAGTAGACGAGCCAAGAACACTCGTGAAGGAAGGCAACTTCGAACTCTTAGAACTGCTATATCCAAGCATGAACGATGTATTCGCTACGATTCTAAGGACCGTAATCACACCACCAGAGGGAAAGTCCTTCATAGTAGCCGACTATAGCGCAATCGAAGCCCGAGTGATTGCCTGGCTAACAAGGACGACTTGGCGCCAGGAAGTCTTCAAAAACGGTGGAGACATCTACTGTGCATCAGCTAGCCAGATGTTCGGAGTGCCTGTAGAAAAGCACGGAATCAATGGACATCTAAGACAAAAGGGAAAGATTGCCGAACTTGCTCTCGGATACGGAGGCGGAACGGCAGCACTGGAAGCCTTCGGAGCTAGTAAGATGGGGCTAAGCCCAGAACAGCAGCAAGAGATTGTGACGAAATGGAGACAAGCCTCGCCACGTATCAAGGACTTCTGGTACTTACTAGGCAGAGCCTTCGAGGATGCAATCACAGACGGCAAAGTCACGACCCTAGACCGAAACATGAAGGTTTTCAAGGGCGGCAGTAACGTCTATATATCTTTACCCAACGGGCGCATTTTAGGTTACGTTACACCACGAATCAAAGATGGACAGGTATCCTTTTTAGGATTGAACCAGACAACACGAAAGTGGGAGTGGACAAGCACCTGGGGAGGAAAGCTTACGGAGAACGTGGTTCAGGCTATCGCTCGAGACTGCCTATGCGAAACACTAAAAGGCTGCGACGAGATCGGAGCTAAAACAATCATGCACGTTCACGACGAGGTTATATGCGAAGTACCGACGGAAGAAAAAAAAACAAAATTCAAGCAACTGCTAGACGTAATGGCCAAACCAATAGACTGGGCGCCAGACTTGGTTCTAGTAGGAGACGGATTTATATCCGATTATTACAAGAAGGACTAAGGACTAAAACATGAAAATAGATAAGCAAGATTTAATTATAGCCTTGATCTATATCACAGCAGCGCTGATCATTCTAAGCATTTTGAAAGAAGTGTTCGGCCTAGATATAGCACAAGCACCAAGGCTAGGAGGATAGAACATGAGTATTAAATGGACACAGCAGGAGGACAACCTTCTAAAGCAGCTAGACGCCCTGGGCTATAGCAGCTCAAAGATTTATAAAGAATATGGCTCTATATTAAAGAACCGAAGTCAAAATGCTATAGCCCTTCGGCTAAGCTATCTACACAAACCACCCGAAGAAAGACGGAAGGAAGACATGGCCAGCTTCGACAATGCAGACATGCTAGAAAAAGCGATCAACCAGGCCGCAGACCGTATCTGCAACAGGCTGGACAATATCGCAAACGCTCTAGCCGTAATCTGCAGAGATATGGAAAGCGATACAGAGAACGCCAGCAAGCACGCTGAACGCACTACAAAGCTTCTAGAAGAGATCAAGGCCAATGGGACACTCCAGCAAGGAACACTGCAAAGTATCAAACACGAGCTTCAGAAAGTGGCCTATCGGGGAAATAAGAAATGGAATATGAAATGAAAAGAAAGCAGAGAATCTTTTATATTCTAAGTCCGGATTACAAGAAAACGCTAAGAGTTCTAACAGCTAGTGAATTAGCAAAGCTTCTAGGAATCAAGAGAGAACATCTTGATATTTATCTGGTAACGAATCCCACTTTTAGGGGCTATCCTATAGCGGAAGAATAGACAGGAGGCTGAAGGATGTGCAAATAGCAACCTGCAAAAATAGAAAACAAAAGCAATATTTCAACCAGGAAATGTCCTGGGAGGAATTCACAAAAAAACTAAAAGAAACGACCCGAACAAAAGAGACGGTGGAAGAGTACAAGAACATGACGAAGGACCAGCAGTCTAATATCAAGGACGTCGGTGGATTCGTAGCCGGAGAACTAAAAGACGGCAGACGAAACAATCAAAGCGTTCTATCAAGAAGTATGATCACATTGGATGCTGACTTCGCAGACAAAGACTTTTTAGACTTGATCCGAATAACGTGCGACTTTTGCAGCGTGATATATTCCACGCATAAGCACACACCGGAAAAGCCAAAATACAGATGGATCCTGCCCCTACAAAGAGGAGTATCACCGGAAGAGTACGAAGCAATCGCTCGAAGGATTGCAAGTACAATCGGAATGGAATACTTCGATGACACGACCTACCAGCCAGCACGAATGATGTTCTGGCCGAGTACAAGCAAGGACGGAGAATACATCTGTGAACAACTAGGAGACAGAAACGCATACCTGAACCCGGATGACATCCTGGCGCAGTACAGAGACTGGCATGACATCAGCTACTGGCCTCGCTCCAACAGAGAGACAGAACTGCATCACAGCGACATAAGACACCAGGAGGACCCTTTATCTAAGTCCGGATGGATTGGCGCATTCTGTAGAGCCTACACGATCCAAGAAGCGATTGAGACATTTATTCCAGAGGAATACACGCCGACAGAGGACCCGAACCGCTGGACCTATACGAACGGATCAACAGCCGGAGGCCTAGTTATATATGACGACAAGTATGCCTACAGTAATCACAATACAGACCCGACAGGGCAGCAGCTATGTAACGCCTATGACCTTGTAAGAATACACAAGTGGCCAGACGATCCAGCAAGCACAGAACACATGCTCGAACTAATGGAACACGACGAGGGCACCCGGAAGCAGCTTATAGATGACAAGAAAGAACAGATTCATGAAGACTGGGACGACTTCAAGGACGACACCGCGAGGGGTTCGCAAGGAGTAGAAGACAGTAAAGAAGAAGTAAACGAGGACTGGCTGGATGCCATGGACATGGACAAGAAGGGAAACTTCAAGCCAACTACAGACAACATAGTCCGCATACTTTTAAATGATCCAAAGATTAAAAACGGAGTCGGAGGAAATGACCTGTTCGCACAGAAACCAGTCAAGAAGGGAAACCTGCCATGGTGGAACTACAACCCAAGCGACCCGACCTGGACGGATACGGACGACGCAAGCTTCAGATACTATCTAGAAAAGAAATACAACATTGTCGCAAAAGGAAAAGTAGACGACGCCATAGCCTATGTTCAGGAGAGAAACAGCTTTCACCCAGTAAGGGACTACCTGGACACACTAGAATGGGACGGCATACCAAGACTAGACACTCTATTTATAGACTATCTAGGAAGCGAGGACTCAGAGTACAGCAGAGCGGTCGCAAGGAAGGCTTTTACAGCAGCCGTGGCCAGAATCTACACACCAGGATGCAAAATGGACTATATGCCGGTACTCGTAGGACACCAGGGAATCGGAAAAAGCCACATGCTAAGCATCATGGGCGGTGATTGGTTCTCAGATTCAATCACAACAATTTCAGGGAAAGAAGGATACGAAGCCCTGCATGGATCGTGGGTTATTGAATGGTCCGAATTATCTGCAGCCAGAAAAGCTGATATCGAGTCCATGAAGCAATTTATAAGCAAAAGGGACGACCGATACAGAAAAGCATACGCAAGACGAGTTACTGATAATCCAAGACAGTGCGTGTTTTTCGGAACCACGAACGACGATGAGTTTTTAAGGGACTACACAGGAAACCGAAGATTCTGGCCAATCAACACAGATATATCAAAGGCGAAGAAAGTCGTGTTTGATGATCTACCAAAAGAACGTGATCAGATCTGGGCCGAAGCTAAGCAAAGATTCAAGGACGGAGAAAAGCTATTCCTTCAGGGCGAAGCTTTGACCGGAGCCGAGCTGATGCAAAAAGAGCACACGTTTACCAGTGTCCGAGAGGACATGGTCCGCGACTATCTAGATAGAAAGCTACCGCAAGATTGGTATGACATGGATCTTTATGCAAGAACCCAGTGGTTGGAAGACCCAAGAAACGAAGGCACGGAAGAACGTACAAGAGTATGCTTGCTTGAGATTTGGTGCGAGGTTTTGAATGGAGCCAAGAACAAATTCACAAAAACGGATCAGGTAGAACTCAAGGCAATCATGGAAAGCATAGGCTGGGTTCGTACTAAAAATCCGTTGAGATTCGGCGGGATTTACGGACGCCAGAAAGCTTATATACCTCCGCAAGATGCTTACGCTTATAAGTAATCAGCCTGACAACTATAAGTAATCAGCCTGACAACGTGACAACGGTAAACGAAAATTGAGACTGACAACGTGGCAAAGGTCGGCAACGGTTAAAATGATAGAGCGTTGCCGGGCTAAAACCGCATAAAATAAGGGCCTGGAATACTCCTGACAACGTGACAACTATAAATTAACTAACTTAATGAATATATAATATATATAGTGTAATACAGTATATGCGTATGTATATGCGCGCGAGAAAATATAGTATATATATAAAGTTTTCTGAACGTTGCCAGGACCAAAAATCAACTAGAAAAGGAGACACAGAAATGACTTATGAGGAGTTTTTGGAAAACTTTAGTGAAGCAAGAAAGGTAGAAACAGAAATGACAGTAAAAGTAAACGACAGCAAAAGATTTCATTTTTTGATGCATGAATTAGACGCAAGAGTCAACAACGAAACCATGGACCGATACGGAATCGAAAGGCAGAGCCTGGTCGCTATGGAAGAACTATCAGAACTGCAAAAGGCAATTTCTAAACTGGTACGCAATCCGGAAGAAAAAACAAAGCCCTTAGAGTTCAAAGGGCTAAGACATAACCTGATCGAAGAAATGGCGGATGTGATAATTTGCATGGATCAGCTAAAAGAGTATTACAATATCACTCACGCTGAAATTCAAATCAATATAGATTCGAAACAAGCAAGACAAAGAAGAAGACTAGAGGAGGAATAGAACATGAAAGAAAATAGAATGTATATCAAGTGCGACCGATGCGGAAAAGAAACATCAGTCGGAATCGAAAAGAGCAAGATCGAGAACGGAAAAACAATCGAAACCTGGAAAGGACTTCCAGATGGGTGGATCACAACAATTGACAACAAAGATTTGTGTCCAGACTGCGCCGAGCGGTACCGCGAACTTCAAAAGAAGTTCTTCCAGAAATGATAGAAAATCAAGTTGAACAATACCTGATCAAAAAGGTATCAGCACTAGGCGGTAAAGCCTGGAAGTTTGTAAGCCCAGGAAACGCAGGCGTGCCAGATAGACTGATCACATATAATTCAAAGGCTTTCTTTGTAGAAGTAAAAAGGCCAGGCGGTAAGCCTAGAGCCCTACAAAAAGCCACAGTAGCCCAAATACGGGCAACAGGTATGAAAGTATACTGCATCAGCACAAAGGCCCAGGTGGACGAATTAACAAATCTGATGCGGTCTGGAATCATACCGGAGGAGCGACACTTTGACAGAATTTAAACCTCATGACTATCAAAAGAAGGCTATCAACTTCGGACTGGATCATAAGAAGTGTGGCCTTCTTCTCCCTATGGGAGCCGGAAAGACTGTAACCACGCTAACGATTATCAGCCTTCTAAAACTAATCGACATAGAAAAGGTTCTAATCATAGGCCCTGTGCGCGTAATAAAAAGCACGTGGCCGGAAGAAATAGAAAAGTGGAGTCACACTAAGGACCTGAGCTATTCAATCATAGCAGGCACTCCAAAGCAACGTGAGAAGGCACTGCAACAAAAGGCAGACATCTATCTCATAGGCAAAGAGAACGTTACCTGGCTAGTAGACAATAAATACTTCGACTTTGACATGGTAGTGATTGATGAATTATCAACTTTCAAGAATCCAAAAAGCCAGAGGTTCAGAGCCCTAAGAAAAGTTATGCCACTAGTTGACAGATTTATAGGCCTAACCGGAACACCAGCCCCGAAAGGAATCCCGGACCTTTGGAGTCAGATATATTTGATTGACCAGGGAGAAAGATTAGGTCGAACGCTAACTCAGTTTCGAGAAAGATATCTAATTCCAGGAAGAAGAAACGGGATGATCATATATGATTGGAAGCCTAGACCAGACGCAGAGGAAAAGATATACAAGAAAATAGGTGACGTATGCATGAGTCTGGATCAGGCAGACTGTGCCAAACTTCCACCGGTTCAGTACTTAAAAAAATCAATCGAGCTACCTCAAAAAGCGATGACAGAATACCACGCTTTCAAACGTGAGAAGGTTCTGGAACTAGATAACAACGAATCACTGCTAGCAGCCAACGCTGGGGTGCTATGTGGTCAGCTGCTACAAATGACATCAGGAGAAATCTATAAACGTGATCAGCTAGGAAATAAGCTCGAAGAAGTAGCAACCCTTCATGCAGCTAAACTTGAGGCACTAGACGATTTGATTGAATCAGCGAATCAGAACCCGGTGATGGTGTTCTATTACTTCAAACACGAACTAAAACGAATCAAGGAACATCTAAAGAAACAGAAACTGGAAGTCCGCAGCCTTGATAACGAGGACGACGTTCGAGACTGGAACGATGGAAAGATAGACGTGCTGCTTTTGCATCCAGCCAGCGCCGGACATGGGCTTAACCTTCAGCGTGGTGGACATATCGCAATCTGGTACACACTTCCAAACTGGAATCTTGAACTGTATCAGCAGGCAAATGCCAGAATCTACAGACAAGGACAGAAACAAAACGTGACAATTTATCAGATCATAGCTAGAGGCACAGTAGACGAGGACATGCTGGATGCACTAGAACACAAGAACATAACACAAAAAGCCTTAATCGAAGCTTTAAGGAGGTAAAATATGACTTATGATGAATTAATCCCAGAACTAAAAACGGTGCGCTACTGCTGCCACCGTTTGATTGAATTGAATCAGGAATTGGAAGTACTAAACCACCAGACAACAGGCCTTGCAAAGTCTGGAGGAATCGAACTGACCGCAGAACAGAAAAAAAGCAAGTGGCCTATGCCGACATATCAGCATCAGTACCACAGCCCGCTCGGGCTATTTGAAGAGATATCAGCCAAAGAACAAGAACTGCACCACTTCCAGAAAAGACTGACAGACCTAAGATGGACAGAACTTCTAGACTTGCAAGACCAGAACATTTTATGGGATCTGTACATTCATAGAATCAAGGCTGAAGAAGTTGCTGAAAAATACGGATACACAAGACGAGGACTATATAAACATCTGATGGCGGAAGTAAAAAAGCTCACAAAAAGCTAAAGAGTTCCCACTGTGTACCACTTTAAAGTGGTATATTAGTACTTGTAAAAGAGGACCGGTAGAAAAGGGCCCTCTTTTCTTTTACCCGGAGCGTCCTCCTTTATAAAAAACGAGTGCTTTCCAGACAACGTCAACGACAAACATCTACTACGACAAATCATGGACATTAATTTTATTTTCTTTTCAGCGCTCCGGGTAATCATAGACAACAAAGAAGCCTTAGAAGCTAAACAGGATAGACCTCTCATTGGAGAGAACCCTGAGCTGCTAACGCTTCTTTTTTAATACAACAGAGGTGAACACACATGAACATTACAGACATAAGAACATGCGACCTGAAGCCTTACGAGAACAACCCACGACTCAACGAAGATGCCGTCGATTTAGTCGCAGCATCTATAGACGAGTTCGGATTCAAGCAACCAATTGTGGTGGATAAAGACCTGATCATCATTGCAGGACACACGAGATGGAAGGCAGCACAAAAGCTAGGCCTTGAGACTGTCCCATGCATCCAGGCCGACGATCTAACGCCAGCACAGGTGAAAGCCTACCGATTGGCAGACAACAAAGTCGCGGAAGCAGCACAATGGGACCTTGACGCTTTGCAGTTTGAACTGGAAGAGCTAGACAACATGGACTTTGATATGGAGCCTTTCGGATTTGAAACGGAAACATTCGACGAACAAATCGCGGAGGACGACAACTTCGAGCCAGAGATTCCGGAAGAGCCAACAACCAAAAGAGGACAATGCTGGATGCTAGGAAGGCACAGATTGATGGTCGGAGACAGTACCAAGCGCCAGGATGTAGAAAAGCTTTGCAGCGACGCTACCATGGATATGGTCGTAACTGATCCACCATATAACGTAGCCTTAGGGCAGCACATGAGACCAAGCGAAGCCAAACAGCTACACCGAAGAACCGACGGACTGGTCATTGATAACGACTCATGGGAAGACGACGAGGGTTTTATCGAGTTTTTAAAAGTAGCCTTTGAGAACATGACAGAACAGCTCAAGGCTGGCGGAGCCTTCTACATTTGGTATGCATCTACACAAAGTAAGAACTTCCTGGAAGCAGCAGAACGCGCAGGCCTAAACATCCGACAAACCTTGATCTGGAACAAGAACACATTCGCACTGGGTCGCCAGGACTACCAGTGGAAACATGAGCCATGCCTTTACGGATGGAAAGATGGCGCAGCCCATTACTTTGTCAACACTAGAAACCTTGTAACCGTACTCGAAGACACAGAGAACCTGGACATTGACAGCATGAAGAAGGACGAGCTTAAAGACCTTCTAAAATCAATTCTGGGGGGGGTGCAAGGACACAACGATTCTGGACGAGAAGAAGCCGACGAAATCCGATCTGCATCCAACCATGAAACCAATTCCACTGATTGCAAGACAGATCAAGAACAGCAGCCGAACTGGAGAAAACGTGCTGGACCTATTCGGAGGTTCAGGCTCCACGCTTATGGCTTGCGAACAGCTAGGACGGAGGTGCTTCACGATGGAGTATGATCCACACTATGCCGATGTAATTATCAAGCGCTGGGAAGATTACACCGGAGAACAGGCGGAGCTGATATCAGATGCCTGCTAAGGGATTAGCTGGACGTACAAAAAGCGAAGCGGCCAGACAGCGCAAAGACCCAATGCAAAACCTGAAGCCATTCACGAAAGAGAATGCTGCAGAGATGGGACGCAAGGGCGGAGCCGCAAGCCAGAAAGTCCAGAAAAAGAAAAAGAAGCTAAAACAATGCCTGGCCGCAATCCTAGAATTGGAGCCAAGCGAAAGAAACAAAGAGAAGCTGATCGACATGGGATTAGAAGATGACGAGCTCAGCAATCAAATGCTTTTAGCCGCAACCATGTTCAATAAAGCCACACGCGGAGACGTAAGGGCTGCAGAATTCATTCGAGACCTTACAGGACAGCAACCAGTCACAAGCCTAGACAGAGCTCGAACGAAGCTGATGAACGCACAAGCCGAACAGATCAAGAGACAAGGCGACCCTTCTAAAGAGATTACGAAACTGGATCTTTTATTGAAAGCTATGGACGCAGTAGCCGGAGACGATAGTGGAACTAACTGAGAAACAGAAAGAGTTCTGGAATCATAAACCGAGCCGCTGGAACATAAAAGAAGGGGCTACACGTAGCGGAAAGACGTGGCTGGACTATTACATCATCCCGAAACGGATTCGAGCTATAGAGGGCCTTCCAGGCCACGTGTTCCTCATAGGAAACACAAAGTCGACACTCGAAAGAAACGTTCTAGAACCCATGCGAGAACTGTATGGCCCAGAACTAGTTGGAAGAGTAAGACCAGACAACACGGTGCGACTATTCGGGCGTAACTGCTACGCGATAGGCGCAGACAAAGAAAGCCAGGTTACAAAGATACAAGGGGCCTCAGTAGCGTACTGCTACGGGGATGAAGTCGTAACCTGGAATAAGAAAGTATTTGACATGCTAAAGTCGCGTCTAGATAAACCGTATAGCTGCTTTGATGGAACATGCAACCCGGACAACAAGAACCATTGGTTTTTAAAATTTCTAGAATCAGGAGCCGACATCTTCCGACAGAAATACACGATTGAAGACAACCCGTTTCTGCCGCAGGAATTCGTGGAAAACTTGAAACTCGAATATCGAGGGACAGTCCTATACAACAGATACATACTAGGAGAATGGTGCAACGCGGAAGGGCTACTCTTTCCACAGTTTGCAGACAATCCAGACGAGTGGGAAGTCAAAGGAGAACTTCCGCTTTTTAACATGATCAACATAGGCCTGGACATAGGTGGAACACGTTCACACAGTAGCCTGATCGTAACGGGAATCACGGCAGACCTTTCTGAGATTGTAACCTTTGCAGAACGTAAAGTCGTACACGCTAAAGGGACTATAGACGCCGAAAGACTTTGCACAGAGACAGTCGACCTGATCAGAGCTTTATGGATTCAAGGCTTCGTGGTATCAAGCGTTTTTGTAGATAACGCAGAACAAGTCATTTTGAACAGTATACGAGTAGCCGTACAAAGGGCAGGCTTCCCAACCAATGTGATGGATTGCCGCAAGATAGACGGAAAGACAAGGATTCTGACCTACAACATGCTGCTGAACCGACACAAGATGAAGTTCCAGGCAGTACCTATGGTAGTCGAAAGTTTGAGCACAGCCCTATACGATACAAAATCGAAGGAAGACAAGATTCTGGATGATTTCACAACCGACGTCGATACATTCGACGCCCATTTTTACAGTTGGTCGACATTTATGGACCTGATCACAGGAAGGAGCACTTAAATGAAAGTTTTATTCACAATACTAAAGGACTTAGGATATCCTGTGAGCCAGGAAGTCCAAGACTATTACAATAAGATTCAATTCTGGAACGATTGGTGGAAAGGCTACGTTCAAGATTTTCATAAATACGAGATCAAGAACGAAAACGGAAACAGCAGACAAGTAAAACGTAAGCAAATGCGAATGGCTAAGAAAATCTGCGAAGACTGGGCCGATTTACTTTTGAATGATAAAACCAGAATCCTGGTAGAGTGTGATGACCACGGAACGAGCATCACACAAGAATTCTTGACCGGAGACAAAGAGGACCAGAACGGCGGGGTTTTAGGAAACAGCAAGTTCTGGAAGCTAGGAAACAAAGCGGTCGAGAGAGAATTCGCACAAGGGACCGTGTGCTTCTATCTGCAGCTTGTAAATCCAACAGTAAACAAAGGACAGCTGAGTGCCCAGAGCGTACAAATCAAAACTATCAAGGACGCGCAGAAAATCGTGCCATTGACCTATGACGAGGAAGATATCTCAGAAATTGCACTGGCTAGCGAGTATACACAAAACGGGGATCGTTTCATGTACATCCAGGTCTTCAAGCAAGAGCGAGAGTGCTACCAAATCTACAACCATTACTTCAAAATCAGCAATGTGGCAGGAGACGCTGTAGGCTATGAAAGAGTATCAGCGCCACACGGCGAAGCAATCAGTTACAAGCTGCCTTGTAAGCCTTTTGTTATTTTGAAGCCGAACATTGAAAACAACATAGCAGACGTACCATTAGGGATGTCGATCTACGCAAACGCAATCGACATGCTAGAAAGCTGCGACTTGGCATACGACAATCTATTCATGGATACCTTGCTAGGAAAGAAAAAGGTTTTCATGGATCAGGCATTATTTAGCATGCAGCCAACAGCCTACGCGCTAAACGATAAAGGTGAACGAGTACCAGTAAGGCAAGAGCCAGACGTCGGTGCAACTTTGGAGAAATCTTTATACGTAAGTACAGGAACACAAGTAAGTCCAGACAAACCTCGACTTTTTGAGGAATACAATCCCAGCCTTCGAGTTGACGAGAACAAAGAGAACGTTCAATTCAATCTAAATCTTTTATCAAGTAAATGCGGACTTGGGCAAAATAGATACCAGTTCAGCATCCAGAACATGACCACAGCAACACAGGTTCGAGCTAGCAATAAAGAGCTAACAGAAAGCGTCTGGAAGCAACGTATCGCAATCCAGGACGCCCTTACAGAGCTAACGAGATCGATTATCATCCTAGGCAAAGAGAAGTGCCATATATCAGGGCTTGATCCAGACGTTCGCATCACAATTCAATTTGATGACACTATGTTTTCAGATGAGGAAGCGGAGCGTCTAAGAATGCTTCAGGAAATCTCGGCCGGCATCCTACAGAAATGGGAATATCGCGTCCGATACTACGGAGAAGACGAAGAAACAGCCAGAGAGATGACCGGAGAAACAGAAAACCCAGCAGACAGAATTCAAAGTATGTTCTTCCAGCAAGAGGGAACACAAATCGAAGAGGGGCCAGAGGGTGAGGCCTAATGCTAGAACCGAACTACCTGCAGAACGTAGGTGACGACCTAGAAAAGCTATATCAGGAACTGGCCACAGAAATACTGGTGGACATAGCGGAGCGGATCAAGATGAATCAGGACGCTATGACAAGCACAGCGGAGTATTTAAACAACAAGCTAAAACAACTCGGGTTGCAGCAGGACTGGATTAACAAAAGACTAGCTGAAATACTTCACACTTCCGAAGAAGAAGTCGACCGGATCATGCAACAGAGCGCTTATAAAAGTATCCGCGATACCTTCGACAGACTAGAGGCTGGAGGATACGACACAAGCGGCTTAGAATTTTCAGATCAGATCAAAAAAGGAACATCAGCACTGTGGGGAGACATCCAGAACCTTACAAGGACCACAGCTCAACTGGCTAGCGACACTTTTATGAGATACTACGACATGGCTTATCTTCAGGTATCAAGCGGAGCTTACTCACTAGATCAAGCAACCGCAAACACAATAGACAAGCTATGCAGAGAAGGCCTAACAAAAGTATCCTACCCAAGCGGTGCTCAACGATCAATCGAGGCGGCCGTTCGATTGGCAGTACGAACCGCAGTAAATCAGAACGCCCTGGCTTGCGAGAAATCGGTCATTGATGAGCTAGATATAAATCTAGTACAGACAAGTGCCCACATGGGAGCCAGACCAAGCCACGCAGCCTGGCAAGGAAAAGTGTTCTGGGTAAACTATCCGGAAGGAAATTACGAGAACTTTTATGAGGCCACAGGATACGGAACAGGCGCAGGACTTGGTGGATGGAACTGTAGGCATTCATTTACTGCATACTTTCCAGGAATAAGCGAAGATTACAGCAAGCCTGTAAATCCAAGAGAAAATGACAGAATATATCAGATGGAGCAAAAGCAAAGGTCCTACGAAAGAAACATGAGAAAATGGGACAGAGAGCGACGTGTGAAGGCTGCAGCAGGGCTAGACACGACGAAAGAGGACTACTGGTATAAATACAACAAGATGAGACTGAAAGAGCTTGTGGACGCTTCTAACGGGTATTTGAAGCGAGATTACTCAGCCGAGAAGATAGGCGGAACAAAAGGCAGATCTTACAAGCCTGTGAGAATACCTGAGGGAAGACTTACTTATAGGGAAACACATAAAGAAGAAAGTAGAAGATCCATAGATGGAAAAACAACTATCGACAGAAAGTATATTAATTCTAATGAATACAGAAAAAAATTCGGATTCTTAGAAGAAGACAGAAAAACAGTAATAAGAGTAGCGAGAGAGTCCGTTAAAATTTTGGAACATAGACAAGGCACTTTAGGGGAAGACCTAGTTTATATAAATCCAAAAGACAATAAGGTTCTAAGAAATAGGAGCTCTCAAATTGAGCAAGAAACTTATGCAACGGAAAGAATGAAGAAAATTGTAACTGATAACCTCAGAGAAATTATCGCAATACATAACCACCCAAAAAGCGGTGTACCTAGTTTCAGCGATTTAAGTAATGCCAAGCGATATAAATATGGCTTAGTTGTTTGCCATAATGGCTTGATTTTTAAATACGAAACACAACCAGAAAAAATCTTGGATGAGCATGCTATAAACATGTATCTTGATACTTTAGAAAAAAGTATCTATAATGACAATAGAGAGATTTCTATTGATACAAAAGAGCTAAAAAGAGCTCAAAAAAGGCTAGAGAATGCAGGAATTAAATTGGAGGTAATAGCAAATGATTACACTTGAAAGCATTATCGAAAAGCTCGGGTTTGATCCTAGAGAAAAAGTACCAGAGGACCCAAATAAAGACGAATGGATTATTGATGACAGCAAACCCAACCCATTTAGTGTTTTAACAAGAGAGGAATCCAAATTTTTACTAGATAATGAAATTCTTTAAAATATAGAACACAACTAAACAAGGACAAGAACCGTGCTAGAAATGGCGCGGTTTTTATTATGCCCTAAGCACGGCATATAAAAGGCTTGAATACCCCTCGGCACGGGATATAAAAGGCCGGACTCGATACTGGAGTGAACCAGATATAAAAAACGCAGGAGGATAAAATGGAGTTTTTAAAAAAGATTTTAGGTGAAGAATTGTACGCACAAGTGGCTGCTAAATTAGAAGGAAACAATTCCGTTAAATTAGCAAACCTGGCCACAGGAGAGTACGTCTCGAAGTCAAAGTATGACGACGAACTGGCAGTGAAGGAAAAGCGCATTCAAGAACTAGCAGACACGATCAAAAACTTTGAAGGAGTAGACGTAAAGCAATTACAAGCCGACGTCGAGAACTGGAAGACTAAATACAGTCATGATCTAGAAAGCGCAAGACTTGAAAGTGCAATCAAACTAGCCATTGCGAAATCAGGAACACGTTCCGAAAAGGCGTTGATGGGAATGCTAGATAAGGACGCTATCAAGATTGACAAAGACGGAAAAATCACAGGCCTTGATGAACAGATCGAGGCAATCAAGAAGTCAGACGGCTTCTTATTTGAACCAGTAAAACCAGCTGAGCCGGAAGGTGGGTCCCAAGTCTTATTGGACGGAAGTCACAAGGGGAAACCTGGAAACAAACAAGAAGCGCCTAGCGATTTAGCTGGAGCAATTGAAGAATACTACAAAAACAAATAGGAGGACTAGAAAATGGCAATTACATTAGAGCAAGCAAAAGTTGGCTTAGCCAATCACGTAGACCAACAGGTTATTGATGAGTTTCGTAGAGACTCATTTATTTTAGACAGATTAGATTTCGATAATTCAGTATCACCAGGAACAGGCGGATCAACATTAACTTACGGCTATTTACAAATCAAAACGCCATCAGTAGCGGAAGGTCGTAAATTAAATAGCAATTACACTCCTGGAGAAGCGATTAAAACACAAAAATCCGTTAACTTAAAAATCTTCGGTGGTGCGTTTGAAGTGGATCGTGTTTTAGAAGGAACAGCCTCAAGCTCAGAGATTTCATTCCAGATGAAGGAGAAAATTAAGGCCGTAAAAAATAAAATTCATTATGACTTTATTAATGGGAAATCAACAGCTAAAGGGAACGCAGGAACTGACGCCACACCATTTGACGGATTGGATGTTTTAGTTACAGGAACTAACACTGAAGAAAAAAATGCTGCAGCACCATTCGACATGTCAACAGCCGCAAAAATCAAAGAAAACGCGGATGAATTCACATTCGCCTTGGATTCATGGCTAGGAAAATTTTCTGAGAAACCAGATGCTTTATTAGTAAACAGCAAGACAGCTACGATGTTGAAAACAGTAGCTAAGATTCAAGGCTACTACACACATTCAGAAAACAGCTTCGGGCAAGGAGTAGACAGCTATGACGGAATCCAGATTATCGACATGGGAGGGTATTTTGACGGAACAGATACAAAGCCGTGCGTACCTATTGACGCAAAAACAGGAACAACAAGCATCTATGCTGTAAAATTTGGATTAAATGCAGTTCACGCGGTAAGTCCAAAAGAAGGCCAGCTTATCACGACATACTTACCTGACTTAAGTGCTCCAGGAGCCGTTAAATTAGGCGAAGTTGAAATGGTCGCAGCAATCGTTTCAAAAGATACAACAAAAGCTGGTGTATTCCGTAATGTAAAAGTAGTTCCTGTCGCAGGATAAGGAGATAAAACATGATCCTAAGCTTTGAGGAATACAAAGCCTTAGGTGGAACGCTACTGGATGAAGTGGAGTACTCACAAATAGAACCAAGAACCGAAAGTCTTCTAGAATCCTACATTCGAGAGAAGATTCCATACTGGAAAGTTCAGGCTTTGAAAGACTACGACATGGACCTAAAAAAAGTAGTCCTATACCAGATTGACTTCATAGAAGCACATGGCGCCATGGATTGCTTCGTAGGTTCTAGCGATATGAACTTCACAGGCGCAACCACAAGCGGTTTCTCGTATTCCGTAGATAATGCAAAAACGATAAGGTTCCATGACATACCCTTGTCCAGCCTAGCAATATCAGAACTTGACTACCAATTACTCAAAGCAGGACTAGCCTGCCAGGCGGTATGGTGAAAAGCCCGAGATGGCTTAGGCCGCACACAATAAAAGTCATGAACATTCTAGGCGAAGAAAACCTGGAAGAAATTACGTCAACAGTAACGGTCCAGCACGTAAAGGTTTCCAAAACAAAAGCCCGGACTTATGGACAAACGGGTGCCAGTAATTCCGATACGATTCTCATAACGATAGACGTGAACGACTATAAGGCGGACAAAATTCTAGTTCCCCCTTCAGAATTTAAGACGCCAGACACTCAATTCACAATTAGAACCGGGGACCGTATCGAAGTACACGGCGACATTTACGAGATCACAAATGTGAATATCCTAAACCCCTTGAGAAATACGCCAGAATTCATAGAGGTAACATGTGAGTGAGTATCATCTAAAAGTTATAGTTGATATTCCGGTGGCACAGCTACAGGCCAGAGGAACGAAAGCGCTCCGCCGATCTAGATTGAAGCTAAAGCAGCTTATCGTTCAAGACACGAACAAAAACGTGCCTATCGGAAAAGGAACGCTGAGAACATCAGCTTTAAGATGGGCGGCACAGGATAACGATTGGATCATATGGGACACACCATACGCACACTTCCAACATACAGGAAGAGTGATGATCGGAACCCATAGTCACAGTCCATGGGCTAAACACGGAGAAACAAAAGTCTATACAACTCGAAATTTGAGCTATAGACAAGGAGGTTCGGAGTGGTGGCCTAAGACTTTGAAAGCCAGAAAGACTGCCTGGATGGAAGGCGCTAAAAAGTTTTTTAAGGAGGAATTCAGATGAGTGAAAAGAAGATCATAAAGCTGGAAGACGTAAAACAGATTGAAGACGGATTATACAATTTCTTTTCTTCAATCAATATCAACAACATACCGTGGTGCCTGGAGTATTTCAACGACTCCAAGCACACCGCTTTACTTTTCAAAAGTAGTGGCTACACGGAAGAAATAGAACACTATCTGGGTGGTGGCTACAGGGCTACTTACCCATTTGAAATTTATATTCAAGCAAGCAGAAAGGACACGAAAGCACGCCTGGACTTATCCAGAATCCTGTATGCACTAGTACAGGCACTTGCGGAAGAAGAGGCGCAAGGCTTCCCAAATCTCGTGCTAGACGAAGCAATACCGCAAGAGGTCGCACTCACAACGCTACCTTCAGACTACACGGGAGAAGAGGCCGCGCTTTCAACTTTCTACTGCTCTATGACATTAACCTACGAAAAGAAGGGAAGGTTTGAATGATGACAACAGAACTGCCTAATAGAGAACTAAAGGTCGAGGACAACCTACATTACGTCAAATTCACAGGCTCGGAAAGCTACGTTCTAGCCAACAAAGGATTGACAAACTGGGAGCAAGCCTTGAACGCTACAACAGATGATGGGGTGCAATATATCGGAGAAGCCGGAAGCCAAAGCCAGGTTACGGGTTACGCGCCTACAGTATCCTATGAGGGCCGAGCATATCCAGGGGACGCATTTAACTACTGGGTATACTTGCAAGGTAAAGAACAAAGAGTTGGTTCTACTTTTGAAGAGATCGAAGTGGAAACATGGAACGAGAAAACAGCCAAATCTGGAGACTTTGTAGCATATCAAAGAATTTACGAAGTGCAACCAGATAACCCAGGAAGCGGAGAGGCCGGAGGCAAACTAATGTGCTCTGGAACATTCGCACAACAAGGCGATCAGGTAAAGGGTACGTTTAACATTAAGACGAAAACATTTACCGCAGACAGCGCCACAGAGTAAAGCACTTAACAACATAAGGAGGACATCATGGAACTAAAGTTACAAAAGCAATTATTTAAAGATATCGAAATCGACGGACACAGATTCAGAGTCGATGTAAAGGACACTTCTAAGATCGAGGCCCTAGAAAATTGGGAAACAGAACAGAATTCTATTAGTAAATTTGGAAAAGAATCCTTAAAAGGCTGTCCGGCTTTGATTGACAAAATTCTAGGAGATGGAGCCTTTGAGACCTTATTCAAAGGATACGAAGAAAGCACAGCACAGCTTGAACTTTGCTTCACATTGTACAGCATCTTTCTGGATGAACTTTTAAAGGATCAGCAGGCAAAAGCTGCAGAAGAAGAAAAGAAGAATCTGGATAAAATCGACAAGTTTTGCGAGTCTATGGACAAATTTAACAGGACTATAGAATACGCGAACAAACGATATGGAGGAAGAAATGCTGTGGCTGGAGAGAGAAGACCTTCCGGAAAGCATAGACGCTAACGGAACGATTCTCCCTATCTATGCAGACTTTAGAACCTGGGTCCGAGTTGACAGCGTTATACAAGATAACGCAATACCAGAGGAACTGAAGCTGCCCGTTATTTGTGATCTAATAGGAATCAACCCGTTCGCTTTTAAAGGCGATCAGAAAGACCTATGGAATGCAATAATGGGCTTTTATTTTTGCGACAAAGAGCCTAAGGAATCTTATGCCAAGACAAACGGACGACAAGGCTATCGGTTCGAATACGATATGGACCTTATATATGCAGCGTTTAGGCAGCAATACAATATAAATCTTTTAGACGCTAAACTTCATTGGTTTGAATTTAAGGCGCTTTTTAACGCCCTAAGCGACGATACTATGATCATACGAGTTATTGGTTACAGAACCAGGGATACTTCAAATCTTAAAGAAGAAGAGAAGAGTCGTGCGCAGCGCCTAGAAAAGTATTACCGCCTGCCTGAGGACAAAGGACCAGAAAAGGAAAGAACACCGCAAGAAATAGAAGCAGAACTTCTGGCCAGATTAGAAACCTAGGAGGTTGAAAAATGGCATCAGGAGCTGATGGAACAATTAAAGTCAAACTAGGACTTGACGACAGCGAATACAAAAGCGGCCTTAGCGGAGCGCATAAAAGTGCGGAAACCTTCGCAGACAAAGTGAAGTCAACCTTCGTAGGCGCAACAGTATTCAAAGTCGCCAGCAAAGGTTGGGACTTAATATCTGGATCAATCGGAAAAGCAACCGCCCGATTAGATGCCATGCAAAAAGCTAAACAAGTTATAGGAGTTTTAGCAGGAAGCAGCAAAAAAGCTGCGAAGGTTGTAAACGAACTGAGTGACGCGGTATCCGATACGGCATACGGATTAGACACCGCCTCGAGTTCAACCCAAAAGCTGGCCACATCAGGGCTAGGCTTAGACAAATCTACTCGAATGGTAAAGGACATGATGGATGCCGTTTCTTTTTATGGAGACGGAACCAATGAAACCCTGGCCAATACAGTAGATGCAATCGCAAAGATGAATGCCAGTGGAAAAATATCTGCAGATCAATGGCAACGTTTAACAGACGCAGGAATTCCCGTTTTAAAGATTTTCGCAGAGAAGACGGGAAAGAGTATGGGAGAAGTTTCGGATGCTTTTTCTAAAGGCGAAATCAGTGCGCAAGAATTTAATGACACTTTAATGGATGCCCTAGAAAACGGAACGGAATCCTTTCCAGCCGTAGCCGGAAAAGCTAAGGAAATGGCCGGAAGTTTTGCAACTAGCTTTTCAAATATGTCAGCACGTATCGCAATCGGTATAGCTAACATTATCGAGGCTTTAAACAACTTTTTAACAGATAGTGGTTTACCAAATATTCAAGGGATGATTGCTGGCTTTGGATCAGTAATCAGAAACGTCCTGAATTGGATTGCCGCAGAACTACCGAAAGCACTGAATGCAGTTAAGGATTTCTTCGCGCCAACAGCGGAAGCAATCAAAGCTGCAGCTGAAAAGATTCAAGAAGCCTGGAACAAAGTAAAAGACACAGTCAAAGAAAAACTAGACCCAGGAGACTCACTGAACTTTATCAAAGATGCACTAGACAGAATCAAAGAAATTCTACCTCAGATCGTAGAGAAAGTCGGAGAGTTTGTCGCAGCGTTTATTGAGAAGCTTCCAGACATTATAGACAAAGTACAAACTGTAGCAGATAAGATTCAGAAACTAATGCCTTTAATTGCAGCTGTAGCCGGAGCCTTTGCCACATGGAAGGGAATCAAAGCTGTTAGCGATATAGCTAAAACAGTCGGTGATGCAGGAAAGAAGATCAAGACATTCGGACATTTAGTATCACAAGGTTCTGGATTGATTGATGGCCTAGCCTACGCCGCATCATCAGGAACGGGCGTGATTGCTAGTATGGCCGAAGCCTTTACACTAGCCGGCGGAGGACTAGAAGGACTAAGCGCAGCACTTGCTGTGATTGGTGGACCTATCACATTGGTGATTGTAGCTATCGGAGCACTAGTAGCAGCGTTCGTATATCTTTGGAATACAAGCGACAGCTTCAGAGAATTCTGGATCAATCTATGGGATGGCATAAAAGAAACTACAGGCCAAGTTATAGATGGAATCGTAAACTTCTTCACAGTAACAATACCGCAGGCATGCCAAAGTTTCGTGGACGCAGCACAGAACCTGGCTACACAAGTAGTTCAATTCTTTACGGTTACCATTCCAAACGGCGTACAAACGCTTGTGACGAACATTCAAACGTTTTTCGGTACAACGATACCTTACTGGATCGGATACGCCGTAGGATACATTCTAGGAAAGTTCGTAGAGTGGGGTCTAAGACTTGTACAATTCGCGACGCAAGACATTCCGCAGTTTATATCGAAAGTAGTGGATTGGTTTAAACAACTACCAGACAAGATTTGGACATGGCTACTAAACACGATCAACAAAACAGCCGAATGGGTAAGTCAGATGATCCAGAAAGCGATTCAGGCAGGGCGTGACTTTGTATCAAACGCAATCAACTTTATTTCACAATTACCTGGTAAAGTATGGGGCTGGCTATCAAATACAATCAGCAATGCCGCAAGTTTTGCAAGTCAGTTTGTACAGCAAGCAATTCAAGCAGGACAGAATTTCTTTAATGGAATTGTAAACAAGGTAAGAGGAATACCTGGACAAATGATTTCAATTGGATCTGATATCGTAGGCGGAATTAGAAGAGGTATAAGCGGAGCCTGGGGATCTTTGACCGGGTGGCTAAGCAACATGGCTAAGGGCTTAATTGACGGCGTAAAGTCAGCGCTAGGAATCGGGTCGCCTTCAAGACTATTCGCAGATCGTATTGGTAAATGGATTCCGGCCGGAATCACTCTAGGTGTAGAAAGAGCTATGCCAAAGGCTAAGGCCTTTATGGGACGCATGTCTAGCGATTTACTAGAAGCGACTAACATGGACAGCCTAACTTCAAGATTGGCCCTAGAAGGCAATCCTGGAGCCCTAGGAAGCGGCTTAGGCAATACAGTCGTTTATCAAGTAGATCAGACTATCAACTCTGCAAAAGAGCTAAGACCTAGTGAAATCGCGCAAGAAACAGAAAGAATGGTTAGGAGGTTAGCATGGGCGTAACAGTAATATACACAAACAGCCTGGGGAAATCCGTTGAGTTTTCCGAGGCCTCAGGCATCCGACTAACAACACTAGACGGAATCTCTAAAAATGAGATCACTTTATCAGAATCAAGCGTTTCAAATCAAATAGGGACAACGGTGTCCGGGGCTTCTATTGAGCCCAAGGACATCACCCTAGAGGGGCGCTTTAAATACAACGCAGACACTAGAAAAAAACTTCTAGCTGTAATCCTTCCTGGAGTATCAGCAACACTGCGTTATATCAACACAAGAGCTGGGGTCGACGTATACTGGAAGGTTGAACCTAAAACGACGCCAATCATCACACTCAATGAAACCTGGCAAAAATTCCAGATTGTATTGAGGGCTCCATTCCCATACGCAAGACGTGCAAAGGAAACAAAGGTGACCTTCCAGAGATTGAGGTCGCTCTTTAAGTTTCCTCGCTCTTTTTCAAGTACAGAGCCCTGGAAAATATCAGAAAAAATTCTAAGTCCACTGGTAACAGTCGACTATAAGGGGAGTATAAATACCGGTTTTCTTTTGACAATGAAAGCAGAGGCAAGAGTGAAGAATCCGAAAATTCTAAACGTGTTCACTCAGGAACACATATCCTTCGGACAAGTAGCAGACTTAGAAATGAATATAGGGGACGTGCTAGAAATAAGTACTTTTGCAAACGAGCAATACTGCCACTTGATACGAAACGGAGAAGTAGAAAACATTTTCTGGATGACAGATTATGATTCCGAGTTTTTTCAGATTCAACCCGGAGAAAACGTACTGAATTATACAGCAGAGGAAAACCCCGGAAGTCTGGATGCACTTCTACGGTTTGAAGAAGTACTGGCGGGGGTATAGATATGCACTATTATGTTTACGACAGAGAAGGAAAAAGACAAGGACCGCTCCAGAACATAACCAGCGTACAATGGAACCCAAAATACTATGAAACAGGAAAAGCCGAGATTCATGTGGAATATACGGACTTCAATACAAAGTATCTACAGAAATGGAACCGAATCGTTTGCAAGGAAAGAAACGAGATTCTTTTTATAGAATCCGTAGAAAGACTCGCAAAAGAAATTGTGGTCCTTGGGCATATGGACAATTTGGAGGACCGTATAAACCTTTATACTTTGACCGTTCGAAACGTGGAACAATCACTGCTCGGTAATTTTGAAAAGAACAAGCGCGGATTGGATATAGTAATCGGAGAGAATACAGGCCTTCCTGGAAAACTTGAGAACGCATCCGACACAACATACGACACGCTCAGGACCATGGCTCAGAAATACTGCCAGCTAGTAGGCTACGGATACAGAGAAGTTCTAAAAGGGACTACACTGAATTACTTCGAAATCTACACAGGATCAACAAAGAACAAGCTGAGGTTTTCAGATAGACTTGGAAACCTAATCTCACAGACTTTTATCGAGGATATATCAGGATATAAAAACTACGCTTACGTGTATGGCGAAGAATCTGGATCAGGACGAAAAAATGTGATCGTAGATCTTCGAACAAAAGAAGAGCCAAGGATGGAGCTATATGTGGATGCCCGAGATTTACAGTCTACATATAAGGATGCCTCAGGCAACGAGCAAACCTATACGGAAGAAGAATATAACAACATGCTAAAAGAGAGGGGCCTCAATAAGTTAGCAGAGGCTAGAAAATGCTCTTCTAAATTTGAATTTGAAATTGATGCGGACGACAAGAAGGCCGTCCTTCAAAAGGATTTTGACCTAGGAGACGTGATACCGTGTCTAAGCTTTAAATTCAATTTATTTACGTTTGCAAGAATATCAGGCCTTAAGTTTGTAGAAGAAAGCAATTTACAGACGCAGGTCACTCTTGAACTAGAACTTATAGAGATTCAAGAAAGCGCAACAAAAATGAAAGGAGGGGGCTCATGACAGCATACCCTTTAGACAATACGGAATATCTGGCAGAAGATCTGCGGATGTTCCATGCCGGGAGAACACCTGGCCTTTTTAATATCACCGGTGAAGACTTCAAAGTAAAAATCGCCGGCGGTATGAATATATCAGTCAGTAACGGGCTCGCCTTTTTGAAGACATCCAGCGACGGAATAGGTGGCATCGTTTACTCGCCTAAAGACGAAACTACTCTGACAGCTACCGTTGCTACGAACTACACTAGATACGACTACGTGGCCATTCGATATGATAAGATCAGCAATTCATGCAGTCTTGTATATCAGGAAGGAACGCAGTCAATGCCTACGCCTATTCGAAATCTAGAACAATACGAGCTGATCCTTGCGATTGTAGTTTTAAAGGCATCAGCTGGAGAAATCACGCCAGAAATGATTCAAGACGTAAGACTTGACGAAAACTATTGCGGACTAACGGTTGATACTTTAACGCGAGTGCCAACACAAGAACTATACGATCAATTCCAAAGTTTCTATGAAAGAATCCAGAAAGAAAATGAGGACACTCAATACGCCAACGGCGAGAAATTCAGAAAATGGTTTGAGTCTTTAGAAGAAACACTTCAGGGTGAAGTCGCAACGGCACTAGCTGGCCGCATTCTAAAACTTGAAAGTATGCTTCTGGACAATCACATTTATACAGAGCTTCAAGTTGACGTGGACAACACTCTAACCGACGAAGAGGGCACAAATATATTTGCGGACTGGAAATATAAAGTCAAGGAGGAATAAAGAATGGGAAAACAAGTAACAGAATTAGATACATTGCCTAGTTTCACGGATACAAGTTTATTACCCGTGCACAATGGCGCAGGATTAAAAAAAGGATCACTATCTCAATTGGCAAATTATTTAGGAACTAAATTCAGTAATCCAAATTTATTGATTAATCCGAATTTTAAGATAAATCAAAGAGGGCAAGCGACATATGAAACAAGTGGTGCAAGCCAAATTTATTCTGTGGATAGATGGAGACTTGGAAAAGGAAAAGTAACTGTAAATTCAGATGGCACTGTAACTGTAACTGCTACAGGTGGAACGACTAATGAAGAAGGATACTATCAACAACAATTAGAGAATGCAATTAGTGGCGATTATACAGTATCGATGGAAGTTATAAGCGTTTCGGGAGCGGTAAGAATCGCAATCGACGGAGCATGGCAGAATGTAAAGAGTGGCTTAAACGTATTTCATGGAATAACCGGAACAGGTGCAGTAGGCTTACAATTAGCTAATGGAGCTAGTATCACGCTAAAATGGGTAAAACTAGAACAAGGCTCAATTGCTACCCCGTTTGTAGCTCCGAATCCGACAGAGGAATTGATGAAGTGTAAAAGATTCTTTTATAAAGCACCTAAGGTTCTTTTAGCGTATGGCATAAATACTGGTTTATATATAAGGTCAACAGAAGTGATGAACATGCGTGGTGGAGGAACGGTAGTTATTGTAGGTGCCGGCGATGACAACATTCTAAGGTATGAGGGAAATGCTAAAGAGATACATTTTGATGAATCGAAGTGCACTGCTTCTAGAACAGAAGGCTATATCAAAGTTACCTTAAGTCCAAGCAACAATTTAACAAACTCAAAAGTTGTAGCTTTAGATTTAAATAGTGTTGCAATTACAATTGACGCAGAAATCTATTAGGAGGAAGCTATGGAGAACGAATATAAAGTATACGTATCCTTACAAGATGGATACATCACATCTATTAATTCAGAAATCTTTTTATCACAAGAAGAAATGGACTCAATGACAGAAATTGACCAAGGGCAAGGAGATAAATACTCTCATGCTCAAAGCCAATATCTAGAAAAAGGATTAGTTGATAAGCAAGGTCGATATAACTACAAATATGTAGCCGGTAAAGTTGTAGAAGTCGCGGAAGGAGAAAAGCCAACAATTAAAGAACCGGAGCAACAGGCAACCGCACAGGATAAAATTGAAGCACAGGTCATGTACACGGCCATGATGACAGATACACTTCTAGAAGAAAGCGAGGCTTAATCTATGTTTGAAAAAATCAAAAGATTTTATGATCTAAAACTATATACAGATAAGCAGGTAAGAAAGTTCTGTGAAAAAGGATTCATTACAGCTGATCAATATAAAGAAATCACCGGAGAAACATACTAACACTGGAAATAAGAAGGAGCTAAAAAGCTTCTTCTTTTTCATAAATAGAAGGAGGTCCAGAATATGAGAAAAGGACAAAAACTTACAAAAGGCGGATATCAGCTTTTAGGCTTTCCAATGGAGTACATGAATGTAACTCAAGGAAACAACGTAGGAACACACCTAGGAACTAACGCCCTAGACAACGCAGGAAAGGACACAGGAATTGACGAAACAATTGCACCGTGCGATTGCCACCTAGTAGCCTACGACTCGGCAAGAAACGGAAATGCTGTATTCCTAGAATCAGACAAGAAAGTTCTATTCAGAGACGGAACGATCGACTTTGCCACATTTATGTTTATTCACGACAACTATATCGAGGATATCAAGAAAGTAAAATATTTCAAACAAGGTGACACTTTCGGAGACGAAGGGACAACGGGATACGCTACAGGAAACCATAGCCACATGGAAGTCGCAAAAGGTAAATTTACGCACTGCTATGACCGCAACGCGCAAGGCACTTATCACCTTCCTAACAACGTGTCCGCAGATTTAGCATTTGTAACGGATGGAACTGTGATTTTAAATAAAGGATCATTCGCAAACTGGACAGATTCAAGTCATGTGCCATTCAATCAGGGAGGCCAGGCTTCTACTGGATCAGAATCCGTGCTAAACGGTATCCCTTCAGACTTTGTACACGAAAAGGCTACGTTCTATCCGGATTGCACAATCAAGATCAGACGCGCGCCAAGCCTAAAGGGACAAGATACAGGCCTAACATATATCAAAGGGCAGCATGTAAACTATGACGGATACGTTCGTCGAGAAGGATACGTATGGATCAGCTGGATTGGTGGCAACGGAACACGACGCTGGATGGCCGCTGGAGAACTAAACTCGGCAGGAGTAAACGAAAAGCCATACGGAACATTTAAATAGAAAGGATCAGCAATAGAACACAATGAATCGAAGAATAAATAGAAGATACCAGACACCTCTACGCCCAGACTTTGCACATTTTCTAATTGAGGAACAAGGACTGAGCGACAAACAGAAAAAAGTTGTATACCAGCTAAGGAGCAAAACGCAAGACTCGCAATGGCACTACCAGGACGCAGGCATGTCAAAAGATGAATTCGAAGAAACCGTCAAAGATTTAAATGACTACTACTGGGCCCTTTTGGTTGATATGGCCTTCGGATTTTACAAGCTAAAGAAGGACAAAAGAGGGACGGTTCCAGACATGAAAATATAAGAGAATATAGGTGAAAAGAGGTAGAACACAATGAACACACCATACTTTAATAATTTCATGCCGCAGCCGGGGCAGTTCGGGATGCCGCAGATGCAGGCACCAACTCAACAAATGAACCAGATTCAGTTTGTAAACGGAATCGAAAGTGCTAAAGCTTTCACTCTAGGACCGAACCAGTCCGTGATTTTAATGGACAGTAACAAGCCTATTTTTTATCAGAAACAAGCAGACGCAAGTGGCTTCTGTACGATCAAGGCTTATAGTTTCCAGGAAGTGAAAGAAGATCAACCGGAAGACAAGTACCTAACGAAGGCAGAATTCAAGGAATGGCTTTCAAAGGTAGAACAGAACGCGAGAGGAGGCAACCGTCATGAATCCACTACTTCAAAATAGACCAGGAGGAAACGGAAATATGCTGCAACAATTTCAGCAATTTAAAAAGATGCTAGGGACGCAGAACCCGCAGCAACTTCTAAACGAGCTGATGGCCTCCGGAAAATTTACGCAGGCTCAACTGGATCAAGCCAAACAAATGGCGGAACAGTTCAAGGGCTTTCTAAAATAGGATTTTGCAAAATCAAGATAGATAAGAAAGGAGAACACACATGGACAACTTATCATTATCTGATATCGCTTCTGTAACTGGAAACAAGGATGGATTTCTAGAAGGAAACGGAATTATCATTCTAATTTTATTCTTTTTGATTTTTGGATTTGGTGGCGGCGGAGCCTGGGGAAACAACCAGCAGGGCACACAAGCAGAGGTTCAGCGCGGATTTGATACACAAGCTATTATTAGCAAGCTAGACGGAATCACAAACGGAATCTGCTCAAACGCATACGAAAACGCGCAGCTAATCAACCAGATGAACGTGAACCAAATGCAAAACGCAAACACAACGCAGATGGCCATGATGAATGGCTTCAACGGTGTAAATAGTTCTTTATGCCAAGGTTTTGGAGGAGTACAGGAAAGCATTAACAACCTATCTCACCAGATGGAACAATGCTGCTGCAACTTAAAGACTCAAATGATGCAAGACAAATATGATGCCTTGAAAACTCAATATGATCAAAGCTTGCAGGCAATTTCAAACAGCGTACAAACTCATAACATCTTGAGCCAATTAGGACGATATTACACAAATCCGCCTTACTACCCACAATACGGAACTTACTACCCAGCAGGCGCTACAGTAGCCTAGAGGTATAAAGATGATCCAAGTCGTCAACACGACAAGCGCAACACTAGCAGCAGGAGCAACGATCCCACCTGGAACAGTTCGGGCTCGGACAAACAACAGAGTCAATCTAAACGGAAACGCTCTGGAGATCGTAAAACCTGGAACGTATAAAGTGGATGGAAACTTCGTGATTTCAGCAACCGCAGCGGGAACAAATCAAGTGCAACTTTACGCCAACGGGACAGCAGTCCCGGGAGCCCTAGCACAAGTAACAACAACCGCAGTAGACAACGTGATCACTCTTCCAGTATCTGCTGTCATCCAGGCAGCACCAGCTGCACCAGGAAACAAGGTCGCTCTAACGTGGGTTACATCAGCAGCCGGAACTCTGATCAACGCATCAGAAACGGTTTCTAGAATAGTATAGGTGATTGAAGGCATGCCAGAGGCGTGCCCTTTTTAGTAGGAGGTAACGAGGATGAGTAGACTTACAAACAAAGCATGGTGGGAAGCAGCAGGAGTTCGAGCAATCAAGACAATGGCTCAAACGGCGCTAGCCTCTATCACCGTAGGCGCAGCCGTTCCGGACGTAAACTGGATGTACGCAGCAAGCACAACGGTCGTGGCAGGCGTATGCTCGATTCTAACAAGCCTAGCAGGCTTGCCAGAAGTAAACGAGGATGAATAATGACTGATACAATTCTGGTTGCGATCATATCCGGACTTTGCGTCGGAGTACCTTCAGTCTTAGCAACATGGACCAGCAACTCCAAACATTCAGCATTGCTGGATTACAAGGTAGAACAGATGGACAAAAAGGTCGACAGCCTAGCGAAAAAACTCGAAAGCCATAACGAGCTGGAGAAGGAAGTGGCTACACTAAAGGAACAGGTAAAAGACCTATCGGAACGGATCAAGGGAATGCTTGAAAAATAGCGTTCCCTTCTTTTTTTATTTTCTGCTTTATTTATCGTTTTTTTTGCTTGCTTTATGTAATGTAATACATTATAATGCGAGTGTAAAAAGAAAGAGAGATAGAACACAATGACAAACACAGAATGCATCGAAACACTAGAAACTAGAATTCAAAACTGGATTGAAGAACAAACAAGAATCGCAAAGGAAATTCAATACGAACTAAACGCAATCGAAAGAGAAGAAAGAGACATTGACTTCGGAAAAATCAGAAAATTAGCTTACGAAGCAGACGTATATGAAACATTGATTCAAGAATCACAACGCCAAATTAGAACACTACAGGAGGAAGCTTAATATGACTAGAGAAGAAGCAGCAATGAGACTAAAGGAAGAAGTGCTGGATCAATTGTATTACGATAGACACATGATGACTCTAAAAGAAATAGAAAGCTGGCTATACAAGCACAATTGCGATGAAGACGCCTTGGACGTAATCATGGAAATAATAGAGGAATAGAACATGGATGCTATTACAAAAGATTTATTGAATCGTAGAAAAAAGGAAATAGAGTGGATACAAGGTACATACAAAGAAGCCATAGCGGAAGCTGTAAACATTCTAAACAATGAACCTGAAGAAGAAGACTGGGACACAGTTCGAGAAGCAGTAGACACAGCACAAAGAGCCCTCGAGAATATCGAGGGGTTACAAGAAGAAGTTGAAAAGATTAAGATGCTAAATATATAATAAAAAATATAGGAGATGGAACACATGGGAATTGGAAAGAACGTAAAAGCACTAGCAAAAGCCAAGGGACTCAACCTTATCGAGTTATCTGAAAAAAGCGGAGTGCCAGTAAACACCATTTACACATTAACGCAGGTGGACCCGAAAAACGCCACAACGCGCACTCTTGATAAACTAGCAAAGGCTCTGGAAGTTCACCCTGAGACGTTGCGCACCGGTAAAGAATATGTATCGGAAAGCGACAAAAGATTAAAAAGAATCAAGGCTTTAGAAAAAGAAAGCAAGCTAACAAAATTAATTCTGGATATAATAAAGACACTAAGTACACCAGAGGACATAGACTGGGCGCACATAGAAGACCTGGTGATAGAAGCCGAGCGATTAGACAACGGAATAAAGGAGGAGAAGTAAGATGGCCGTATCAGAGGCAAGAAAAAGAGCAAATCAAAAGTGGAGCGATAAGACATACAAGATCAAGACCTTCAGGCTTCATCTAAAACATGACGCAGACATTCTGGAATACCTAGACACAAAAGAGAGCGTCAATAGATACCTGAAAGATCTGATCAGAGAAGACATAGAAAGACAAAAGAAAGAGGCCGAGTAGGCCCCTTTTTTGTGATGTGATTTTGATGTATAGAAGCTAAAAGTTTTAGAATCAAGAAAGAACAGTAAGCAACAAAAGCAGTCAAAACGAATATAAATAAAACAAAATGAGACATAAGGAAGCCTAAGCATTAAAGGTTTAACGTGGAGGTGTTTTTTTTATGAAACAAATTGTGCAATTTATTGAAGATAATAATATTTCAGAGGAAGAAGTTGCCAAAGCAGCCCATATGTCTTTGCGTAATTTTAGAAGGCAAATTCATTCCGAGGATCGTACGCAAACGCGTATTGTGCTTATTCTTGCAGATTATAATCATCAGTCCATTGATTCGATTTTCTTTGATCAAATGTATAATCAGCCCATTAATTTAGAAGGCTTAACATGGAATCAGGTTCAAGATATTATGAAATTGATTCATCCCGAACTATTTACAGATATTAAAAGAAGTTCGAAATTTAAGAATTTTGAATACAATTTAAAAAATGATATGGGTGATCGTATGCGTTTTATACGGGAAGTTGTTTTTTCGCTTTCGCAAACTCAATTTGGCAAATATATGGAAGTAACGAGAAATACTGCTAAGTATTGGGATGAGGGACAGATCAATGTGGATAAGATTTTAAAAATATCGCAAAGAACAAACATCAGCATGGACTTTATGATTCGTGATAATAATCCGTTGACTTTACAGACACAAGGTATGAGTGAGGCTTTATATTTGGCGGTTATGACAAATTGTGTATTGTATCGTTTGAGAAATATGAAACAGTAAAATTAATTTAACTTTAGAGCATGAAAAAAATGCTCTTTTTTCTTGCATAATTGAGGGTTTCCTATATAATAGATTTGTTCTTTTAATGAAACAAAAAGTTTAGTATAAAAAACAAGCAGGGGTGATTGAATGAAAATAGGCAAAAAACTAAAAGAGCTTCGAACCCAGAATGGGTTGACTTTGGAAGAACTTGCGAATCGTAGTGAATTAACGAAAGGCTTTTTATCACAGTTAGAGCGCGACTTAACAAGTCCAAACATTTCTGCATTGGAGAACATATTGGAAGCTTTAGGTACCAATTTGGCAGATTTCTTTCAATCAAGCAAGGAAGAGCAGATTGTTTTCCATACGCAGGATTTTTTTGTGAATGAACAAGATGATTTGGTTACGGAATACATTATTCCTAATGCTCAAAAGAATCAGATGGAACCTCTTTTATTGACTTTAAAACCGGGCGCAAAGTCACAGGATGTCAAGGCTCATGAGGGAGAGGAATTTGGCTATGTTTTAAAGGGCAGTGTTGTTTTAGTTGTTGGTAATAAAAGGTTAAAAGTTAAATCAAAAGAAACCTTCTATATTACAGGTAAGGAAGGGCATTATTTAGAAAACGTATCGAGTGTGGATGCCAAAGTATTATGGGTATCTACACCGCCTGTATTTTAATTGACAAGGAGAGAACATACATGGAACAGGAAAAGAATAAATTAATTCAATTTCGCCACATCGTAAAAGAATTTGATGGTCAAGTTGTGTTAAAGGGTATTGATTTAGATATATATGAAAATGAGTTTGTCACACTATTAGGGCCTAGTGGTTGTGGAAAAACAACTTTATTACGTATTTTAGGGGGCTTTTTAGAGCCTAGCGAAGGACAAGTCATCTTAAATGGAGAAGATATTTGTGAAGTGCCAGCCTATAAGCGTGAGTTGAATACGGTTTTCCAAAAATATGCACTATTCCCTCATATGAATGTGTATGACAATATTGCGTTTGGATTGAAAATTAAAAAGATGAGTAAGGACGTTATTGATCAAAAGGTCATGAAAATGTTGAAGTTGATTGGTCTTGAAGGATTTGAAAATAAAGATGTTACTTTACTATCTGGTGGTCAGCAGCAGCGTGTTGCGATTGCGCGTGCCTTAGTTAATGAGCCAAGCGTATTATTGTTGGATGAACCTTTGAGTGCGTTGGATTTAAAGCTTCGTAAAGAAATGCAGTATGAATTAAAGAAGATTCAACAAGAAGTAGGAATCACATTTATCTTCGTTACGCATGATCAGGAAGAAGCACTAACAATGTCAGATAAGATTGTTATTATGAAGGATGGCGAGATTCAGCAGGTTGGTAGTCCAGAAGATATTTATAATGAACCAGTCAATCAATATGTTGCGAAGTTCATTGGGGAAAGTAATATTATTCCAGCACGTATGGTTTGCGATAAGAAAGTACGTTTTGATGATATTACATTTGATTGTGTCGATGTTGGATATAAAGAAAATGAACCAGTGGATGTCGTAATTCGCCCAGAAGATATTGATATTGTGGATGTGAAAGATGGCAAGATGACTGGTGAAGTTGAGAGCGTATTATTTAAGGGTGTTCACTATGAAATCATGGTGGAAACGGTTCCTGGTACGCATGTCACGGTAAATATGCACGTAAACAAGAACTATGCGATCACAAGTGAAGATGGAAAAGAAAAGATTTCTGCCAACGACTTCTATCTAGACTTAGAAGATATGAAGGATATTGATGATAAAGAAATCATTGCGCGTGCCGATGCACAGGCTTGGAATCCTGAAACAGATGAGTTTATTTCAATTCACGATATTGATACAGATTTAAAACAGGAAGTAGGAGAATATACTGTTACTTTCTCAACAAACAATAAAACTTCAATTACGCGTAAGATTTGGGTTGTGGATCAAAGGGTTGTTGAAAACAAGAAGGCCAATGAAGCCGTTTCTGCATTTAACTTCTTTAAAACAGTGGATGAAATCAAGGAATCCATGGCTATTGATACAGACTTGAAGACTTGGGCAAATGCACAGGGCTGGAAGTTGGATGACGAAAATGAAACAGTAGATCTAGATGTAGATTATGATTTTGATCCTGAAACAATTAAGGAAGGTGTCTATAAGGTAACTTTCTGGACGACGGGTCGTGAATTCAAGATTCATACAACGGATTATGTAGAGGAAGGAAAAGAGGTCGGACTTACTTTCTTTGCGGAAGATATCCATGTTATGGAGAAAATGGGATTCTAGAAAATGAAAAAATTTCAACAATTAGCAATCCCTTATATTGTGTGGGCTTGCATCATGTTGTTGCTTCCGATGTTGCTGATTGCGTTTTATTCAATCATTCAGCAAGGCAACAGTATTGTGCACTTTAAGCTTACATTAGATAACTATGTTCGTTTCTTTACAGACAAAGATTTCTTGTTGATTTTATGGCGTTCTTTATGGATTGCCATTAAGACAACCATTATTTGTTTGTTGATCGGATATCCAATCGCATACTTTATTTCTAAGAATAGTCCTAAAGTTCAACAAATCTTAGTTCTTGCGATTACTCTTCCTACATGGATCAACATGCTTGTAAGAACATATGCATGGATTGGTATTTTATCAAGTGATGGAATTATTAGTAGCTTTTTAGGCTTGTTTGGAATTCATACAGAACTTTTATATACAGAAGCTGCTGTATTGATTGGTATGGTGTATAACTTCTTGCCATTTATGATTCTGCAGATCAACACGGCTTTAACGAAGATGGATAAATCTTTATTAGAGGCGGCTCAGGATTTGGGGGCCAATAAATTCCAAACGTTTTGGAAGGTTATTTTCCCACTTTCATTACCGGGCGTAGTTTCAGGTATCACATTAGTGTTCTTGCCAGCTGTAAGTTCATTCTTCATTCCTAAATTATTGGGTGGAGGACAATTCTTCTTGATTGGTAATGTCATTGAAAACCAATTCATTACTGTGGGAGAATGGAACTTTGGTTCAGCTATCTCAATGATCATGGCTATGATCATGATGCTTCTAATGATGCTTGTAAGGAAATTGGAAGAGCGTAATAAGGAGGAAAAATAGGCATGTCGAAAGATAAGAGAGTATTAGGTAAAGTAGGCATGGCTTTATTATTGGTGTTCTTTTATGCGCCAATATTATTCATGATTATTTTTTCCTTCAATAGTTCAAAGTCGTTAACACACTTTACAGGGTTCTCATTATGTTGGTATGAGGCTATGCTTAAAAACCACGGTATGATGGAATCTTTGTATGTCACAATTATTATTGCCTTATTGGCAACAATTATTTCTACAATCATTGGTACGATTACGGCGATTGGTTTATCAAAGTCAAAGAAAGTATTGCGTGCTTTTGTCAGTCAGGTCAATGATTTTCCAATCATGAACCCTGAAATTGTTACTGCCATTGGATTGATGCTTCTATTTATTACTTTCCAAATTGAAAAGGGATTTGTGACATTATTATTAGCACATATTGCTTTCTGTATTCCATATGTTATTTTGAGTATTATGCCTAAGATCAAATCATTAGATCCAAACTTGGCCGATGCTGCAATGGATCTAGGGGCTACGCCTTGGCAAGCTTTGGTGAAAGTTATTGTGCCACAAATTATGCCGGGTATTGTTTCGGGTGCTTTGATTGCGTTCACAATGTCTTTTGATGATTTTGTTATTTCCTATTTCGTAACGGGTCAAGGTGTAAAGAACTTGAGTATTATGGTGTATACAATGTCTAAGCGTATTAATCCAAGTGTAAATGCGATTAGTACATTGGTTGTATTGTTGATCACAATCACTCTAACAATTGTGAATGTCTTGCCAATGATTCGTAAAAAGACAAGCCCTTCAAAACAAAATAAACCTTGGAAATGGGCTGTTGCGGGTGTTGTGGTAGTTGGTTTAGTGGCCTCTTTATTTGGCTTGAATAAATCAGCTGGTAGTCAGCCTTATGCAGGACAAACTTTACATGTATATAACTGGGGTGAATATACAGGTGAAAATATCATTTCAGGTTTTGAAGAGTTAACGGGAGCTAAGGTTATCATGGATAACTTTGATTCAAACGAGCAGATGTATATTAAGGTTGCCAATGGCGATGCGTATGATGTATTGGTTCCAAGTGATTATATGATTCAAAGAATGATGCAGGAAAAAATGCTTCAAAAATTAGAGCCAGAAACTCGCAAAGAATGTTTAGGTGAATTGGCGGATGCGATAAAAGGTCTTCCGTATGATCCAAAGAATGAATATTCAATTCCTTATTTCTGGGGTACTGTTGGTATCGTATACGATAAGACAAAAGTATCTGAAGAAGATTTGGAAAAAGATGGATGGGATATTTTCTTAGATCAGAAATTTAAGGGAGATATCTATCTATATGATTCTGAAAGAGATTCATTCATGATGGCATTAAAAGCATTGGGATATTCAATGAATACGACAAGTCAAGATGAACTGAATGATGCATATAACTGGTTGATTCAATGTGTTCAGACAATGGATCCAGAAATTGTAACAGATGAAATTATTGATAATATGGCACAGGCTAGAAAGGCTTTAGGACTTATTTATTCTGGAGATGCGGCTTATGTCATGTCAGAAAATGAAAATATGGGATTCTATATGCCAAAGAGTGGAACAAACTTATGGTCAGATGCGATGGTTATTCCTAAGAATGCGAAGAATCCTAAGCTTGCGAATGAGTTTATTCGTTATATTACTAGTTATGATGCAGCTATGGATAATTCGAGTTATGTTGGATATACTTCACCAAATAAAGAAGTTATGGAAGAACTTGGTGGTAAAGGCGGAGATTATGATGGTATTAACGCATATACACCTCGTGCTGGTTACGATAAAGATGAAGTATTCCAATATGATGAAATTACACGTAAGATCATTGCGGATTTGTGGTCTAGAGTAAAAGTTGCAGCAAGTAACGCACATTAGTCGAAGAAATTTTCTTCGACTTTTTTTCATTATTATAATAGAATGAATGCATGAATCCGATTATTTTTATTTTATTATGCTTTGCCGCTTTAGGCTTATTTGACAAGATGTTTAAGAATCGACTTGGACTAGCCACTTCTTTTGATCGAGGCATTATAACGATGGGCGATTTTATGATGAGCGTAGGAGGCTTTTATTGTATTGCGATTGCGTTTTTAAATGGTCATGCCACTTTATTTGAAAATAAAGAAATGATTATTTCGAGTTTGTTGGCGCCAGATCTTGGAGGCTATTCCATTATAGAGTCTATGACACATGCAGATAATATCTTGATTTTCTGTGGTGTATTATTAACATCTACTTTGGGGTGCTTGATTAGTTTTCAATTGCCAATCTTTTTAAATGAACTGGATAAAGATGATTTGAATCACTATTTAAAAGGAGTTGTGTATGGTATTTTAGGTTTATTACCTATTCTTATTGGTTGTGGCTTTTTATTGCATATTGATCATTTTTTGATTGTGTTTTTACCCGTAATTCTTATTTGTGCTATTTTGATTGGTTTATTTTTTATTTCATTTAAAACATTAATTGTGGTATTAACCGTATTTTCTAAATTAGTACAAATGCTTGGGTATATTTTCTTTTTTCTAGTTTGTCTAACCTTCTTTTTCAATATGAACTTCACAAATGTGACATTAATCAATGAAGCACTACGCATTGTATTTCAAATGAGTATTATTGTGTGTGGTTCTTTAGTATTTTGTGAAATTGTATTAAGAAAGTTTTCGAGTCAGATTGAAAGAGTAGGTCAAATATTAAATATTAATAAGTATTCGGTCATGGGAATTATCTTATCTTTTGGAACAAGTATTGCGATGCTTCCTTTATTTAGTAAGATGAATAAGAAGGGCAAGATTTTAAATGCTGCCTTTTCATTGAGTGGGGCTTTTGTGTTTGGCGGACAACTCGGTTTTATTGCCTCAGTCAATCCTGCAAGTGTGACTTGGTTTGTGGTTGTGAAACTGGTAGCCGGAATATTAGGTTTAGTTATAGCGAATGTAATGGAGGAATGATTATGAATTATATGGAATTGATGGAAAAAAGTCGTGAAGTGATGGGAACAAAATTATGTAAGTCTTGTCCTGTATGTGATGGAAAGGCATGTCGAAATACGATTCCAGGTCCTGGTGCTAAAGGGATTGGGGATGTTGCGATGCGTAACTATGATGCTTGGAAAAACATTCGTGTAAATATGGATACAATTACAGATAATGAGCCAGTAAGTACAGAATTAGAACTATTTGGTCATACATTTAAATATCCGATTTTTGCAGGTCCTGTAGGAGCTGTAGCCATGCACTATTCAGATGCATATGATGATAATGGATATAATGATATCTTAGTAAAAGGTTGTATAGAAGCTGGCATTTGTGCGTTTACAGGAGATGGAAAAGATCCTAGTATAATGGAAAATGCGACACGAATTATTAAAGAGAATAATGGGTATGGTATTCCAACCGTTAAACCTTGGAGCTTAGAGACTTATTTGGAAAAGCTAAATTTAGCTTTAAACAGTAATGCCTTTGCGGTAGCTATGGATGTAGATGCAGCTGGACTTCCTTTCTTAAAGGGGTGTCAGCCTCCTGCAGGAAGAATGAATACAGAACAATTAAAGGCAATCATTTCAAATACACCTGTACCATTTATTGTGAAGGGTGTTATGAGTGTGAAGGGGGCTTTAAAGGCAAAAGAAGCGGGAGCTAGTGCAATTGTGGTTTCGAATCATGGTGGTCGAGTTCAAGATCAGACGCCTGCAACTGCTGAAGTACTCGAAGAGATTGTAAAAGCTGTAGATGGTAGTATGAAAATCTTTGTGGATGGTGGACTTCGTAATGGTGTCGATATCTTTAAGGCTTTGGCATTGGGTGCGGATGCTGTCATTGTAGCTCGTCCATTTGTGAATGCGATCTATGGAGCAAAAGAAGAAGGTATTCAAGTCTTAGTGGATAAACTTGGCAGTGAACTTCAAGATACTATGGAGATGTGTGGGGCTAAAAGCTTAAAAGACATCACTCGTGATATGGTAAGATAGGCAGCTTAATTGCTGTCTTTTTTGTACGACAGGCAGTCGTGCTTATAGTTGATAATCAATCACCGATTATCAACTGT